>OAUW01000028.1_pt1 | contig 140728 bp, 129 predicted proteins | sample 1495241 | NCBI WGS metagenome assembly OAUW01 (sample SAMEA2580063, study PRJEB22360) | human gut metagenome | biome: human gut; feature: human-associated habitat; material: faeces | place: Denmark | collected 2008/2010
AGCATAACCTTGCCAAGGTTAGGGTCGCGAGTTCGAGTCTCGTTTTCCGCTCTTTTTATATTTTAAAGAATAAGAATGAAAAAACCCCGTAAGTTTTATACTTACGGGGCTTTTTCATTTTTCCGTTCCTGGGTTTATTCCTTTTTCAAAGCAAAACCTAGCATCATGCCGTCGTAGCTGTTTGCCAGCGAGCCGATTGTTTTAAGTGTGGTATTATTGCTCTTGCTGGAAATAAGGGTAATCAATTTTAAAAGTTTATCCGAATTAAACAGCAAATCCATATTGGCGGATGTACAGTTGACTTTGGCGCTGAGTGGAATCAGCTTCATGAATTTCAGATTAGCATGCTGTGTGGAAGTGTCGTAGGAGTAAGTGCCTTTTATGCTTTTTGCACCTACTTTGGCTGTAAAAGTACTGTCTGCATTGAAGGTGAAAGACATTTGTCCTTCTTTGATACCTACCTTTGCCAATTGTTCGTTCAACTTGCTTTCGGCAGCGCCGGCGGCTACCGAACCGCCTGCTTTTTGCAGTAAGTTGTCCGATTCAAACTCAATGGCTGAACCGGTATATATCCATGTTCCTTCCATGCTGGCGGTACTTTTGCCGGTTACTGCATTCACTACTTTTTCGATATTTTCCTTGTTTAATAAATCTTTCAGAGATTGTGCCCGGCTGTTGGAAGCCATTAGCAATGCGGCAACGAATATGTGCCAAAAAACAAATCTTTTCATTTCGGTTATAATAATTATGGTTTGGAGTTAATGTCCTTGTTGATTTGTTCGATGTAGCCCAACAGTTCATCGCGTCCCATACGGTTTTCGGAAGATGTGACGAAGTAGGGGGGAAGCTCTTCCCATTGTTCGTGCAGTTTCTCCAGATAGTGGCGGATGTTGCTGTTTATCCTGCCGCCTTTCAGCTTGTCGGCTTTGGTGAAAACGATGGCAAAAGGCACTCCGTTCTCGCCCAGCCACTCTATGAAAGCAAGGTCGATGGCTTGCGGCTCGTGGCGGCTGTCGACGAGGACAAAGAGGTTGGTCATTTGCTCACGTTGCAGGATGTAGGTTTCTATGATGCGCTGAATCTGCTCTTGTCCTTTCTGCCCGCGCTTGGCGTAACCGTAGCCCGGAAGGTCAACGATATACCAACTCTTATTAATCAGGAAATGGTTGATGAGCATGGTCTTTCCCGGAGTTGCGGACGTCATGGCAAGTCCCTTGCGTCCTGTCAGCATATTGATGAGGCTGGATTTTCCAACGTTGGAACGTCCGATGAAGGCGTATTCGGGGAATGTCCCGCCGGGACATTTGGTTACGTCTGTGTTACTGATGACGAATTCAGCGTTTGTTATCTCCATTTTGTTATCTGTTTTTTAATTGTTTCTTCCTGCAAAGGTAGCACTTATTTCAAAAATCCTTGTTCATAATGAGGAATTCTCTCTATCTTTGCCCGTCAATAGGAGAACTTTAAGTATGAACGGACAATTTCCCTCGATATTACTGGAGAAAGCGGTGAATGAGTTTGCCAAACTGCCGGGTGTGGGCCGGAAGACTGCCATGAGGCTGGTACTCCATCTGCTGCGGCAAGATACGGCGGTGGTGGAAGCCTTCGGCAATGCCATCGTTACGTTGAAGCATGAAGTGAAGTACTGCAAGGTGTGTCATAATATTTCTGATACGGAGACTTGCCGTATCTGCTCCAATCCTCAGCGTGATTCTTCCGTTATTTGCGTGGTGGAGAACATACGCGATGTGATGGCGGTGGAAGCGACACAGCAATTCCGTGGATTGTATCATGTGCTGGGCGGTGTGATTTCGCCGATGGACGGAATAGGTCCCGGTGACTTGGAAATAGAAAGTCTGGTGCAACGGGTGTCTGCCGGGGGAATTAAGGAAGTAGTGCTTGCCCTCAGTACTACCATGGAAGGTGATACAACCAACTTTTATATTTATCGCAAACTGGAAAAACTGGGAGTGAAACTGTCTGTGATAGCACGTGGTATTTCTGTGGGAGATGAACTGGAATATGCGGACGAGGTAACGCTTGGGCGTAGCATTGTAAATCGTACTCCGTTTACGGGTACGGTATGACGTAACTTTAAAACCGATTGCATGGAAGAAAAGATAAAGCGGGTTGCAGCCCGCACAAAGATGTTGTTTGTATATTTCTGGATGTTGCCCGTATTTCTTGTGGTATTTGGTGAAACAGGCGGAGAATGGGTTGGTGACTATGCGGGAGATGTGCGTGCTACATATTTTGCGGAGACTGTTACGATTCTGCTTACGGCTGTATTAGTGCCTGTTTCCCTGAAACTTTTTTCGTGGGTGCTGACTAAGCAAATAGATGTTGTTGCCATTACGGATGCGCTGCGCTTGTATGTGTTGTGGAGTGGGGTGCGTCTGGCTCTGCTTGCCGTGCCGGTATTGGCGGGATTTCTCACCTATTACATGATGCTGAGCAATAAGGGAGTGCTTTGTGCCTTAATTGCTTTGACTGCGTCTCTGTTCTGTCTGCCGGGTGAAAATCGTTTGCGTAAGGAACTGCATATAGATAAAGAATAATGAAATCTTCTTTTTTTATAAATGAGCGTGTGCGTCTTCGGGCCATGGAGCCGGAAGATTTGGAGATAATGTATGCCATGGAGAATGACCCGCAAACGTGGGATGTCACGAACTTCTCGGTGCCGTATTCCAAGTATGTCCTGAAACAATACATGGAAAACTCGCAATGCGATATGTTTGCTGACCGTCAGCTCCGTATGATGATAGTGCGTTGCGAGGATGATGCCGTGGTGGGCACTATTGACATTACGGACTTTGCACCGATGCATTCCCGCGGTGAGGTGGGGATTGCGGTACGAAAGGAGTATCAGGGGAATGGATATGCTTCCGACGCCTTGAAACTTTTGTGTGACTATGCTTTCGGCTTTTTATTTCTGAAACAACTGATTGTGCATGTGGCCGCCGATAATGAGGTGAGTCTGCGTCTGTTCGGCTCTTGTGGTTTTGTACAGTGCGGACTGCTGAAAGAATGGTGGTTTACAGGTGGTAAATTTAAGGATGTTGTTTTGATGCAACGTATTCGTTCCGGGAGTACGGAGTCGGGTAGAGGATAGTCGGTAATCGGATTAGTCGGTTACTGTCAGTTCAGAGTGGGGATTTGCGGAAAACGTGACCACATTTCATATTTTCCGCCGAGCTTGCCAAGCGCGTCTTTCCACAGATTCTTGCTGGCTTTTTCATCCATGAGCGAGGGAATATCCGCTTTGTCCACCAACCAGGTATTTTCTTCTATCTCTTGCTTCAGCTGTCCGGATTCCCAACCGGAGTAGCCGAGGAAGAATCGTATTTTTCCTTTTATTGAATTGCCTTCCGCCATAAATTGCTTGATGGCGGCGAAGTCACCGTTCAGATAGAATCCGTTGGCTATCGGGAGTGAATCTGCTATGTTCTCCAGCGTGTGCAGATAGAAAAGAGTGTCGGTGCTGATGGGGCCGCCTTTATAGATAGGAATATCCTCTCGACAGTCGATTTCACTTAATAAATCATTCAAAAATAGAGGCAACGGTTTGTTCATTACCAATCCCATTGTTCCGTCTTGTGTATGGTCTACTAATAAAATAACAGATCGCCCGAACATATGGTCACACAAAAAAGGTTCAGATATAAGAACTTTTCCTCGTGCAGGAACTATATGGTTAGTTTCTATTTTGAATATGTCTGTATTGATATACATGCCCCCAAATTAAGTATTTTTCTATAAAGGAGCAAATTATATTTCTCTTTTTTATGAGAAAAGTATCTTTCTTGGGAAATTTAAGGTTTTACAGAGAATGAAGCGTCTTCAGGGAGGAGATGCTCATTCTCTGTAACAAGGTATATGCGTCTTATTTTATAGGATGATTTTCTGCAAAGACAGCCATACGTTCGTCCAACTGGGCATATTGATGGTCTTGGATGAATGAGGTGCAAGCGCGTAGTCCTTCTTGATGGCTTCCGGTGGTTACCAATGAAATGGCACTTACTCCGTAGTACATCAGTTCTTTGGCAAGTTCGCCGCTGCTCATACCCGGATAGCCGATAGTGAAGTAGAATCCGTCGGCTACGGGATCGCCGAGGTCGTTGTCGTATACCAGATGGAAGCCATGGCGCAGGAAAATCTCTTTCAATCGCCGTGCACGTTCACCGTATACCTTTACTTCGTCCAGGAAGTTGTATTTACCTTCGTTGGCAGCTTTCAGCATGGCGGCGAGCGCATATTGCGCCGAGTGGCTGGTTCCGGAAGAAAGAGCGTAAAGAACGCGATGAATGAATACAGTGCCGAATGTACCGCCACCATAACGCTGTGTCAGTCCCGGATATGCCCGGTGATAAAGTTTGTCTGAGATGCAGCTTACTCCGATACGTTGCCCTGCATAGCTGAATGCTTTGGAACCGGATATGAGTAGGACATAATGGTCTGTGTAATGAGCCACGGAAGGTTGATATGGCGCTTGAAACGGTTTGCTTAGGTCTTGGCGGAAATCCATGGCGAAATAGGCAAGGTCTTCCAGAACGATTACATCATATTGAGTGGCGAGTTCGCCGATAATGCGGAGTTCCTCTTCTTTCAGGCATATCCAGCTGGGATTGTTTGGATTAGAGTAAACAATGGCGGAAATATTGCCCTTTTTGAGATAACTTTCCAGCTTATCTTTCAGTTTGTCGCCACGGTAATCGTACACATCAAAGGTTTCATATTTCTGTCCCATTACAACTAATTGTTGTTTTTGCACGGGGAAACCGGGGTCGATGAACAGGATGGTATCTTTCTTCCCGTCGCACTGGCTGCATGTGAGGAATGAGGCAAAAGTCCCCTGCATGGAGCCTGTTACCGGTACACATCCTTCCGGCGCCACATCTACGTTGATGAATGCTTTGATGAAACGGGACGCTTCCTCTTTCAATGCCGGCAAGCCGTTGATGTCCGGATATAGGCTTGCTATCCCTTTTTGCAGAGATTCAATTTCCGCCTTTACACCTACGGCTGAGGGAGGCAGTCCGGGAACTCCCATTTCCATTTTTATAAATTCTACACCGGAATCCGCTTCTGCTTTAGCTGCGATAGCTTTTACTTCGCGAATAGTGGCTTTTGCAAAGTCTGCAATATGAAAATCTTCGATAGTTTCATCGATTAGTTTACGTTCGATAGGGGTATTTTTCATAATTTCTATTTTTTGTCTATGCAAAGGTAACATAAATCTCTTATAATCAACCAATGTTAAAAAAAAGATGATTTTTTTTCTTTCAAGCTATTGCAGGTTTAAAAAAAACACCTACCTTTGCAACCGCAATCGAGAGAGATAGCAATGATAAAATGAAATTCTGGTGCGTTAGTTCAGTTGGTTAGAATACATGCCTGTCACGCATGGGGTCACGGGTTCGAGTCCCGTACGCACCGCTTTCTTATGAAGCAAAATAAAGAAAAGTCCTGAAGTACAATACTTTAGGACTTTTCTTTTTGTCTAACACCACACCCAAAAGCCGCGGAATAACGCAGTTAGCACTGGCTTATCCGTTGGACTTTTTGGAGCCGAAAAAAGTCCAACGATTTAGATTTGCTTTCGCTGATTCTCAATATTTTGCATAGTCTGATTTGGAACAATACGATTTAACTTTGTACCACTAAAAATGCAAGAAGTATGGGAATTGAAAAAAGACGTAGTACACTCTGTGTGTTGTTTTACATCAAGCGGCAGAAGCTGCTGAAAAACGGGGAGGCTCCCGTCTGTATGCGTATCACCGTTGACAAGCGGAAAGCGGAGATTGTGATCAAGCGCAGTGTGCCGGTGGAACTCTGGAATCAGTCAAAAGAATGTTCCAAAGGAAAAGACCGCAGCTCGCAGGAACTGAACCACTACATAAATTCAGTCCGTGCCAGGGTATTGCAGATACACCGGGAACTGGAGATAGACAACAAGGTTGTTACGGCAGACATCATCCGTGACAGGTATTACGGAAGAGACAAGGTGCAATATACCCTTCTGGAGGTCTATGCGGACCATAATAAAAAGTGTCGTGCCCTAATCGGCAAGGAATATACCGAATCAACCGTAATAAAATTTGAAACCTCTATCAACAGGCTGAGAGAGTTTATCCGTTTCCGCTATCATAAGGATGACTTCTTCCTGAATGAACTGGACGGGCAGTTCATCCGTGATTTCGAGTATTGGCTGAAGACTTCCATAGGGTGTCAGAACAATTCCGCGTTGAAGCACCTGAAGAACCTGAAAAAAGTGATACGTATCGCATTGGCTAACGAATGGATAAAGAAGGACCCGTTCTATGGTATCCATTTCAGGATTGATGAGGTTAATGTGGAATTTCTTTCCAAAGAAGAACTCGAAAGGCTGATGGATAAGGATTTCGACATCAAACGGTTGGAGCAGGTACGGGATGTCTTTGCTTTCTGCTGCCTGACCGGCATGGCTTTTGCGGATGTCCAGCAACTTAGCAAGGAGCATCTTGTAAAGGATAATGAGGGTAATCTGTGGATTCGGAAAGCCCGCCAAAAGACAAAACAGATGTGTAACATCCCCGTCATATCCCCTGCCCGCAAACTGATAGACAAGTATTCCAGCCAACCGGATTGCGTAGCAAAAAATGTACTCCTGCCTGTGCTGAGCAACCAAAAGATGAATGCTTACCTGAAGGAAATAGCCGATATTTGCGGAATACAGAAACGGCTGACGACCCACGTCGCCCGCCATACTGCGGCTACCGTGGTATTTTTGGCGAATGAGGTGAGCATGGAGAATGTGGCAAAAATTCTGGGGCACTCCAATATCCGTATGACCCAGCACTATGCCAAAGTACTGGATACCTCCATCCTACGTGATATGGGAAATGTGGAAAGAAATTTTTCTAAGAGACAAATATAGAATGGACAGAGGAATAATAACCATTAGTGATACGGGAACAGTTTTCATGCCCGCCATACCGGTATGGATGACCCAACCTGAGATAGCAGATTTGTTCGGTGTGTATTGTTCGGACATCCGTAAGGCTATCCGTTCCATCTACAAATCCCATGAGGCGAGTGAACGGGAGACGATGCGATGTATAAGCAATGATGACCGGACAAGCATGGATGTCTATTCCCTTGAAATGGTAATAAACATCGCATTCCGATTACGCAGCCGGGAAAGTCTGTATTTTAGACAACATTTGATGAGAGTTCTGCATCCGGACAATAAAAATACTGATTGCCTGTTGCTCTATATGACAGGATATAAGGAAAGAATGCTATTTTCTTGAATCTTTGCCAAGCATAGCTTCCGGAGTCATTACGCTTGAGGGGCATATATATTCATCAGACAATGTATATGCCCCTCCTTATATATCCTTAAAAGTCATCCGTATAATAAGCCTCATGATAGCCGGCCTTGAGCAACCGCTCAATATCACTTTCCTTATATATAATTTTTCCTCCAAGCTGGATGTACGCAATACGTCCTTCATTCCGATACTCCTGCAAGGTACGCCGGCTGATTTTCAGCCGTTCCGCCACCTCTTTGTCCGTAAGAAAATGTTCACCTCCCAATACCGGACGATATTCCCTTTTCATCTGTTCCATTTTCGCAACGATGTGCTCCGTATTGTCTATGAAATAGGCAACCCATTCGCTTTCCCTTGTCATCAGTCTGTTATCCATAGGCATTCTATTCTTTAATTATCATTGACTCTTTTTTCTTTTCCACAACCGCAAGGACACGTTCCACATCTTCCGGAAGATAATATGTCTTGTGGTTTATCTGCGAATAAGCCAGCCGTCCGTTATCCCGTAATGTTTGTAAGGTCCGCGGACTTATGTTCAGGAGCAGACAGACATCTTGGCTGTCCATCCATCCGCTCATCTTCTTGTTATCGTCCTTAGGATACAATGTCCCAACCTTGGTTACAAGCTCGTCAAATCTTGAAACCATTTCTTCAAAAGTCTTCTTCTCAATACTTATAATTTCCATATTTCATTTGAATATTTGATTATTACATAACTCTACTCCGGTAGCGACGTTCTTGTCAGCCCTTCCGGAGTTGGGGCAAAAATAATATACCACATAGCATTTATGTGCTGTTGTCCGCTGACTGGCAGCTTGTTGCCCCGATTGTCCGGGTTACGGCGACAGTTCCAAAAAAAATCTTGCGTGAGTCACGTAGTGAGTTGTTAAAGTCCCCTTTGCCTATTGCCGAACTTTGCCGCAGAAACAAAAGAAAAATACTGCGTATGGAAGTGATAACAATGGAAAGTTCCGCATACATGGCGTTGACGGAACAGATAGCGGAGATAGCAAGCCACATCCGCAAAAGTGAGGACAAGAAGGCCGGTCTTACGGACAGGCAGGTCGGTTCAGCCGAGGCCGCCCGGATACTGGGCATCAGCAGGCGTACCCTGCAACGGATGCGCGACGGGCACCGCATCCGGTACACCACGCTCGGCGGAAAATGTATGTACCGCCTCTCGGAGATAGACCGCTTCATCATGGAGCATACGGTGAAGGAGGAAAACAGAAGGAGGAAATAGGTCATGGAACTGCTTACCAGACAGAATTTCGAGAACTGGATGCAAAAAGTCCTCGAACGGCTTGACCGCCAGAACGAGCTACTGCTCTCCATGAAGGCGAAAGAGAAGGAACCTTCCCTTTCCGAGAGTGTGAGGCTTTTCGACAACCAGGACTTGTGTATGCTGCTCCAAATCAGCAAGCGTTCCCTGCAACGCTACCGCAGCAAAGGTGCGCTCTCCTTCAAGGTATTGGGAAAGAAGACCTATTACAGCGAGGCGGACGTGCTGAATTTCCTTTCCGAACACGTGAAAGACTTCCAGAAAGAAGATGTCGAGTTCTACAAGGCTCGTATCCATAATTTCTTAAATAAATAACCCATTAAACATTATTCGAATGGCAAAGAAAAAAGACGAAAAGGATGTGCTGATCGTCCGCGACGAGAAGACGGGCGAAATCAGCGTGGTAGCCGGACTGAACGCGGACGGCTCGCCCAAAAGGACACCCGCGAAAGTGGAAAACTCACAGGCTTTCCTACTGTTCGACAAGCATGGCGACATGCTTGACAACTTCTTCAAGAACTTCTTCCGGCAATGCAAGGAGCCCACCCGCTTCGGCTTCTACCGCATCGCGGCAGACCAAGTGGACGGGTTGCTGGACGTGATGAAGGAGCTACTTAAAAACCCCGTCGTGAACAAGGACGTGCTCTCCGCCCATCTGTTCGACACTTCCGAGTATGAACGGCAGGCGGCGCAGGAGCGGAAAACGGATGCGGAACAACAAAAGAAAGGGAACATGGAAGAGAAACAGGAGAACGCGCAGGAGCAGTCGCAGGGTAAGAAAGGCTACCAGCCCATTGACGAGGGCAAAATCAACTGGCAGGAGCTGGAAGAGAAATGGGGAGTAAGGCGTGAAGACCTCGACAAGTCGGGCGACCTCACCAGGATGCTCCATTACGGCAAGTCCGACCTGGTGAAAGTGACGCCCACCTTCGGCGGCGAGTCCTTCGAGCTGGACGCCCGGCTCTCTTTCCGCAGGAATGAGGACGGCAGCGTGGGGCTCGTGCCCCACTTCATCCGCAAGGAGCAGAAGCTGGACGAGTACAAGGGACACAAGTTCAGCGCCGAGGACAAGAAGAGCCTTCGTGAGACAGGGAACATGGGAAGGGTTGTGGACCTGGTTGACAGAGAGACGGGGGAAATCATCCCCTCCATTATCAGCATAGACCGCAAGACGAACGAGCTTACCGACCTGGCGGCAAACAAAATCCGTGTCCAGAGCAAAATCGGGGAAACGGAGATTACCCCGCAGGAACAGGCCATGCTCCGTGCCGGACTGCCCGTGAAGGACAAGCACATCACGTTCAGCGATGGCCGCGAGTTCATCACCACCCTGCAAGCCAACGTGGAGAAGCGCGGGCCGGAGTTCGTTCCGGGAACCACCCGTCCCGTGAAAAAAGAACAGGCGCAGGAGAACAAGGAAGAGCAAAAGACCGCACAAGGAGAAAAACAGGAGGACGGCAAGACGCGCCGCAACACGTGGGTGAACGAGGACGGCAGCATCCGTTCCATCAGCAAGTGGAGCGACGTGAAGTTCACCGAACAGCAGAAAGCCGACTATGTGGCAGGCAAGGCAGTCAGGCTGGAAAACGTGACCGACAAGAAAGGTTTCCACGCCCTCATGTACATCAAGTTCAGCCCGGAGAGAGAACGTCCGCTGCGTTACGATACGAATCCCGACACGGCGCAGCAGGTCGCCCCTGCGAACGAGAGCCGCACACAGGCGGCTGTCAATAACGAGGGAAAGACCAACGAGGCTACCAGGAACCTGAAAGACCCGTTGCAGAAAGGACAGACCGCCCCGAAGGACGACGCCCAAAGACAGCAGCAGGAGAAGCCGCAGAAGAAAAGCAAGGGCATGAGGGTCTGACCGGAGTGCCGCCACTAAATCCAAAATAATTATCCAAAAAAAATCATTAAACAGTAAGAAAATATGAAAACAATCATCGCGGAAAAACCGTCGGTAGCCCGTGAGCTGGCACGCATCGTAGGCGCGACAAAGAGAGAGGAAGGATATTTCCAGGGAGGCGGCTATGCCGTGACATGGGCGTTCGGGCACCTTGTCCAACTTGCCATGCCCGACGGCTACGGCATACGCGGCTTTGTCCGTGACAGTCTGCCCATCCTTCCCGAAACCTTCACCCTCATACCCCGCCAGGTCAGGACGGAGAAAGGCTGCAAGCCGGACAGCGACGTGGCCGCACAGATAAAAGTCATCGCCGGGCTGTTCAAGGAGAGCGAACAGATTATCGTGGCAACCGATGCGGGCCGCGAGGGGGAACTGATCTTCCGCTACCTATACCACTACATCGGATGCACTACGCCTTTCGTGCGGTTGTGGATAAGCTCGCTCACGGACAAGGCTATCCGTGAGGGGCTGAAAAGCCTGAAAGACGGACGGGAATACGACAACCTCTATCTGGCTGCCAAAGCCCGGAGTGAATGTGACTGGCTCGTCGGTATCAATGGGACATCCGCACTGAGCATTGCCGCCGGGCGTGGCACCTATTCCGTAGGACGTGTGCAGACACCCACGCTGGCAATGGTGTGCGAACGCTACTACGAGAACAGCCGTTTCACTCCCGAAACCTTTTTCGGACTGCATTTTACCACGGACGGATGCGGTACCGGTGAAACCGTCAAATTCTCTTCCGCAGAGAAGTGGAAAGAGAAAAGCGTGGCAACGGAACTATATAATAAGGTAAAGGCAGCCGGTTCCGCTACCATAATAAAAGTCGAGCGCAAGGAGAAGACGGAGGACACGCCGCTTCTGTATGACCTTACTTCCATCCAGAAAGATGCCAACACCAGGCACGGGTTCACAGCGGAGCAGACACTTGACATCGTGCAGAAGCTCTACGAGAAGAAACTCGTGACCTATCCCCGTACCGGCAGCCGCTATATTCCCGAAGACGTGTTCGCGGAGATACCGAAGCTGCTCGCCTTTGCCGGCTCCCTGCCCGAATGGACAGGCAAGGTTTCCGGTGGCACGAAGCCTACCCGCCGGAGCGTGGACGACGGCAAGGTGACCGACCACCACGCCCTGCTTGTCACGGGCGAAAAACCGCTGTTCCTTGCCAAAGACGACGCGACAATCTACCACATGATAGCCGGGCGCATGATCGAGGCATTCTCGGAGAAATGCGTCAAGGACGTGACCACGGTTACGGCCGAGTGCGGAGGCGTGGAGTTCACGGCAAAAGGCTGTATCATCAGACAGGCCGGATGGCGTGCCGTATGCAAGGCTGCCGAAAAGACAGAAAAGGAGGAGCCGGAAACGGAAACGGTACTGCCCGACTGGAAAGAGGGCGATACATTGGCGGTCAAGGCTTCCTCCATCACGGAAGGCAGGACCAAGCCGAAACCCCTGCACACCGAAGCCACCCTGCTTGCGGCGATGGAGACCGCAGGCAGGAACATCGGGGACGAGGAGCTGCGCCAGGCATTGAAGGACTGCGGTATCGGCACACCCGCCACCCGCGCCTCCATCATCGAGACGCTCTTTGCCCGTGAGTACATGACCCGCTGCAAGAAATCGCTCGTGCCCACGGAGAAAGGTCTGGCACTCTATTCCGTTGTCAAGACGATGCGTATCGCAGACGTCGGCATGACGGGGGAATGGGAAAAGGAGCTTGCCCGTATCGAGCGTGGGGAGGTGTCCGCCGAAGTGTTCCGGCATGAGATTGAGGGTTACACCACTGAAATCACCTCGGAACTGCTGTCATGCGACAAGCTGTTCGGGCATAAGGACTCCAGCTGTGCCTGCCCCAAGTGCGGCACGGGCAGGATGCAGTTCTATGGGAAGATGGTGCGTTGCGACAACGCGGAGTGCGGCCTGCCCGTGTTCCGTCTGAAGGCAAGCCGCAATCTGTCCGATGATGAAATCAGGGAACTGCTGACCACCGGAAAGACGAAAGTCTTGAAAGGCTTCAAGAGCAAGCAGGGCAAGAGTTTCGATGCGGTTGTCGCCTTTGACGCGGACTACAACACCACGTTCGTGTTCCCCGAAACGAAAAAGGGCGGTACGGCGAACAAAAGTCGCGGTAGTCATGTAAAAAGAGGGAAATAATCAGTACCTTCGCCACTGGTTCATTGTCATTCTGTTTTCTTGTTCAAGAATACTGTTTTTACAATGGATTTAGTGGTGGCACTTCGGGAGGGATACCCGGAGTGCTTTTTACTTCCTATTACCTTTTCCTCCTTATTATTCATCCCGCTTTTATTCATCCACTAAATCCAAGAATATATGAACAAGAAGAACAAGAAAGAACAGACCGAACTGTCCTATTACGGGCTGTACCTGCTGAATTACCTCAAGGAGAACAAGTTTGAACAGGCAAACGACGCGGCATTCATAAAGGGACGTGCCGACAGTGCCGCAGAAACCTACGAGCGTGCCAGGCTGGAAGGCTATCCTGCCGACGGTGCGCAGGAGCTGGCGATGGCGGAGCTGTTGCAAGGGCTCCACTATTCCCGGTACAACCTCCTGCATGAAGTCGTGGAGAACGAGTTCGCCGGTGAGGTGCCGGAAGCGGAGCGCGGGGCGTTCGTGGCAAGGCTGCTGCCGCGTGTCGGCCATGTCTTTTCCATCCATGACCTTTCGGACGACCACTTCGCCCTCTCTCCCGAATACGACCTGCTTTATACCGAACTGACCGGAGCCGTGGTCCTTTATATCGAGGCGTATGGCGTTTAACCGCAAGCAGAAGCTACGGGACAACATCGAGGCTTTACGGACGGCATTCATCCTTGACAGGGAGCAGCGCACGCCCACGGCACGCGAGCGCCTGCTTCTGGAAAGGTTCTGCGGTTTCGGGGGACTGAAATTCATCCTCAATCCCGCAAAGGAACTGACGGACGCCGTCCATTGGGCGAAATCGGACCTCGAACTTTTTGCCCCCACGGTGGAGCTGCACAGGCTCATCCGGGAGAACAGTAGTGACGATAACGAATACAAGCGGTATATGGACAGTCTGAAAGGCTCCGTCCTCACCGCTTTCTACACCCCTGCGGAGATAACCGGCACCATCGCGGACGTGCTGCACGAACACGGCATACGCCCTGACCGGGTGCTGGAGCCGTCGGCAGGCGTGGGCGCCTTTGTGGATGCGGTACTGGACAACCGCCCGGATGCCGACGTGATGGCGTTCGAGAAGGATTTGCTCACAGGCAAGATACTGAAACACCTGCACCCCGACCATAAGGTGAGGATACAGGGATTCGAGAAGATAGAGAAGCCCTTCAAGAACTATTTTGACCTGGCAATCTCCAATATCCCGTTCGGTGACGTGGCCGTGTTCGACCCGGAATTTTCGAACAGCAAGGACACCGCAAGGCGTTCGGCGGCGAAGGCGGTACACAGCTACTTCTTCCTGAAAAGCCTCGATACGGTGCGTGAGGGCGGCATCGTGGCGTTCATCACCTCGCAGGGGGTGCTGGATGCCCCGTCCAACACGCCCATACGCGAGTACATGATGCGTCATGCCAACCTGGTGGGTGTAGCCCGCCTGCCGAACAACCTGTTCACGGAGAACGCGAACACGGAAGTGGGCAGCGACCTGATTCTCCTGCAAAAGAACAGCAGCAAGAACGGGGAACTGTACCATAATGAAAAATTGTTCGTGCAGACCGAAAAGACACCTATCGGCACTTCGGTAAACGCATACGCCAACAGCATAAGCCTGCCTTCCAACACGGATATAATCAAAGGTACCGACCCTTACGGGAAGCCTGCCTACAGGTATATATACCGGGGTGATACCACCCAACTGGCAGAAGACCTTCGGGAGCATCTGAAAATAGAACTGCAACAACTGGATAAGGGACTGTATGAGAAATACAGCCTGCATCCGGTACAGGGTAAAAGTACGGCAGAGGAAGTGTCACCCGCCCCGACAGCCGCAACTGTAATGCCTGTGGAAGAAAAGCCGGAGACAGAACCGCACCAACCGGATATTTCAGCCGGTGTGCAGCTTGACCTGTTCGACCTTTGGGGATTTACCGAAGCGGAACGGATGCAGGCGGTTACGGGCAAAAAGAAAAAGGCACCGGACAAAACGGCGAAAAAGGCGGGTGCGAAAAAGAGTGCGCCAATTCAGCCGAAGGTGCAAAGCACACCGAAAGCCGTGCCATCGCCACAAGCCATCGCTTCCTCCGTACCGGAAAACAAGGAAGCGGGACAAGGCAATGCCATCGGACAAGGCAATCCGGAAGATGTGTATGCAGCCATCAACTGGGAGGACAATCCGCCCATCAACGGTTTCTATGAAATGATGATGGACCTCACGCCCGAACGACGGGCGGAACTTCGGCAGGTGGCGGCACGGCATGGAGAGGGACAACAGAAAGAGGCAGAAGCTCCCAAAGAGGCAGTCCGGCAGTCCGAACCGGCACAAGAGACTCCCGTGGCTGCTTCCACGCTGTTTTCCGAACCGGAAGCGGAAAAGGCACCTGACTTGTCGCCACGCCCATACCACCGCACGCCGGAGATGCACCTGCGTGAGGGGTCATTGGTGGCAGACAGGGCACGTGACAACATCGGTTATCTCAAGGACATCACGCCTTACGGTGCGACATTCCAGCCGCTCGGACTGACCGGTTATCAGAAGGAGAAAGCGCTGCTGTATGTCTCGCTCCGTGACGCATACGAACGGTTGTACCGTTATGAATCGCTCCGGCGCGAGGAAAATGTTCCGTGGCGGGAACATCTGAATACCTGTTATGATGAGTTCGTCATGCGTTACGGCAATCTCAATGCCGGGCAGAACGTGAAATTAGTGATGATGGATGTCGGCGGACGTGACATACTCTCGTTGGAGCGTGCCGAAGAAGGGAAATTCGTCAAGGCGGACATCTTTGAGCATCCCGTTTCCTTTTCGGTGGAAACTGACATCCATGCAGGCTCGCCCGAAGAAGCCTTGTCCGCCTCTCTCAACAAATACGGCGGTGTCAATCTTGAGTATATGCGCACCATTACCGACGGGACGGAGGAGGAACTGCTCACCGCCCTGAAAGACCGCATCTATTTCAACCCTTTGGCGGACGGTTACGAAATCAAGGACCGTTTCATAGCCGGGAACGTGATTGAAAAGGCGGAGCGCATCGAGGCATGGATGGGCGAGAATCCCGAAAATGAGCGTATGCCGGAAGTGAAGCAGGCGTTGGAGGCTCTGAAAGAAGCCGAACCGCCACGCATCACTTTTGAGGATTTGGACTTCAATTTCGGTGAGCGTTGGATTCCCACAGGCGTGTATTCCGCCTACATGAGCCATTTGTATGAGACGGACGTGCGGATCGGCTACTCCACCAGCCTGGACGAGTTTTCCGTTTCCTGCGGATACAGGAGCATGAAGATTACGGACGAGTTTCTCGTCAAGGGGCACTACCGGCACTATGACGGCATGCACCTTCTCAAACATGCCCTGCACAACACCTGCCCGGACATGATGAAGCCTACCGGACAGAAGGACGAGCATGGAAACGACATCAAGGTACGTGACAGCGAGGGCATACAGCTTGCCAACGCCAAGATTGACGAAATCCGAAACAGTTTTTCCGAATGGCTGGAAGAACAGTCGCCGCAGTTCAAGCAGCGGCTGACCACAATGTACAACCGAAAGTTCAACTGCTATGTGCGTCCGAAATATGACGGCTCGCACCAGACCTTTCCCGACCTCAATCTGAAAGGGCTCGCAAGCCGTGGGGTGAAGAGCATCTACCCCTCGCAGAAGGATTGTGTCTGGATGCTGAAACAGAACGGCGGCGGAATTTGTGACCACCAGGTGCTGCGCCCATAAGGGCATATAGTAAATGTAGGTTTAGCAACCTACCCGGCAAGGGTTTTCAACGCCGGTCATTAGCCAACTTATCCACTTAGCCGAAAGGCGGTGGGGAGTGTCGCATGTTGGAAACGGCATAAGTCAGCTAACTATCGTGCTGCTACTGAATGTCTAAATGAAACGATGGATATGAGGATGAAGACTATACTGTTTGAACGGCAGTCCAAGTGGTTAGCTGGTAAACTCCGACGGTCATTTGATAAGATAGTTGCAAACGTCGGACTGCAATACTCACACTTTCCTACTTGGAGTGAGAGAGCTGAAAACTGATTGCAGCACAGTCGCAATAAGCGAAAAAGGACGAAAACCGCATCCGACAATCCGTCATGCTATGTTACTATATGTCTAAATGGGGATTGCCTAAGTGGGGAAACCCATATGGCAACAGAGTCTCCGTAGTAGTCCGAGCAAGGGAAAGCCTTGTACATGGCGAAGGGAGACAGTGTTATTATTAATATGTTTAACGAAAGATGTGTGAGACATTATGAGAAATTCAGAGAATGTATTAAACAGTCTGGCTGGGCACAGCCAAGACCCGAATTACAAGTTTGAACGGCTTTACCGACTGATGTACAATGAGAACTTGTATGCGTTAGCCTATCAGAACATTGCCCCTAACAAGGGAAACTGTACGAAAGGCGCAGACGGCCAGTCCATAGACGGAATGAGCATGAAACGCATATACAACCTCATTGACAGGCTGAAAGATGAAAGCTATCGACCCTATCCTGCAAAGAGGGTCTATATTCCGAAGAAAAACGGCAAGAAGCGTCCCATAGGCATGCCAGCCTTTGATGACAAACTTGTGCAGGAAGTCATAAAGATGGTACTTGAAGCCATATACGAGGGGCATTTTGAGAAATGCTCGCATGGTTTCAGACCACATCGCAGCTGCCATACAGCATTGGCTTCCATTTCGGAAGGGTTTGACGGAACACGATGGTTCATAGAGGGGGACATCAAAGGATTCTTTGACAACATCGACCACGATGTCATGATAAGGATTCTTGGTGAACGTACCAAGGACGAGAGGTTCCTACGTCTTATCCGCAAATTCCTGAAAGCAGGGTACTTGGAACAGTGGAAATACCACAAAACCTACTGTGGAACACCGCAGGGAGGTGTACTTAGTCCAATATTGGCAAATATATATCTTGACAAGCTGGACAAGTACATGGTGGAATATATTTCATCATTCAATATTGGGAAAGCGAGAAAACGTAATCCCGAATACAAAAGGATTGGCAGCCGAAAGGACAAACGTGTAAAGAAATTGAAGAATGAAAGAGACAGGCAGAAAATAGCAGCATTACGCATGGAGATAAAGAAACTTCATCGTGAGATGCAGCAACATCCCGCCACTCTTGACATGGATAGGGACTTCAAACGGATGAGATATGTCCGCTATGCCGATGATTTTCTGATTGGTGTAATCGGAAGTAAGGAAGACTGCGTAAAAGCAAAGGAAGACATCAAGAACTTCCTGCGTGACAAGCTGAAACTCGAACTGTCCGATGAAAAGACACTAATCACAAACGGTCATGACAAAGCGAAATTCTTAGGCTACGAAATAACTATCCGCAAGACTGATAAAACGAGAAAGAACAAAAAGGGTATTGCCATTCGTTCTCTCGACCACAAAACCGTACTCTTGTTACCTTTCGAGGTGATGAGAGACAAATTGATTGGTTACAAAGCCATGAAAATAGTACGGGAAAAGGGTAAAGAGAAATGGGAATCCACTTCACGTCCTTACCTCAGGAGTAATGATGACCTTGATATATTGACCCGATATAATTCGGAGATACGGGGCATCTACAACTATTACTGCCTTGCAAACAATGTCAATATTCTAAATGATTTCTACTATATCATGAAAGAGAGTATGTACAAGACGTTTTCGTCCAAATACGAATCTACTGTCCGAAAGATTATACGTAAATACACAAGGGATAAAATCTTTAGGGTTCAGTTTGAGGACAGCAAAGGACGGAAACAAGAGCGTACCCTCTATCATGGCGGGTTTAAATGGCGCAAGGATGCAAGGATTGATTCCGCACACTTGCTGCCCAGTTATCGCGGAACTCAAAGCACAAGCCTTATGGCTCGGCTTAGAGCCTGCGAATGTGAATATTGCGGAGCTACGGATAACCTGAAAATGGTACACGTGCGCAAACTTAAAGACTTGAAAGGCAAACAAGGGTGGGAACGCCTGATGATTGCCCGAAAGAGAAAAACAATGGCAGTTTGTAATCAATGTTACCGCAAGATTCATGGAAAGAAATAGACTGATAATAATGACGGAGAGCCGTATACACGGAGACGTGTACGTACGGTTCGGAGGCGAGTATGTTGAAACCTGCCGTTCGAAAGGACGGCAAGGCGCAACGTGCTTAGCCTGTGGAACCGGTAAAACACTGATAATGTGCATCGCAGCACATGAAATGAAGCGTCTGGGCATGGCGCACAAGCCGATGATTATCGGGTTGAAGGCGAACGTGGCGGAGATTGCCGCCACCTACCAGGCTGCCTATCCGAACGCGAGGATACTGTATGCCTCGGAAAAGGATTTCTCGGCAGCCAACCGTGTGCGCTTCTTCAATAACATCAAGAACAACGACTACGACTGTGTCATCATGTCGCACGACCAGTTCGGCAAGATACCGCAGTCGCCGGAGTTGCAGCAGCGCATCTTGCAGGAAGAGCTGGACACGGTGGAGGAAAACCTCGACGTGCTGCGTCAGCAGGGAAAGGACATCTCGCGCGGTATGCTGAAAGGATTGGAGAAGCGCAAGTTCAACCTGACGGCAAAATTGGAGAAGATAGAGCATGATATCCGTTCACGCACGGATGACGTGGTGGATTTCAGGCAGATGGGCATCGACCACATCTTTATAGATGAGAGCCACCAGTTCAAGAACCTGACTTTCAACACGCGCCATGACCGTGTGGCGGGACTTGGAAACTCGGAAGGGAGCCAGAAGGCTCTCAATATGCTCTTTGCCATACGCACCATACAGGAGCGCACAGGAAAGGACTTGGGAGCCACGTTCCTTTCGGGCACGACCATTTCCAACTCGCTGACGGAGCTGTACCTGCTGTTCAAGTACCTGCGCCCGAAGGAGCTGGAACGGCAGGACATCCGCTGTTTTGACGCTTGGGCGGCGATATTCGCCAGGAAGACGACGGATTTCGAGTTCAACGTGACGAACAACATCGTGCAGAAGGAGCGTTTCCGCTACTTTATCAAGGTGCCGGAACTTGCCGCCTTCTACAATGAGATTACCGACTACCGCACGGCTGAGGATGTGGGTGTGGACCGTCCGGACAAGAACGAGATACTGCACCACATACCGCCGACGCCGGACCAGGAGGACTTCATCGGACGGCTGATGAAGTTCGCCCAGACGGGCGACGCCACGCTGCTCGGCAGGCCGCCGCTCTCCGAAACGGAAGAGAAGGCGAAGATGCTCATCGCAACGGACTATGCCCGGAAGATGGCGCTCGATATGCGCATGGTGGACCCGGCATACGAGGACCACCCGGACAACAAGGCGAGCCACTGTGCCGGGACGATTGCGGAGTATTACCACAAGTATGAGGCACAGAAAGGCACGCAGTTCGTGTTCTCGGATCTCGGCACATACCAGCCGGGCGAGAACTGGAATGTCTATTCGGAAATCAAGCGCAAGCTGTCGGAGGATTACGGCATACCCGCCCATGAGGTCCGCTTCATCCAGGAGTGCAAGAGCGAGAAGGCACGCAAGGCGGTGATTGACGCGATGAACGCCGGGACGATACGTGTGCTGTTCGGCTCCACCTCCATGCTCGGCACGGGCGTAAACGCACAGAAACGGTGTGTGGCTATCCATCATCTGGATACGCCCTGGAGGCCGAGTGATTTGGAACAACGCGACGGCAGAGGGGTACGTGCCGGCAATGAGATTGCCAAGCTATACGCCGGCAACAAGGTGGACGTGGTGATTTATGCGGTGGAGAAATCATTGGACTCCTACAAGTTCAACCTGCTGCACTGCAAGCAGACGTTCATCTCGCAGCTTAAAAGCGGTGCGATGGGTGCGCGTACCATCGACGAGGGGGCAATGGACGAGAAATCGGGCATGAACTTCTCGGAGTACATGGCTATCCTTTCCGGCAATACGGATTTGCTCGACAAGGCGAAGCTGGAAAAGCGGATTGCGTCGCTGGAAGGCGAGCGGAAGTCATTCAACAAGGGAAAGCGCGAGTCGGAGTTCAAGCTGGAGTCAAAGACCGGAGAACTGAGGAACAACACCGCCTATATCCATGCCATGACGGAAGACTGGGAGAAGTTCCTGGCCGCCGCCAAGACGGACAAGGAGGGCAAACGGCTCAATCCTGTCAGGATTGAGGGATTGGATTCCACTGACGAGAAGGTTATCGGGAAGCGTTTACAGGAAATCGCCAAGAACGCGGCAACGGGCGGACTGTACACGCAAATCGGTGAGCTGTACGGCTTCCCCATCAAGGTTATCAGCGAGAGGTCGGTGAGCGACGGGCTTGAATTTATAGACAACCGCTTTGTGGTTGAGGGCAACTATAAGTACAAGTACAACAACGGTCACCTGGCGATGGCGGATACCCATGCGGCAGCGACCAATTTCCTGAATGCTTTGGAGAAGATACCGTCCATCATTGACCAGTACAGGGAGAAAAACGAGGTTTTGGAAAAGGAGATACCGCAGTTGCAGGAGATTGCCGGGAAAACGTGGAAGAAGGAAGAGGAACTGAAAGGACTGAAATCGGAACTTGCCGCGCTTGACCGCAGGATACAGCTGGAACTCGCCCCCGTGACCGAAAGAGCGGCTGTGGCGGAAAATGTGCAGGGTCCCGGCATGGGGAACACTGCGGCGGAAGTCAAAGCGCTCCGTACCGTGCCGAGGCACGGGCTGTAAAGGGTCAGGCAGGCGATATGAAAACCATACGGCTTTTTTTCATATGGTTGTAAAACAACATGGGGCCGTCCAAAAGTAGGACAGCCCCATGAATCGGAAATTGTAATACAAAAAAAATGTGGTTTATGAACTGTTACCCAAAAAACAATTCGTCTTACCTAATCCAATTTGAGCAATGCCTTGTCGTCTTCCGAGAACCGGACGCATATCGCCTTACCCTTGGCCCGCAGGTTCTTGCGGACATGGCGGGTGGTGTATGCAGTACAAACGGCCTCGAAAGCGTCAACACCTTCCCGGGCAGCCCCGTTGGGCTTCCATAGCGTTGTACTCGGTGCCGAGTCGTTGGAATGCGTGTAGGACGGCTTGCACCAATAAATGGCGTCGTCCCTCCATCCCAAATTAATTAAATCGTTTTTGATTTCCGTGTTCAGCTGGTTGTCATCGTTCTGAACCAAATCATAAGTCAGTAATAGCATGTTGTTTTAATTTTGATGATTAGACATTTATATAACACAATGAAAAAGTATGCCGTCAGAACTTATCGTGATACGCCCGTTCTGCCTTCAGGCAGGGAACGGACCTAAAAATCACGCTGCTCTCGGATGAACTTGCCGTCGGCGCTGTAATAAAGATCCAGGCTGCGGTCTATGGAGATTTCGTAACCGCCCGGCTCCTTCTCGATCTTGTAGGCCCGGGCGTCAGGATACCTGAGTGCCATGTCGTCGGCTATCGCCGCCGGTATGATGCCTGCGGGAAGCGTGGAGAACACGCAATCGACACTCAGCCATACGCCCGAGGAATCGAACTTCAGTTCGGTACCGTCGGAAAGTAGGACCTCGTACTCCTTGCGTCCGTCATCCTTCTCCCATTTGGAATAGGCGGTTTCGGTGCCGGGAAAGAACCGGAGAATGAACTGCTGGGCGGTCTGAGGAAGGCCGGAAAAGTCTATCGTCTTCTCGTCCCTGTCGCAACCCTGCAAGGAGAACGCCATCATCATAAGGGCCACTATGGGCAGCATGTGTAAAAACTTCTGTTTCATATTTGCTTGAAAAAATAATTTGTTTTTGAATAATTGGACTTTTGAATTTACAGAATGGTCCCGTCGGAACCGATACGGAGCCTGATCTCACGTTCGCCGCGCTCAAGCTCGACCAGGTAATAGTCGGCGGAAGGTGTCTGGACGTACTCGATGTCGTCCATGCGGTAAGACGCATATCCCGAATTCGCGACGGCTGTCCTCACGGCCTCGGGCAGCTCGCTGCGGCGAATATCCCACCGGGTACCGACCCATGCTCCGGCTCCGTTGAAACGGACTTCTTTCTCCCTGCCGTCATGATGGATTTCGACTTCGAGCATGCCGTCGTCATAATCGTATTCAAGGATGCGGGCACCGGGGTACTTCTGCAGGATGAAATCCCTGACGGCCGGGGCTGTCATCGCACCGTTGCCAGCGCCATCGCCGCCACCGGGAGGGGACGGCTCTTGCCCGATTACGGTCAACTCCCCTGCAGGTGTGACGGCAACCTTCACGTCTTCTCCGGCAGACTCCAGCTCGAAACGGTAGTATTCGCCCGTGGGGGTGTCGTAATGGTCGATGTCGTCAATGCGGTGGCGGGCATAGGCGGAAGCGTCGAACGCCTGCCTTACAGCGGCGGGAAGCTCGCCGTAACGGACACCGGTCTTTGTGTAGAGCCAATTGCCGGAGGTGTCGAACAGAAGACGGCGGAAGGTCTTCGGGTCGAGGATTCCGACTTCGGTCATGCCATGCTCACTGTCGATTTCGACGATACGCGCCCGGGGATAATTGCCCTCGATGAACTGCCGGACGCTGTCCGAGGGGCGTGCGGGGATATAGTCGGCATAATCATAGCCGTCAGCAGGATCGGCCACTTTCCTGACGGGCACACCGTCTGCGGAATAGTAGAGGTCCATCCCGGCCTTTACACCGTCCAGGGTGTTCTCCGTCTCGATGACGTATATGGTCTCCATGCCTTCACGCAGGATCCGGTCTATGCCGCCTACCGGCCAGGCGGAGTAATCGCCGGCGGCAAACGCCGCCCTGACGGGCTCGGGGAGCATGTCGGAAAGTATTCCGCTCGCCGTCATATGCCACTCGCCCCGCCCGTCGAACCAGGCGGCGTGACGGTTTACGGCAGTCCCGCGCGTGTCGGGAAGAGTGAACTCTGCCACGGCATAGCCCTGCTTGAGGGTCCATCCGATGTCGGCAGCCTGCGGGTAGCGCTTGAGAAGGGCCGCCTTTGCCGGGGCACTGATCTCCGGGTCCGACGAACCGGGCGTGCCGGGCTCATTGCTTTCGGGACGGTCGGGAACAATATCGGGCTGCCCGTCCTCCTGGCAGCTGCACAGTCCGATAGCCATGCAGGCTATTGCAAAAAAACACTTTTTCATAAGGCTCACAGTTTTAATCAGTCGTCAATGTCAATCAGCCGGAATTCAAGATCGAACGCCAGTTCGAGCCCGCCCGAAAGCTCCACCTCGTAGTCGCGGCTGTCGCGGTCTATCTGCCGGATGAAGTTCTGCGGATAATGCCTGGAAACGAAGTCGGCAATGGATGCAGGAACAACGGATACGGGCACGGGATTGTGGCCGCAGTCCACCTCTTTCCATTCACCGCCCTTGCGGAACTCGACTTTTACGCCGTCCGGATACACCACTTCGTAGGTAACCTCCAGAATGTCGCGCTCCTGCTTGGCATAAGCGGCCTGCTTGCCGGGGAAATGCGTCTGAAGGAACAGACGGGACGCCTGTGGAAGCTGTGACACGGGGATGGGACGGTCATTGCCGGCCCGGACCTCGAACGTCGCGGCGGCAAAGAATGCGGCGGCAATAATAAAAATCTTCTTCATAATAAAAATCTTCTTCATAATAAAAATTTCACTAAGTAAGTTAATCAATCGTTAATTATCACGCTGCGAATTTCGGGGGCAATTCTGAAATAAATCTGGAATAAATTTAGAAATATCATTATAATAAAATCTTTTTTCCGGAATGATTGTATATCCAAAAATGAAAATATCCCTCACCCGTCAGACACCGTGAAATGCATTGTTCCGTATGAAACATTCTGAACGGATACAAACCGTGTGACATGACATGCCGCACGACGGTATGACGCACGGAAAATGTATCCTCCCCACTTCCGAAAACCACAAACCGGAAGATTCGGGTACAAAAGTAACAACGCCGAAATTTACAGATGTCATTTAATTTGATAATTTATATAATATTATGATTATAAATTAATTACATATTGATTCATAATTGAATTTGCATTACAATAAATCGGAGAAAGCAATACAAGACTCCCACGTGTCGCAAGGGGTGACATACACCCGGAAAGCGGAAAAACAACAGAGAAAATCTCACCCCTTTCTGGAGATAAAAAAATCAGATGAAACAGATTTTTCTGTTTCATCTGAAATATAACGAACAGGAAAAAACAAGGATGACATACAAAAAACAGAGGATAAAAAGCGTGTGGGCAGAAAGGAGAATCAGGTTAAAACAGATTACAATTATTCCTGACAACAAAATAAAAATAAATATAAACAAACAGAGAAAAATGGCAATGAGGCAAAACGGGAGTCGCGCCGGGGCCCGGACTGTAAAGGGTGCAGGCGCCCTGCCGGACGACCTCCTTTCATATAATATACGGGAGCCATTCCGTTTTTCCGGAAAGAAGCCGGGAGAAACCAAGAACAGTTCACGGACAGAATCTGTTTTTCTGGCGGATTTTTCGTAGATTGACCGGTGACAACCTCGACAATCGACATAAAAACAAAATCCAGGGTCATTATGAACAGACAGAGAAAGAAGAAAGGGACAGTAACGGTCATGGACGTGCTGAACCAGAGCATCGAACGGAAAGAGCAAGCCGGACACTTCCGTACCGCCGCCAACTACCGCAGCAGCATGAACAAGCTTGCCGCCTATCTGGGCGATAGTTTCCGGCATTTCACCTTCACCGGCCTCACCGCCCGGTGGGTGGAGGAGTATGTGGGTTGGCTTGCGGCCCGGCATCCCGAATCCCCCGGCACGGCGGAATTCTACCTGCGCAACCTGCGCGCCATGTGCCGCAGCCACCGGGAGAGGCACCGCCTCGCCTGGGCTGAGGGGAGCGACCCCTTCAGCGGCGCCGGCTTCCGTACGCAGCCCACCTCCAAGCGCGCCCTGCCCGCCGGTGCCCTCGCCGGGCTGTTTTCCCCGGAACTGAGGGAAAGGCTGGATGCAAGCCGGCGCGAGTCGCTGGACGTGCTGCATTTCATCCTCTTCATGCGCGGCATGGTGTTCCAGGACGTCTGGAACCTGCGGCACGAGATGATAGGCGGGGACGGGCATATCCGCTACCGGCGCAGCAAGACGGGAATCCTCATCGACGTGGAAATCCCTCCCGAGGCGGAAGCCATCATCCGGCGCCACTTCCGCGACGGCTCCCCCTACGTGTTCCCCTTCCTCCACCACAGGAAGGGGCGCGGCAGCAAGGGGAAAGACGGCGGAGAGGAAAAGCCGGGAAGCCTGTCGGAACAGAGCGCACTCCGGCGCGTGAACCGCCATGCGGTGGAAATCGGAAAACTCGCCGGACTGTCCGCCCCGCTCACCACCTACGTGCTGCGCCATACCTGGGCCACGCTGATGCTCGAAGCCGGCTATTCCGTGGAGCTGATAGGGCAGTGCCTCGGGCATACCTCCGTCACCACCACCCACATCTACCTGTCGCGCATTTCCTCGGGGCAGGTAGATACCGCAGTGGACGAGATGTTCAACCGCCTGGTGCGTCCCTATGCAAAAGGCGCCGCCGCCCCGCCCGAGCGTTCCAAACGGCGGAAAGAGAGGCCGGGCAGGCAAAAACAAAAGAGCAAGGTACCGAATCCGCCGCTTTTCAGGGGGAGAGGAAGGTTCGCGGGGCCTAAAAAAAAGAAAGCCTGTCCGTTTCTTATAAAGAAAGAGACAAAGCCCGTGAATGTTAACGCCCTTCCGGCGTTTCCGGTGGCAAATATAACATATTTTTCACTTACCCCCTATTTTATGCCTTATTCCAGCCTTAAAAATAACATTTATTCACTTTCCTTGCCGGGCATCCGCTGAGCCCCATTGCATCCTTTCCTTCACGATTCCTTCCTGTTTGGTTTCGTAACGTGTTGTTATACAGCTAAAAAGAGTGCTTTGTCTCTTTCTTTATAAGAAACGGATATTTGAATTCCATGCATGTTTTTCCTTCCGTGCATTTCAAATACAGCTAATACATGTTAATGGCTATTTGGTATGACAACAATATATAACAAGGTAAAAGGACTATGTTTTTGAACTCTACCCGCTATGGGCTGATTGCCTGCCGCTACCTGGTCAGGGGCTATTATGAAGGGGTCTGGCTTTCCGCCCCCGAGATTGCGGAGCATTACGGGATGAACGTGCGTGCGCTGACCCCTTCGCTCCGGCAGCTTTCCCGTGCGGGCATCCTGCACTCCCGCCGTGGCGGCAGCCACCCGGGTTTCATTCTTGCGGACGACCCGGAACGCGTGAGCCTGCTCGATGTGATGCTGGCGCTCGAAGGCGGGATAAAGGTTGAATGCTGCCGCCGGGTCATCCCGGAGCTGCGGTGCGACTGCCCTGCGGAAACGTGCAGCGTCTGTGCGGTTTTCAATGCGGAGCTCTCCTCGCTGCGCGAACGGCTGGCGGCAGTCTCGCTCAAGGATTACGGGGAGGAGCGGAGAAGCGGCAAAGCTGACAGGCAAGGATAATGTATGGTGATGATATAATATATATAGGTATGGCTTATGGATAAAATACTGATAAGGCTTGTCGTGCTGGCCGGCGGGGGATTCCTGATGCTGAATGCGCTTTTTTGCGCGCTGCTTTTTCTTCCCGCAATCCTGTTGTCGGATGAGGAAGGCCTTTTGCCGGATGACCGTGCAGCCGGTTCTGCACGGGATGCCTGTGGAGCCGGAAAAAATTTAGTAACCCAATAAAAACAAAACGAAAGATGATTAGCAAAACGAAACTTTTGACTTTCCCGTGGCAGCGCCGCCTGCTGTTGCTGCTCTCTCTGCTCTGCTGCTGCGGCTGGCTCCCGGCCCAGACCGCCGAACGGCGCCACACGCCCTCGTTCGCCCTGAAGAGCAACATCGCCTACGATGCCGTGGGCAGTTTTAACCTCGGTGCCGAGTTCCGGGTTTCCCCGCGGCTGACGCTCGACGTGCCGCTCGTGTACAACCCCCTGTCCTTCAGCGACAACCGCAAGTGGAAGCACTTCCTCTTCCAGCCCGAGCTGCGCTGGTGGTCGTGCGAGCCTTTCAACGGGCACTTCTTCGGGCTGCACACGCACTACGCCTTCTATAACGTGGGCGGGGTCGGCTCCCGGTGGATGAAGGACTACCGCTTCGAGGGATGGCTGGCCGGGCTGGGCATCAGCTACGGGTACCAATGGCTGTTGTCCTCCCGGTGGAGCCTGGAGGCCTCTGTCGGCGTGGGATACGCATACATGGACTATGACCGCTATCTATGCAGGAAATGCGGGGCGTTCCAGGCGCGCGACAAGATGAACTACTTCGGCCCGACGAAGGCTGCCATATCCTTGATATACATACTCAAATAATACGAACCACTTAAATAAGAATCTTATGACTATCAGGAAACTATTCGTGTGGGCAACGCTCACAGCGCTACTGCCGTGCCTTGTCCACGGGCAGGGAGCGGCACCGAAAGGGTCGCTGAACATCACCGCCGAACAGCCGGAGTTGCGCAGCGACAGGAAGGGCAACATGGTTATCGAGTTCAACATCAACCCCGGGGGCATCCGCCTGACGCCCGACGAGCAGCTGGTGGTGGTTCCCGTCATCAAGGAGCCGGGCGGCAAGTCCCGGATGCTGCCCCGGGTCATCGTCAACGGGCGCCGGCGCAGCAAAGTGGAGAAGCGCATGGAGCGCATCAGCCGGAGCGGCGGAGGCAGGGATACCATATACAAGGTAATACGCGCGGGAAAGAATGGCGGGGTGGATAAAATCCGCTACCGTGCAAGCATCGACCACCAGCCTTGGATGGAGAAAGCGGGGCTCTACCTGCAGAGCGAGTTCTGCGGCTGCGGCGGCAACGGGCAGGAGTTTGCCGAAAGGCTTGTCCTCCCCTCCATGAAGGAGGGCGCCTACCCGGCTGCGTCCGCGCAGGAAAAGGGTGACTGCCCCGCCACCGCATCGGGCGCGCCTTACGAGGGCGTGCAGATAGGCGGGCGCTGCGTACTGCCCTACGTGACCTTCTTCGAGCCCACGCGCGAAATCGTGAAACGCCGTTCGGAGGAAGGCTCCGCCTACATCACCTACCTGCCGGGCTCCGCCACGATTTCCCCCACGCTGGCAAACAACCACGCCGAGCTGGAGAAGATAGCCAGGAGCCTGCATCTGGCAGGCAAGGACAGCCGGGGCGACCTGGCGGTGACGGGCGTCTCCATCACCTCGTACTCCTCGCCCGAGGGGTCGTGGGATGCCAACCTGGAGCTCTCGGAGCGCCGCGCCGCCGCGCTTGAGGAATATATATTGACGCATTTCAACCTGCCCGCAGAGTGTTCGGTGACTGCCGAAGGCAAGGGCGAGGACTGGGACAAGCTGCTGAAACTGGTGGAGGAAGACCCGCACGTGGAGGCTAAGGCGGAGGCGGTGCGCATCATGCAGGGCACGGACATCTTCAGCGGCAGGGAGAAGCAACTGATGGACCTTGCCGGGGGACGGACCTACCGCTACCTGATGCAGCGCCACTTCCCCGAGCTTCGCCGGTCCGACTACCGCATCGAGTACACCGTGCCCGAGTTCGACCTGAATTACGGCCGCGACATGCTGGAGCACCGCCCGGGCATGCTGAGCCATTACGAGCTTTACACCATCGCCTTCACGGGCTATCCGATGGGCAGCGCCATGTTCAACAAGGTGTTCCGCACCGCACGCATGCTCTTTCCCACGGACCGCGTATCGCAGTTCAACTTAGGCACCGTCTGCCTCTTGGAAGGCAAGGCGGACGAGGCGGCCCGGCTGCTGGAAGCCTTCCGCGCCGACCCCTTGGCCTGGAACAACCTGGGTGTGCTCTACATGATGCAGGGCAGGTTTGAGGAGGCGCACGCCTACCTGAACCGCGCGATAGGAAGCGGCAACCGCGAGGCGGTGGAGAACCTGAAGATACTCAAGGGGCTGTGGAGCCCCTCAGGGACGAAATAAGCAAACCTGTGAACCATATAATTTTTTGTTCATCATTTTATTAACCATTCATTAATTATTTTTTTTATTAACCATTTTAATTTTTATTTGTATGAAGAGAAATCTTTTTTCAAAAGTGTTTATGACAATGACTGCCACAGCTGTAATGGGCCTGGCAAGCTGTTCGAATGACAATGACCCCGCAGGCGGTCAGGAAGTGCCACAGGGCAAGGCTACTACCATGAAGTTGCTTTTGGATTTGAACGGCACATCCACACGTGCTGTTGCTGACGGAAACGCGACCGACGACGAGAAGAAAATCAAGGACCTGACGGTCTTCATCTACAATGCCAACGGCATTTTAGAGAGCGAACAGACTGTCCTCTTTGGTACATTGACAGAAGGAGCCGACAATGTGTTCACCACTAAGGCACTGGATGCCACTACCGGCACCAAGACCATCTTCGTGGCTGCGAATGCCACTACCGAAATTAAGCAGGTGATGAAAGCAAACACAGCCAACGGACTCTCTGGACGCCCCTTGGGTGCAGAGTTGTCAACCATCACAGCAACCGACGGTTTTGCCATGTTCAGCACCACAGGACACACAGGTGATTTGGTGGAAGTTGGAGATGCGAACTACGCCACCAATAACAATGTGAAGGTGACGCTCCAGCGCCTCGCTTCGAAGGTTGCCGTAGGTATGACTGCCCAGCTGGCTAATGCCGGTGTGCAGCAGGGTGCAGCAGGAGAAATTGCAGACCTGAAGTACACAGTGGACAACATCAACAAGAACTACTTCCTGACTTATGGTGTGACAGCTGCCAAGGATGCGAACATGACCGTCGACGAATATGACAAGCAAGCGGCTACAGGCTTTGAAATGGTGGCTGACTTTACTACCGCCGGCATTTATAACACCATCACTCCGGGTCTTGCCTATACTGCTGCCAACGGTGGAAACTGGGGACATAAGTACGCTGCCGAAAACCTGACCACGGACAAGATGATTAAGGGTGTGACCCGCATCGTGGTGCAGGGTGTGTTCACTCCCAAGATGGTAATCACTGTGGGCGGTAATGCCGGTGCATGGACATTTACTGAAAATGCCGGTGTCAAGGGCAATACTTACAAGATGCTCAACGTGAACGGCTATGCTTTCTTTGACGCTGCCACTACTGAAGAGCAGTTGAAGGCTTGGTTGGAAGAGAAGGCAGGTGTTCCCACCGCTGATCTTGACGCTGAAGCTGCCAAGGTAAAGACCTACACCAACGGCTTGAACTACTGGTGGGTGACCGTGAAGAACAATCAGGGTGACATGCTGCGCAACAACTTCTACAAGGTGGACATCACTTCTATCTGGGCTCCCGGACGTACCGAAGGTGGCTTTGTTGATCCCGATGACAACAACCAGATCGACAAGGAAACCAACATCACCGTGGAAGTGACCGTTGAGCCTTGGAACTTCGTTGAGTTCAACGCCGACCTCAGACCCTAATCATCTCTTTAATTTTAGACAGAGCGTAGCGTGCCCCCGGGGGCACGCTACGCTTCCCCGAAAAAAAGAAAACTGAATGGTACAAATGACGATGAAAAATATAAGAAGATACATACACAAGGCAGGGACGCTGCTGCTTGGCTGCGCCCTGCTCTCTTCCTGCATAGCGGAAGACCTGTCCGACTGCGGGAAGCGGCTGCAACTGAAAGTCTCGTTCATGTTCGAGCCCGAGACCGACACACGCACTGCCGACACCGAAACCCACCGCGTGGCGCTCTATGCCTTCGACCGGGAAGGCTACTGCCAGCTGGTGCATGAATTTGACATTACAGGACTCGACGGCGTGACCACCATAGATGTGGAACTGGAACAGAAGCCCTACGACTTTGTGGCGTGGGTCAACAGCACCGGGGAATACTTCTCCGCGCCCGTCTTCGACGACTATCCCAATACGAAGCCCCACCACGACGTGGCAACGCTCCAGTTCTCGGTACCGGAGAACGACGAGGTGCGCTTCACCCTGCCCCGCCTGATGTACGGCGCGGCGTATGCCTACGACCTGGCCCAGACCGATGTGGTGAAGATACCGCTGGTGCAGAACACCAACTACATCAACTTCACCGCCGAGGGGCTGCCCGTTACTACAGACACCTACGAGTTCGAGGTGAAGGACAACAACGGCGCCTATACCTTTGACAACGGGTTCGACGCCTGCCGACCCTTCCGTTACCTGGTGGATGCCACCTTCGGCAGCGATACCAGGCTCACGGCGCAGATGAACACCCTGCGGCTGGCGGAAGGACGCACGCCCGTGTTCATGTTCCGCAACGCGACCACCGGCAAGACGCTCTATCCCTCGACGGATACGCAGGAGACCAACCTGGTGAAGCTGATACAGAAGGCATACGAGGGCAAGACCATCGACTTTGACCGCAAGCACACCTTCGACATACGCCTGAAGTTCGACACGAACCTCGGCGTGACCGTCAGCATCGACGGATGGGAGGTGAAGGAGGACGACAGCGGGCTCAGACCGTAGAGAAGTGGAAAATTGAAAAACTGAAAATTGAAAATTCCAAGACATGAAAACAGACATACTGAAAGCATTGCGGCGCCTGCGACTCCCCGCCCTGGCGCTCGCCGCATTTCTTGCCTCGTGCACATCGGAGCTGGCGCACGAGCCTGCCCCCGGAGGAGGAAGCCAGGCGGGGGAAGCCGAAGTGACGCTGCGCCTGCAGGTGCCGGGGGCGGCTGCGGCAGGCAGGACGCGCGCCGTAGGCGACAATGCGGAGCGCACGGTGAACGACCTCTACATCCTTGCCTTCAAGGTGGACGGCGGTGTGGAGACCTTCGACTACTACGCCGTGGCACGAAAGGGCACGGAAGACCTCACCACCGGCGTGAGCAAGTGGACCGCCAGCCTGCGCCCGAAAGACTATGAACAGACCTTTGTGATGATAGCCAACGCGCAAGGAACGCCCGGTGATGTGAACACGCAGATAGCCGCCCTGGTGGACGACGGCGCGGGCGGCACCTCCGTGGGCGAAGACAAGGAAACGGTATTGGAGAAGCTCACCGACAAGCTCACTGCCGACGAGCAGACAGCGGGCTTCAACGCCAAGGGCGACAACGACCACCACCCCTTCACCATGTACGGGCAGACTGCCGCCACCAAGATAGAGCTGGGCAAGGACGTCAGCCTCACCGTGGCGCTCCACCGCATCGTGGCGCGGGTGAATGTGGCGTTCACCGGCGATGCCCAAGCCAACTTCACGGCAGAGAAGGTCTATCTGTGCAACTTCACCGACCGCGCGAGGGTCATCCCCAACGGTCTGGGCCAGACCACCGGTGCCGACTACGAGCCTGCCGCCACCATCCCCGCTGACGCGCAGAAACTGCCCGCGGCTTTCGATGCATTGGGAAACATCCCCACCTATACGGTGACAGCCAATGAGGTGAAAAACCAAATCTACCTCTTCGAGACCAACCAGCCCGCACCGGATGATGCGGACGCTCACCTGAAGCGTCCCTGCCTGGTGGTGTGGGGCGAATATCAGGGTTATAAGGGCTACTACCGCGTGGACTTTGCCACGCAGGACGCCACCACGGGCGACGTGACCTACCGCGACATCATCCGCAACCACAGCTACAACTTCACCGTGACCAACGTGAGCGGCCGCGGCAGCGCCACGCTGCAAGAAGCCATGGAGACGAAAGCCTCCAACCTCACCGCCGACATGATCCTGTGGGACGACAACGTGATAGGCAACATCGACTTCGAGGGTGACCGCGTATTGGGCATCAGCACCAACAGCTACGAACTCATCAAGTCGGGCGGCACGAAGCTGTTGCAAGTGCGCGCCACGAAGAATGTGACGTGGACGGCGAACATCTATGCAGCGAAGCCTGACGGCAGTGCCGACACCCAAGCTGCCCGCCCCGCATGGATAAACTTCACGGATGCGGACGGAAACGTGCAGGGCGGTGGAAAGACTCTGGCGGACCAGACGGGAGTGGATGCTCTGCAGGACGTGTATTTTAAGGTGGAGGTGAACGATGAACGCCCCGAACGCCAAGCCATTATCCGACTGACGGACGAGAGAGGCAGGCTGAGCGTGGAGGCGGTGGTGACGCAGAACCAGGTGGAAATCCCCGTATCCCTCACTGTGACGCAAAATGGGGTGCCCGTCACCGAAATGGAGTTCACAGGAGAGGATGGAATGTCTCTGGGCTCTATATTTATCAATTACGGGCCGAAGGATGTGGTGTTGACGTGGACAATCGAAGAAGACCCCGCAAACGGCACCATGGATATTGCGGATGTGGATATTAACGCAACTTCCACCGGGGGACAATTGAAGGGTGAGGTAATCGCCGCGACGAACAATGCCCAAACGGTGCTGAACGCCACTGCCGCACCACTCTCGGCAGAAGACCTCGCCAAGAGCTTTGCCACACGGACAGCCACGCTGACCCTGATAGCGCAGCACCCCACCACAGGCGAGGTGCAGGTGCAGACCATCCGCCTGTTTCAAAAGAAGTACGGGCTGGAGATAGACCGGACGGAAGTACTCTGCGGAGGGCAGGAAGCCCTGATCTATGTGAAGGGAAACATGCCGTGGCAAGTGGTGAACATATCGGGGCAAGGCTATCAGGATGCCATGACAAACGGATTGATCAGTGAATATACCGTGATGGACGAGGGCGACCCCAGCGAAACGTCGTTCTCCACCAGTAGCTGTGTGCGAATCAGCACGAAACAAGCCCCATTAATCAGACAGCAGCATACGGCGCAGCTGAACTTTCAGCACAGGACCCAGGCGGATAAAGCCGTTTCCAAGGAGATTACCTTCAGGGGCGGGATGCTGGCAATAGACGAGTGGGCAGGTGGTAATAAAATCACTAAAATATATGAAGTGTATGGACCGGTAGACAGAAGCCTCAATACAAAGGATGAGCCTTATGAAGAAGGTGGAACGGAAGTGGCAGGAGCTGTAATGATGGACAGCGAGCAGGCATACTACTTGCAAAGAGCCGTTTCTAAAGTAGACTGGGGAATCTGCAAGGATTCTGAATTAATACATGAATTTCGTGTTTTAAATCTTGGCCAGACTATTTATAAAAGTGGCTCGTACGATAATTTTGAAGCACCTATACCCTTTTATTTAGCCAGTAAATATGATTTCTATGAATATTTGTCAATGACATCTGCCGGCCCTAAGGGAACGATAGAGTTGACTAATCAAAAATTATTAGAAATCACAAGGCAACAAGGTGATGCAAAGCATACACACATGTTGCTTAAAGGCACTGAAGTAGAAAGCAGTAACTTAATTTTCAATATATATGGAATAGGCTATACAGTTAAAGATAAGTATAACCGGGATGAATTTAAATATTATCATCGCGATGTAAAATGGCCACGTATGTTTGGAAGTGCTGACGGTACCATACCAACTCGGATATATGGAACTGCCTGGGAAGCTACTTTCAAACCTGATATAAACAATCAGGACGCAATAAATGGAAATTATAGGGTATTGGTTACCAGATTTAATTCAAACGGTCAATTGGATTTAGAACAGTACAGGAACCAAAATTATCCGACTTATTATTTCAAACTTCTCAAAACAGAATAAGAATCATGAATCATAATATACTACATACATTGCGCCGCCTCTGCGCCCCGGCCCTGATATCAGGTGTCATGCTGGCAGCAGCCTCGTGCACCGCCGAGCTTTCGAGCGAGGTGGTGCCGGGTGGAGGAGGCAGCGTGGCAGGAGAGTCGGAAGTGCTCCTCCGCCTGCAAGTGCCCGCCACCGGTGGCGGCAGCCAAACCCGTGCCGTGGACGTCACGGCAGAGCAGGAAGTGAACGACCTCTACATCCTTGCCTTCAAGGTGGACAAGGATGACAATACGATAGAGACATTCGACTACTTCGTGACCGCCAGCAAAAACGCCCCCACCACCACGAATGTGAGTGAGTGGACGGCAAGCCTGCGGGTGCGGGCAGAAGAACAGACCTTTGTGATGGTGGCAAACGCACAAGGCACCCCCGGCAAGGTGAATGAGCAGATAGCCGCCCTTGCCGCCAACAGCGTGGGGCATAAGAAAGACGATGTGCTGGCGAAGCTGACCGATGTGCTGACCACCGCCGAGCAGACCGCAGGCTTCAACGCCACCGCTCCCGACAGCCATCACCCCTTCACCATGTACGGGCAGACCATCCCCACCCTGATTGAAGCCGACAAGGGCATCAAGCTCGATGTGAAGATGCACCGCATCGTGGCACGGGTACACATCACCTTCACGGGCGATGCGGCAGGCACCAAGTTCACCCCCGAAAAGGTACACCTCTACAACTACAACGACCGTGCACGGGTCATCCCCGACGGCATGGACGTGCCCACCGACGCCCACGAAACCCTCCCCACCATTCCCGTCGGAGCCGTGCGGCTTCCCGCCCGGGTGGATGGCAACCAGCAGGTGCCCGTCTACACCGTGGATGCCGCCGACAAGAAGATAGAACACCAAATCTACCTCTTTGAGACCGCGCAACCCACAACGGGCACCGCCGAAGAGCAGCACGCAAAGCGACCCTGCCTCATCGTGGAGGGAGTATATACAGACAGCAAGAAGCGTTGCTACTACCGCATAGACTTTGCGGAGACGGGCACCAAGAACTACATGGACATTGTGCGCAACCATAGCTACAACGTGACCGTGCAGAACGTCCTTGCCCCGGGGCACGACACCCCGGAGGAGGCGTTGACCTCACAGGCAGCCAACATCACCGCCACCGTGGTGAAGTGGAATGACAGCGACATAGGCGACATCGACTTTGACGGGCAGCATGTGTTGGGCATCGCCACCATGAAATACCAGCTCGGCAAGAAAGGCAGCAACAACGCACCCCTGCTCCAGCAGGTGAAGGCAAGCGTGGGGCTGAAGTGGAAGGCAAACCTCTACGCGGTGGACAACCACGGCAAGGTGGACATCAACACATCCCCCGCATGGATCAGCTTTGAGGGCGGCGGAAAGGAAGCCTCGGGCACGGGCAACAACCAGTTGCAGGACCTGAAGTTTACGGTAGAGAGAAACGACGCAACCCCCGAACGCCGTGCCGTGATGCGCTTCACCGCCCGGAACCTGATGGTGGAGGCGCTGGTGGTGCAAGACCAGAGCAGCCCGGTGTATATCATTGTGAAGGACAAAAGCGGGAAGGAGATTACGGAACAGGAGTTTGAGCAGGCGGGAGGCTGGAATCCCGACATCATGACCATCGAATACGGGCCGGAAGATACGGAACTGTCGTGGCAATACGGCGCACAAGGGCTGGTGTTGACCAGCAAGCGTGTTGACGGAACAGAAACGGCAGACATGAAAGGCTCGGTAAACAGCGGAGTCCAAGAAGAAGTTGCAATAACCTGGCAAGGCCAGGCAAGTGAGCTGCAAGACACAGGACAGGATTATGAGACAAGAACGGGCATACTCACCCTGATAGCCAAAGGAAAGGAAGGCGTGGTGGCGAAGAGCATCCGCCTGTTTCAGAAGAAGTATGGAGTGACGCTCCAAAAGACACGGGTGCTTTGCAGCTCGAAGGAAGAAAGAATAACGGTGAAGGGCAATATGCCTTGGCAACTCACAATGGGCGACGGCTATCAGGAGGTACTGGACAACAAGATGATACATCCGTATGACGGTATGACCACGGGAAACTCTGCCGACGATTACACCTACTCGCCCTACTATCTCCTATTCAAAACCATGAAGGCGGACCTGACCTTGGGACGGAAAGAGGCGAAATTCATCTTTACGCACCAGGAGAGGCCGGGCATATCGGTCGAAAAGACAATCGGTTTTATGGGAGCTTTAAGCTACAATGGGAAATATTACGAGGTTTTAGGTCCGGTAGATCGGAGTTTTAGGGATGTCGTAGAGAATAAAGGATACGAAGAAGACGGAGGAGTTCCTGATGCATTCATGATTAATTCATCTCACGGTTACTCTATCGAAAATCAGTCGAGCCTTCCTGCTTGGGGAGTTTGCTCGGACTCGGAGTTAAGAATCGGCTACTGTTTTACAAATTATGAAGTGCCATTTAACCAAACGAACTTTGCACCTTCTCCGAATGAGAACTCTTCGGAAACCACCAACGTCGGGCTTGAAAACGGTACGAATGTGTACTTTTATCATTTGGTACAGCCCGTCTATGTAGGTAAAGCTGTTGAAAAGAATAAAATATACGCGCTGAGGAGACTCGCAATATATTATTTTCACACTTTCGGAAATCTTTGGCAGCACGGTAGTTATTATCGTATTGTACAGATGGAAAGGACCGGAGGATCCATTGTAAGACCAAGCGGTGTCGGATATAGAGTATACGGAAATGTTAATATTAGTCAGAAAAATCTGAGTTGGGGACAAACTACAAGCGGTCCATATAATGCACCATTCTTGCATTTTAATGTCAGCGGAATGCCAACGGCAAATAAGGAATTTGCAATAGCGAACATTGGCACTTGTTTCTTTCAACGCGCAGGTTGTACTCCAGGTTTACTTAATATCAATGACTATATGGATGACAAGTATCCAACTTATTACTTGCGTGAAATCAACTAAATGAAAAAGGGAAAATAATTTACACTCTCCCCGCAGGGCACCCCTCCCTGCGGGGATGCCCCAGACACCCTTCTGAGGGCACTTTCTCGAAGTGGCACTTCGAGCGGCACAAGGTGTCACCTCGTCGGGGAAAAGATGAAGAAACCGAGTTTACGAACCGAAATATTAATCTAAAAACTTTACAGTTATGCCATTCTACAAGAAAGCATTTCAAAAGAAGACGGGCGTCTATTACCCCCAAGCCATCGTGCAGGGCAAGCCCGTGGAAACGGAAACCATCGCCAAAGACCTGGCGAAGATTTCCACCGTATCGAACAGCGACGTGCAAGCCGTGCTGGGCGACATCGCCGGCGCGATGCACACCCGTATGAGCCAGGGCAAGAGCGTACACATCAAGGGCCTGGGCTACTTCCGCTATACGCTCGACACCGTGGGCGTGAAAAACGAGGCGGACTTCGACTTCGAGAAGCAGAAGAAGGCGGTGCGCGTGGAGTTCATCCCCGAGCGCTCGAAGTTCGCCAACGGTGCCTACACCTGCGCCCTGGTGGACAGCGACCAGCTGGAGTGGATAGAACTCTCGCCCGACGCGGAAGACACCACGCCGGGCGGTGGCGGAGGAAGCGGCAGCGAGCAAAATCCCTTGGGATAACCGATGTATATGAGGCATAATTTATAATGAAAACAGAAGAGAGAACAAACGGCATGGATGAAGCACATATTCTATTATTTTACAATGAAGCCATCGGAAAATGGACGGCTTCTGACACTTCAGCGATGAACCTGCTGCGCCTGGCTCCCGGCTTGGGTACCGAGTGCAGGGAAGGCGCAACGGACAACATCACTCTGGACTGGCATCATCTAGAGGAGTACGGCCTTATGAAACGGGTGGTATTGGCATCGGACAACTTCTTGCTGCTGTCGGCGGCACCGGCACCCTCCCTTTCATTCTGACGGATAGTTTTTCTCCGGCATAAGTTCTTCCTGTACCGCTTCCGGTACGGGAAGTTTTTTTAAAAGGGGACGGGAGGATCCCGACGAGATGGACAAACAGTAAAAAAGTAATGGAGAGAAAGAGAAACAGTATGAATACACATGCCCTCATACGTCTGGCCGCCGCAAAGGGTGGCTTGACACAGCAGGAGATGCGCCGTGCGCTGGACGCTCTGGTGGAGGCGATAGCCGGGGAGCTGCTACTGGGAAACGACGTGCATATCGCCGGGCTGGGAATGCTGCGCGTAAGGGAGTACGCCCCGGTCATGAAATACCTGCCTGCCGAAGGGCAGGCGCCCGGAAAGGACCGTGAGGCGGAACGCTGCCTGAGGATGGCAGGGGGACGACGGACGGTGAGGCTCTACCCCGCCGGCGCGCTGCTGCGTGTCCTGTCGGCTGAAGACCGCCCCGCCGCATCCCCCGTAAACGATAAAAGCACAGGAAACAATGAAAGAGGGCAATGAAAACGGCCCGCAGCGGATGGGCGGACCCTGCCGCAAAGGGGTATAACAACCCAAAAACAACTTCCCCCGCCCGCTTTTGGATTTCTTAACTTTCACAAAGTTTCATGCCTTTTTAATATAAAATGATTATGGCTAACCCGCATGCGGACCGTGCATGGGGTTGGTTTTGATTATAGAATAAACACTGATCAGGAATATACAGCCATTAAAATGAAAATACTACTTCAACACCGGATACTCTTAGGTTACACTGTATTGATAGCAGTCATCGGAAGTATGGCCGCCATCATGTTCCACGAGCGAGACAGGGTCGGCAAGATTGAAGGGGAAATGCTCAGGGTCCGTGAGGCGAACCGGAGCATAAACGCGGCCCACCGGCATATTACAGTCCTTGCCACATACGGTGAGTCCGCCATCTCATGGACTGCGGATGACTATGAAAGCTACAAGGCGTACCGGCTGAAAACGGACAGCCTGCTTCAGAGCCTGAAGAGTCCTTGCAGCGGTTTTGTCCGTCCGGAACAGATAGACACGCTCTGCCGGCTGCTGGCACAAAAGGAAAAGCAGCTGCACGGCATCATGCGGGTGATGCACCGCCAGGATGCGGCGGACAGCCTGCTTCTCCACCACCCTCCCTCCGCAACCCGTCCGGCGATGCGTACCCGGACCGTCACACGCAGGAAAAAGGGGCTTGCCGGGCTGTTCGGCAAAAAGGAGACGGTGCAGGTACCCCTCTCTCCCGGCTCCCTGCAAAGCCTGAACACCCGGCTGGTTTCCCTGCAAAGGGAAAGGCGGGAAGACATCGGCAGCCATACGGACAGCCTGCGCATCCGCAACAGGGAGCTGAACGGCAGACTGCATGCGCTGATTACCGCCCTTGACGGGCAGACGGAAGAGGCGTTCCTCAGCAAGCAGGAACAGCTCAGGTCTTCCTTCGAAGAGTCCATGATGAGGGTGACCGTCCTGATTGCGTCATCCGTCCTTCTCCTTGCCTTTTCCTACCTGAAAATCCATCGGGACATCAAGGTGAAGGCATCCGGCAGGAAACAGTTGGAAGAGCACGTGGAAAAGCTGCAGCAGGCGGTCAAGGAGAACGAGGAGCTCATTTCCAACCGCCGCAGAATCATGCAGACCATCACGCACGAACTGCGCACACCGCTGTCCACCATTATCGGTTACGCGGAAATGGCAACGCAAGAAACGGATTCCGCCATCGCACAGGACTATGCCCGGAAAGCCCTCCTCGCTTCCCGCCGTATGATTTCCATGCTGAACACGATGCTTGGCTACTTCCGCCTCGACTGTGGCAAGGAACAGGCGAACCCGGTGCCGTTTTCCCTGCGGAACATATCCGATACGCTGCAGGCCGAGTTCGCTCCGCTTGCAGCAAACAAAAGCCTGAAACTGGTTGTGGAGCTTGAAGGGAACGAAGTGCTGTTCGGGGATAAGGAACGGATTATGCAGGTGGGTGACAACCTGCTTTCCAACGCGGTCAAGTTTACGGAATCGGGCAGCGTGACCCTGAGGGTGGACTATGGCGGCGGAAACCTGCACATCGTGGTGGAAGACACGGGCAGCGGCATGAGCCGTGAGGAGCAGGCGCGCATCTTCAACGCCTTTGAACAGTTGCCGAACGCCGCCTCACAGGAAGGCTTCGGTCTTGGGCTGTCCATCGTGCAGCGTATTGTCGGCATGCTCAAAGGCACGATTGACGTAGAAAGCATAAAGGGGAAAGGGACACGGTTCTCGGTGTCGCTGCCGATGGGCACTGCGGATGAGATTCCGGCGGGGGTGCCCGAAACCGTGCCTGCCGCTTGCGCCGGGACACTTTTCTCGGTAATAGTCCTTGATGACAACGAGTCCCTGCTCTCCATGACGAGGGAGATGCTTGTCAGGAACGGCATCCGTTGCGACGTGGCAAACAATACCGGCGACCTGATGGAGTCCATACGCAACCGCGGCTATGACCTGCTGATAACCGACCTGAAGATGCCGGGAACAAGCGGCTATGACGTGCTGGAACTGTTGCGCTCGTCCAACGTGGGCAACTCGAAGGACATACCGGTAGTGGTTGCCACCGCCTCGACGGGTTACGGTAAGGAGGAACTTGTGGGCATGGGGTTCACCGACGTCCTTTTCAAGCCTTTCTCCATGCAGGAGCTGATGAGGGTGTGCGAAAGCTGTATCCCCGTGCGCATCCGTGCCATGAAACCGGACTTCTCCACACTGCTGTCCTATGGCAACGAAGCCACGCTTCTTGACAAGCTGGCGGAGGCGACGGAGGAGGAGATGCGGACATTCAGGGAAGCCGCCGGACGAAAGGACACGGAAACCCTGCGCGTATGGCTTCACCATCTGAGAAGCTCATGGATGGTGCTGCGGACGGAAGCCCCCTTGCAGAGATTGCAGGTATTGCTGGCGGCAGGCGCCCCCGATGAGGAGGAAGTACACCGGGCCGTCACGGAAATACTTGAGACGGGAGATACCATCATGCGGCTGGCAAGGGAAGAAAGGAGGAAATACGGTGGGAAAGATAATCGTAATTGAGGACAATCCCGTATATGGGACGTTTGTGTGTACCCTGTTGAAGAAACATGGATTCAGCACACGAAGCGCAAGCACCCTGTCCTCTGCCAAGAAGCTGGTGGCAGGCTGTGGCGAGGACGACATCATCCTTGCCGACCTGCGCCTGCCCGACGGAGAGAGCACCGGGCTGCTCCGCTGGATGAGGGATGCGGGAATGGGACAGCCCTTCATTGTCATGACCGACTACGCGGAAGTGCATACGGCAGTCGAGAGCATGAAGCTCGGCTCGGCGGACTACATCCCCAAGATGCTGGTGGAAGACAGGCTGCCGCCGCTCCTTCGCTCCCTGTCCAAAGAGCAGGAACCCGGGTGGGGTTTTCAGGCCCCCATCTTCAAACGGGAGGGCGCGGCATTTCAGGAGATAAAAAGGAATATCCGCATGGTAGCCCCCACACGGATTGGCGTGCTGATACTGGGCGAGAACGGCACGGGCAAGGAGCATCTTGCCCGGATGGTGCATGACCAAAGCCGGGTGAAAGAGAAGCCTTTCGTATCGGTGGACTGCGGCACGCTGTCCCCGGAGCTTGCCAAATCAGAACTGTTCGGACATGTGAAAGGCGCTTTCACGGGTGCGGATTCCAACAGGGACGGGTATTTCAAGGAAGCGGACGGCGGCACGCTGTTCCTCGACGAAGTGGGCAACCTGTCCCTGGAAACCCAGCAGATGTTGCTGCGCGCCATACAGGAACACCGCTACCGTCCGGTAGGCGGAAACCGTGAATGTACCGCCAATGTACGGATTGTAGCCGCCACCAATGAGGACTTGTACAAGGCGGTGTCGGAGCGCCGGTTCCGCCAGGATCTGCTGTTCCGCTTGCAGGAGTTTGTGATTAAGGTCCCCCCGCTCCGCGAGTGCAGGGAGGACATCCTTCCGCTTGCGGAGTTTTTCAGGGAACAGGGCAACCGGGAACTTGAAAGGCATGTCTCAGGGTTTGACGCCTCCGCCCGGCAGGCCCTGCTTGCCTGCCCGTGGACGGGCAATGTCCGCGAGCTGAAACAGAAAATACAGTCCGCCGTACTGGTGACCGAGGGTGACACGATAACAGAAGGCGCACTGGGATTATGCAATGGACCGGTACCCGCAAATAAAGGAGGCTTCGGGTTGAAAAATGATGAGGAAGAGAAAGAACGCATCCTGCGTGCCCTTAGACAAACGGACGGTAACAAGAAGAATGCCGCCCGGTTGTTGGGCATCGGCAGGAGTACTTTATACAGTAAAATGAGGGAATACGGGCTGAATGACGGTCCAAAGGCGTGAAATCCGGTAAAAAGATTACTGTAATTTCAAACGATTGGCTAACTTTGTAGCCGCATTTGAGAAAAATCGGGCGATGGGATGAACTGCCGCCCGACGACATATAGACATGAGACCGCAAGGTGTTTCTGATGGAAATCTGGAAAATTAACATTGGCAGAAACTGTTGCGTGATTGCTTATGCTATGCTTACGCATGGCGTGCATTCACCTATTCTGCCAAGGGCATTCCAGAGCCTCCATCAGAAATAGCGTGTTTTGCACGCTATCTTTTTAGCCTCGCACATATAAATAAGGAAGGAGAAGGCTTATGGCAAAAATCCAAATTGTTGCCGTCCTCACAATGGACGGATGCTTATCAGAACTGCAACCGAAGAAAAGAAAATCCGGATGCAATGATTACGGAATCGGCGCCCTCCGTGCAAAGGCCTGTTTCAGGGTCACTCCCGAATACTCCATATCCATGCTCGCCGAACGGCGCAACCGGCAAGGCGATACCGTCTATTTGGCGGAAGCCGATTCCGATACGGCGGATTTCATCAACGGCATGTTGCGTATGCGGGTCGTGGACGAGATTGCCTTATATACATTGCCTCAAATAGCCGGCACGGGAAAACATCTTTTCCAATCAGCCTTGCCGAAAGAAGAATGGAAAGTAGTGGAGCACAGGCTTTACGATGACGGGGTGGTTTTTACCGTGTACAGGACAGAGAAAAGACCTTCCGTGTCCATCTTACAGACACCTTTCGTGTCCAAATTCTGAACACGTGTCCGGAATTTGAACACGAAAAAGACCTCAAGAAAATCAGCCAAAAAATATTTCATCCGGCTATCTGTTTGGAAATTAACAATATACAAACAGACATTCTCTTTTCTATCATAACGGGTATTTGATTTGCACTTTTGGTTACCGTGCGCACACGGACAACCAAGTGTATAACCCCTAAAAAGAGAAAGAGAATGGACTATTTCATATTGGCGGAAACAGATTTTTTCAGACTTATAAACAGCGATGGCAACCCGGGCAATCTGAATGAGGCTTATGAAGGCTTCGTGAAAACAGTCATCGGCCTATGCCGGACAGATGCGGGCGTCTTCACTGCGGCTATCGCATTGGCCTATGCCGAAAACGAGTTGCAACACCATCATACGCAATACACATCGGCAAACGGCGGGCATGTGGCCCTGTTTGTCCGCAAGGCTCTTGCCTTTGTCCGGAAAATGCAAAAACATATTTCCGCAAACCGCTTTGCCCAAGTGCCACCACTACCCACCCTATCCACTCCCGAAACATCCAAAGAAGAGAAACCGCCCGCTTCCACATTGCGCTGGACGGGCAATGCTATCGACCTTGTGGAAATGATATACGGCATCCACGAGATGGGTTGTATCAATGACGGTGAAATCCCATTGAAACAGCTTGCCCCGGCACTCTATTCTTTCTTCGGCGTGGGAACCAAAGACTGTTACCGTTTCTATACCGACATCAAACGCCGGAAAACCATCAGCCACACACATTTCCTCGAACAGATGCAAGCCAGGTTGAACGAGCGGATACGGCGTGATGAGGAAGCGGAGCTGAACCGACGATAATTTCTGTTCATAGCATACGTTTTTAATTGTTCGGATAAGGGGCCGCGTGATGCAGCTCCTTATCCTTTTATTTTATATCACTTCCTGAAAGTATGATACAATACTGTTTTATTATCAGATACCTTTCATGAGATCCGTCAAAAACACTATTTTTGTATCCGGATAAAGGATTGAAATTTTCTGTCAGACAAGGCAAAAGAAATATGGCGAAAAAGAAGAAGAAACATCACGGTCACTATTGCAGGATATGCGGCAATTACCTTCCCAACGAGAAATTCACGGGCAAAGGACACGCACGGCATATCTGCAAGTCCTGCCAATCCCTACCCCAAGAGGTGCAGGCGGATATGAGGCGGTGCAACGAGGTGGAACGCGCCGCGTTCAAATATCCCATGTCACGCCAGGACTGGGAACTGCTGGAAAAGTACGCCCAAAAATACAAGGATATGGAGTCCGGCAGGTTTGCACAGGACATGCTGGATATGAAACGGGGCAATTACGAACCGGAGGAAGAGACGGCAGAGGATGTCCTGCCTGATGAAATTGATGAAAAGGAAAAGATTCCTTTTGCCGATTTGGAGGATGACATACGTTATGAACTGGAAGAACTGCTGGCGGATAATATCAACGAGTTCATGATACATAAGGACTACATTCCCGAAGGCAAGGATTTGAAAAAAATCAATGAATGGGTAATCAAGGAAGCCCATGAGGCCTTTTTTATACAGGTGGTTCCCGATACCGCCTACAACAATCTGGTGGATGAAATCATCCGCAGGTTTGTGAAGGAATGGGATGAGGACGGCATGGAAATAAAAAAGAAAAATACCGCATTATAATAAATAAGGTAAAACGACAACCCCGAAACCGATATTGAAACGGATTCGGGGTTGTTCCTGTCAGTAGCACCGTTACTTTGTCTGCAACAGATGCTTCAGGTTATCGTCATTCGCGATACGCTCCAGTTCATCCCTGACAATCTGTTTCACATCCTCCTTGATACGGTTGTAATTCTCCTGCACGCGCTCTTTCATGCGGTCCATACCGTCCTCGTCCGTGAAATCTGTAATAATAGGTATAGGCTTGTAGTCCTTCTCCTCCCGTTTTACTTTTTCGGCATCCACGACAATCTCGCAATGAAAAATCTTCTGTTCGATACGCTCGTCGAACGTATCCGCCACGGAACCCACGAACATCCCCTGTGTCAGGGATGAAATCTTGCTTGGCGGGATAAGCGCGTCCATCTGCGTGTTGATGGAGGTGGAGACATCCTGCCGGTTGATGGAAATTGACTGCCGCTTTTGCAGCACCTTTCCGAAGCGTTCGGAAAGTGTCTTGGCTGTTTCGCCCACCACCTGACCGGAGAAAATATTACCGACAGTATTCATCACTACGCGCGCTTCTTTGTCACCGTAGTCGCGTACCAACTGGCTGAAATCCTGGAAGCCCAGAAGCACGGCAACCTTGTTGCTTCGTGCGGTGGCGATAAGGTTGTCCAGTCCCTTGAAATATATCGTCGGCAGCTCGTCAATGATAATCGAGGATTTGAGCTTGCCTTTCTTATTGACGAGTTTGACGATACGCGAATTATACAGACCGAGAGCCGCACCGTAAATATTCTGCCGGTCGGGATTATTGCCGACACAGAGTATCTTGGGCTCTTCCGGATTATTGATGTCCAATGTAAACTCGCTGTCCGACATCACCCAGTAGAGCTGCGGTGAAATCATCCTTGAAAGCGGGATTTTGGCAGAGGCTATCTGCCCCTGGAGCTGCTCCGCAGCCCCTCCGAGCCAGGCATCCATGAACGGAGAGAGGTAGTTCTCCAGTTCGGGATAAGAGGACAAAATCGGAAAAATATCCTCATAGCGGCGGTTCAAAAACTCGATGGCATGGGGGAATGTGCAATACTTGCCATTCTGAAATATTTTAAGATACCAAATAATTGCAGCAAAGAGGATTATAGGTGATTCCACAAAGAAATCCCCCTGCTTTTGCACCCACGTTTTATTCAAATTTAACATTATCGTGTATGCACTTTCGTAAGCGTCCGTAATGTCCTCCATGAAATCGGGATGGATGGGATTGCAACGGTGTGAGCGTCGCGGGTCATCGAAGTTGATTACATAGAACTTCGGTTTCACCTTGTATCCTTCCGTGTGGTTCATCAGGTGGTTGTAGGCGATTGTGGACAAGTCGCTGAATTTGAAGTCATAGAGATACATCGAGTAGCCTTTCTCTATCTGCTGTTTGATATAGGAATTGACCACCGCGAAAGACTTTCCACTACCCGGCGTTCCCAACACGATGGATGCACGTTGCGGCAAAAGAATGTTGATCCAACCGTTGTTCCACTTCTTCTTATAATAGAAACGTGTGGGCAGGTTCACGGAGTATTCGTTGGTCAGGAGCCGTGTCTCCTGCATGAACGACTCGTTCTCATTATTGAAAACATCCTCCATAAGGTTATGTTTCAAAAGACGGCTCATCCAGAGTCCGCCCATCAGCAGGCAGACATAGCCGCCACCGACGGTAAGGATATACAAAGCCGTGACCGCCTCAATCGGTAGCGGCAAAGCCAATATCCACCAGTTAAGGAAAAACAGCACAAAACCGGCGGCAAGCACCGTCCAGATTTTCCCCCATGTGATTTTCTCACCCTTTACACCTTTCGTGCCCAGGCAGGAAAGGGCAAGCAGGATGACAGCGAACAGCTTCGTGTAAAGGATGGAATGGAACAGCCCCGCCGTGCGGTTGAAGTTCATCAGTATCCTATCCACCACACCGATGTCCACTCCCCACAGCCGGACCGCCTCATAGCAGTACCAGTACACGTTCATCACTACCAGTATAATACTCACGGCACGCAGAAAATCCATGATTTTCGCCAATGCCCTCAAATCGTCTTCCTGTGACATAAATTGAATTTGTTTTAATATTGATACTTAATCTGATTACATACCCAAGCCCTTGCGCTTCCTCTTCCTCTTTTTCCTGCGCCGCATCGCCCGGATAAACGCCTCTTCCCCGGCATCCACAGCCGGACCTTCAGGCGTAAGTAAGCCGAGTCCGTCGGTATGTTCCCCATTCTCGGATACAGACTGCTTCCGTGTATCTTCCACCTCCTCTACCGGAACGGAAAGCTGCACCGGAGGCTGTCCGGCATACGGCAGCGTGAAATGTTCCTGCAAGGCGTTGGCGGAAAGTTCCTTGCCCATACGGGAGCCGTTCAGGACGCATCCCGTGCGGTGGTCGATGAAAGTGGCGCCGTAGATATGCCCGTCCTCCGTATGGCGAAAAACAGTGTCAATGCCTTTGGCTTTCAATTCCGCGATGAACTTCTCCTTGTGGTATGTTTTTTCCAAAGCGGCAAGTACCGTGCGCTTGGTCATACCGGCAAGTTTCCTGTCTTTAATCGCCTGCCTGGAACGTGTGAACTTCCTCTGCACGGCTTCATAACCGACGGACTTGCCGTATAGCGAGGACTTGAACGGATTGCCGGACTTGTTTCCGGCTTCATCCACCACGGAATAGACCAGCCCGTTGTACTCCCGTCCATGCACGCTACCCCGTACCTCCTCCACCGTTATCCCATATAAAGAAAGGAGGGCACGGTATTCACCCATCGTCCGGAAACGGTATTTTCTGTTCACTTCCTTGACGACATTGCCCACCTGCTTCTTCACGTCCCCCGCGGACACGTCCACCCTGCGAAGCGGATTGTCCAACCGGGCATTCCTACGCTCCGCAGGATGCAGCCCGTACTTTTCCTCCAGCTCCTTGCGGATGCGGTCACTCCTGCGATAGAGATAGCCCTGGTTGAGACGCCTGCCGTTTTCATCCACATTGACCGTGACGATATGGACATGGTGCCGGTCTATGTCCTCGTGCTTGTAAATCATGTACGGCTGCTCTCCGTAGCCGAGCCTTTCCAGATACTCCCTTGCGATGTCCTGCAATTCCGTATCGGTCAGCACGTCGTCAGGATGCGGGTTGAGGGAGATGTGCATCACCGGTTTCTCCACCCTCGTATGCGCAGGCATATAAGCCTTGAAGTCGTCCACCGCACGGTTTATATCCACCGTCCCCGTGCCGTCATTGTAGATTCTGTTGGTGGCAAGGAGCTTTCCCTGCTCCTTGTTGATCTTCTCCCCGTTGTAGGCGAGTGCACCGTACAGCGACTTCCCTACACTGATTTTTGCGACCATTGCGCCTCCATCTTTCTTGAAAGTTCCACAATCTCGCGGCTCAACCTTACCAGCTCGATGGTCTGCCGCTCCAGTTTATAGAGCAACGCCATCGCCTTCTTCTCGGAGAAATGGCAGCGCAATTCCTTTACGACCTGGTTGTAGTTCGTGCCTACCGCACGGAACTGCGCATGAAAATCGGACAGCCTGGTGTAGTAGTCCACCAGTGTCTTGTCCACAGTCAGCACCTTGAACGGCTTGCCGAAGAAGTGTACCTTAATGAAAACCGACCTGGCGTAAACGCCCGACTTCTCGAACATGGAGAGGAAACGGTTGTGTTCCTCCTCGTTGAAACGGACGGTGTAGCGGAACACCGCCGGATCAGGTTTGGGATTTCGTCCACGCATCTTCGGCTGCGCTCGGCATAGCTCAAACGAGTTTGGCTCTGCGCTCGCTTGCGCGAACATTCTCCCGGTCTTGTTTCTTTTTTCCTGCATATAAATTTTGGATTTAGCGGTTGCACGGCATAAGCCCCGCTTTGGGGACACATACACCGTAGGTTCATCAGGCTTCCCGACTCCGGAGAGGAAGCCCGCCCCCTGCAAGGGCAAGTGCTTTTCAAGATGCTCAAAATGTTTTGAGCGGCTGAAAAGACATCTTGCTATGTTCTTGTGAACATAAAAATCCGTCGGGGACGGATTGGAGGAATACCTGAATGACCCACGGCTGCGCCCCATACGGATAACCCTGCCGTTCGGGTGCAAAATTAGGGAGATAAGACGATGTAATACAGGGTATTTAACCGGACAATGCCTACCAATCGACGCCACAAGCTGCCACTTCGTCTGGAGGTGATACAAGTGCGGAAAAATCATTGTTTATTTGCAGCGTGATTGGTTGCAAGACCTGTCTGACGCATGGTCTGAAAGCCGGTTTGAGGTCCTGTTGATAAGAATGCCGGCAAGCCGGCAAGTTGATAAGTCGATAAGCCGGTCAGTCGGTAAGTTGGCAGACCGGTCAGCAGACAAGCAGTCGTGGCGGTAAACATACCGGCAAGTATGCAAACGGGCAAACCGGATGCACATCCGACCTGAAAGCAGACTGTCCTGAAAATTATCTGTCCAGCCTGTGGCAGTGTCTTACGGTCAATCAACCGGTCACAAGGTAAACCTATTGTATCACTTAATTAAAAAAACGAGAAATGAAAAAAGAAACATTGCTTGTGGCTTTCTCCACCCAGAAAGGGGGAGCGGGCAAAACGACACTCACGGTATTGATGGCAAGCTATCTCTACTACGTGAAAGGAATGGATGTCGCCGTTATCGACTGCGATTATCCGCAGTACAGTATCAAGGACATGAGGGAGCGTGACATGAGGAACATCGAGCGCAATGCCCATTTGCGCAAGACGGCTTTCGAGCAGTTCGCACGGCTGAAGAAGAAGATGTACCCCATTGTGGAGAGCCGTCCGGAAAAGGCAGTCGAAAAGGCAAAGGATTTCCTGGCGATGGAGACACCTCCGGATATTATCTTCTTTGACCTGCCGGGAACGGTGAACAACTCTGATGTCATCAATACGGTAGCGACGATGGACTACGTATTCTGTCCCATCATGGCTGACCGGGTGGTGGCGGAAAGCTCGCTCAATTTCGCCACAGTCGTGAACGACACGCTTCTTAGTACAGGGCGTTCCAACATCAAAGGGTTATACCTTCTGTGGAACATGGTAGACGGACGGGAGAAGACCGACCTTTATGACCGCTATGAGAAGGTTGCCGGAGAACTCGGTCTGAACGTCATGAAAACCTTCCTTCCCGACAGCAAGCGTTTCCGCAGGGAAAGTGCGGAGGATGGGGAACGCTCCGTGTTCCGTTCCACTGCCATGCCACCTGACAGGAACCTGATAAGGGGTAGCAATATCGAGAGGCTGGCGAATGAGATGTTGGAACTTATAAACGCATAGGAATGGCTAAGAATCTTGATGTGCAAATCGACTCGGCGGACTTCCTCGACAGCATACGTCCGGAACTGCCCGCGACCACCCCCGAAACACGCTCTCTGAGAAAAGCGGCTGTACAGCCGGAAGTCACGGCAGGAAAGAGAAAGTCGTCACGGAATGACAGTCGCAAGAAAAACACGGAGAAAACGGAATGCGTAATTCCACCCATCGAAAGCGAGGAAGACTATCTCGACCTGTTCATCCAGGGAGCGGAGACGGCGGCCCGTTCGGGCAAAATGGCATATGTGCGCAAGGAGTACCACGAACGTATCATGCGCATTACCCGCGTCATAGGAAAGGACAAGCTGACCTTGTCGGGGTACATTGACCATGTGCTGACCCAGCATTTCCTCCAATGCGAGGACGTGATAAAGAAACTGTATGACAAGAATTATGAAGATATATTTTAACAACATCAAAATTATGAGGATAAAGACAATGAAGAAAAAGCAAAAATCCATGAACCGTTTAAAAGCATACAGCCTATGAATATGACCAATATTCTATTGACCGTATCGGTTGCCTGTAACGTATGGTTCCTGTTCCTGCTTCTGTATGACCGCATCATGGAAACAAGGCTCGTCCGTTTCTTCAAGGACATTGCCGGAGTCTGGAATACCCTTCATGCCGGAGAACAGAAAAAGGAGACGGAACGGGCGCCCGCACAAGCGGTGGATATTATCGGCAAGAGCCATTTCAAAATGACAATGACCCGGACAATGACTACCATACCGGTGCCACAAGCTGCCACTTCGGAGGAAGGCATTGAGCTGTCTGAGGAAGACGCTACTTTTGACGACGGCAACAGCAAGGCGGAGTCACATCCGGCACAAGTTCCGGAAGAGAAGCTCGATGAGGTATTCTCGAATATTCCTCCGTCGGAAATGAAATACGGAGAGGACGAACCGGAAGATGAGACACCGGACAGACGGCAGGCTTCAGGATTCAGCTTTGACGAAATCGGTGATGCGGTCAGCATAGCCGGCAAGGAGAAGCCGACCTATGAGGAAAAACACCGGGCAGGAAAAGTGTTCTCCGATCTGGAAGGAACGGAACTGCTCGACAAGATGAACCAGTCCGTCAAGATGAAGGTTTCCGGATTCATAGACCTCTATCTCTACGACCAGCCCGTGCCGGTAGTGAAGGAGGTAAGGATGAAAGCGGAATTTACAATTCCGGAAAAGTTGGAAGATTTCAATATCCGGGATTTTGTGTAACGACAATAAAGAATGTAACAACAATGGAAAAAGAGAAATGATGGCAGACAGACCGTGCAGGCAGTACAAGGTACCGTCTGGTCGGAACGGACACTCCCAAGTCCGTGGAAACAAACGGGAGCCACTGAATCCAGGAATTAAAACAGTATCAACCGCCCGAAAAAGGACCATCCACCCTTTGACGGCACAAAACAAGAGTTATTTATGAACAAGAACAACAAGCAGAAATTCATTCTTTCGGCAGCGTTGCTTATCGCCGCAACCGCATCCGCACTTGCCCAGGACAACGGGCTTGCAGGCATCAACGAAGCCACACAAATGGTCACCTCCTATTTTGACCCGGGGACGAAATTAATTTACGCCATCGGCGCTGTGGTCGGGTTAATCGGTGGCGTGAAAGTCTATGGGAAGTTCTCGTCCGGAGACCCCGACACGTCGAAGACGGCGGCGTCGTGGTTCGGGGCGTGTATCTTCCTTATCGTGGCGGCAACGATTCTCCGCTCGTTCTTCCTTTAATATTATAATGTATGGCCGGATACCCCATCAACAAGGGTATCGGTCGTCCGGTCGAGTTCAAGGGACTCAAGGCACAGTACCTGTTCATCTTCGCGGGTGGACTGCTGGCCCTCTTTGTCCTGTTCGTCATCCTCTACATGGTCGGCATCGACCAGTGGATATGTATCGGCTTCGGCGTGGCATCGTCCGCCATCCTCGTATGGCAGACCTTCGCGCTGAACGCCCGGTACGGTGAACACGGGCTTATGAAGCTGGGTGCGGCGAAGAGCCACCCCCGGTACCTGAGCAACCGGCGACGGATCACCCGATTATTCAGCAAACGAAAAAAGAAAGAATGACATGAGAAATACATCCAAGATTACGACACTGGAAAACAAGTTTCCGTTATGGGCCGTGGAGCACGGCTGCATCATCTCGAAGGACGCCGACATCACGGTCTCCTTCGAGGTGGAGCTGCCGGAGCTGTACACCGTGACAAGCGCGGAATACGAGACGATACACGGCTGCTGGTGCAAGGCCGTCAAGGTATTGCCGGACTTCTCCGTCGTGCACAAGCAGGACTGGTTCGTCCGCGAGACCTACAAGCCCGAACTGCAAAAGGAAGGCATGAGTTTTTTGAGCCGCTCCTTTGAACGCCATTTCAACGAGCGTCCGTACCTGAAGCACACCTGCTACCTCTATCTGACGAAAACGACGAAGGAGCGCAGCCGTATGCAGAGCAACTTCAGTACGCTGTGCCGGGGGAACATCATCCCCAAGGAGCTGGACAGGGAAACCGCCGAGAAGTTCATGGAAGCCACGGAGCAGTTCGCCCGTATCATGAACGACAGTGGTTTTATCAGGCTGCGCCGGCTCTCCACGGACGAGATTACCGGCACGGACGGCAAGGCGGGAGTGATAGAGCGTTACTTCTCCCTCATGCCCGAAGGAAATGCCACGTTGCAGGACATCGGGCTTTCGGCAAGGGAGATGCGCATCGGTGAGAACCGTCTCTGCCTGCATACCCTTTCCGATGTGGAGGACCTGCCGGGCAAGGTGGCTACCGACACCCGTTATGAACGCCTCTCCACCGACCGGAGTGACTGCCGCCTCTCGTTTGCGAGTCCTGTCGGACTATTGTTGCCCTGCAACCACATCTACAACCAGTATGTGATGATAGACAACAGCGATGAAAACTTGCAGCGTTTCGAGAAGAACGCCCGCAATATGCAGTCGCTCTCGCGGTACAGCCGGAGCAACAGCATCAACAGGGAGTGGATTGACCAATACCTGAACGAGGCCCATTCCTACGGGCTGACTTCGGTAAGGGCGCACTTCAACGTGATGGCGTGGAGCGACGATGCGGAGGAGCTGAAACGTATCAAGAACGATGTGGGCAGCCAGCTGGCAAGCATGGGGTGTATGCCCAGGCATAACACCATCGACTGCCCCACGCTCTATTGGGCGGCGATACCCGGCAATGCGGCGGACTTCCCAGCAGAGGAGAGCTTCTACACCTTCACCGAGCAGGCGGTGTGCTTCTTCACGGAAGAGACCAACTACCGCAGCTCGCTGTCGCCTTTCGGCATCAAGATGGTGGACCGGCTCACGGGAAAGCCCCTGCACCTGGACATCTCCGACCTGCCCATGAAGCGCGGCATCACGACCAACCGAAACAAATTCGTGCTGGGGCCTTCGGGCAGCGGAAAGTCCTTCTTCATGAACCACCTCGTGCGCCAGTATTACGAGCAGGGCACGCACGTGGTGCTGGTGGATACGGGAAATTCCTACCAGGGGTTGTGCGAAATGATACGCCGCAAGACACACGGTGGGGACGGGGTGTATTTCACCTATACCGAGGAAAAGCCCATCTCGTTCAATCCGTTCTACACCGACGACTACGTGTTCGACGTGGAGAAGAAGGACAGCATCAAGACCCTGCTGCTCACGCTTTGGAAAAGCGAGGACGACAAGGTGACGAAGACCGAAAGCGGCGAGCTGGGCAGTGCCGTGAGTGCCTACATCGAGCGTATCAGGGCGGACCGGAGCATCGTGCCGTCATTCAATACTTTCTACGAGTATATGCGTGACGACTACCGCAGGGAACTCGCCGAACGTGAGATCAAGGTGGGCAAAGACGATTTCAACATCGACAATATGCTCACCACCATGCGGCAGTATTACCGGGGCGGACGCTACGACTTCCTGCTGAACTCGAAGGAGAACATCGACCTGCTCGGCAAGCGTTTCATCGTCTTCGAGATTGACTCCATCCGCGATAACAAGGAACTGTTTCCGGTAGTGACCATCATCATCATGGAAACATTCATCAACAAGATGCGAAGGCTCAAAGGCGTCAGGAAGCAACTGATATGCGAGGAGGCGTGGAAGGCATTGGCTTCCGCGAACATGGCAACCTACATCCAGTATCTCTACAAGACCGTCCGCAAGTATTTCGGTGAGGCAATCGTGGTGACGCAGGAGGTGGATGACATTATCAGCTCTCCGATTGTCAAGGAGAGCATCATCAACAATTCCGATTGCAAGATACTCTTAGACCAAAGGAAATACATGAACAAGTTCGACCAGATACAGGCGTTGCTCGGCCTGACGGAGAAGGAGAAGGCGCAGATACTCTCCATCAACATGGCGAACAACCCCTCACGACTCTATAAGGAAGTGTGGATAGGTCTGGGCGGGACACAGAGCGCCGTCTATGCCACGGAGGTCAGTGCGGCGGAGTACCTGGCGTACACGACGGAAGAGACGGAGAAGATGGAAGTCCGCGCCCTTGCCGAAAAGCTGGGCGGCGACATCGAAGCCGCCATCCGGCAGTTGGCGGAAAAACGTGACAACAGGAATCAATAATCACTTAATCATCAACAAAAAAAAAGAAAAAAAGTATGAGTTTATCCAACGTGAAAATGCTGCAAGTCAGCAAGTGTCTGATCGGGTTGGCAGTCGTAATGCTGCAATCCTGCGAGGTGGCGGACGAACGCCGCGACAAGTTGTGTGGCAACTGGGAGAGCGTGGACGGCAAGCCGGACGTGCTGGTTTACAAGGAGGGCGGAGCCTACAAGGTGACGGTGTTCAAGCGCAGCGGGCTGAGACGCAAGCTGAAACCGGAAACCTACCTCTTGCAGGAGGAGAACGGCAACCTCTTCATGAACACGGGATTCCGCATCGACGTGTCCTACAATGAGGCCGCCGACGTGCTGACCTTCTCGCCGAACGGTGACTATGTGAGAGTAAAGAATTTCGGGCATGGAGAAGATACGGGTATTTGTGATTGACCCCGCATGGAGGCAGCGGAAAGGCGGCTTGCGCAAGTCAAGAGGGAACCAGGGAAGGGAACTTGACTATGTGACGATGGAAGTACCTGAAATCTTCGGACTGCTTGACAGGGAGATATTCCCGCTTGCGGAAGATGACCATTGCGTATTCATGTGGACGATAGACCGCTTCCTCCTTGAATGTGAGAACGAGATGGAGAAGCGCGGTTACAAGCGTCACTGCCGGATGATATGGAACAAGCTGAACGGGGTTGCCCCGGCGTTTACCGTCCGGTATTCACACGAGTATCTGATATGGTTCTACCGGAAGAGGCTGCCGCCCATAGCCGGGGAACAGCGGGGAAAGTTCATGACCGTATTTGCAGAACGGAGCAGGCAGCACAGCCGGAAACCGGATTTCTGTTACCGCATGATAGATGCCTTGTACCCCTCCTGCGGGAAAATGGATGTGTTTTCACGGGAACGCAGGCACGGCTGGCGGCAATTCGGAAACCAGACGGATTATTTCAATTGATTTTACCACTAAATCCAAAGTAAGAATGAAAATAAGAATATTGACAGCAATATGCCTCTGCCTGCTCCTTGCGGGCAGGGCAAGCGCACAGTGGGCGGTGATAGACCCGTCCAACATCGCGCAGAGCATCATCAACAACGGAAAGAACATGGTGCATACGTCCTCCACGGCGACCAACATGATTAATAACTTCAAGGAGACCGTAAAGATTTATGAGCAGGGCAAAAAATACTACGACGCGCTCAAATCCGTGAACAACCTCGTCAAGGACGCCCGCAAGGTGCAGCAGACCATCCTCATGGTGGGGGACATCACGGACATCTACGTGAACAACTTCCAGAAGATGATGCGTGACGAGAACTTCACGGTCGAGGAGCTCGGGGCTATCGCTTTCGGCTACACGAAGCTGCTGGAGGAAAGCAACGACGTGCTGACCGAACTGAAGAACGTGGTGAACATCACCACGCTCTCCATGACGGACAAGGAACGTATGGACGTGGTGGAACGCTGCCACTCGAAAATGAGGCGTTACCGCAACCTTGTGGGCTATTATACGAACAAAAACATATCCGTAAGCTATCTCCGTGCGAAAAAGAAGAACGACCTTGACCGCATCATGGGGCTTTACGGTGACGCGAACGAAAGATACTGGTAGCCTATGGATTTCGACAACCTTCACCAGATTCTCCGTTCGCTTTACGGAGAGATGATGCCGCTGTGCGAGGACATGGCGGGCGTGGCAAGGGGAATCGCCGGACTGGGAGCTCTGTTCTACGTGGCTTACCGGGTATGGCAGTCGCTGGCAAGGGCCGAGCCGATAGACGTGCTGCCCATGCTCCGACCTTTTGCGATAGGACTGTGTATTATGTTCTTTCCCACGGTGGTGCTCGGAACCATCAACAGCATCCTGTCCCCCGTCGTGCAGGGCACGGCGAAGATACTGGAATCGGAGACGATGGACATGGGCGAGTACCGGAAGCAGAAAGACAAGCTGGAATACGAGGCGATGGTGCGCAATCCCGAAACCGCCTATCTCGTCAGTAACGAGGAATATGAAAAGCAGCTGGAGGAACTCGGCTGGTCGCCCGGTGACATGATTGCCATGACGGGAATGCGTATCGAGAGGAGCATGTATGACATGAAGAAGTCCGTACGCAACTTTTTCCGCGAGGTGCTGGAACTGATGTTCCAGGCTGCCGCCCTGGTCATAGACACCATCCGCACGTTCTTCCTCGTGGTGCTGGCGATACTCGGTCCGATATCCTTCGCCCTCTCGGTATGGGACGGTTTCCAGAGCACGTTCACGCAGTGGGCATGCCGCTACATACAGGTTTATCTCTGGCTTCCCGTCTCGGACATGTTCAGTGCCGTGCTGGCAAAAATCCAGGTGCTGATGCTGCAAAGCGATATCGAACGGATGCAGGCGGACCCGAATTTTTCGCTTGACTCCAGTGACGGGGTATATATCGTATTCATGGCAATCGGCATCATCGGCTACTTTACCATCCCGACGGTGGCGGGCTGGATTATCCAGGCCGGAGGCATGGGCGGTTACAACCGCAACATGAACCGGATGACGGAACGTACCGGCGGTATTGCGGGCGGTATTACCGGAGCTACGGCAGGAAATGCCGTGGGGCGTGTCGGCAAGCTGCTGAAATAAGAACTTCAAGTATTAACGAATAAGATTACAATGGAATTCAAGTCATTAAAGAACATCGAGACATCGTTCAGGCAGATACGCCTGTTCGGTATCGTCTTCCTTTCGCTGTGCGCCGTGATAACGGTGTGGAGCGTATGGAGCTCCTACCGCTTCGCGGAGAGGCAACGGGAGAAAATCTATGTGCTGGACAACGGCAAGTCGCTGATGCTCGCCCTCTCGCAGGATTTGTCACAGAACCGTCCGGCGGAGGCACGTGAACACGTGCGCCGCTTCCATGAGCTGTTCTTCACGCTCTCGCCTGAAAAGAGCGCCATCGAGCACAACGTGGGGCGTGCCCTGCTGCTGGCGGACCGGAGCGTGTACAACTACTATTCGGACTTTGCCGAAAAGGGGTATTACAACCGCGTCATAGCCGGGAACATCAACCAGACATTGAGGGTGGACAGCGTGGCGTGCGACTTCAACAGCTACCCGTACCGTTGCGTGACCTACGCCACGCAGCGGATTATCCGACAGAGCAACGTCACGGAGCGCAGCCTCGTGACCACGTGCAGGCTTCTGAACGCCTCCCGCTCGGACGACAACCCGAACGGGTTCACCATCGAGGGCTTCACCATCATAGAGAACAAGGATTTGCAGACCATCAAACGGTAAAAGGACATGGGAATGAAGAATATCAGAAAACGGAGGTGGGGTGTATTCTGGAAACTCCACGACAGGAGGAAACGGATTATTGAAAAGCTGAAAGGGTATCCGGACGGCTTGCCCCCGAAAACAAGAAGAAGGATAGTGCTGTCCATGCTCTTCGTTTTTGCGGTGCTGGCATTATACTCCTTTGCAAAAGCCGTCCATGACATCGGCAGAAATGACGGCAGGAAAATGAGAACAGGTCATGCCGGACGGGTGGAACTGCCCGTGAAGCCGGAAAGTGGCCCTAACATAATACCTTATATATATGGAACAACAGAAGATTGAGACAAAGACAGAGAACAAGGCGGCTCCCCAAAAGGAGAAGCCGAAGAAGGAGCGCACTCCACTGACTCCGGCTGAACGGCTGAGACGGCAGAAAATGATTGTCCTGCCCGCAATGGGGCTGGTATTCCTCGGAGCGATGTGGCTGATATTCGCCCCGTCCTCCGACAAGGAAATGCAGCCGGGCATAGGCGGTTACAATACCGAAATCCCCGACGCGGACAAGGAGAACCGGCACATCATCGGGGATAAGGTGAAAGCCTATGCGCAGAAGGAGATGGAGGAACGGCGGGCAAGCCGCAGCCGTTCCATGCAGGAACTCGGCGATATGTTCGACCATGAAGCGGAAGAAACGGAAACAGAGCCGGAACCGGCAAAGGTTTCCACACCGCAGACCATACGTTCCTCCGCTACCGCCTACCGTGACCTGAACACCACGCTCGGCAACTTCTACGAACAGCCTGCCAATGAGGACAAGGAGATGGATGAGCTGCTGGAACGTATCGCCTCGCTGGAAACGGCACTTGAAAACGAAAAAGGCAGGAACTCCGAGATGGACGAGGTGGCGCTCATGGAGAAATCCTACGAGCTTGCAGCCAAATACATGGGCGGACAGAATAATCCCACTGTGGAAGCCCGTTCTGTCCGGAAAGCCGGAAAGAACAAGGCGATGCCCGTGAAGCAGGTGACGCACCAAGTGGTGTCGGCTCTCGGACAGCCGACGGGCAACGCCGAGTTTGTGGCGGCCCATACCACGGAACGCAACTACGGTTTCAACACGGCAGTGGGCGGCACGGCTGTATCGGAGAAGAACACCCTGTCCGCCTGCATCAACGGTGCGCAGAGCGTGACCGACGGGCAGGCGGTGAAATTAAGGCTGCTGGAGCCTATGGCGGTGGCTGACCGGATTATCCCGCGCAATGCGGCACTGGTCGGTGCCGCCAGGATACAGGGTGAACGGCTCGGCATTACGATTACCTCGCTGGAATACGAAGGCATGGTCATTCCGGTGGAACTCTCGGTGTATGACACGGACGGGCAGCCCGGCATCTTCATCCCGAACTCGATGGAACTGGATGCCGTCAAGGAAGTAGCCGCCAATATGGGTGGGTCACTGGGCAGCAGCATCAACATTTCCACTGATGCGGGAGCACAGCTCGCCTCCGACTTGGGAAAAGGACTGATACAGGGCACAAGCCAGTATATAGCCAAGAAGATGCGCACCGTGAAAGTGCATCTGAAAGCCGGATACAAGGTGATGCTTTATCAGGACGAAAATTAGAATCAGTAACTAACAACATTTATTACCACTAAATCCAAAAGTAAAATGAACATGAAAAAAGTAATCATGATGTTCGCCCTTATGACGGGCACAATCTCTGCCTTCGCGCAGAACGCAGACTCTACTTCGGTAGGGAGTGACAATACGGAATTGGTTCTGACCAAAGAGGTCTATCCGCAGAAGGAAGCGGACGGCGGTCTGTACCACGGTCTGACCCGGAAGCTGACCTTTGACCGCATGATACCACCCCACGGTCTGGAGGTGACATACGGCAAGACTGTGCATATCCTTTTCCCTTCGGAAGTGCGTTATGTGGACCTGGGCTCGCCCGACCTGATTGCCGGGAAAGCCGACGGTGCGGAGAACGTCATCCGCGTGAAGGCTACCGTCCGGAATTTCCCCGGCGAAACCAATATGTCCGTAATTACCGAAGATGGCTCGTTTTATACCTTCAATGTGAAATATGCGGATGAGCCGCTGCTTCTGAATGTGGAGATGTGCGACTTCATCCATGACGGCGAGGCGGTGAACCGTCCGAACAACGCGCAGGAAATCTATTTGCAGGAACTCGGCTCGGAAAGCCCGATGCTGGTGCGCCTTATCATGAAGTCTATCCACAAGCAGAACAAGCGCGAGGTGAAGCATATCGGCTGCCAGCGTTTCGGCATCCGGTACCTTTTGAAGGGCATCTACACGCACAACGGGCTGCTCTATTTCCACACCGAAATCAGGAACCGGAGCAACGTGCCTTTCGATGTGGACTACATCACATGGAAGATTGTCGATAAGAAGGTGGCGAAGCGCACCGCCGTGCAGGAGCAGGTCATCCTGCCGCTGCGTGCGCAGAACTACGCCACCCTCGTGCCGGGGAAGAAAAGCGAGCGCACGGTATTCACGATGGCGAAGTTCACCATTCCCGATGACAAGTGCCTCGTGGTGGAACTGAACGAGAAGAACGGCGGCAGGCATCAGTCCTTCGTGATTGAGAACGAGGACCTGGTACGCGCCAGCACCATCAACGAACTTCAGGTACGATAAGCCATGAGAGCGTATATCATTGCATTGGCAGTGTCGCTTGCCCTCTTTGCGGGGCAGGCGCACGCCCAGCGGTGCCTGCCGGGGATGCGGGGCATCGAGGTGAAGGCGAATCTGGCTGACGGTTTCAGACCCGGCGGCAACGACGGCGGGCACAGTTTCGGGGCGGCTCTATCCACCTATACGAAGAAAGGGAACAAATGGGTGTTCGGTGGCGAATACCTCTTGAAGAACAACCCATACAAGGAGACCAAAATACCCGTGGCGCAGTTCACGACGGAGGGCGGCTATTATTTCAAGGTACTGTCGGATGCCCGTAAAATCGTGTTCCTCTATGCCGGTGCTTCGGCTCTTGCCGGATATGAGACGGTGAACCGGGGTAAGAAGGTGCTGCATGACGGCTCCACGCTCCGGGACCGGGACGCCTTTGTCTATGGCGGTGCGCTGACGCTTGACATGGAGATATATGTGGCTGACCGTATCGCCCTGCTGGTGAACCTGCGCGAACGCTGCCTTTGGGGAGGTGATACCCAAAAGTTCCACACGCAATGGGGCGCAGGCATCAAGTTCGTAATCAACTGAAAGAATATGGTCAGCGAAGTTTATTGTATGGACTGCATGGAATATATGCGTACCGTACCGGATAAGTTTTTTGATCTGGCTTTGATAGACCCGCCTTATGGTATCGGGGAGGACGGGCGCAGGAATGCCTCAAGAAGCCATAAAGGGAAAGCGACGGCATACCGCCCATATACGGGTAATGATACCGATGCCCCGGGTACGGAGTTTTTCAAAGAGTTGCAACGGATAAGCAGGAACCAGATTGTATGGGGAGCCAACCACTTTGTAAGCCGCCTGCCTTTACCTTCAGACAGCCCGTGTTGGATTGTATGGGACAAGCGTAACGGGAAATCCCCGTTTGCCGATTGTGAACTGGCATGGACTTCTTTCAAAACTGCCGTACGTATGTTTGCATACCGTTGGAACGGTATGTGGCAGGAGGACATGAAGAATAAGGAGAAGCGTATCCACCCTAATCAAAAGCCGGTAGCCTTGTACGAGTGGATTTTAGCGAACTACGCGAAGCCGGGATACAGGATTTTCGACTCGCATCTTGGCAGTGGAAGCCATAGGATTGCGGCTTACAGGTCGGGATTTGATTTCTGGGGCTGCGAGATGGATGCGTACTATTACAAGTTGCAGGAAGAACGTTTCCGGCAGGAATGTCTAAAAAACAATGTGCCGGATTATGCACATACTCCCACTATGACGGTTGCAGGGACTTGAACGGGTATCCATAACTGACAATAAAAAAAGAAAAACAATCATCTAAAATCAAATGACAATGAACATACAGAATGACAACAGAAGAAAGAGGACGTCCGTCCTCCATGTAATGGCAGCCCTATTGGTAGCTGCGACGGCTTTTATATTCGCCTCGTGCGACGACGATATGGACATACAGCAGTCCTATCCGTTCACGGTGGAGACCATGCCCGTGCCGAACAAGGTGGCGAAAGGGGAAACGGTGGAAATCCGCTGCGAGCTGAAAGCCGAAGGCAGGTATTCGGAAACGCTGTACACCATCCGCTACTTCCAGTTCGAGGGGCAGGGCTCGCTGAAAATGGATAACGGTATCACGTTCCTGCCCAATGACCGTTACCTGCTCGAAAACGAGAAGTTCCGTCTGTATTATACGTCAGAGGGTGAGGACAGGCACGATTTCATCGTCGTGATAGAGGACAATATGGGCAACTCCCATGAACTTACATTCGATTTTAATAACAGTGATGGTGGTAGCGGAGATACGGAACATACGGAGGATGCGGAAGGAGGTGGCAAGTGACAGGCTGCACTGGCTTCCTGCACGGATATTTGTCGAAATCTATGAGACATAATATCCTGTTGCTTCTGTTTCTGCTTCCTTTCGTAGGAAATGTGTCCGCTCAAACGAAGGACAGGGAGAAGACGGAAAGTATCCGGGACTTGCCGCTTTTTGAAAGGGCGGTCAGGTGTACGCGCCACTTCGAAGGGTGGCACTCGGAGAAGCATCACCCTTATGTAGGTTGGGGGCATCGGCTTCAAAAAGAAGAGGCATATTCTGCACGGACAATGACAAGGCGGCAGGCGGATGTGATTTTACGGGAGGATTTACGGAAGTTCTGCGCCATGTTCCGCAGGTTCGGGGCTGACAGCCTGCTTCTTGGCACGCTGGCTTTCAACGTCGGACCGGCGAAGTTGCTGGGTGGTAGGCGTTATCCCAAGAGCAAGCTGATTCGGAAGTTGGAAGCGGGCAACCGGGACATTTATCGGGAGTATGTCAGTTTCTGCCACTATAAGGGGAAACGGCACGCCATGCTGCTGAAAAGAAGAAAAACGGAATTTGCATTGCTGTACATTCCATAGCCAGCCTACCGCAAAAAGAAAATCCGGTGAAGTCCCGCTTCATCGGATTTTTTGTACTTGATTATCGAAGATTGGAACTGGGGTTTCTTTGCCTACTTTCTTTGTCCGCCATTCCTGCTCACCGAAAGAAAGTAGGGCGGCGGAAGCCGCCACCACTCAAAAGCGTGTATAAAGTCCCGTCACCTGCGTGAAGATGTCCTCCAGCATATCGCAATATACACCCTCATAACCGGCTATGTCCTTTGTCTTACACTCAAATGTCTTTTTGCTGAATGTCCTGCGGTAGAAACGCATATTGTAGAGGTCTGCCCCTGCATCATAGATGATGTCAAGGCGGTTGGCACTTGTCTTGTTCCTTGCAAGGCTCATCCGTAAGCCGTTGCCCATATCTATGAAATCACGGCTACCTGTCATGGCGGTGAAGCGTTTTCCGCCTATCTGCTGTAATATCGTCTTGGCTATCATATCTTTTGTTTTTAGGGTTTTAAGTATTGGCGGTGCGGACACCGCCATCCCGTTCAAAATTCTCGCATTTCGGAAATGGGGGTCTGCCGTTGTAGCCACTCTTTCACACATTCCATATTGTACTCGCTCGTGATGACTGCCGTATGGCTGTCGGTGGCGGTGAAACGTGTGCTTTCGTAATCATCTATCCACCCCTTGAGGGTGTCCGTTCCCCACGCTCCGGTATCGTCAAAGATACCGTCCAATGCCGTGATAGGTTCGCTGAACTTGACTATCAGCGTTTGATAGGTCGTGTTCATAGTCTGTCCTCCTTTCCCTTCTTTGCGTTCAGCCACTTGTCCCGTGCGGCTCGGCACTCGTCCAACGTGGGTTTGACACAAGAGAACAATTCTCTGTCTATGGGGTGGCGGTAGTCGTACTGCACAAGTGTCCGCCTGCGTCTTCCGATACCCGATTGGAAACGCTCGTATTTCTCCGTACCTGCTTCCGCGCAGGTGCTTACTCCGTTGATGGTCATTCGTGTTGTCATAATGTTGCTTTTTAGATGGTTAAAAATGTACTGACAGAACTCTGTTCTTCATCACCATTTCGGGGTTGCTTGTGTAGCGTTGGTGCAGGTAGAAATGGTGTGAGCCGAAGCCGTAAAGGAAAAACTTGTCAAGTTCGTGCTTCTCGGCAAACTCCTTTACGCTCTTTCTCAATTCCCCCTCACTCGTTGTGAGAGTGAGGAGGTTCACAAATTCAAGGAACATCGTGGGGATTGCATCATCCCACACACAAATCATGCTTTCAATTCTTACTTCCATATCAATGTTGTTTTAGGGTTGATGCTATGCCACTTTCATCCGCTCACGGATAAGGTTGGCGTTCTTATTCACAAGGTCTATGATGCGCTCGTGGTATTCGGTGTCTTGGTTGTACTTGCCGTGGCACTGCACCACCTTGAGTGTCCGCAAATCCACCTCTACGGTTTCAATTATCTCACCGCCAATCCTTGCCGAGAGTATGAGGGTGTCGGCTTTCTTGTAGTATTCACTGCCGAACACGCAGATGTTCTGTGCCTTGCCCTCGCTGTAATACTCGTCTATACTTTCAAGCACCTTGATGATTATTTCCTCGTCCGTGATTACCAATCCGAAGAATTTGGATTTGTTGGCGATGAAATCCTCCGCATCTTTCTTACGCTGAAGTTGTCGCTGTTGCTCACGTTCACGCCTTTCTGCCTCCCAACGGCGGCGGTCTGCGGCTCTTTCCTTTTCGTGCAAGGCTTCAACCTTTCGGGTTGCATTGTCGTGTGCCACGATGAAATCTTCGGGGCAGATGTTCTTCGGGTTGCGGAGGTCTTGACCGAGTTTTTTGAGCATACGCAGATAGTCGCACCACATGGAGAGGTTGCCTATCTGATATTTGTGCCGCTTGGCAATCAGATATGATGCCCAACATTCATCGGCTATCAGAGGATTGACGAGAAAGTATTTCATACCCTCAATCTCACCGCCTTTCATGAGGGTTTCAATTCTTGGGTCTGAAAGCAGGGCTTTGAAAAGACGCACGGGGGAGATGCCGTGGAAATCACCATTGAAGCCGTTGCGCTTTAATTCGGGTATGAAACGCTGTCGGGGATAGGTACATATCGGGGTTATGTCGTATGCAGGATATTCTTGGCATTTGCGTACCTCCATATCGCTACACTCGTTCCATAGGTCGTAGTACATTATCGACATTCCACGCAGTCGGGCGATTGTCGTGGTCTTTCCGTTTGGGGTAATCCACCTCTGCACCACTTCAAAGACGGAATACTCGGCTGCCTGTCCTGCCTTGTACCGTGACTTGACGAAGAAGAAGCGTATCACCTGGTATTGCTTGCAGGTGGTGAGGATGGAGAAATACTCGTTCTCGTTGAAAACGCTCTTTCGGGTGCGCAACGCTTCCAACTCCATGCCGCAATGGGGGCAGGCGCATCCGCAAATGGTGTCCGCAAGGTCATGCCCACTCTTCCACGAGTGTCCGCACTCGGTACAGATATTCGTGCCGTCTGCCCTCTTTATCGCGTAGTGGCTGAAACAATGGCGGAAAGCGTATGCCTGCTGTGTGTCTGTCAGTTTGGGCAGTCGTTTGCTCAAACGTGCGACTTCTTTCTGTATGCGTGTTTTCGGTCTCATAATCAAAAATCAAATAAGGTGGGTTGTACATTCGTTTCTTTTTTCGCTGTGGTGGTCGGCTTGTTCCGGCTTTGCAGTCTGCGCAGTTCCTCGTTTTGGTATTGGCGGAGGGCGTTCTGCCGTGCTTCCGCCTTTTCCTCTGCCGTGAGTTCCACAACGTGGTTCACTATCACTTGGCAGTCCATCGGCTTGCCCACCTCTATTTCGTTTTCTTCAAAGTAGTGGATGGCTTGTCCGAAAATCTCTCCGTCCGTGAAGCCGTTGCAACCGCTTCTCTGCACAAAGTTCAGAATGTGGGTCACGCAATCGTCCAAGTTCTTGGCTGGGTTGTGGTACTTCTTCGCAAAGAGCGCATCTTCCGCTGCCCGCTGTTCCAAGTACATCTGTATCGTTCTCTTGAAATGGTCTGTTCCTTTCATATCGCTGTCGTTTTCAGATTGTCTGTTTCAATATCTCTCTCCAATAAGTAGGTGCTACCTCGCTGAGAAGGAAGTCTGTGAAGTCCTTCCGTGCTTCCTTGTTCAGTTCGTGGTAAAGTTCACGGAAAACGGAGAAATTGCCGTTGATATATGTCTCCACCATGTACTCGAAGATGTTATCCACTTCGTAGAACTTGCACTGCTGTGCTGCCGTCTTGCCACTTCTCTTTGCCATGTCTGTAAAAATTAAAGGGTGAATAACCAAAGAATGAAGCCGAAGAAGGCGATAACGGAAAGGATAAACACGGTTACGCCAATCACCATTCGGTACACTCCGTTTACTATATCTCTGATAATGCTCCAAAGGATGCCTGCCACCCAAAGGATACCATGCACGGACAAGGTACATACCGCCAGCCCTGCCAATCGTGCCATCTGTCTGAAGTTCAATTCCATTGTTCCCATATTTTCGATGTTTTTGATTTTTTATTTTTAATGCGGATTCAAGAGCTGAGGGAGTTGAGTTTCAATCTATTTATCTGCCTCTTGTTTATCCGACATTTTTTTTAATGCGTCTTTCTGTCGCATCGGTCGTTTTCGTTTCGGGTGCTTAAAAAGGTAGGGATTAGGAAATGCAAGGTTTTTCGGGAAAAATACTACCGAAGGTGGAGATTTTTGCTGAAAACAGGAGGCTTGACCTTGCATTTCCGTCCAATCCCGGAATTACCTTTGCGCCCAGAACGAAAATGACTGACTGATGCGGCTCACCGGAAGACATAAAAATGGAGGTAAACAAAGGTGGAGGCAGATTTGAGAAAAACCTCCTAAAATCCGTATGAGAAGAAAAAGGGACTTGTCTGAAAACGTGGAATGGCAAACCGCACAAGGGATGTATGTACGTTCCTGAGCGGCTGAATACTTTCAGGCGGGAAGGTACGGGCATTCTTCCCGGTTTGCCTTCCGTGGGTGACGGCTTGGCCCACTTGTTGGACGGGCGGTCATACACGGTTCCCGCTTTCAGAAAAATGGAACGGTTAAATAAGGAAGCCAACTGAAGCCCCGTAAAAGTACCTCCTGGCATGAGCACAAAAGAAATGGGCCTCATGTCATCAGTCTAAACAAGGTTTAGGCGTGACATGAAGCCCTTTTCTTCGCTTATGCGGTAGTCGGAACACGGTCGTACTGCTTCGGCAGGGCGATGGTGACCAACAAATCAGACCGCTTTTACGGTAAAATTATCCGGTGGGAGAAAGAATAAAAACAAAGGATTTATTTTCGTATCTCCGATAAAAATGCTATTTTTGCAAATGAAGAGTTCTTTGACGGTTACGCAACGCACAGAAGAATAAAACAATAGATAACTCGCTAACTCGTAACCTATTACTACTATGAGTTGGTAATCACCACTCATTACCAATCACTTATACTTTTTTAGTAACATCCATCTACAAGAATAACCAACAAGGTTATCCCTATTAATGTAATATCACTAAAGAAATAATAAACTTATTATAAATCAGATTTTTATCATCAAATCAAACGTTATTTTTAAAATTGATTTATACTTTACTATCATTATAAAATAAATACATTTCTAGGTTCATAATTTTACCAATATTAGTATCTTTGCAATATTTATAATAATAAGCATTTATACATAACCAACATGAAAATAGGAATACTTCATTTATCTGACATACACTTATCAAAGGACGAAACAATAGATCATATTATTTCTAAAATACAAATAGCATGTCACTTTGAACTTAATGACATCGTCAAATTGTATATAGTTATAACAGGAGATATAGCAAATTCTGGTAAAGCTATTGAATATGAAAAAGCGCTTTCATTTTTGAAAAAACTCCAAACTAAAATAAAGGATGAGAATACTTTTATAAACTCTATAAAATTCGTTATTGTACCAGGAAATCACGATTGCTTGGTAGAAGAAGAAGATCCTGTCCGTGATACTCTGTTACAATCAATAAAATCTGATGATGTCGATATTCAAATAGCTGATGTATGCCTTACTGTGCAAAATAACTTTTGGATATTTCATGAGAAGCTATGTGGTTTTGTCCCCACTTCAAAACTGTCATACCAAATAGAAGAAAAACTTTCTTTAGATGTTAGCTTATTCTTCAATTGTTATAACACCAGCTGGATGTCCATAAAACATGAAGTCGATAATAATAAAATTATACCAGCTTCATCTTTGTTAACCAATAAAAAACGAGCGAGTGACATTGTTATTTCTATATTTCATCACCCTACAAGTTGGCTTAGTCCTCATACTAGTAAAAATAATAAAAAAATATTCGAAGACCATTTGTTACAGACTTCCAATATTGTACTATGTGGTCATGAACACTCTACTTCAAGCAAAAAGGTTACATCTTTAAAAGGTAGCAATGAATTTGTTTATTTGGAAGGTCCAGCACTAAAAGAAAGAAGTGGTAAATCTGCTTTTAAATATATTTGCTTTAATACAGAAGATTTTTCTGGCGAAAGTTATTCTTTCGAATTGCAAAACAATGAATATATTGAAACCGAAACAATACCATTTAAACTAAATCATTCTAGAAATGACGTCAATATTAATGATGATTTTTATGCCACAATTACTGATATTATAATTCCTATCAAACATCCTAATGTCGAGAAGCTTACACTGCCCGATATTTTTATCTTCCCTGATTTAGAACCTTTAGTAGAAACTGACGATTTAACTTTGCGAAAAATTAAAGATGGGAGTGATCTATTGGAATTTAAAGATGAGAAAGTTCTTATAGAAGGAGATAATCAGTCAGGACGTACATCCTTGTTGTATGCATATTATTACAAGCTATTTAAAAAAGACTATTTTCCCTTATATATAAAGGGAAAAGATATAAAAAACAATAGAGTTAAAGATATTATCAAGCAATGTATAAAACAACAATATAGAAAACCATTTACACCTAATAATTATATTGAGAAAGATTTTTATAAAAGAGTTATACTTATCGATGATATAGATCGAAGTGAACTTAATGAAGAAGGAAAACGTAAACTTTTAGAAGAGCTCAAAAAGGAATTTTCCAAGATTATAATTACAACAAAAGAAGCAAATGAAATACATACATTTACAGAAAACGTAAACTTATATTCTGAATTCAAATTTTACAGAATAAAACCTTTTGGTTACTACAAAAGAAATCAATTAATTGAATTATGGCTAAAATTAGGGCAAGACGAAAGTACGCTAAAAACAGACGAAGTGGCATCATCTGTAAAAAACACTTTTGATACTATTTCAGGATTACTAGGAGAGCAATTGATCCCCTCATATCCTGTTTTCATTTTGAGCCTACTTCAAAGTCTTGATAACCAACTTAAACCTTTTAATGTAACAGAAACATCATATGCTTATTGTTATCACAGTTTAATTTTATTAAGTTTAGTGAGGGTAGGCATATCCAACAATGAAGTTGGAGGTTTGTTTAATTTCCTAACTGAATTAGCTTATTTTTTATATAAAGAGAAAATCTCAGGAGTTAATCGGCGCAAGTTTGCAGAATTTTACACAGAATACACTCATAAATATCCATTTGAACATTCATTAGATAGAATTACTGCAATTCTTTTAACAAGTAACATCTTAAAAGAAGATGATGAAACATTATCTTTTTCTTATAAATATTTGTCATACTATTTATCAGCAAAGAAAATAGCTTCTTTTATACATGAAGAAAAGGGACATCAAGAAATTATAAAATTGTGCGATAACTTGCATATTGAGAAGAATGCGAACATTTTAATATTCATTACTCACCATTCGACAGACAATAAATTAATTGAAGAATTACTTTTAGCAAGTATGATTCCTTTTGAAAATAGAAGCCCGATAACATTGGATAAAAACGATCCTTTCTTTACTTTTTTGACATCATTTATTTCTAGTGTAAAAAATGACATTGTGTTACGTAACACAAATCCAGATGAATATAGGATAAAACGTTTAAAAGAAATTGATGAAAGAAAAAGCCAAGAAAATGAAAAAGACAAAAGGAAATATCAATTAACAGACGAAGATTTTAAGGATCCTACTATTGTTGATATAACTCAAACTTTAAAAGTAATAACAATACTAGGGCAGATAGTAAAAAATCAACATGGAACTTTTGAGAAAGAAAAACTAATACAATTAATTGAATCTGCATATTTAGCATGTTTTCGTCTAATCAACTTTTTTTCATCAATGTTGATTGATGCAAAGGATGAAATTTTAGATACTCTAACCAAAAAAATAGGTGATTCTGCAACAAGAAACGATATAATTCAAAAAGAAGTTTCTGATTTTCTATATTTCCTAGGGTATAAAATGTGCTTATCTTCATTTGCCAATTTAATGCAAGCTATAGGAACCTCAAGTTTAAAAACATTATATGATATTGCAGCTGAAAGAATAGGAAGTCCAGCAGCCCGTTTAATAACATTCTCTATAAAAACATACTATGATCGTATGAGTATTCCAGAACTTGAAAGTCTAATGGAAGAATATAAAAATAACCCCGTTGCAACCCATATTATAAAGGCGAGGGTTGCAAATCATCTTTATAATAATCATGTACCATATGACAAGAAACAGAAAATAAGTTCTATTTGCAATATAAAGCTTGTTAACTGATATATCCACTCCTGTTTTGATATATTGAATGAGAAATAGGAGAGGTTATATTGAATTAATATTTAGTATTTATATGTGATAATTTGTATATTACAAAATAAAGGATTACTTTTGTATCATTCAAATTAGCCTATCAAAGCTAAACAGAACAGCGAATTCTTCACGTTGGATTAAACGTTGGACTTTGAAAATCTTGATAGATTAAGATATTGGTACAAAGGGAATTAGAAATCACATTCGAGTCCCGTACGCACCGCAATAAACATTGAAAATCAATAGTTTACAAAGAAAACACCCAGTTTTACACCCCACTAATGTAAAACTGGGTGTTTTTGTTTATTTAAGTTCTCCCGTTCGTCTCCGCCGCTGATGCGGACTGCATATCTATAAACCGCAAAACGTTTTGTGATTCTTTTTCAAATCGCTTTGTGAGTGTTTTGTACTTGTTGACACAAAACAAATTGTGATTTTTTATTTATTTTCCAATACCATTTAAACGGTTCTCAAAAAGGGATTAAAAACACCCCAAACCATTCCCAATTGTTATCTTTGTATAGCTTGGGGAAAGCACACATATAATAAGTAATGGTGATGAAACCACTTTTCTTGTATATTAATTCCACTATCTCATTTAACTTCTTCCGAGCAAAAGTAATTCATTTGATTTGAATTATATACGGTCCTATCTCAGAATCAAGGATTCTGGTATAAATATCCGTAAATCGTATACAAGCCGGCTTATTCAATCGCGGTAAATTTGCAATCAGAAAATGAACAATGAAAAACATAGAAGATTATGGATCGCAGAATTTTTTTAAGGACAGCATCGAGTTTTGCACTACTCGCAGCCGGAGCTACAACGGGTGTTTCCCGTGTGTTTGCTGAACCTTCATCTTCTTGGACGAGAAATTCGTCTGATGAAAACACACCGAATACGAACAATGCGATGGAGTATCGCACGCTCGGAGGATTGGATGTATCGGCTATCGGTCTGGGTTGCCTGCCGATGGTGGGTTATTACGGCGGAAAGTACGATAAAAAGGATATGATTACTCTGATTCGCCAGGCATACGATAAAGGTGTCACCTTTTTCGATACGGCGGAGGTTTATGGCCCTTATACCAGTGAAGAGTGGGTCGGCGAGGCACTTGCCCCGTTTCGCAATAAAGTGAAAATCGGAACGAAGTTCGGTTTCGGTGTCGAGGAGAAACAACCGACCGCTATCAACAGTCGTCCCGACCATATCCGCCGGGCGGTGGAAGGTTCTTTGAAACGCCTACGTACCGACCATATTGACCTCTTGTATCAGCACCGTGTCGATCCGAAAGTACCGATGGAAGATGTGGCCGGAACGGTCAAAGATTTGATGCGGGAGGGAAAAGTTCTGCATTGGGGACTGTCGGAAGCGAGTGCCCGTTCCATTCGTCGGGCGCATGCCGTCTGTCCGCTTTCGGCCGTGCAGAGCGAGTATGCCATCTGGTGGCGGGAGCCTGAAACCAAGATCTTTCCGACATTGGAAGAGCTTGGTATCGGCTTCGTACCTTATTGTCCGCTGGGGCGTGCGTTCCTCACGGGGGTAATCGGCGAGAACAGCCGTTTCTATGAGGGTGACCGCCGTTGGAACCTGCCGCAATTCACCCCCGAAGCTTTGAAGCACAATATGCCGCTTGTAGCTTTAGTCCGTAAATGGGCCGAGCGCAAGGGAGTTACACCTGCACAATTTGCTTTGATATGGATGTTATCTCGCAAATCGTGGATCGCTCCGATACCCGGTACGACCAATCCGGTACACTTGAATGACCTGCTCGGTGCGGGAACCGTCCGTCTCTCTGCTTGGGAAATGGAGGAGTTCGATAAGGAGTATGCCCAAATTGACTTGATGGGGCATCGTGCTGATCCGTTCACCGAAAGTCAAATAGATAAATAAAGAAATCATCATGGTAAAAACAATTGTGGGTGTTCTGTCACTGCTTGTCATGTTATCGTGCAGTACTACCGTGAAAGAGAACACTATACAACCTAATATAATGGAAACAAACAAAAAAAATCTCGGAAATCTGCTGGCACTTTATCCCAAACCGATGACGGTTGTCGGGGCGGAGGTCGAAGGGAAAGTAAACTGGCTCGTGGTAGGACACACGGGAGTCATCGGTCATGACCGGATACTGGTCAGCATGAGTAAAAGTCATTATACGAATCAGGGCATAAAGAAGTCCAAGAGATTCTCCGTTAATCTTGTGAGCCGTGAGATGTTGCCGGAGGCCGACTATGTCGGGAGCGTAAGCGGTGTGACGGTAGATAAATCAGAGGTGTTTGCTTACCATATCGGTGCGCATGGTACCCCCGTTATAGATACGTCACCCCTCACAATGGAGTGTGAGGTGGTAGACATCTATGAAACTGAAGGTTTCGACAATTTCATTTGTGCGATAGTCAATACATACGCTGCTTCCGATGTGCTCGACAGTAACGGTAAGCTTGACTATACGAAGCTGAAACCCGTATTGTTTGAATTTCCTACTTACTCCTATCTTGCTACGGGAGAGATTATCGGCAAATGTCTGAATCTGGATAAACAACCGGGAATGTGCGCTAAAGAGCCGATGAATGTCGATGGTATCGTAAGGTTGTCGAAAATTGAGGTATATCCGCAGTATCTCGACGAATATATGAAATATGCGACCGAGGTAGGCGAAATCTCCTTACGTACCGAACCGGGCGTACTGACGATGTATGCAGTCGGTGAAACGGAGAATCTCTGTAAGATAACGATCCTCGAAACCTATGCGAGCCGTGAGGCATACGAGAAGCATATCGCTTCAAAACATTTTCAGAAGTACAAGCAGGGAACGCTACATATGGTCAAATCGTTAGTTTTGTCCGACCAGACACCACTCAATCCAGCTAACAAACTCAATAATTTCATGCAATAAAATGAATATGAAAAAGTTATTATTAATTTCACTGTTGCTGCTAACTGCCCTGTCAATGGCAGCCTGCGGCGGCTCCGACCATGAACCGTTTAGTCCCGAACAACCGGAAACCTCCGAACAACCGGAAGGAAATGAGAATACGCCCAATACGCCGATATCCGGTGGTAACGGCCACTATTTGGTACTGTATGCTTCACGTACGAACAATACGGAACGGGTGGCACGACGGATTCAGACGACACTTGACTGCGATATATTGGCAGTCGAGCCGCAAGTACCTTACGAGGATGACTACAACGCCATGTTGGAACGTTCACAGGAAGAGTTGGCCGCTATCCGACAAGGTAATTATCCTACTATTAAAACAATGTTGGAAAACTTTGATAATTACGACATAGTCTTCATTGGTTATCCTATTTGGTACGGCAGTATGGCGACACCGATGCAGACATTCCTGCACGAACACGCTGCGAAACTCGCCGGCAAACGGATTGCTTTGTTTGCCACTAGCGGTAGTAGCGGAATCTCGACTTCGGTTAGCGAAGCCCGCAGCCTTTGTCCGGATGCAACCATAATTGACCGGACTTTATTATTAACCTCTTCAACTCTCTCTCAAATGGAAAATCGTATTACAGAATGGCTCAATGGGATTGGAGCCGAACGGGAAGAACCCGAAACTCCCGATACATCTTCATTGAATGTAAACATTACAACCGGTAACCGCACTATCACTGCTACAATGGAAGACAATGCCGCTGCACGGGATTTTCTCTCACGCCTGCCCCTTGAGATAACGCTGAACGATTATAACAATACGACGGAAAAGATTTTCTATCCCGATCCGGCTCTGACGACCGAAGGTGTCACATGGGGCTGTACTCCTGCGCCCGGTGATATAACTATCTATGCACCGTGGGGCAATGTAGCGATTTTCTGTAAGAGTTGGTCACATAGTCGTGATTTGATTAAGATTGGTCGTATCGACGGAAATGGTATTGAAGTGTTAAGTGTAGCCGGGGATATATCCGTGAAAATAGAAAGGAGATAAGAGACAAAAACGGATAAATTCAAAGAATATGCAAAAAAGCGTAAGTCTTAATCATAAAATTGAAAACTAAGAAAAATAATGAAAGTAATATCGAATACTGAATTTGGTGGGGAAAGGCCTTTATTTGAATCGCATGACCTCCGATTGGAGAACGTCGTTATCCGTGCCGGGGAGTCGGCTATTAAGGAGTGTAGTAACATCGAGGCCGTCGATTGCCGGTTCGAGGGAAATTATCCTTTTTGGCACGTGCATGGTTTCGTTATCGACCGTTGTTTTTTCGATGTGGGCGGACGTTCGGCATTGTGGTACTCCGATCATCTGAAAATGACGAACACACGTATCGACGCCCCAAAAATGTTCCGTGAAATGCACGACATTGAAATCGAGAACGTAGAGATGACGGATGCCGACGAAGTGTTCTGGCGTTGCAAGAATCTGGACATCAAAAATCTGAAATTACATGGCGGTACTTATCCGTTCATGTTCAGCAGTAATATCCGCATCGACGGATTGGAAAGTAACAGCAAATACGTTTTCCAGTATGTGAAGAATGTGGAGTTGCGTAATGCCAAAATCACCACGAAAGACGCTTTCTGGGAGGTGGAAAATGTGACGATTTACGATTCCGAACTCAATGGTGAATACTTGGGTTGGCATTCGCATAACCTTCGGTTGGTGAATTGCCACATTACCGGCGAGCAACCGCTCTGCTATGCCCACGACCTTGTGTTGGAGAACTGTACTTTCGGTCCCGACTGCGACCGGGCTTTCGAGTATAGTTCGGTGCAGGCGACCATCAAAGGCGCAATAGGCGGAGTGAAGAATCCGCGAACGGGTTGTATCACTGCCGAGAGCTATGGGGAGATTATTCTCGACGAGCATATCAAGGCTCCCGCCGACTGCAAGCTGAGACTTTGGGACGAGAAGACCTGCTTTACCGATTGACACTTTTGCAAATCACTTAAAAAGATAAGTTATGACATACGATTTCGACATGATTGTCCCACGTCGTGGGACAGGCTCTTATAAGTGGGATACTCCTGAAGAGGAGAATGTGCTGCCTATGTGGGTGGCGGATATGGATTTCCGTACAGCACCGGCTATTATTGAAGCACTGCAAAAACGGGTGGAACATGGTATTTTCGGCTATGCCAAAGTGCCCGAAACCTATTATGATGCGGTCGTCAGATGGTTCGAGAGCCGTCACCGCTGGCGGATTAATCCTCAATGGATAATCTATACGAGCGGCGTAGTACCGGCTCTGTCGGCTGTTATCAAAGCCCTGACCGTACCGGGCGACAAAGTAATCGTCCAGACCCCGGCATACAACTGTTTTTATTCGTCGATTCGCAATAACGGATGCGAATTGTCGGTCAATAACCTCATTTACCAAGATGGTCGCTATGCAATGGACTTCAAAGATCTTGAAGCGAAAGCGGCCGATCCGAAGGCGAAAATCCTGCTATTGTGCAATCCCCACAATCCGGTCGGACGGGTCTGGACGCCGGAAGAACTGCGGCGTATCGGTGATATCTGTTTGCGCAACGGGGTGTTTGTTGTGGCGGATGAGATCCATTGCGAATTGACCTATGAGGGACATGATTACACGCCTTTTGCCTCCCTGTCCGAGTGCTTTCTGCAAAACTCTGTAACCTGTGTTTCACCGAGTAAGGCGTTCAATCTTGCCGGACTGCAAATCGCCAATATCATTGCGGCTGACAAGGAGGTACGCCGTCGTATCGACCGCGCCATCAATATCAACGAAGTGTGCGATGTCAATCCGTTCGGCATTATCGCTACGATAGCGGCTTATAACGATAGTGGTCATTGGCTCGATGCTTTGCGGAAATACCTGTGGGAGAATTACGAATATCTCTGCCACTTTTTCGAGGAGCACTTGCCGCAATATTCTGTGCTACCGCTTGAAGGGACTTATCTGGTTTGGATAGACTGCCGGGCATCCGGTATCGGTTCGGATGCCATAACTCTGCGGTTGCAAAAGGAACAAAAACTGCTGGTTAATTCCGGTACGATGTACGGACCCGGCGGAGAGGGATTCATACGCCTGAATATCGCTTGTCCCCGGATATTACTTGCTGACGGATTGGAACGTATTCTAAAATATATAAGGAAGCATATGAGGCTGCTCCCTCATGGTAAAATCAGATAGCTGCTTCCTGAAGCAGTTCGATAATAAGCTGTCTATAAAAAATAAAAACACTATGAAAGAAAAAAATCAAAAAAGAATCAGCCGGCGCGGATTTCTGAAAAGAGCGGCGTTAGTGAGTGCGGCATTGGCCGTACCTTCGGGGTTCAGTGAAGTTTTTGCTTCAGAGACTGAACAAGTGGAAACATCCGATATTAATACCGATGTAGCACGTATCAAGGGACATCGTGTATTGGGTACGGGTAAGGCGGCATTGGAGGTTTCCGCACTTGGTTTCGGCATAATGGGCATGACCTACAACCGCAGCCAACATCCGGACAAAAAACAATGTATCCGGCTGTTACATGAAGCTGTGGAGCGCGGGATAACGCTCTTTGATACAGCCATTGTTTACGGACCGCTGACCAACGAGAATTTAGCCGGAGAAGCTTTATCCGAATTCAAAGGGCGGATTAACGTAACGACCAAATTCGGGCATGAAGTCATTGACGGCAAGGCTACGGGACGCCAGGACAGCCGACCGGAGACTATCCGCCGCTATTGCGAGGAGTCACTCCGCCGTTTGCGGCTTGATTCGCTGCCGATGTTCTATCAGCATCGTGCCGACCCGAATACTCCGGCCGAGGAAGTAGCGGCTACCATTGCCGACCTGATCAAGGAGGGAAAAGTACAACGCTGGGGTATGTGTGAAGTTAGTGCCGAGACTATCCGTAAAGCTCACGCTATTTGTCCGCTGACGGCCATCCAAAGCGAGTATCATTTAATGCATCGCTTGGTAGAAGATAACGGAGTGCTGGATGTATGTCGGGAGCTGGGTATCGGTTTTGTTCCGTACAGCCCCCTGAATCGTGGCTTTTTGGGTGGATGTATTAACGAATACACGGTTTTTGATGTAAACAATGATAACCGCCAGACCTTGCCGCGCTTCCAACCCGAAGCCATGCGTGCGAATATCCGCATCGTGAATGTGCTGCAAGCTTTCGGTCGCACGCGAGGCATGACTTCGGCACAAGTGGCACTTGGGTGGTTGCTTCAGAAAGCGCCGTGGATTGTGGCTATTCCGGGAACGACAAAACTGTCGCATCTGGAGGAGAACCTGCGTACACTCGATTTCAACATGACTTCCGGAGAATGGAAAGAACTGGAAGATACCGTAGCGGCGATTCCCGTTGTCGGAGACCGTTATAATGCCGAGCAACAACGTCAGGTAGGTCGCTAAAGCACCAGTAAATAAGGTAGTATAATCTGTTATTTATCTCCCGACTGAACAGAGAAGCTACCTTATTTTTGTATTTTGAAAGCGGTTGTTACCACGAACTCTAATTATTTATTCTGTTTGAGCAGTGCTATAAACTCCTCGAATGATATGATGGTTTCATGTTTTGGGGGTAACTCTAAATAGGTTTCTTGCAGTCCTCGTATGTTTCGCTGAATCAGTGGAAATTCTTTCTTACGACAGGCTTCAAAGAATGTTTTGTTTAACATGATAACTCTTATGGCTATATTTCCATTCGGTTTGATTTTTGCAATATGAACAATGACGTGCAACTTGCCTTTGCCTGCTTTTTGTTTGTTGAAAGAGTTTTTGACTTTATCCGGTCTGATCCATAGTGTGTCTTCCGGCTTGACGCTTATATTAGGACCTGTAACTTCTACATACGTATCGGGGACGATTACATATAAATCGGCGTCTCCTTTTGTTAAACCATAGTCTGATGCGCTCCCCGATAGAAAATCTTCGCTTCCGGCTCCGAGGCCTACTTCCAGCGTTTTAAAGCCTGTTTTGCTTTCTATCAGTTCTTTCACGAATATCTCTTTCTTGCTGGATATTTCCCAGTATTCTTTATAGGCTTCTTTCCAATAGTTCTTATCCATAATATATAAATTTAAAGCGCATATTTGTTGTTGTCGGAAGTATTAATGCGGGTACCTCTAATCAGTGTCTTACAAATGTAGGATATTTTTTTGTCGGAAAGTAATTTGAGAGATAAATTTATTGGGGAAGACTTATGTTGTAAGATTTTGAGCGCAAAGATACGGTATTATTTATTATGCAGTTCTTTTTATTGCTTATCTTTGCAGCCGCATTTATTGATTGATACAGATTGTCTGAGATTATTATATTATGAAACAGAAACGAATACCGTTGGTAGGAGAACAATATCTTGTTCCTTTTATATTGATAACTTCTCTCTTTTTCCTGTGGGGATTTGCACATGCCATTCTGGACGTGCTGAATAAGCATTTTCAGGAGTTGCTGGATATTACAAAGGCACATTCGGCTTTTATTCAAGCGATGATGTATATGGGTTATTTCGTAATGGCTATTCCTGCGGGATTGTTTATAAGCCGTTTCGGATATCGCAGGGGAGTAGTCTTCGGATTACTGCTATATGGTATCGGGTCGTTGCTGTTTATTCCCGGACAATATTATCTTTCGTTCAATATGTTTCTGTTTGCCCTTTTTGTCATCGGTTGCGGACTGACATTTCTTGAAACGGCCGCCAATCCTTATGCTACGGAATTGGGGGCAAAAGAAACGGCTGCCAGTCGTTTGAACTTTGCTCAGTCGTTCAATGGATTGGGATGTATTTGCGCCCCTGTACTGGCAGGATTGCTTTTGTTTTCGGAAGACGGGAGCGGCAGTGCGGGCAATGTGGCGCTACCTTATGTCGGCATGGGGATAGTGGTGTTGCTGGTGGCGCTGGTTTTCTCGAAAATTAAGCTGCCCGAAATAGAGCATGGTGTAGAGGTGGATGAGACCGGGCACAAAATAGGGTTATGGTCGCATAAACTCTTTATCTTTGGCTTATTGGCTCTGTTTGCTTATGAGATAGGTGAAATTTCCATTAATAGCTTTTTTATCAATTATGTAGTGGAACAAGGCTGGATGAATGCCCGTGAAGCTTCATTGGTACTCTCATTCGGCGGGCTGGGCTTATTTATGCTGGGACGTTTTGCGGGCAGTTGGATTATGGGGCGTGTACGTGCGGAGAAAATGTTGCTGGTCTGCGCTACGGGAACGGTGGTGACTACTTTGGTGGTATTGCTTGATGTCGGTATGGTGTCATTGATAGCGTTGCTCTGCGGATATGCCTTCGAGGCTATTATGTTCCCCACGATTTTTGCCCTTTCTCTGAGAGGGCTGGGTAACCATACCAAGCGCGCTTCTTCTTTCCTGATGATGTCTCCGGTAGGCGGGGTAGTGGGGCCTTTGTTAATGGGACTTGTAGCAGATTACACAACAATGGTAATGGCATTTACCGTACCTTTGGCGGCTTATTGCGTAGTATGGTGCTATGCGCGCAAGATGTTGTCCGTGGCAGGAAAGGTACGATAAAGAGCTTGTCAATATAAGATATATCCGGCTACTCCTGCAAGTATTATCAGCAGGATAGGATGCATATTCCACTTCCAGGTTACTCCGAAAGCGGCCGCGAAGATTAGGATGCTCTTGTAATCTATGAAATTTTCCTTGTTCATCAGTAACAAGGCGGCAGCGGCAATCAGTGAGACAGACATCGGTAACAGTCCCGACATGGCTGCTTTGATGTATTTGTTATCCCTGCATTTTACGAAGAAATAAGAGATGAGCAGTACCAGTATGAACGAGGGCAGACAGACTGCCACCGTAGCCGCGATAGCTCCCCATATGCTTTGAGTAACGGTGTAGCCTACATAAGTGGCGCTGTTGATGCCGATAGGTCCCGGGGTCATTTGTGAGATGGCCACAACATCGGTAAATTGCTGGAGCGTGAGCCAGTGATAATGGTCTACTACTTCATATTGAATTAAGGAAAGCATGGCATAGCCGCCTCCGAATCCGAACATTCCGATTTTCAGATATACTAAAATTAATTGCCAGTAAATCATGCTTGTAGTTTTGTCAGTTTATCTTTTAACCATAATGTGTAAATCAGTCCGCCTGCAATTCCTGCCAGTACGATATATACGGGTGACAGACCGCATTGCCAAATAAGCAATGTGGCGATGGCGGGAAGTACCAGTTGCCGGTATTTCAGTTTCAAGGCGCGTGCGGCGGAAATACAGGGAAATACGATTAAAGCGACCACCGCCGGGCGGATGCCATTGAAGATGCGTATCATAGTCTGATTATCCTGAAAGTGCGCAAAGAACATGGCTATCAGCATCATAATGACGAAAGACGGAAGTATGGTAGCCAGGGCGCATACCAGACTGCCTTTTACCTTATGCAGTTTGTAGCCTACAAAGATGGATATGTTTACCGCAAATACTCCCGGTAGCGATTGGGTTAGTGCGAACATCTCCATGAAATCATCTTTAGTCATCCATTTTTTATTTACAATTTCCCGTTCAATAAGGGGTATCATGGCATAGCCGCCACCAATGGTAAACATACCGATTTTGGCAAATGTAAGGAATAGAATCAGGTACTTCATTTTCTTTCTTGTATCTATACTAAAAGAGTTGCAATATAGGGAAAAAATCCCGTTATTGCAACTCTTTCATGTCTTATGTAAAGATGGAATTACTTCATCTTATTAAGGTTCTCCTGTGCTTTGTCCGGTTCTATAGTCAAGGCTTTGGTGAACCATTCCTTTGCTATCTCGGTATCTCCCGACAGCCATGCCAATACGCCCAGGTTATTCCATGCACGGGGATCGTCTTTTACTCTTTCCATGTATTGTTCCGCACGGTCAAAGTCACCATAAACGATGTTGGCGGAAGCAGCGTTGATATTGGCTATAATATCTGCCGGATAGTTGGTAGCGGCTATTTCGTAGACTTCTTTATATTCTTTTGTTCCCGGTTGGAAATTTTTGGCTACACCGTACATTTCCTGCAAGTTCAGCATTTTGGGATTGGTATAAATCAACGTTGCGGCTTCGGAGTTACGTACTTCGCGTATTTCATAGTCGATAGCGATGGACAGACGACGCAGACGAGGATAATATTCATTCATCATGGCACGGTAAGAAGCGGCGCCCAGTCCCGATTTCAGTCTGGCCTCACGCACGTCGGGGTTGGTATATTTATTGATGATTTCCAATGCTTTTTCTGCATATACGGGCTTGTCTTCTTCGAGCATCTTAACAAGGCTCTCCCAATCTTCACCGGCAGAGGTCACGTTCAGTATGCTGTCCGGGAAGTGATAGCTTCCTCTCAGGTAAAGAGCAAAAGAGTCGGCGCGTTTTGTTGCCACACGGTCGTTGGTCTTGGCAGAGCCGTCGGGTGAAGCGTATCCGCATACGTTGATGGCTTTGAAAGTTACCAAATCGCCTTCAGTCAGCGGATTCAGCGTTTCTTTCAGCTTTTGGAGCTCGGCGGAGTTGTTTTTGAAGTCGGCTTTGAATTCCGTACCGCCTACTGCATATTCTATATACAGGGTATTTTGTTCCGAACGCACTTTCAGAGGTTCTTCTGTCGGAGTAAGGTAGGATACCATGCTCATGCAAGGCTCGCAGATGGAACCTTTTTGTGGCAACGGTTCTTCTTCCACTACAACCACCGGCTCTATTACCTGAATCTCGGGTAAATCCAGCAGACAGCCGTATTTCTTTCTTCCTTCCTGCAATATCCACATATCCGCTTGGCTCATCCATTCTTCGTAGGGAATGCGTACGGTATAGTCCACCAGGTTCCGGCGGTCGGCAGACTTACCTTTGATGACGGTATAAGGCGCGTTGTAATATCCTTTCTTGGCAAGCTTACGGTCTTTGTGACGCATCTTGAACTTGCTCTTTCCGGTCACAACAACGGGCGGCAAGGTCTTGTAGTTCTTTCCGGCAAACAATACCGGAGTAAAAGCGTAAGATTGGGTACTGTTCACTTTTACAGCTTCCATATTAAACTTAAAGTCCAATGTCAGCGTATCGTTTTCCAAGGTCAATGCCGGTTTGGTGACTTTTACTTCACCTGCCATCGCGGCCAATGGCAGCATGGCAAACAGCAGGCAATATATTTTTTTCATATTCTTCTTGTTTTAGTTGATGAATTTAGAGTGATTGGGTTTCTACCGTTTTGTATTTACGCTTGTACTTCGGTCCGAAAGTGAAGTTGATACCCAGATTTACGTTGACGGCAGCACGGCTGATAGGAGCGTAGTAGGCCGGTTCGTATTTACACATGGGAACATCTGCGCCGATGAAGAAGTTGAAACCGCGCGGGTGGAAATTCAACATGATGCCGGCGTCGGAACCGAAGTTGGACAGAGCGTAGTTTACCGATGCTTCAAACCAAGAAAGGGGAGCGACATTGGCAGAAACGCGTGCTTCTGTCCACGAGTGCTTACCTTGCATGCGGGTGGTGGAGAGGAAACCGAAGTTCAGACGGTCGTAAGCGGGCAGAGTGTATTGAGCGCCCAGGTGCAGGGTAGCCGCAAGGGCGGTGGTACGCTTCATTCCTTCGCCCACTTTATCGAACTTTGCCAAGTCCGCCAGGTCGTCTACCAGTTCGTCTACTTGGGTATCCAGTTTTTTGTTATTGTTGCTTCCATCGTCTTTTACGGAGATTTCGCTAAAGCCGTCGAACGTAAAGTCTTTGCTCATTGTGCCTTTGGTGGTATTCTTCCATGATATGAAACCGAGGTCGAGCAAGGAAGCGGAGAATGTCCATTCATCGTTCAACTTGTAAGTCGCTCCCAAATCGATAGCCATACCGAAGCCTGTGGGACCGAGGTTGTCTGTATCGAAATCCAAATCATCGTAAGAAATCTGTCCGTCGGTACCTTCTTTCAAAGTTTGTGTTCTGTCTCCGTTGGCATCCAAGATATAGTCGTCTTCCTGATAGTTGCCGGTTTCGCCTTTGGTGGGTACAATAAGACCTTTGGCAGACATATATAGTTCGGCATTCTTCGGAGTGATGGTCCATTTGTCCTGAGAGGCAAGGATGTTCAGCTCGTCGATGTGCATGGTTGCTTTCGCCAATCCCACGAGTGCCTTTACTTTGGCGCCTACTGTCAGGCGTTCGTTGATTTCGCGTGCGTGGCCGAAAGCGATTTCCGCATAGTTGGTAGATACGATATTCAGGTTCTTCACATTGTAGCTGCTTCCTGTTTCGCTGGCTACTCCGTTTTTCATGAACTTAAAGAGTTCATCGGGCATGAAGAAGTTAGTGTTTGACTTAACGGAAATACCGAGCGTATTGAAACCGCCCCAGGCATGAAAACCTAAGGAAAGGATTGATTCGTCTACATTGACGCCTACTTTCAGTCTTTTGGGCAGCCCTTTCAGGAATTCGGCGCTACTGACTTCTTCGTTCATAAATGTAGTGAGGTCACCGTTGGCTTTCTTGAAGATAAAGTCACCTACACCACCTGTGGATTGCGCTCCGATGGTAAGATTTCCCAAGCCGGGAAGGCTGACATAGCCACGTTCGCCCATGAAGGCGGGATTTAGTTCGTGACGGTAGGTGCTTCCTTCCAGAAAATAGGTTGAACGGCTGTTCTGTGTCTGTGCCATTGCGTCACTGATTGCAAGTGTCGCTACTGCTCCGGACAGTATAATCGCTAAAACATTTGTTTTCATTCGTTTCGTTATATATGATTGTTGAATCTTTTGTTTGTATCGCATGAAATATATTTCTATTAGTTCAAATCAACTTTGATACCGTTAGGTATTTTGAGTTTCATGTCTGTAAGCTGTAACCATTGTGTACTTAATAACTGAACGTCGGTTGCTTGTCCCGGTACGGCTGTAACTTTCAGCTTCAGACCGTCCAACTTGCTGATAGCGCCTTCTGCAGTTTCGTTCAAGTTGATATTGAGCGTACTTGAAACTTCGGCTTTACCGTCTTTGCTTTCCGTGATGGTTCCTTCTACGGTCACGTCAATGTCTTTTATTACGTTTCCATTGGCATCCAGTGCGCTTACATTTTCGTTTTTGATTTCCATTGCCAAAGGAATGGTGTTGACAGCGTTGATAGAGAGAATGGCTTTCTTGATGTCTACATCTTCAAGGTCGAGGTCGAAATTGTCGATGGTTTCATCATATACGATTTTCAGGTTGCTGCCGAAGTTGAGGGGAACATCAATATCATAACTGCTATTTAAAATGTATTTTTGTCCTAATTCCACATTGTAATAATCGTCAGATTTTACAGTCGGTTCCAAATCCACTGTTATGTAGTCGGGTATGGTTTCGATTATGTCATTCAAATTGGGTACAACAACATTGGTAGCTCCTTCAATTGCGGTTGCAACACGTGTTAAAGAAATTGTTTGTTGGTTATCTCCACTTGGTTTTAAAATTATAGGATTGCCACCATTACCACTACCTATCTTTACGACTTTGGTTACTTGGCCGTTTTTGTATCCGGTCATAACTCCATCCATCTCAATATTCGTTTGCAACGGGTTGTTGGCTTTGAATGAGAAGATAGGATTGGTAATATCTAATTTTACCTCATCATCTTGCAGGAAGTCAGGAAGATTGGTTAATTCTACATTGGTAGGCTCCACATTCATTTCTGGCTTGATAGTTCCGAGAACATTATTAACAGTCATTGCTGCAAGAATAGCTGTAGGGCTGATATTTAAAGAACCACTTCCTTGAGCCTCATGTACAATTACATTTGTCTTTACTGTTATCTTTTGATTTTCTATTCTGATAATTCTGTCACCATTTTCTTCTTGAACTTTATTTCCTTCACCATATTTATTCCCAAATACATATTTGGTGATATACAAGTCTTTTGTGAAATTTGAGCCGTGAGGAATAACTTCACCACTAATAGTAAGTGTTTGACCATTTAGCCCGTTTTGCCCTTCTTTAAACTGTATAAAGTCAGGAAATATAATTGTCATATTCTCAATAGTGACATCGCTGTAGGATATATTACCGGTTGTTTCAATTTTAAAATTTAGTGTTAATTTTGTTGGCGTATTGGCCGTTAAAGCACCAATTTCTATAACAGCATTATCAATTTCATGAGCTTCAGTTTCAATTTTACCTTCGGATTCCTTATCGGATACCGAAACGTCTATTTTTGAGGGGTAGTTTGCATTACTGATTACTTCAATCAAATTAATCGGATTCTCGGAGTCATTAACCGTGACTAAATTTACCGATGTATTTGTCTCATCAATATTATCCGATTTCAATAAATGGTATTCTCCATTCTCTAATACCTGTAAATCATCTCCTTCTTCAATCTCAATGATTTTATCCAGTGTAATCTTCTCCGTATATCCCACAGGAATCGCCAAATGTTCGCCACCGGCACTGATTGTCATGTCGATATCCTTGTTCAAGTCATAACTGTTATCGATACACGATGTAGTTATTCCTAACGATGTTAATAATAAGGCCACGGCTATAAGCGGTCTTTTCTTTGCGTTTAGAATCATAATTTTATTGTTTATAATTGTTTTGTTGTTTATTTATATTCAATATATGGAAAAATAGAACAGATAAAAGGTATTTCAGGCTATCTTCTAAAATCTGCGCAAATGTATGAATTTTATTTAATTAATAGCTGATAAGCCGTTAAAAAATAAGTTGGTAAGTGAAATAAGGTTGCTTATTTGCTTTAGGGACAAAATCGTTACGCTGAAAATCGTTCATGTCTTTAATAAGAAGAGACATTGCCAATATTTATTCGTTCCACCATGGTGGAACAGAAACTTCCCCATGATGGAACAAAAGTTTCTCCACGGTGGAACGAAAACTTTTCCATGGTGGAACGAATAAGCGTTAGTAGCCCAACCTCTTAAACAAAGAAACGGATTGTACTGAGATATGCGAATCAGGAGTGAAAGGAGTTAGAGAAGTTATCAGTCCGCAGGTGGCGGGCTTGGGAGTTAAAGCCGATACTGAGATAGTGTAACTTTTATATTTTTTGTTTATCAGTGTACTATGGTTTTATGTAGGAAACATAAATCATGGCATGTAAAATCTTTATTCTTAAAACTGCTTAAAAAGTGCTTAAGTCGTAAAGTTTAATATTTATCTTTGAACATTCGAAAATATTAAACCGCCAATACAGGATGATACAGATTATACAACTACAAGGAACGGACAAGCGGCTATATGAGCTTGTAGCACCATTGGTGATGAATCCTGATATCTTAAAGCAGAATTATAACTACCCCTTCCGTACATCGGAAGATTTTGTTTGGTTTGTGGCAGTAGACAAAAAGAAAGTCATAGGTTTTATACCGGTAGAAGAAAAGAAGAAAGAGTGTATCATTAATAATTATTATATAGAAGGTAATAATGAAAGTACACTGAAATTATTATTAGAGAAAGTTATATCGGAGACGACTGCGAGTAAGGAACTGACTTCGGTTACTTTCATGGAGCACTGTTCTCTTTTTAAGGAATTAGGCTTTTCGGAGGAAAAGGTCTGGACTCGCTACGTGAAAATGAAAAAAGATAAATAAGTATGGCCGCATCTAAAAATGTATACGAACTTGCGCAGGAACGTTTAGAACTGATTTTTAGAGAGTTCGATACAATATGCGTGTCGTTTTCCGGCGGGAAAGACAGTGGCGTATTGCTGAACTTATGCATAGATTACATCCGGCGCAATAATTTAAAGCGAAAGTTATGTGTGTTTCATATGGATTATGAGATACAATATACCGTAACCATAGATTATGTAGACCGTATATTGGAAGCCAATAAGGATATTCTGGAAGTCTATCGGGTATGTGTCCCTTTCAAAGTTACTACTTGCACATCCATGTATCAGAGTTATTGGCGTCCTTGGGATGAGAGCATGAAAGAACTTTGGGTGCGTCAGATGCCTCCGGGCTCTTATACGAAAGAGGCTTTTCCGTTCTATACGGAGAATATGTGGGATTATGAGTATCAGATGCATTTTGCCAAATGGCTGCATCTGCGAAAAGATGCGGTGCGTACCTGTTTCCTTATAGGTATTCGCACGCAGGAGAGCTTCAACCGCTGGCGCAGTATTCATCTGAACCGCAAATATCAGATGTATCATAATTACAGGTGGACTTCCAAAATAGGCAACGACATATTCAACGCTTATCCCATCTACGACTGGAAAACGACGGATATCTGGACTGCCAATGGAAAGTTCGGCTTCGATTATAACCATTTGTACGACTTGTATTATAAGGCAGGTGTCAATATAGAACGCCAGCGTGTGGCCAGCCCGTTTCTGTGCGAGGCGCAGGAGAGCCTTGCGTTGTATAAAGTGATAGACCCTAATACTTGGGGAAAAATGATAGGACGTGTCAATGGAGTGAACTTTACAGGTATTTATGGCGGTACTCACGCTATGGGCTGGCAGAGCGTACGCATTCCGAAAGGCTATACGTGGAAAGGCTTTATGCAGTTTCTGCTTTCTACCTTGCCCGAAGAAACCCGGCGCAACTATTTGAAGAAATTGACCGTCAGCATCGAGTTCTGGCGAACCAAAGGAGGATGTCTTAGCGAGAATACCATAAAAAAATTACAGAATGCGGGTATCCCCATCGAAGTGGTGAACTATACCAATTACAAAACAAACAAGAAACCTGTCCGCATGGATTATCTGGATGATATCGATATTACGGAATTCAGGGAGATACCTACTTATAAACGTATGTGCATTTGTATTTTGAAGAATGACCATGCGTGTAAATACATGGGATTTGCCCTGACCAAAGAAGAGATATACAAGCGAGACAAAATAATGGAACAATTCAAAAATATGATGCTATGAGTGTAGATAAAAGTCCGGTATACAATGTAAAAGCGGTTCCCATAGAAAAGATACAAGCCAATGATTATAATCCGAATGTAGTGGCGCCGCCCGAAATGAAACTGTTGGAACTGTCCATCTGGGAAGATGGTTTTACAATGCCCTGCGTCTGCTATTACGACCGGGAGAAAGACAACTATATTTTGGTAGACGGATACCACCGCTATCAGGTGTTGAAAACTTCCAAACGGATTTATCAACGCGAGAACGGTTTGTTGCCGGTCGTTGTGATTGATAAGGAATTGTCCAACCGTATGGCATCCACAATCCGCCATAACCGTGCGCGTGGAACACATAACATCGAGCTGATGTGTAATATTGTCGCCGAACTGGATCATGCCGGCATGTCCGACCAGTGGATCATGAAGAATATAGGAATGGACCGTGACGAGCTGCTTCGTTTAAAGCAAATTTCGGGTTTGGCAGACTTGTTTGCCAATAAAGATTTCAGTATCCCCGATAACAAGCCGGAATATATTCCCTGACAATTGAAATAATCCTTTTACAAACTTGCATATTTTAACCAAATCGCCTACATTTGTCAGCACATAAGCAAAACAAACAGATTGTATGGTCTTCGGACATATAGAAATATAGTGCTGCATGAAAAAAATATTGGTTAGCGGTGGTGCCGGCTTTATAGGCTCTCATCTGTGTACCCGGTTGATTAAAGACGGACACAAAGTAATATGCTTGGATAATCTTTTCACCGGTTCGGAAGAGAATATAGCCCACCTGAAGGGGAATCCTCATTTTGAATTTGTGCTTCACGATGTGGAATTCCCTTATGAGGCGGAGGTCGATGAAATTTATAATCTGGCTTGTCCCGCATCCCCGATACATTATCAGCACGATGCCATAAAAACTATTAAAACTTCGGTATTGGGAGCTATTAATATGTTGGGACTGGCAAAAAAGACAAATGCGAAAATCATGCAGGCGTCTACCAGCGAAATCTATGGTGATCCTATCATACATCCCCAAGTGGAAAGTTATTGGGGAAATGTAAACCCGATCGGAATCCGTTCTTGTTATGATGAAGGCAAACGTTGCGCCGAAACGCTTTTTATGGATTATCATCGTCAGAACGGGATACGCATAAAGATTATACGTATTTTCAATACATATGGTCCGCGTATGTTGCCTGATGACGGGCGGGTGGTTTCTAATTTTGTGGTTCAGGCATTGCGGAACGAGGATATTACGATTTACGGCTCAGGCGCTCAAACTCGTAGTTTTCAGTATGTGGACGACTTGATAGAAGGAATGGTGCGGATGATGAATACGGAAGATGAGTTTATCGGTCCGATAAATTTGGGTAATCCCTGCGAATTCTCCATTCTTGAGCTGGCGGAGAAAGTCATTGAGCTGACAGGCTCCCAATCAAAGCTGATATTCAAACCGTTGCCGCACGATGATCCGAGACAACGAAAACCCGACATTACGTTGGCTAAAAGCAAACTGGACTGGCAACCTGCAATCGGGCTGGAGGAAGGCTTGCGCCGCATGATTGAATATTTCGGAAAGTATCGTTCTTGAATAAATATAATATCGATAACGGGAAAAAATATAATACAAAGATGAACATGGAAATAAATCCTTCCGAGTACAAGATTCTCATCGTAGATGATGTGATGTCCAACGTATTGTTGTTGAAAGTACTCTTGACAAATGAGAAGTTTGCGATTGCTACGGCAAACAACGGACAGCAGGCTTTGGAACAGGTGGAAAAAGAACATCCGGACTTAGTGTTGCTGGATGTGATGATGCCGGATTTAAGCGGATTTGAAGTTGCGCAGCGTCTCAAGTCAAACCCCGATACGGCAGATATTCCAATCATCTTTTTGACTGCATTGAACAGTACGACGGATATTGTGAAAGGCTTCCAGGTAGGGGCCAATGATTTTATATCCAAGCCTTTCAATAAGGAAGAACTGATAATTCGCGTCACTCATCAGATTTCATTGGTGGCGGCCAAACGTATTATTTTGAAGAAAACGGAAGAGTTGCAGCGTACCATTGCCGGACGTGACAAGCTGTATTCTGTGATTGCCCACGATTTGCGTTCTCCGATGGGCTCTATCAAAATGGTGCTGAATATGCTGATTCTTAACCTGCCTGTTGAGAAGATTGGCACCGAGATGCACGAGCTGCTGACAATGGCAAACCGGACAACAGAAGATGTTTTCTCATTATTGGATAACCTGCTGAAATGGACAAAGAGCCAAATCGGTAATCTGAATGTAGTCTATCAGGATATTGATGCAGTGGAAGTGATGGACAGCGTGATTGATGTATTCAATATGATAGCCGGCTTGAAGAAGATTACCATTCGTGAAGAAAAGCCGGAGAAGTTACCTGTCTGTGCCGATATTGATATGCTTAAAACCGTTATTCGCAACCTGTTGAGCAATGCCATCAAATTCAGTAATGAAAACTCCGAAGTGTTGGTGAAAATGGAAGAACAGGGAGATATGGTGGTGGTCAGCGTAAAAGATAACGGTTGCGGAATTGACGAAGAAGGGCAGAAAAAATTACTGCATACCGATACGCATTTCAGTACCTTCGGTACTAATAATGAAGAAGGTTCCGGATTAGGATTGCTGTTGTGTCAGGATTTTGTCGTGAAGAATGGCGGTAAGCTGTGGTTTACATCCAAGCAGGGAGAAGGATCGACATTCTATTTCTCTATCCCGTTGAAGAAATAAATAAGGAGGTCGTGTCAATACAAAAAACAAATAGTAAACGTTTTTTTGTATTGACACAACCTCCTTATTTGTTACATAACCTTTTAAAGTCGCAGTATTCACATTTCTTCGTATCTTTTGTTTGAGTGAAGGGCTCCCCGGGATTGTATATCTCTTGCAGAAGCGCCGATAGCCGCTCCCGAAAATCATCTTCATAAAATGCAAAATTATAAACCGGTATTTTAGGCTGACGCGGTGCACCCATTTCGATGACGGGCGAGTAGCTTTCGGACGCGGCACGATGAATGTATAGCAGGGAGGGGGCTACTTTCAAGGTTTGTTTGCGGCACATGATGGCGGCATACAGGAAAGTCTGGAAGATATAACTCGGACGGTTATCGGCTGGAGTAAACAGTTGTTCTATGTTCTCAGGAGTTTTGGGAGTACCGCCTGTCTTATAGTCCACAATACGCAGGGTATCGTTTTTACTATCCATCCGGTCTATCGTTCCACCAATATTTAAAGGCAGAGTTCCCAAGGGAGTATTTACTTCTATGGTTTCCGTTACTTTTTGTTCCATGGCTTCCATGTGGAAAGGAGCATACTGCAAGTCATTACGGAGCAGTTGCCGCAAATAGGAAGCAATGACTTTGGAGTGAACGAGCTGTGTGCCGTTATACTCGGGACGCTCGTCGGCCGGTACATGAAAAAGTTCTTCTTTGAAGGCGGTGTCTACGTAAGTTTGCAGTTTAACGTCATTACGGAGCAGTTGTTCCAAATCTTCTTTGCGTATCTCTTTTCCATTGGCGGTAAGGTCTTGATATACCAGTTCGGCAGAACGGTGGAAGATGGTTCCGAACAAGGCGGAGTCAATCTCTGCACTGACCTCATCGGGGGCTTTCAGTCCGGCAACGTAGCGGTAGTAGAACTTTAGCCGGCAATCGAGGTAGGTATTGAGTGCCGAAGGCGAAAAGAGCGCATTCGGATGTCGCCGGATGTCGTATGTGTTGTACATTCGTGATAGTACCTCATCCGTCTTATGTATTTCTATCTCACGGCTGTGTTGGGGAGATTGTCCCGCTTCCAGATATTCGCGTGAGATATCGTGTGGAGACTCTACGAGGAATTGGAGCATGAAACGTGACATTTCACCTCGGTTCAAACCGTCGGATGCCGTATTGTATAATAAGGTGATATTTTCCGCACGCTGTATAAGGCGGTAGAAGTAATAGGCATATACCGAGTTCTTGTGCTCGATGGTGGTCATGCCGAATGCTTTGCGCAGGTTATAAGGAATGAAGGACGAGTCACCGCCGGCTTTTGGGAGCTGGCCTTCATTGAGGGACAGCATAATAAGATTACGGAAGTCAAGATTACGCGTTTCCAGCACTCCCATTACTTGCATGCCGATAGCCGGTTCGCCATGAAACGGGATGTTGGTTGAGGTGAGCAGACGATTCATCAAACGTTTCAGGGTGTCTGTCTGCAGGCTCAGTCCGTCGCTCTCTATCAAGCTGAGTAAACGGTTGACAAGCGTATAACTCTTGAATAGTGATTCCCGGTAAAGCTGGTTGAAAATATCTTCTTCGTCCTTTTCCTGACGGTAAACAACGGCTACTTCGCGCAGCAGTTCGGTGAGATAACGGCAGATGGAAGAGATTCCGTTCTGCGGAGTGAATATCCGTTCAAGAAAAGCGTCTTTTTTAAGCTCCGACGGAAGAGGGTAGAAACGGTTGTCTTTGGTGAGTTGCTTCTCCAAGTCTTCGGAGGCGGCAGACAGCTGCCGGGTATAGGGGTGTTTCAATACGGCAAGTACCGTTTCGTACGTATAGCGTCCCGTATCTCTGCGGTACCCCGTAGTCTGCAATTCCATAAGGGCGTTGATGTAACTGTATACGGGTGTCTGCGCCAATGGAAATCCCATAGTTATGTTGACGTTCTCCACTTCCGGGGGAATGGAGTGCAGTACGGGCAGTAACAGCGATTCATTGCATAATACGATGGCGTTTTCTTTCTCCTTGCTTGTTTCGGTATCATTTTTCATAACCGTACGCACCCATTCGGGCAGGTAGCGGGCTTGCGCATTTTCTGTCGGAGCGGATATGAAACGGACTTTCTTGGGATGCCGCAGGACGTCAAAGGCTGTTTCGGGCAGTTGATTGGGAAACAGCTTTAAGTTGCGCAGGATAAATTCACCAGCCTCGTGGATGTACGGTGGTTGTTGTTCGTGGGGCAGACGGGTGTAGAACACATCGTAATCCCAGTAGAACATGGCTTTTCCCGCATCCTGCAGAAGTTGGAAGAAGCGGGTTTCCACCTTATTCAGCACGTTGAAGCCGACGAATACGTAGCGGTCATAGCGCAGGCGGTCTGTATCGAGCTGTTCTATGACGTGGCGGTACATCATGCCTTCATAAGCGATGCCCAGTTCGGAGAGATTCTTCCGGTAGTTTCTATAAATGTCTCCCAGCCTGTCCCAAAGGGAGATAAACTTCTCTTTGAGCTGCGTGCGCTTGTCAATGGAGAAGTTTTGAAAAAACTGTTGTATGGCTTCTTCCTGTTCTTTATCAAGAAAATCGTAGCTGTCCATGATGTTCTTCAAGTCCTGTAAGTTGCTGAACAGTTTGCCGGCATCTACAAGGTTCTTATCTACGTCATCGAAGTCGCTGATAAGCAGTTCTCCCCAAAAATAGAAGTCATCCAACGGTTCTTCGCTATGCGTTTCTTCCCGGAATACTTTATACAACTCGCACACCAACCGGATAGGGTCACCCGGTTTCAGGGGTGAAAGTTGGCGAAACAGTTCGCTGATGTTGACGTATGCGGGCGACCATAACGGGCGGTCGCTTTGGGCTGCCAGATGTTCATTAAAGAACAGGCCGGCGCGTTTATTGGGAAATACGATGGCTGTGCGTGACAGGTCGTTTCCTATTTTGGAATATAGGTCTTGGGCTACTAATTGAAGGAATGTTTTCATATATGTATGATTGAAGTTGGGCTGCTTATATTTAAAGATTTTAGAAAAATAGTGGAACTGTATAAAAGGAACGGACTATTTTCCCGTCTTTGGTACCGGGTGTCCAACGAGGCATCTGCTTGATGAAGTGTATCACTTTTTTATTCAGTACCGAATTCAGCATTTTCGAGACTTTGATGTTGGAAACGCTTCCGTCTTTTTCGATGATAAATCCTACAGTTGTCCGGCTGGGCATATCATTCCATTTCGAATCATTCGTTTGTTCCCGCATCTTTTCAACGTATATTCTAAAATCTGCTATTAGTTTTTCGAGGCCACCCGGATATCTGGGGAAAGTATCAGGCTGATTATTTTTTGTTCGTCCATAGACCGGAGTACTTTGTTGGGCTTTAAGATTGTACTCTTCTTTAACTTTAAATTCCTCGTAGGGTATGTAGTGTGTGATGAAGCGTACTGATACGACATACTCATAAGGAATGGAACTTCCGTTTTCTGTAGCAGGTTTCCATTGGGGCATTTGCCAGATGCGTTCTAATGCCATTCTGTCTAATACCGGGTCTACACTACGGCTTATTCGGGGATATTTTATTTTTCCATCTTTATCGATTATGAATTTTACGACGACACCTCCGTTTATCCCATGCTCTTCAGGTAATAGGGGATATTCTATATTTATTTTCAGGTACTCCAATAATGCTTGCATTCCTCCGGGAAATTCTGCTTCCGTCCGGTGGGACAGGCTGTCTTGTTTGATAATGTTTTTCCTCTTTGAATTACCGTTATATTCTGTCATAGGCATTACTTCTCCTTCCCACAGTTCTTCAAGAATTATCTGCAAAGAATCACTTAACAACTTTACGGGTATCTTTATAGGTGAGTACCCTATACAAGAGACGATAACCGGATACTTACCTGATACCTGCAAGGAGAATGTTCCGTCCGTTTGGCTACGGGTACCGTTGTTAGTTCCTTTCTCGCGGATTGAGGCTCCTAAAAGGACGTTGCCGCACTCATCCTTTACGCTTCCCGCTATTTCGATTTTGCTTATTTTGGTTTGCTTCACAGGAACGGTACACCTGTCTGTCTCGTCATATTGCTGAACCGGAATATATCCTATTATTATAGCCTCTTTACTTGGTTTCAGTGAGTCTTGAAGTTCTATTTTCGACGATGAGGTAATTGTGTTTCCGCTTCCGCCGGATTGGGCATAGGTATTCATAGTCAGCATCCCCGCTGATATGCCCGCAAGCGTGACGAGTTTTCCTGTCATCCGTCTGTGTTCCAACTCTTGTTCCAAATAACGCACTTCCGCCTCGCACTTAGGGCAGGTACCGAGACAGTCTTCTTTGTATTGACATTCGGATGTGATGAATTCGATGTCATTTGCTTCAGCTATTTGTCGGCGTATCTCTTTCAGGATACGGCAAGTTTGCTTTCCTCGTTTCATGACAGTTGTGTGCTAAAGGTTTTGTATGTGAAAACATCGAAGTGGGCGAACCCCATTGCTTTCAATTCTTCGATACTATTTGCTTGGTCCTCTTTAGTGTTGTAGCGGGGAATGAGGGGAATGCGTACGATAACATCTTGTGCTCTTCCGTTGTCGGCAAGCAGACGCAGGTTACGGATTACCGCTCCATTCCCTTTTCCCGTATAGTGGCGATAGATGTCCGGATTCATATCCTTGATATCCACGATATAGCGGTCTACTATCGGAAGCAGGCGTTTGATGTGCAGTTGCGGAACATTCAATGATGTCTCTACCGTGAGCAGCCATTTGTCTCCGCAGGCTTCCCGGAATCCGGCGATGAACTGGCTTTGCAGGCAAGGTTCTCCGCCGCCGAAAGTGATGCCGCCACCGGTGGCGAGGAAGTAAAGCTCGTCCATCTTTACCTGGTCGTAGAGCGAGGTGCAATCATAGTACTGACTATCTTCCTCGTGCTCCAACACTTGCGAATTAAGGCAGTAACGGCATCGTAGCGGGCAACCATGAAATGCCACCAATGTGCTTACGCCTTCGCCGTCAGTATATAGACGATGGCGGCAGATGCCTATAACGGGAACTTGTATGTTCATAATTTAATTGGCGTTTATACTTTCTCTATTATTTCTTCTTCTACATACCACAGATACCCGTTGATAGTATTTACATCATACCCCATGCGGACAAGTAATTCGATGTATCCTTGCACCTGCTTGTTATATTTCTTGTTAGGTTTGCCGAACTTGAAGTCTACAACCACGATTACACCGTCACGCATCATCACGCGGTCGGGGCGGCGGTTGCGGAGTGCGCCGTTCTCCTGCCAAATGATGTCGCATTCGTTGAATAACTGCCATGCGCCCGAATACCAATCCTTGATTTGCGGTTGAGAGAACGCCTTGCGGGTCAGTTCCCGTATTTCCTCTTCTGTTTCGGTACGTCCTATAATACCCTCGAATACCAGGCGGCTGATGGCATCGTCAATATCCGCTTCGGTTTCGATGGCAGAGAATAATGTGTGCAACAAACGTCCCCGATTGATGAAACGCCGGCTGGATTCGGCTTCGTCCACTCCGGCTATGAAGTCGGCGGAACGGTTGGACTGGCGGAATTCGATGTCGTGGCGCATGCTCTCCATGTGCACCGGAAGCTTGACGGGTTTCTGTGCAAGCTTGTTCAGGACTTTGCTTTTGTCATTCGGCTTATCCGTATCTTTGTTTTTTTCATTCTGAACGCAGTGAAGAATCTCTTCTCCCGACGGATATATCTCTCCGCTTTCATAGACACTTTCCTCTTCATCCCAACTGCCTTCACCCGTTTGGGCAACTTGAGGCAGGGCGGCGGAAAGAAGTTCCGCCATCGTTCCCTTCTGGTCTTTCTTGCTCCATAATATCAGGTTCTTCCCGGCGCGGGTAAACGCTACATAAAGCAGGTTCAGATTGTCCACCCACAGTTGCAAGCGCTCGTCAAGATAGTCTTGACGGTAAACAGACTCCGCCATTGTGGAAGAGTAGTTGACGGGAACAAGGTCTATTGCATTATAAGGTGACTCGGGAGCGGTGCACCATACGAGCTGGTTGTATGTTTCGTTCTCCAGTTTCCAGTCGCAGAAGGGAATGAGGACGGTATGGAACTCCAGTCCTTTGGATTTATGAATGGAGAAGATACGTATGCCGTCCATTTCTCCGCTGGGGATTGTCTTGGCGCAAAGTGTTTCGTCCCAGTAACGGATAAAGCCGTCGAGGTCGGAAGAATTACTTTGCAGATACTCCGTCACCGCATCGAAGAAAGAGAACAGGTAAGCGTCCTGCTTTTCGATGCTGCCCATATTGAACAGTGTAAAAAGCTCTTCCAATAGTTCGTATAGCGGCATCAGGCGTAGTTCGTTCATACGGGAAACGAACTCTGCGGGAAGCGCCGTTCTTGCATCAGCCGTTAAGATATTGTGCCAATCTGCCGGTTCTGCAGAGCTCGCCTCCCGCTTGTCTTCGTTTGCTCCTGCAATATTTCCGTTTTCTCGGAGCTTATTCTCATTTGCTCCTGCCTTATCGGCTTTCGCTTGTTTTTCATCCGTAATCTGTAATTTGTAATTCATGATTAGCGAAGCTTTCGCTATCTTTTCTTCCGGATTCGACAGATAGCGCAGAGCATCTATCAACATGCAGATGGCAAGAGACGCATCCAAACGGAACGCTTCATCCGATACGACGGGAAGATGCAGTTCTTTGTCGAAATAATCCGCGATAGGCGGTATGTTCTTATTCTTGCGTACAAGAATGGTGATGTCATTCAATTTCACACCTTCCGAGAGCAGTCTTTGTACTTCTTCTCCCAAAGCGGATAAAGTTTTTTCGGTATAGTTCCGTTCTTCGTCAGGCTCTATGAAAGAAACTTTGACATAGCCCTTACTGTCTGTTTTAGGAGATTCCTGGGCCACATCGGCATAGGCTCGTTTCAGCGGAAAGCATTCTTCTTTCAGTTCTTCCAAATGCAAGGAATTCAGATAATCTACCGCAGCGGTAAACAAGCGGTTATTGAAATTGATGACATTCGTTTCACTCCGGCGGTTTACCTTCAATGTTTCCACACGTACCGGGAAAGGAAAAGAGAGTTGGGAACTGTTGTTGTAGAGTTGAGGTTGGGATTGACTGCTTCCCAGGCTGTTCAATATTCCCCAATCACCGTTGCGCCAACGATAGATGGACTGTTTCACATCACCCACAATCAGACTGTCAGCTCCTTGTGAAAGCCCTTCGAGCAACAGTAACCGAAAATTATCCCATTGCATGCGGCTTGTATCCTGAAACTCGTCTATCATTACATTGCGGATGTTGGCGCCTATTTTCTCGAATACGAAGGAAGAATCGCCCTCGTGCACTAATTTATGTAACAGGGCGTTGGTGTCTGACAACAGAAACCGGTTATGCTCTCGGTTCAGTGTGCGTACTTCTTCATCGATATGGTTGAGCAACTGTAATTTGTTGAGATGTTGCAACGAGAGGCGGCAACTGTTTATCGTACGGCTTTTCTGCGGGCGCAGCCTCTCTGCATCCTGAAGCAGAGGTATCAGACTGGTTTCCGCAAGACGGATAATCTCATCCTTACGGGAAGATGTTTTTGTAGTCCAGTTTTTGGCATCTGCCAGACTGTTTTGTAAGGTGGCATTCAGTACGTCTTTGTCTGTCAGCCGCCCGTCACGCAATTTGCGGAAATAGCTGCCTATGCCGCGTGCACCGCCTTTCAAGTCCTCGGGTACGAGGGCATGACCGTCCAGCTCTCCTTCGAACTGGTCGTAGAAACCTTTCATCTGTTCCAGCGCATCAGTCTCCATTTCGCGCAGCACGTCACGATAAAGTTTGATTGTTTCGGGCGAACGAAGTTTGAGACGCAGTCCTTCGCCGCGTTCTATATAACTTTCATCGAAGATGTTCCGTCCGAAACTCTTGACTTCATTGGAGACATTCCAGCGTTTGTCATCGGCAATGCGTTCGTTGATGTAATCCAATAGCCAAGCCAATACGGGTGAAGAGGGAGTCAGTTTTTCAATCATACTGTCGACGGCGTCGCTCAGCACATCGGCGTTATTCAGTTCGATGTTCAGATTGGGGCTGAGTTCCAGCTCACGGGCAAGGTTGCGCATGACGGACTGGAAAAACGAGTCGATTGTCTCCACGCGGAAGCGACTGTAATCGTGCAGCATATATTGCAAGGCCATCCCTGCACGTTGGCGCAGTTCTTTGTCGGAAAGGGAAGAGGAATTCAAATCCTCTTTGATACGTTTCAGGTAAGCGTCTGATGCAGGGTCTGCCTTCCAAATGCCGTAAAGTTGCGTTAAAATACGCTCTTTCATCTCCGCCGTAGCCTTGTTGGTAAAAGTTACGGCAAGAATCTGCCGATAGGCGCGGGGATTGAGAATCAGAAGCTTGATGTATTCCACAGCCAGTGTGAAGGTCTTTCCCGAACCGGCCGAGGCTTTATATACTAATAGTTCCATGTAGATATGCGGCTTTGAAGTTTGACTACAAACATACATAAAAATCATGAGAAAGGCTTAAGGCTAACGTGAAAAACAGGTATGCAAAAAAGGACTGTACCCTTTTGTCCGTATGGTACAGTCCTTTATATGTATCTTTAATAAAGATTTATACGCTCTTATCAAAGAACGGGTGTCTGGAACAGGAATGTGAAAGAGGAACTGTCTTTCAAATCTTTTACGGCATCTCCCGCGTAGATTTCTCCGTTGGTCAGCGCAAGTTTCTTTACTGCGGCTTTAGGGCTGAAATCTATTTTCTTCAAATCAAGCCAGAACAGGTTAGGAGTGAGGGTTGATTCAAAATAATAGACTTTATCCTTTTGGTTGGAGACCGAACGCCAACGGGTGGAAGAGATATGGGGCTTATCCGGTGTAGTGATTCCAAACGGGACGGATACGGTACGCATCACGCTCAACACACTGGGCACTGCAATCTTTGCGTCTGCCGTCTGAGGAATGGCATGGATGTAGAATGATGCACGTACAAAACGGTCGCTGGAACGATTGGTTCCGGGCAGCATTTGCAATCCGCCGACTTCTTTCCAGTAGTCGTTTATGGCTAATTGGTCCTCATATTTGGGCGAGTTGGTCATTACCTGATATTCTTTGCCTTCGTGGATGCTCAGCTTTCCGTCTAGATATTCCAGGATAGCGGTATTTCCCGTTTCGTCTGTAATAGCCAAATGAAGAGTGGAAGCCGAGCCGTTCGGCATTTGGGGGGCATCAATGCGGAAGGTCTCTTTTTTCAGCTCGTCTACGGCTTCGCGTACGGTAGCGAAGTTGTCAAGTACGTATTGCGTCCAAATACTGATGCCCATTACGGGGCGGGTATCTCCGGGACGGTCATATACGGACTCCGGCAGGAATAGCAGGCCGGCCACCAGACCTTTCTCATTCATACCGTCACATGTACCTATGTCATAACCTGTTGCAATGACACTGCCGTACTTTGATGTCCATTTCACTGTTTCGCCTTTATTGTATCCGGCTCTTTCCATTCCCCGCGGGAATACGTAGATATTACTCATGATATCCTCTTTCCAGTCCATTGTCCGGCCTGTGATAACCATATTATCCGGTCCGATGTAAGTGGCGCGCGTACATGCGTCCGCTTGTTGTATGCCTAATGAAAACAGGGCAGCTAAGGCTGTTAATGCTACCGTTCCTCTTTTTGTATTCATAATCTTATGAGTTAAGTGATTTATATACAAAGAGTAACAAATGCAGCATCAAACAGTTTGATACAAACAGACTTTTTAGGTTCTATTCTGTTTTTTCTTTTAGAAGGTCTTCCATTTTCAGTACTTCATCACGGTATTGAGCGGCTTCGATGAAGTCGAGTTTCTTGGCGGCTTCCTGCATCAGTTTCTTGGTACGCTCGATGCTCTTTTCAAGCTGGGCGCGGTTCATGTACTGAACAATCGGGTCTGCGGCAAGCGTAGCGGTACTGTCTTGTTCCACATAGGGACGTGGAGTGGTTGCGGAAGATTTTTCTTTGCCGGCTCCGCTTTCGGCAAACCCTTCCGTACCGGCAAATACGTTGAGGTTCTTTGCTTTCTTGATTTGCCGGGGAGTAATGCCATGTTCTTCGTTATACTTCAATTGCTTTTCGCGACGGCGGTTGGTTTCGTCAATGGTAAGCTGCATACTTTCCGTAATTCTATCAGCATACATGATAACCATACCGTTGACATTACGGGCGGCACGTCCCGCTGTCTGCGTCAATGAACGGTGAGAGCGGAGAAATCCTTCCTTGTCCGCATCCAGAATGGCCACAAGAGAGACTTCCGGTAAGTCCAGTCCTTCACGCAGAAGGTTGACACCTACAAGCACATCATATTCGCCTTCACGTAAATCGCTCATAATCTTTACACGTTCCAGCGTGTCTACGTCACTATGGATATAGTTGCATTTTACGCTGTTATTGAGAAGGTACTCCGTCAGCTCTTCCGCCATACGTTTGGTCAGAGTGGTGACGAGTGTACGCTCATTGCGCTCTATGCGCAATTGAATTTCTTCCATCAGGTCGTCTATCTGGTTATGGCTGGGGCGTACTTCGATGATAGGGTCCAGCAAACCTGTGGGACGAATCACCTGTTCTACGACAATACCTTCGGATTGCATCAACTCATAGTCGGCGGGGGTGGCGCTGACGTATATTACCTGTTTGGCCATAGATTCAAATTCCTCAAACTTCAATGGGCGATTATCCATGGCAGCGGGAAGCCGGAAACCATATTCTACAAGATTGGTTTTTCGGGCACGGTCGCCGCCATACATGGCTCGTATCTGCGGAACACTGACGTGGCTCTCGTCAATGACGATAAGGAAATCATCGGGGAAGAAATCCAGTAAACAGTAAGGGCGTGTACCCGCCTCACGTCCGTCAAAATAGCGCGAATAGTTCTCGATTCCCGAACAGTGCCCCAATTCGCGCAGCATCTCCATATCGTAGGTGACCCGTTCCTGCAAGCGTTTGGCTTCAAAAGGACGTCCTTCGTTTTCAAACCATTGCACTTGTTTGCGCAAGTCGTCCTCTATCTCATGGATAGCCCGCAGAGTGGCTTCCTTGGTCGTCATAAAGAGGTTGGCGGGATATATTTTGTAAGCATCGAACCGGGCAATGGTAACTCCGCTTATAGGGTCTACTTCTTCGATGCTGTCTACCTCATCTCCCCAAAAAACTATGCGCAGCAGATTGTCGGCATAAGCAAGGTAAATGTCTACGGTGTCGCCTTTCACGCGAAAATTACCCCGGTTCAAATCAATGTCGTTACGGACGTAAAGACTGTCTACAAGCCGGCGCAGGAACACATTGCGACTGTAATTTTTTCCTTGTTGCACGTCGATGACATTATTATAGAAATCGGCCGGATTTCCCATGCCGTAGATGCACGATACGGAAGATACCACTACCACATCCTTGCGTCCGGAAAGCAGGGCGGAAGTGGCGGCAAGCCTGAGCTTGTCGATTTCGTCGTTGATGGCGAGGTCTTTCTCTATATATGTGTCCGAAGAAGGAAGATAGGCTTCGGGCTGATAGTAATCATAATAGGATACATAGTATTCTACCGCGTTGTTCGGGAAGAATCCCTTGAACTCGCTGTATAGCTGTGCAGCCAGTGTCTTGTTATGGCTCAATATGAGCGTAGGCTTGTTAATGTTGGCTATGACATTGGCAATGGTAAATGTTTTTCCGGAACCTGTCACACCCAGCAAAGTTTGTGCGGGAATTCCTTCACGTACACCTTCGGTGAGTTGTGCAATTGCTTCCGGCTGGTCTCCGGTGGGACGATAGGCGGATGTTAACTCAAATTTATTCATTTCATCAGAATTATCGGGCAAAGATAGGAAAGTTACATCGAAAATTTGTGAATTCGTAAGTAAAACATATCTTTGCGATATCAAATTAATAATAACCATTAATGTAATACAACAAAAACATGATTTGGAACGAAAGTATCGAATGCATGGATCGCGAAAGCCTTCGTAAAATTCAGAGCATTCGTCTTAAAAAAACGGTGGAGCGCGTATATCATGACACTCCTTTCTATCGCAAGAAAATGCAGGAACTGGGAATTACTCCCGATGACATCAACAGCATCGACGACATTGTAAAGCTTCCTTTTACTACAAAATATGATTTGCGGGACAATTACCCTTTCGGACTTTGTGCTGTTCCTATGAGCCAGATTGTTCGTATCCACGCGTCTTCCGGTACAACCGGAAAACCTACCGTAGTGGGATATACGCGCAAGGACCTTTCGGCTTGGTCGGAATGCCTGTCACGTGCTTTTACGGCGTATGGCGCAGGCAGTTCGGATATTTTTCAAGTATCTTACGGATACGGATTGTTTACCGGCGGATTGGGGGCGCACGCAGGCGCCGAGAATATCGGTGCTTCTGTTATTCCGATGTCCAGCGGTAATACGGAAAAGCAAATTACATTGATGCATGATTTCGGTTCGACAGTACTCTGTTGTACGCCTTCTTATGCGTTGTATCTGGCGGACGCCATTAAGGATTCGGGTTTTCCGCGTGAGGAGTTCAAACTGAAAGTCGGTGCATTCGGTGCAGAGCCGTGGACGGAGAATATGCGTCGCGATATTGAAACGAAATTGGGAATAAAGGCTTATGACATTTATGGATTGAGTGAAATAGCGGGTCCGGGTGTAGGGTATGAATGTGAATGCCAGAATGGTACGCATCTTAACGAAGATCATTATTTTCCGGAGATAGTAGACCCGAAAACACTTGAACCTGTTGCGCCGGGTGAAACGGGAGAGCTGGTATTTACCCACCTTACTAAAGAAGGCATGCCGTTGCTGCGTTATCGCACTAAAGACCTTACGGCTTTGCACTATGACAAATGTTCTTGCGGACGTACATTGGTGCGTATGGACCGCATTCTCGGACGTAGTGACGATATGCTCATTATACGCGGCGTGAATGTATTCCCCACACAGATTGAATCCGTTATTCTTGAAATGCCTGAATTCGAGCCGCATTATCTGCTGCTTGTCGACCGTAAGAATAATACGGATACCATGGAACTACAAGTAGAAGTCCGTCCGGAATATTACTCCGATGAGATTAATAAGATGCTGGCTTTGAAGAAGAAGCTTACCGCGCGTTTGCAAAGCGTATTGGGCTTGGGCGTAGATGTCCGTCTGGTAGAGCCTCGCAGCATTGAGCGCAGTGTAGGTAAAGCGAAACGCGTAATTGATAATCGTAAATTGTAAATCGTCAAATAGTAAAACTTATGGTAGCAAAACAACTTTCTATTTTTTTGGAAAATAAGTCCGGTCGTCTTACGGAGGTGACGGAAGTTCTTGCCAAAGAAGGTGTTAATCTTTCTGCTCTCTGCATAGCCGAGAATGCCGATTTTGGTATTCTTCGCGGTATTGTCTCCGAACCTGATAAAGCATATAAGGCCTTAAAGGATAATCATTTTGCCGTGAACGTAACTGATGTGGTGGGTATCAGTTGTCCCAATATTCCGGGTTCATTGGCAAAAGTGCTCCGTTGCCTGTCTGATGAAGGCGTATTTATTGAATATATGTACTCCTTTGCCAACGGACAGACCGCCAACGTTATTATCCGTCCCAATGATATGGAAAACTGTATCCGGGTATTGACGGAGAAAAAGGTGGATTTACTCGCTGCAAGCGACTTATATAAACTGTAAAAAGGATGAAAAACAACAGAGTGATAGGGTATAGTCTCAGTACCTCATCACTCTGTTGCTCTGTCATCTTATTATCTTGTACCACTTTACCCTTCTGCCACTCTATTATCTTTTTTCTTCCCTATCCATCGATTATCTTGCGCCCTTAGTCTTTGTTTTTGAAAAATTAAGGTGCGTATCGTTGTTTAATTCGATGCGAACCTCTATCTTTGCACATTATTTGAATAAGAGTAATGAAGAAGAACATCCTTATAACTTTGCTTGCAGCACTGCTGCTCTCCTCATGCGGAGAATACAACAAGTTGCTGAAAAGCACAGACTACGAATACAAGTATGAAGCGGCAAAGAATTACTTCGCGAAAGGTCAGTATAATCGTGCTGCGACTTTGCTGAATGAGTTGATTGCTATTCTTAAAGGTACTGATAAAGCGGAAGAATCACTTTATATGCTGGGTATGAGCTATTATAACCAGAAAGATTATCAGACCGCCGCGCAGACATTTACCCAATATTATAATGTGTACCCGCGTGGTACGTTTACTGAACTGGCACGTTTCCATGCGGGAAAGGCGTTATATTTGGATACTCCGGAACCCCGTTTGGACCAATCCGGTACATATAGCGCGATTCAGCAGTTACAAATGTTTCTTGAATATTTCCCTAACAGCGCGAAGAAAGATGAAGCTCAAAGTATGATATTTACTTTGCAGGATAAGTTGGTTATGAAAGAATATCTTTCTGCCAAGCTCTATTATAATTTGGGAAATTATTTGGGAAATAACTACGAGTCTTGCGTTATTACTGCACAGAACGCATTGAAGGATTATCCTTATACCAATATGCGTGAAGATTTGTCTATCCTTATCTTGCGTGCCAAATATGAAATGGCGGTGTATAGTGTGGAGGATAAGAGAGCCGAACGTTATCGTGAGACGGTAGATGAATATTACGCTTTTAAGAATGAATTTCCGGAAAGCAAATACATGAAAGATGCCGATCGCATTTTTAAGGAGGCGCAGAAGATTTTGAAAGATTGATAAAAGAGAGGTTATTATTGTTATAGAATAAAATTAATTTAGATAGAAATTTATGGATTACAGAAAGACAAATGCTCCTGTTACTACGGTGACCCGTGATATGATGGAGTTGTGTGAGGATACCGGTAATGTATACGAAACAGTAGCGATCATTGGTAAGCGTGCCAATCAGATCAGTGTTGAAATCAAGAATGATCTTTCTAAGAAGTTGGCAGAGTTCGCTTCTTACAATGATAATCTTGAAGAAGTATTCGAGAATCGCGAACAGATTGAGATTTCCCGTTACTATGAGAAATTGCCGAAACCGACATTGATTGCCACTCAGGAATATCTTGAAGGCAAGGTATATTATCGTAATCCTTCTAAGGAAAAAGAAAAATTGCAGTAATGATACAGCGTATTCAATCCGTTTATTTATTATTAGTGACTATTCTGCTGGTTGTGGCTATCTGCTTGCCGGTAGGACAGTTCATAGGTTCGGATGGAATAGCGACTCATGTTTTCAAGCCGTTGGGCGTAACTTTGGCTGACGGAAGTTTTCAGTCTACATGGGGTTTGTTCGGTATTCTTTTACTGAGTGCAATTATTGCGCTATGTACTATATTCCTGTTCCGTAACCGTATGCTGCAAGTTCGTATGACGATATTCGGCAGTCTTTTACTGATAGGCTATTACATTGCTTTCTTTGTATTCATGTTTATTTTGAAAGGTGATTTGAATGCGATGAGTTTTCAGTTAGGTTGGGCTTTATGTCTGCCTGCTGTATGTATCATACTGAATTATTTGGCTTTTCGTGCCATCTATCGTGACGAACTGATGGTGAAAGCTGCGGATAGATTGAGATAATAAACCGGTTTCGATAAGAAAAGGATATTTAAATAATAAAAAGCGGGGCATATGTTACTTCAACATGTGCCCCGCTTTTTTATTTATCGGACTTGTATCGTTATTTTCTTAAATCGAATAAATAGGTGATTTTAGCCGTGATAACTCCATGCGCCGAGCGGGAGAAATAATCTTTCTTAGTACTGCTGTAAAAGTCGGACAAGGCATAATAATACCTGCCTTCTACCAGAAAGTTGCCTGCTTTAGTACGTAGCTCTACACCGGCTCCGCCCGTAATACCATAGTCGAACTTATTGTCGACAGCTTTATCATGCTGCTCAACGGTTATTCCCGTATAATTGTCCCAGTCACCGCTTATTGTATAACTGTCTCCGAGAAAGAAACCTATCTGCGGACCGGCATGTACAAAGAATTGCAGGCCTCTTTCTTTTCCGAACGCCAGGTGCGCAAGGAAAGGAATCTCTATATAGTTCATCTTTCGCGTATATTGTAATTCGGGATAGTCCTGATAAAATTCATCCCAACCATGTTGGGAGAAGTTAAGTTCAATTTGTGCACCGCATATCATACTGAAATACTTTTCGGAAATATAACGGGCTGTCAGTCCGCCGTTGATACCCATCAGATTGCTTTGGCGAACTCTGGGAGAGAAGCTTACGCTGTTCAGGTTGATACCGCCGTTGATACCCACAGAAAGGTTATGGCGTTGTTCGCCTATCTGCGCGCTTGCCGGCAAAGCGCATGTACCTGCCAAAAGAGCTGTTCCTATGATTGTTTTTAGTTTCATTTTCTTCAATTGCGAATTGCTATAAGCCAAATGGCTGTCAGTCGTCTTTAATCAAAATCAAGCTTTATCAGCTCAAAATTCTTGGTGAAATGCACAAAGAATACTTTCCGGTTGATAAATCCGCCCCAGTTATTGACACGCTGGAACTTGAATCCTGTCTGAATAGGAACGAGGTTCATTTCGTTCAGGTTCTTTTCAAAACCTGAACCGTATCGGGACAATCCTTTGAGGAAGAAATAGCCTGTATCGAAACCTAACATTCCGAATTTGGGATAACGTTCATCCATGTCTTTTCCATACCACTTACGGTAACTCTTGGTGAAGTTAATGGCCGCCGGAAGCAAGTTGTTCGTATAGAAAGATGAATAGAAATATGTATCGAGTTCAAAGAAGGCCTCAAGATGGTCTTTTGTATAAGTCTGCCATTCCGGATAACCGAACAAGTGTATACGGCTGTCTGGCTTTTCGCGTACCAATAACGTCAATTGCGGAAGTATCTTAATCAGGGTGATGTTGCTTCCGGAAGTCGGGATGAAGATATTTTCGCGGTCGTTACGCAGTACGGCTTTCAATGACTCTACGGTGGCATCTTCTTTCAACGATTTCGTCGGTATGGAACGGTTACGCAGTTCCTCTTTCAATCCTTTAATGAAGTCCGCCTTGTCTCTTGTGTCTTGGCTGGCTTCGATGAAGATTACATTGGCGTTGGGGAATTGGCGGACAAAGTGGTCGTACACTTCCGAATAGAGATAGGATTGGGGAGTGTTGATTTGGTACACCGACGGATTGCGGAATACGGTGTTATCTTTCGATGTAAACGGTATGACCAGACGTATGTCATGCTTGTCGGCAAAATCGGCCAGCGGCTTGATGTGTTGCTGGTGCAACGGACCGAAAATAATATCCATATCCTTCATCTCGCTTTTGCCCAGTATGGAGTTTAGAGATGATGTGGCGGAACCGGTAGTGTAAGTATAAAGGTCTATGGAAGTTCCTGTACGCTTCAAACTGTCTACCGCCATGAGGAAACCTTCGTAGTATTCCACCATTTTTGCAGATTCGCTTTTGCTTGCTCCGTCGGATAGGAAGGGAAGGATAACGGCTGCCTTGATGACATTGATGCGCTCGTTACTCTTTTTGTTTTCACTGAATAGTTCGCTGTCGCTCGGCACGGTTTGGGGATGTGTGCTTTGCTGAGTTTGGGCAGAGGGGTAGGGAATGCAAAGGAATGAGCCTTTCTTTATTTTATTCTCCCCCCGTAACTCCGGATTGGCGGCAATGAGTTCGGCTTCTGTAATGCCGTATTCGCGGCTGATGCTGAATACCGTTTCTTTGCGTTTTACCTTATGCATATCGCGGCAACGCGACTGTACCGGAGCTTGAACGGACGAATTGCCCGTAGATATACCGGATAGTTCCGGTGTGGTTGCGGTGACGGTTGTCTCGTCCGTAGCAGAGGGAATTTGGATTACCTGTCCGATGCGGAAGTTCTCGGCGCTCAGTCCGGGGTTGGCGTCGCATATTGCTTTGGCGGATACGTTATATTTCACGGTCAGGCGGTAAAGGGTCTCACCGGGCGCTATGGTGTGAAAGGTTTCTTTTTGCGTATTGGCGTCCGTGCGTGGAATGCGTAGAGCGCGTCCCACATATATCTTGTCATCGCTGCCGGGATTCAGTTTTACTATATCCGCCTGGCTGATATTGTACATACTGGCAATGGAGTATAAGCTTTGGCCTTTTTCTATTGTATGCAGAAAATATGACTGGTTTTCTTGTGCATTTACTCCGAGGCCACATGCGCCGGCAAGCAGTAGGGAGCAAAAAATACGGTTGATTGTTTTCATTCAGTAATCGTTGGTTTATGTTTACAATTTCCCAAAGTAGCCGCAAAGTTAACAATATTGTCCTATTTTAACCAAAGGATTGAGTTAAGAAATAATATTGTGCATTTCAAAACTGAAAAATACTTCTTTTCGGCTGATATTCGGTCGGAAACCGTTATTTTTGCACAAATTCATTAATTAAAGTATGCAAGAAGAAACAGAATATATCAATGTATACGGAGCGCGTGTACATAATTTGAAAGATATCGATGCGGAAATCCCCCGTAACAGTCTGACGGTGATTACAGGATTGAGCGGAAGCGGCAAGTCATCTCTCGCGTTCGATACGATATTCGCCGAAGGCCAGCGCCGTTATATTGAAACATTTTCCGCTTATGCCCGTAACTTCTTGGGCAATCTGGAACGTCCCGATGTAGATAAGATTACAGGATTGAGCCCGGTGATTTCCATTGAGCAAAAGACAACCAATAAAAACCCACGTTCTACCGTAGGTACGACAACGGAGATATACGATTATCTTCGTCTGTTGTATGCCCGCGCCGGTGAAGCTTATTCTTATCTTTCCGGTGAAAAAATGGTGAAATATACCGAAGAGCAGATTCTTGAGCTTATTCTGAATGATTACAAAGGGAAACGCATTTACATTCTTGCTCCGCTGGTACGTAGCCGTAAGGGACATTATAAGGAGTTGTTCGAGCAAATTCGCAAAAAAGGCTATCTTTACGTCCGCGTGGACGGTGAAGTGCGCGAAGCGTTGCCCGGCATGAAACTGGACCGCTACAAGAACCATGATGTCGAGGTGGTCGTTGACAAACTGGTGGTAGCGGATAAGGATGATACCCGCTTGAAGAACAGCGTTGCCACCGCCATGCGCCAGGGTGACGGGTTGCTGATGATTCTTGATGCCCAAAGTGAGAGCGTACGTCATTACAGCAAACGTTTGATGTGTCCTGTGACCGGATTGTCCTATCGCGAACCTGCTCCCCACAATTTCTCTTTCAACTCTCCGCAAGGGGCTTGCCCGAAGTGTAAAGGGCTGGGTGTGGTGAGCCAGATTGATATAGACAAGATTATCCCCGACCGCGAACTGTCTATCGGAGAGGGAGCCATCATACCTTTGGGAAAATCCAAGAACAGCATGATATTCTGGCAGATTACCGCATTGTTGGAGAAATACGAAGCCACGCTGAAAACCCCCGTCAAGGAGCTTCCGGACGATGCCATCGAGGAGATATTGTACGGTTCGGACGAGCGTATAAAGATAAAGAGCTCGCTTATCGGTACATCTTCTGACTACTTTGTAACTTTTGAGGGAGTAGTGAAATACATCCAAATGTTACAGGAAAAGGATGCGTCTGCCACGGCACAGAAGTGGGCGGAGCAATTTGCCAAGACGGCCGTCTGTCCCGAGTGCCATGGGGCGAAGTTGAACAAGGAAGCCTTGTCATTCCGCATTCATGATAAAAATATTTACGAACTCTCTACAATGGATATCAACGAGTTGTATGACTGGCTGATGAATGTAGACCGGTATCTTAGCAATAAGCAGCAACAGATTGCCGTGGAAATTCTGAAAGAAATCCGCACCCGTCTGAAGTTCTTGCTGGATGTGGGATTGGACTATTTGTCGTTAGACCGCAGCGCTGTCAGCCTTTCCGGTGGTGAAAGCCAGCGCATCCGACTGGCTACGCAGATAGGTTCGCAGTTGGTAAATGTACTCTACATCCTGGACGAGCCGAGCATCGGATTGCACCAGCGGGATAACCAGCGGCTTATCCATTCGCTGAAAGAACTGCGCGACATGGGTAATTCCGTTATCGTGGTGGAACATGATAAAGATATGATGCTCGCAGCCGATTATGTCATCGATATGGGGCCAAAAGCGGGCAGATTGGGTGGTGAGGTCGTATTTGCCGGTACTCCGCAGAAGATGTTGCAGACGCATACGCTGACTTCCCAATATTTGAACGGTGAGCGTGCCATCGAAGTTCCTGCCGAACGGCGGAAGGGCAACGGTCATAGTCTTTGGCTGCGTGGCGCAAAGGGTAATAATCTGAAGAATGTGGATGTGGAGTTTCCGCTTGGCAAGCTGATTTGCGTAACAGGTGTATCGGGTAGTGGAAAGTCTACGTTGATTAATGAAACGCTTCAGCCTATTCTTTCACAGAAGTTTTACCGTTCCCTTCAAGACCCTTTGGAATACGGCAATATCGAAGGACTGGAGTATATAGATAAGGTGGTGAATGTAGACCAGTCGCCGTTGGGACGAACCCCTCGTTCCAATCCTGCCACCTACACGGGAGTCTTTTCCGATATCCGTAACTTGTTTGTAGGCTTGCCTGAGGCTAAAATCCGCGGTTACAAAGCGGGACGTTTTTCGTTCAATGTCAGTGGCGGACGTTGTGAAGCCTGCCAGGGTAATGGTTACAAAACCATTGAAATGAACTTCCTGCCCGATGTCTACGTCCCTTGTGAGGTTTGCCATGGCAAGCGTTACAACCGTGAAACGTTGGAAGTGCGCTTTAAAGGGAAGTCCATTGCCGATGTGCTGGATATGACGATAAACCGTGCGGTGGAATTCTTCGAGAACGTGCCTCAGATATTGAATAAGATTAAAGTAATTCAAGAGGTCGGCTTGGGGTATATCAAGTTGGGGCAATCTTCCACCACGCTTTCCGGTGGTGAGAGCCAGCGTGTGAAATTGGCTACCGAACTTTCCAAGCGGGATACGGGCAAGACGCTCTATATTCTTGACGAACCCACTACCGGACTGCATTTTGAAGATATTCGCGTTTTGATGAATGTACTGAATAAATTAGTCGATAAGGGTAATACGGTTATTGTTATCGAGCATAATCTCGACGTTATCAAAATGGCGGACTATATTATCGATATGGGCCCCGAAGGCGGTAAGGGCGGGGGAGAGCTTCTCTCTTGCGGCACACCCGAAGAAGTGGCGAAGAGTACGAAAGGATATACTCCGAAGTTTCTGAAAGAAGAACTTCATCTTTGAATATCCTACGGCGAAAGACCATTATCCTGTGATGAAAAATGATTATCTTGTGATGAAAGAACCCAAAATTAATAAAACGAATGCAGCACGGCTGCTCGATAAGGCGAAGATTGCCTATGAACTCATCCCGTACGAAGTGGATGAAAAAGATTTGAGTGCCATACACGTTGCCGCCAGCCTGGGAGAGGATATAGAACAAGTCTTTAAAACATTGATATTGCATGGTGACAAGACCGGTTATTTCGTGTGCGTCATTCCCGGAGAGCATGAAGTCGACCTGAAATTGGCGGCTAAGGTTTCCGGAAACAAGAAGTGCGACCTTATCCCCATGAAGGAACTGCTTCCGCTGACAGGGTATATTCGCGGCGGCTGCTCGCCTATCGGTATGAAAAAGCCTTTTCCCACTTATATTCACGAGACATGCCTGCAATTCTCCTATATTTATATCAGTGCCGGGCAACGCGGACTACAGCTTAAACTGGCTCCGAAAGATTTGATAAAGGAAGTACGCGCCGAGGTTTGCACTCTTTTTGAACCGTAAAAGCTTGGTTCGGACAAGAGATATTCTGTTTTCTTACCGAAAATCTCGATGAAAAGTATATATTTGCAAAAAATATAAATAAACTAATACTAATTACTAATTTACAAAAACTTATTTTTATGTTTAGCAAACACCCTAATGGTTTGATTGCTGCCGCTTTGGCTAATATGGGAGAACGTTTCGGCTTCTATATCATGATGGCAATCCTTACACTGTTTATCTCGGCCAAGTTCGGGCTGTCTGAAACGACTACCGGATATATCTATTCCGCATTCTATGCATCCATCTATATTCTGGCATTGGCAGGCGGTATCATAGCTGACAAGACTAAAAACTTTAAAGGTACTATTCTTGCCGGTTTGGTGATGATGGCGGTCGGGTATTTGATTATTGCCATTCCTACTCCTACGCCGGTTCCCAGCATGGGACTTTACCTGGGATTGACTTGTCTCGGACTTTTGGTTATCGCTTTCGGTAACGGTTTGTTCAAAGGTAATCTTCAGGCATTGGTAGGTCAGATGTACGATGATCCCAAATACTCGAGTCTGCGTGACTCCGGTTTCCAGATTTTCTATATGTTTATCAATATCGGCGGTTTCTTTGCTCCGTGGATTGCTATCGGTGTACGTAACTGGTGGTTGAAGGTCAATAACTTCGATTATGATGCCACTTTACCCGAGCTTTGTCACCAATTCCTTAAAGAAGGTGATAAAATGGCTCCTCAGGCAATGGAGAATCTTGCATCGTTGGCCGATAAGGTTACGCTCGACGGCAGCCACGTGGCTGATATGGGTGTATTTGTCAACAACTACCTGGATGTGTTTAACCGTGGTTTCCAATATGCTTTTATGGCTGCCATTGTTGCCATGTTGATTTCATTGGTAATCTATTTGGCCAATAAGAACCGTTTCCCCGATCCTGCAAAGAAAGTGGTAGCTGCCAAAGAGCAGAACGCTACTGTAAGCAAGGAAGAAATCAAGATGAGTGCGGCCGAAATCAAACAGCGTATTTACGCTTTGTTCGCTGTATTCGGTGTAGTGATTTTCTTTTGGTTGTCGTTCCACCAGAATGGTTATTCGCTGACTTACTTTGCGCGCGACTATGTAGACTTGAGCGTAATCGATATCGACCTCGGCTTTACCCGTATCAAGGGTGCTGAAATATTCCAGTGTGTAAATCCGTTCTTTGTGGTATTCCTTACTCCGTTTATCATGTGGTTCTTCGGCGCGCTGAAGAAGAAGGAGAAAGAACCTTCCACACCGATGAAGATTGCCATCGGTATGGGTATCGCGGCATTGGCTTATATTTTCCTTATGGTATTCTCGTTCACGCTGCCCGCCAAAGATGCGCTGAGTACAATGAGTGCGGCTGAAATTAATGCCATCCGTGTAACTCCGTGGATTATGATCGGTTTGTATTTCATCCTTACGGTTGCCGAATTGTTTATCTCGCCGCTGGGATTGTCTTTCGTCTCGAAGGTGGCTCCTCCTCATTTGCAAGGTTTGATGCAGGGCTGTTGGTTGGCTGCGACCGCAGTAGGTAACTCGTTGCTTTTCATTGGCGGTATTCTTTATACTACCGTTCCAATCTGGGCTTGTTGGTTAGTCTTTGTAGGTGCGACGGGCGCTTCTATGATTGTAATGCTCTCAATGGTTAAGTGGCTGGAGAGAGTGGCAAAATAAATGAAAACCCAGTTAAATGAAGAATGAGAAATGAAGAATGAAGAATTTTTCATTTCTCATTCTTCATTTAAATTTCCTTTCCCATTATATAATCATTCATATAATACCCGTTTCCTATCGGGAAATCTCCTTCTCTTAATTTCTTCATTCCCATACGCTCATAAAAGTGTATTGCCTTATTATTACGGTTTACGTTTAATTCCAGCATACATGGTTCCGGATGCACTTCCTTGATGTATTTTATGGCTTCACGAAACAGGAAACTTCCACAGTGCGCCCCTTGATAATAGGGGAGTACATAAATCTTTTGCAGATGAAACAGGTTGTCGCCTTCCGGTTGTACGGATACATATCCTGCTGCTTCACACTCTTCGTAGGCTATGAGGTACACATGTCCTTCTTCTTCCATTTGCTTACGGATATTCTCCAAAGAGTACATCCACTCCATCATATATTCGGTTTGTTCCTTTGAAAGTATTTCCTTGTAGGTTTCGGGAAATATCTGCCAGGCAAGTTTGTGAATCAATTCACAATCGGCGCTTGTCGCTTTTCTGATAGTAAACATATTTGTGGCGTTTATATTGTTAATCGGATACAAATATAGCATGCTTTATGAAACGGTGTATCTTAATCGGCCGAAATTATAATCCGGTGCATCAGAGCTTAGCGTCAAGGTATATGTGTTGCAAACCTTAGGAATAAAAGGCATAAACTTTAGGTATTGGCGGTGTAAAATCCGGGATTATTGTTAATTAATATAAATATAAAGTACTTTGCAATACATAGTACTAATATAATACATATATTTGTGCCATACAAAGAATGTCGGTAGGGCATCTTTGTTGTAATTAATAGAGCAAATTAATAATGAATGGATTATGGATGTTAATAATGTAAAGTCGCAAATGCGTAAGGGCATGCTTGAATATTGCATCATGCTATTGCTCCATAAAGAACCGGCTTACGCTTCGGATATTATACAAAAACTGAAAGAAGCCCGGTTGATTGTGGTGGAAGGAACGCTGTATCCGTTACTTACCCGTTTGAAGAATGATGATTTATTGAGTTACGAATGGATAGAGTCCACGCAAGGGCCGCCACGCAAATACTATAAGCTTACAGAGAAAGGGGAGCTGTTTTTAGGCGAGCTGGAAGTCTCTTGGCGGGAATTAAGTGATACGGTCAATCATATAGCGAATAATTAGCGGTTGGCAATTATACATATTAGATAATAAAGTAATAAATAAAAAACATATAACAATGAAAAAGACATTAACGGTAAACTTAGGCGGAACTGTTTTTCATATTGATGAAGACGCCTACCGTCTTTTGGATAATTATTTAAGTAATCTGAAGATACATTTCCGTAAGGAAGCCGGTGCAGACGAGATTATTGATGATATTGAGCGCCGTATTTCCGAGCTCTTTGCGGAGAAACTTACTGCGGGTTCGCAGGTGATTACCATTACTGATGTGGAAGAGGTTATTGCCCGTATGGGAAAACCGGAAGATATGGAAGCGGAAAATGATAGTGAGCCGTCGGTTGGCAATGCAACCCGTACTACGATACACCGCCGTCTTTACCGTAATCCGGATGATAAGTTACTGGGGGGTGTTATCAGCGGTATGGCTGCGTATTTGGGATGGGATGTGACTCTGCTCCGTCTGTTGTTGCTGGTTGTATTGATTTGTGGAGTAGGAACATTGATTCCGGTTTATATCGTTTGTTGGTTGGTTATTCCCGAAGCGCGTACAGCCGCCGAGAAACTGAGTATGCGCGGTGAAGCCGTTACGGTAGAAAATATAGGGAAGACCGTGACCGATGGTTTTGAAAAGGTTGCCAACGGTGTGAATGATTACATGAAATCCGATAAACCCCGTACTTTCTTGCAGAAGCTGGGTGATGCTTTGGTGATGGTGGCCGGTTGGTTTTTCAAAATCTGCCTGGTGATATTTGCCATTATTTGCAGCCCGCTATTGTTTGTGTTCGGAGTAGTATTTGTCGCGTTGCTTTTTGCGGCCGTGATGGTGGCTGTTGGTGGCGGAGCTGCGCTTATCTCGATGTTCCCCACTTTTGATGTGATATTGCCTACTTCTCCGTTATCGGCTATTGTAATGTACATTGCGGGTATTTTGCTGGTGGGCATTCCATTGGTAAGTCTTGTTTGGGCAATATTCAGCCAGATATTTAAGTGGCAGCCGATGGCTTCCGGCTTGAAATGGACTTTGGTTATTCTTTGGATTGTGAGTGCAGCCGTCTTTGGTATCTGCTTCGCTATACAGGGAGCAACCTTCCCGATATTGGGCATTCTGGTGTGATTAATAGAATAATATCCTATTGATGCATTGGTAAATAAGAAGTTAATAGAATATTTATAGCAAGTTAATATCATAAAGAAAGGAAGTTAACATCATCGTACCAACGATGTTAACTTCCTTTTTTCATATCCTTTTTTATCTGCTTTCTTTATTGTTTAGCCGGTTTCAGCCATTTATCCAGCCATTCAAAGAATGTACGCTGCCACAGAATACCGTTTTGCGGTTTCAGTACCCAATGGTTTTCATCGGGATAGATGAGCAATTCGGCAGGCACGCCGCGCATGACGGCTGCATCAAAAGCGGCCATAGCTTGGTTGGCGAGAATACGGAAATCCTTTTCACCGTGGATACAGAGAATAGGAGTGTCCCATTTGTCTACAAAGAGGTGAGGGGAGTTGGCAAACGTACGTTGGGCTGTGGCATTGTTCTTTTCCCAGTATGCGCCGCCCATATCCCAGTTGGCAAACCATTTTTCTTCGGTTTCCAGGTATTGCATTTCCATATTGAAGATGCCGTCATGGGCGATAAATGCTTTGAAACGTTTGTCGTGATGTCCTGCAAGCCAGTAAACGGAGAAACCGCCGAAGCTGGCGCCTACACAACCCAAACGGTCTTTATCGACAAACGGCTCTTTCGCTATTTCATCAATGGCGGTGAAATAATCCTTCATGCACTGACCGCCGTAATCGCCGCTGATAGCCTCATTCCATTCTACGCCGAATCCCGGAAGACCGCGACGGTTGGGAGCTACGATGATATAATCGTTGGCCGCCATAATCTGGAAATTCCAACGATAGCTCCAGAATTGGCTGACAGGACTTTGAGGACCGCCTTCGCAGAAGAGCAGGGTAGGATACTTCTTGTTCGGGTCGAAATGCGGCGGATAGATAATCCAGGTCAACATCTGCTTGCCGTCAGTGGTTTTCATCCAGCGTCCCTCTACTTTACCCATTTCCAGTTGGTCGTAGATTTGTTTGTTCTCGAAGGTGAGTTGCGTTACGGGATAAATCTCCTCTACCGGAGTATTGCTATCGGCATTGTTGTACGTATCGGTACCGAACATGCAGACAGGGAAAGGTTTGCTGTCCAACTGACCGATAGAGAAAATTTCATCGCCCATGGACATGGAGTGGCGTTTGGCAATCATACTGTTACCGCATAAGGCCATCGAAGCATAGTCGTACATGCCGTTGGTCAGTTGGTATATATGTTTGTCATCTTCCAAACCGGTGTTGTAGATTTGGGTTCTGCCCTGCCATACACCCAGGAAGAAGATGCTTCGTGAGTCTTTATTCCACAAGAAAGCGTCTACATTGGATTGGAATCCTTGGCTGACGAAACGTTTCTCTCCGGTAGCACGGTCCATTACACACAGGCGGTTGAGGTCTGCCTCATAGCCGTCGCGCTCCATACTCTGCCATGCGATGTATTTGCCGTCCGGAGAATATTGCGGATTGGTGTCGTAGCCCGCCATTTCGGTTTGACCGTCGGAAGCTTTCGCATCCTGTTTGCAAAGGTTGACGAAGCCGCCTTTCTGTACATCGTATTCATAGATATCCGAGTCGGTAGAAATAGCATATGCCAGTCCCGTCTTCATACGGCAGGTGAAAGCCACTTTATCCGATGCGGGGCTCCACGCCAGTTGCTCGATGCCGCCGAAAGGCTTCATCGGACTTTCATAGGGAAGTCCTTCAAGGATGTCTTTCACATTATTGATGCCATTGCCGTCGAATTCGGCAACGAAAGGATGCGGAGCGGTCGTTACCCATTCATCCCAATGTTTGTACATCAAATCGGTAACGATGATGCCGGTTGCCTTGGGCAAATCGGGATGCTTGTCGGCGGTGCTCTGCACGGTCTTTACTTGAGCGATGAAAAGTAATTTCTTACCATCGGGCGAGAAAGCAAATCCCTCGATATCTCCGTCATACTGAGTGAGTTGTTTGCGTTCCGTACCGTCCGGATTCATTTCCCATACTTGGCTGCTACCGCTTTCATTGCACAGGAAAGCGATTTTCTTGCCGTCCTTAATCCAGGCAGGCTGGCTTTCCTGCCAATTGTCACGAGTAATTTGCTTGTTATTGCTGCCGTCGGCATTCATAACAAACAATTCATTATTGCTCTTATTCTCGGGCACGCTGTAATAAGCTACCGAATAAGCAATCTGTTTCTCGTCGGGCGATACGGCTACGCTGCCGATACGTCCCATTGCCCAAAGCGCTTCAGGCGTCATACGCTGACCTTCGATTTTTATATCCGATCTCTCGATAAGCGCTCCGTTTTGTCCTGCTTCTTTGGTTCCGCCGCAGGATGCCAACATCATTGCTGCCGACATAAATAATAGGTTTGATTGTTTCATATATGTTTGAAGATTTATTTTGGTAGCGAAGATAGGGAATTAATTTAAATTTTCTTCAGACTCCATTTTCCTTTCTTCATATAGAAGTAACAAAGCACTAAAATACCTACGGAATAAACTATTTCCGATGTCCATGCAAATGCCACGTCTAGCTTCAGATAGGCCACAATGTATGTGATATAGCAGGTGTAAATTACCAGCGTTATCAGCTCCAAGGCCAAGGCGGTACGTGTGTTACCCGTTCCCGATACGGACTGAAAATATACATTGGCCGGTACGAGAAACAAGTAAGCGGAGCAAAGCACCCACAGCGAGGGGATAGCCGCCTCTTGCAATTCCGGCATATCCGTATATACGCCCAATATCAATTTGGGGAACAGGGCGAAGAATACGGCAAACGGCAATACGAAAGCGTACGCGATACGTATATGTTGCCGTATTGTTCCGGGTACGCAGCTGATGTTTCCCGCTCCGATAAGGTTGCTGACCAATGAGCCGCAGGTCGACGCGAATGCCATCATCACCATAAACATGATTCCCGATACGTTACGGATGATATTTGTGATGGCCAGCGAACGTTCTCCCAAATGTTCTACGTAGAGGAACAGCAGGAACCAAGTAGAGAGTGACAGGAAATTCTGTACCATTGTCCAAAAAGAAACGTTGAGCATACGCTTGAGTATGTTCCAACGGATGCCCGGTATCTTGTCCAACCCATATTTGCGGATATCAATGCGGTTGCGGGTATAGATGATGAAGAATACCAATGAAACCAATTCCGCCAATGACGAGCCGATGGCCGCTCCGGCAATGCCGAGGACGGGGAAGCCGAACTTGCCGAATATCAGGATATAGTTGAAGACGACGTTGCTCAATACCATGACGATTGAGTTCAATGTCAGTGTCTTGGTTTGTGTCGTTCCCAGGAAAAACGCACGGAACATTACTGCCGTAAAGGAGAAGAAGAAACCGAAGACACGCCAGTTGAGATAACTCATTGCCGCATCATAAATATGCTCGGAAGAGACAAGCCGCTTCAATATCACCGGAGCAAAGCTATAACAAACGACAAACATAACCGCTGCCATTCCTAATTGAAAATAGATGCCTTGATAGAACAAGTTGCCTATTTCTTTATATTGCTGCTCACCGTTACGCCGTGCAATCAGAATTTGCGCTCCGATACTGAAACCGAAGGCCACCATGAACATTACTATATAGAAGATACCCGCAATGGCAGATGCTCCTAATTCTATTTCGCCTACACGTCCCAGGAAGGCGGTGTCTGTCATACCGATCATCTGCTCCATGAGCAAACTGATTAGGATAGGGTAGGCTATAAGCCAAATTTCTTTGTAGGTGTACTTAGTTTGCATATTCGATAAATAAGTTTTTTTGATATACTTGAAAAAAACATTTGATATACTTGATAATCCTTTTTGATGTACTTGAAAAAGGAAAAGAAAGCCGGGCAATGCGAATTGTCCGGCTCCCTTCTGAAAAAATATCTTGAACGGAAGTTTTATTTCCTGTTCTGTTTTTCTTTCATCATCTGTTCTTGCTGCTTTTGCATGGCTTCAAGACGGGCGGCAAAGCCGGTTTTCTTCATTTTCTTCGGGTCTTTCTTCTTCGCTTCCAGTTGTGCAAGAAGAGCTTCCTCATTAGTCATCTTACGCATGATGAGCGTAGTCACTACGCTGATAAGCGTGGAAATGAAGTAGTAATAGTTCAGTCCCGAAGGATAATCGTTCAATATAAACAGGAACATAACAGGCATCAGGTATGACATCCATTTCATAGCCGCCATTTGCGGATTGGCGCCGGTATCCTGCTGCTGCATCATAAACCTGGTGTTCAGAATATTTGTTACGGTCATCAACAAACAGAATAAACTGAGGTGACTGCCCAGGAACGGAATATGGAACGGGAAGTTGATGAATGCGTCGTATGTAGACAAGTCATCGGCCCACAAGAAACTTTGCTGGCGAAGCTCGATAGCACTCGGTACGAACATAAACAAGGCCATTAAGATGGGGAACTGAATCAGCATAGGCAAACATCCGCCCATCGGGCTGACACCGTACTGGCTATACAATCCCATTACTTCCTGCTGTTTCTTCATGGCATCTTCCTGCTTGGGATATTTCTTGCCGATTTCGTCGATTTTAGGTTTCAGGACGCGCATTTTAGCAGAAGAAATATACGTTTTCCAGGTTGCGGGGAATACCACTGCTTTTACAATCAGTGTCATCAGCAACAAAACGATACCCATGCTCAATCCCCAGCTGGATAACCAGTCGAAGATGTTGATGGTGAACCATTTGTTTATCCAGCGGATTAACGGCCAGCCCAAGTATACCAAGCGGTTGAGTTCCCACTTATCCTCACGTCCCTTATCGAGCGCAGTCAGTGTTTTGTAGTGGTTCGGACCGAAGTAGAAGAACAGTTGAGTAGGAGTTTTGCCCGTCGGATCGAAAGCCGTACTCATTTCAGCGGAATAATCCTTGATATATCCGCTACCCTGCGCTTCCATTTTTGAGTTTAATTTGGTCTTTTCAAAGTCTGCATCGGCCAGGAATACAGAAGAGAAGAACTGATTCTTGAAAGCAATCCAGTCCAAACGTTCTGCAACTTCTTTTTCATCATTCTTACCGGCGGATAGATAGTCGGTTCCGTCTCCGGTAATTTTATAAGTCAGTTCCGACAAACGGTTTTCGTACGTATACCCCTTTTCTATCTGGCGTGCACGTTGCGACCACTCGATATCCACATAGTCGGTACTTGCCAGTTTGTTTGCCATGCCTGTTGCGTCAATCGTAAAGTCTACCAGATAAGTGTCATTATGCATGGCATAATTAAAGTCGATATAGCTGGCGCTATCTGCCGACAAACGCATGGTTACGGTACTGTCCGTACGGTTTACCACTGTAAAGTAGTAATCTTCCGTCTGTATCGTTTCCTTTTTGTTGTAGAAAAGGAAGTTCATGGAAGCGTCGTCGCCGCTGAATAAAGTAACAGGAGTCTTCTTGTCCTGTCCCATATACTCTTTCAACGTAGCTGATGAAATACGTCCGCCTTTAGTGGCTACCGTCAGTTCCGCCAGGTTGTTTTGTATTGTAACCTGTGAGTCGGTTCCTTGAAGCGCATTAAAGAATAGGGCGGTGGAATCTGCCGTTTGAGCTTCTTTGTCATTAGCCAGGGCGGCTTCCGCCTTTGCTTTCAGGTCAGCTTCGCGTTGTTGTACTTGGGCTATGGAGTCATAATAACGTTGCTGTGCGGCCAGCTGCTCCTTGCTCGGACGGCTTAGGAAACTGAATCCGACTAACAAAACGGCTATTAGGACAAGGCCTGTGATGGTATTTTTATCCATTTAGTCAAATATGAATTATCTATTATTAATTAGTAATGATTACTTCTTTTCATTTTCAATCGCAGCTTTCACAAAGGCTACGAACAACGGGTGCGGGTGTAATACTGTACTGCTGTATTCCGGGTGGAACTGGGTTCCCACAAACCACTTCAATGCAGGAATTTCCACGATTTCCACTAAATCGGATTCCGGATTGATACCTACGCATTTCATGCCTGCCGCCTCATATTCCGTTTTATAGGCAGAATTAAACTCGTAACGGTGGCGATGACGCTCCTGTATGTGCTCTGTTCCGTAGGCTTCGTATGCTTTGCTGCCTTCTTGCAATACGCACTCATAGGCGCCCAAGCGCATGGTACCTCCCATATTGGTAATGGATTTTTGTTCCTCCATGATGTCGATAACGTTGTGAGGCGTCTTTTCGTCCATTTCGCGTGAATTGGCGTCTGCGTATCCCAAAACATTGCGGGCGAATTCGATGGCGATGCACTGCATGCCCAAGCAAATACCGAATGTCGGAATATCGTGTGTACGCGCATATTTGATAGCTACAAATTTACCTGCGATGCCGCGTTCGCCGAAGCCCGGTCCGATGAGAACACCCGACATGCCTTTTAATGCTTCCGCTACGTTTTCGTCTGTCAGCTTTTCGCTGTTTACAAAATCTACGGATACCTTGCGGTCATTATATGTTCCGGCTTGTGAAAGGGCTTCGCGGATGGATTTGTAAGCATCCTGCAAGTCGTATTTACCCACCAGCGCAATGTGTACCGGTTCTGTTGTTTCTGCCTTATGACGACGTTCGAGGAAAGCGCGCCAGGGGCCCAGTCCCGGAGTGTCGCCCACAGGAAGTCCCATTTTTTTCAAGATGGTTTCATCCAATCCCTGAGCTTGCATCAAGATAGGCACTTCATAGATGGTCGGCGCATCAATGCTCTGTACAACGGCATTTTCGTCCACGTTACAGAAAAGGGCTACCTTCTTGCGTAAATTGGTGCTCAATTCGTGTTCCGTACGGAGCACAAGCACGTCGGGCTGAATTCCGGCGCTTTGCAATTCTTTTACGGAATGCTGGGTGGGTTTTGTTTTCAATTCACCGGCAGCGGCGAGGTAGGGCACATAAGTAAGGTGTACGCACAACGCGTCTTTACCCAGTTCCCATTTCAGTTGACGGATACTTTCCAAATACGGAAGAGACTCGATGTCACCTACCGTACCGCCGATTTCAGTAATAACAAAATCGAACTTGTATTTGTTGCCCAACAACTTTACGTTACGCTTGATTTCATCTGTGATATGGGGAATCACCTGAATGGTCTTTCCCAGATAATCGCCGCGACGCTCTTTGTCGATAACGCTCTTATAGATACGTCCGGTTGTAATGTTGTTAGCTTTGGTAGTCTGGATGCCCAGGAAGCGTTCATAGTGTCCCAAGTCAAGGTCAGCCTCGTGACCGTCTACCGTTACGTAGCATTCTCCGTGTTCATAAGGGTTCAGTGTGCCCGGGTCGATATTGATATACGGGTCGAACTTTTGAATCGTTACTTTATAACCTCTTGCTTGCAATAATTTACCGATGGATGACGAAATAATACCTTTACCTAATGAAGAGGCAACGCCACCGGTGACGAAAATATACTTTGTTTCTCCCACAGCTATACTGTTTTTAAATGTTTTCTCTAAAAATTAAAGCGCAAAATTATGAAAAAAAAGAGGAAGTACATAACAGTTTAGTGAAAACAATTATAAAAAGTGGAATATGTACGCATAATAAGGTTCTGATAAACTTTCACTTCCTACCTTTTGTTATCTGAACATTTTGATTTAATTTTGCGTTCAAATATAGATTTTAAGAAAAAAGTATGAGGAATAGACGCGTTTTAATAGGATTGGTTGCCGCACTACTTTCATTTCCGGTGATAGCCCAGAATTCTGCAAAGAATATAAAGAAACAGGCTGTAACGGAGAATGCGGATACATTGTCGGGTATTTGGAGTCAAAACTGGATATTGAAGCTGAAACCTTACAATGATGGATATCGGTTGGATACGGTCTCTGTGTTGTATGAGAAGTATTTCGGGGTACTGAATTATTTGAATGATCCGGCTACTCCCGAACGCTACATCGCGTACAATCCGAATTACTACCGCATGTTCGTTCCCACTACTTATTATTATGCTCCGATGGAACGTATGTCGCAGGTCAACTGGACTTTTCAGAAACCTGATACGGTACCTGCCCTGACAAAAGAGCTTTTGCCTTTCGATACATTGAGCTTCTTGTCGAAAGAGAATGCCAATAAGGTTGTGGATCGTGTGATGATGAGTACGTATATCAATCGTCCGGATTTAGTGGTAATGACTGAAAAGGAGATTAAAAAGAAGAAATTGTTTAAAGATAATATAGAAAAGGAAGTTTCTTCCAAACCTTCCGTAGCAAAGCTTTTTGCCCAAGAGAAAATGGTGGGAGTGAAGGAAGAAGCTGAAGTCGTGATACAGAAGCCTAACTGGTGGGTGACCGGCGGAAACGGTTCGTTGCAGATTACGCAAAACTATATTTCCAATAACTGGTACAAAGGTGGTGAAAGTACCAACGCTTTGCTTGCCAACTTGCAGTTGTTTGCCAATTACAATGATAAAGAGAAGGTTCAATGGGAGAATATGCTGGACGCTAAATTAGGTTTCAGCTCCGCGCCTTCCGATGAATTTCACGATTATTTGGTAAGTACCGACCAGCTTCGTATTTATAGTAAATTGGGTATTCAGGCTGCATCCAAATGGTACTATACCGTTTCTACGGAATTTAAAACGCAGTTCTGCCATGGTTATAAAGCAAACAGTGAGGAACTGGTTTCTGCATTCTTCGCTCCGGCGGATTGGTCATCCAGTATCGGTATGGATTATAAATTGAAAAAGAAAAAGTTCAACTTATCTGTTTTCATAGCTCCGTTGACTTATATGCTGCGCTATGTAGGCAATAAAGATGTGGATGAAGTGAAGTTTGGTTTGGATGAGGGCACATGCGTCAAGCACAATTTCGGTTCTCAAATACAGCCGACTTTGTCATGGACTATCATCCCTTCCATTGTTTTGGACTCACGGCTGGATTTCCAGACCAGTTATGAGTGGACGCGTATCGAGTGGGAAAATACGGTTAATTTTGTGTTGAACCGTTATCTTTCCACCAAGCTCTATGTTCATGCCCGTTTTGATGATAGCGCCAAGCCGACCGAAGGAGACAGCTATTTCCAAGTAAAGGAATTGTTGAGTTTTGGTATCAATTACAAATGGTAACCATATATATTGTTAACGGCTGAAAAGAGCGCTCCGTTGGATGACAACGGAGCGCTCTTTTTCTTTTTCCGGTAGAAAAAATCAAGAAAAATCACTAAAATCAGGAAAAAGAACGTTTACGCACACAGAAAAAGTTATCTAATCCCTTGCAGTTCGCAAATAATGCGTAAATTTGCCGCGATTTGTAATGCACACTTTGCAAAATGGCGAATACTATAAAACATCAGGGTATTGTGGAAAACATAAACGGTTCTCATCTTCAAGTGAGAATTATTCAAACTTCGGCATGCGCTTCATGCAGTATCAAAGGACATTGCAGTTCCGCCGATACGAAAGAGAAGCTCATCGATGTTACAGACGATAACGTATCTTCCTATCAGCCGGGTGACCGTGTATGGGTTATCGGCGAATTATCGATGGGAGTGATGGCGGTTCTGTTAGCCTTTATACTACCTTTCCTTGTTTTAATCTTTTCCCTTTTTATCTTTATGGCTATATGGAATGACGAGCTGGGTTCGGCGCTTTGCTCGTTGGCTCTCCTTATACCTTATTATTATATATTGTGGCTGAACAAGTCGCGGTTGGGAAAGAAGTTCTCTTTCTCAATAAGCCCCATGAACTAACTAATACATAAAACAAATAATTAATAAACAACTAATTTATGAATGTAATTCTGATTGCAGTAATTTCATTGGGAGCGATAGCGCTGGTGTCAGCGGCTATTCTTTATGTAGCTTCCAAGAAATTTGCCGTGTATGAAGATCCGCGAATTGCACAGGTGGCCGAAGTGCTTCCCCAAGCAAATTGCGGTGGATGTGGTTACCCGGGTTGTAGCGGATTTGCCGATGCTTGCGTGAAGGCCGGTTCGCTTGAAGGTAAACTTTGTCCGGTGGGTGGACAACCCGTTATGACTAAGGTTGCTGAAATCCTGGGATTGGATGCTGCCGCCGCCGAACCGATGGTTGCAGTGGTTAGATGTAACGGAACATGCGCCAACCGTCCTCGCGTCAATCAATATGACGGCGCAAAGAGTTGTGCTATCGCATCTTCTCTTTACGGTGGTGAAACCGGTTGCAGCTTTGGCTGCTTGGGCTGTGGCGACTGTGTGGTTGCCTGTCAGTTCGATGCTATTCACATGAATCCCGAAACCGGACTTCCGGAGGTGAATGAAGCGAAATGTACTGCTTGTGGCGCATGCGCTAAGGCTTGTCCGAGAAGCATTATTGAGATCCGTCCGCAAGGTAAGAAATCCCGCCGGGTGTATGTACAATGTGTAAACAAGGATAAGGGTGCTGTGGCACGTAAGGCTTGTACCGTAGCTTGTATCGGTTGCGGCAAGTGTGTGAAAGTATGTCCGTTCGAAGCAATTACATTGGAAAATAATCTGGCCTACATCGACCCGAATAAGTGTAAATCTTGCCGTAAGTGCGAAGAAGTTTGTCCGCAGGGCACAATTATAGCACTGAACTTCCCGCCGCGTAAGCCAAAGGCAGAGGGGGAAACTCCGGTTGCGGCTCCTAAGGCTGCAGAAGCTCCGAAAGCAGAGGCATAATATTAAAAGAAATTAAACGACTAAAAATACAGAATTGTATGTTGAAGACATTTTCAATTGGTGGAGTTCATCCACACGAAAATAAACTTTCAGCACATCAGCCTATCGTGAAGGCAGAGATTCCGGCAAAAGCCGTTATCTTATTGAGCCAGCATATCGGTGCTCCTGCAAAGCCTATCGTAGCTAAAGGTGATGTTGTGAAAGTAGGTACAAAGATTGCCGAACCCGGCGGCTTCGTATCGGCAGCCATCCATTCGTCTGTCAGCGGAAAGGTCGCTAAAATTGACACAGTTGTCGATGCCAGCGGATACGCTAAACCGGCTATCTTCATTGATGTAGAGGGAGATGAGTGGGAAGAATCCATCGACCGTACCGATACGTTGGTAAAAGAGTGTAACCTCACAGCCGAGGAAATCGTGAAGAAGATTGCGGACGCCGGTATCGTAGGTTTGGGCGGCGCTTGTTTCCCGACACAAGTAAAATTGTGTCCACCGCCTGCATTTAAGGCGGAATGTGTTATTATCAATGCCGTAGAGTGCGAACCGTATCTGACCGCCGACCATCAGTTAATGCTGGAGCATGCCGAAGAAATAATGGTAGGTGTTTCTATTTTGATGAAAGCCGTTAAAGTAAACAAGGCATTTATCGGTATCGAGAACAATAAACCCGATGCTATCCAGTTGATGACGAAAGTAGCTGCCGGTTATGCCGGTATCGAGGTTGTTCCTTTGAAAGTACAATATCCGCAAGGCGGTGAAAAACAGTTGATTGATGCTGTTATCAGCCGTCAGGTTGCTGCCGGCGCATTGCCTATCTCTACGGGTGCTGTGGTGCAGAATGTAGGTACCGCATTTGCCGTATATCAGGCTGTGCAGAAGAATAAGCCGCTGTTTGAACGCGTTATTACCGTTACCGGTAAATCTTTGTCCAAACCCTCTAACTTCCTGGCACGTATCGGTACGCCGATGAAGCAGCTGATTGATGCTTGTGGCGGTTTGCCCGAAGATACGGGTAAGGTTATCGGCGGTGGACCGATGATGGGTAAAGCTCTGGTAAATACCGATGTGCCGACAGCTAAAGGCAGTTCCGGTATTCTGATTATGAACGATAAAGAGGCTAAGCGCGGTGAGGTACAACCGTGTATCCGTTGCGCCAAATGCGTAGGTGCTTGTCCGATGGGACTGGAACCCTACTTGCTTGCTACTGTATCGGCTCACGGAGACTTTGAGAGAGTAGAGAAAGAAGATATCATGTCATGTATCGAATGCGGCTCATGCCAGTTCACTTGTCCTTCCAACCGTCCGATGTTGGACTACATCCGTTTAGGTAAGGGAAAAGTAGGAGCGATGATACGTGCACGTCAAGTAAAAAAATGAAAGAATTAATTTAGTATAATCTTATGAATAAATTAATCGTATCCCTTTCGCCCCATGTTCACGGCGGTGACAGCGTAAAGAAGAATATGTACGGCGTGCTTATAGCATTGGTTCCTGCATTTCTTGTATCGCTTTACTTTTTCGGACTGGGCGCACTGATTGTTACGGCTACTTCCGTAGCGGCCTGCTTGTTCTTTGAATGGGCTATCGGCAAATTCCTGATGAAGAAAGAAACCACAACTATCTGTGACGGCTCTGCCATTATCACCGGTGTGTTGCTGGCCTTCAACCTGCCTTCCAATCTTCCTATCTGGATTATCATTTTAGGCGCATTGTTTGCTATCGGCGTAGGCAAGATGTCTTTCGGTGGTCTGGGCTGTAATCCTTTTAATCCGGCATTGGCAGGACGTGTGTTCTTGCTGCTGTCATTCCCTGTGCAGATGACTACATGGCCTGCCGTGGGACAGTTGACCGCTTATACGGATGCCACTACGGCTGCTACACCGTTGGCTATTATGAAAGGTGTAATCAGCGGTGCTCCGGGAATGTCTTTAAGCGACCTTCCTGCATCTTTCGACCTGCTGATCGGTAATAACGGCGGTTGTTTGGGTGAAGTCAGCGCATTGGCTCTGTTGTTGGGATTGGCTTATATGTTGTGGAAGAAGATTATAACCTGGCATATTCCTGTTTCCATCTTGGTTACGGTATTTGTTTTTTCCGGTATCATGTATTGGACTAATCCGGAAATCTATGTGTCTCCGGTGATACAACTGCTGTCCGGTGGTTTGATGCTGGGTGCTATCTTCATGGCTACGGACTATGTCACTTCTCCGATGAGCCATAAGGGAATGTTGATTTACGGCGTATGTATCGGTTTGCTGACAGTCATCATCCGTCTGTTCGGTGCATATCCCGAAGGTATGTCGTTCGCTATTCTGATTATGAATGCGTTCACTCCGCTGATTAACACGTATGTTAAACCTAAACGCTTTGGGGAGGTAGCGAAGAAGAAATGAAAAAGTTAGAATCATCCTTAAAGAATATGTTGCTGGTGCTTACGGGAGTTACTGCTATTTCCGTAGCCTTGCTGGCCTATGTCAACGAATTGACAAAAGAACCTATTGCGCAAGCCAATGCCAAGACCTTGAGCGATGCAGTCAGTGCAGTTGTTCCCGGTTTTGACAATGATCCGATTGCGGAAAAGAAAACCCAAGAGGTTAACGGTGTTGAATACTCCGTATATCCCGCCACCAAAGAAGGTAAATTCATTGGTGCGGCTGTTGAAGCGGCAGCCATGGGCTTCGGCGGTGAACTGAAAGTACTGGTCGGTTTCGATGCTGAGGGCAAGATTATCGATTACTCCTTGCTGTCGCACGTAGAAACTCCGGGATTGGGTTCCAAGGCTGCCGATTGGTTTAAGAAAGGAAACAAGGGAGATATTACGGGTATGAATCCCGGTGAAGCTCCTCTGACTGTAAGTAAAGACGGTGGTAAAGTAGACGCTATTACAGCTTCAACCATTACTTCACGTGCGTTCCTGAACGCTGTAAATGTTGCATACGCTGCGTATGCCGGTCAAAACACTGCCGATGGAGCTACGGGAGCTACTCAAAAGAATGTGGAAGAAGCCGCTGATACCAATACGGCTACGGGAGCTACCATTAAAGTTGAACTCACTGATTCTGTCAGTGCTAAATAAGAAAGGAGTAGAGATATGAATAATTTTAAAGTATTGATGAACGGGATTGTTAAAGAGAATCCTACGTTTGTGCTCCTGCTTGGTATGTGTCCTACACTGGGTACTACTTCATCTGCCATCAACGGTATGGGTATGGGCTTGGCTACGGCATTCGTACTGATATGTTCCAATGTGGTAATTTCTGCGATTAAGAATCTTATTCCGGATATGGTACGTATTCCTGCGTTTGTGGTCGTTATCGCATCATTCGTAACATTATTGCAGATGATAATGCAAGCTTATGTTCCTGCATTGTATGCGACGTTAGGCTTATTTATTCCGTTGATTGTGGTAAACTGTATCCTGCTGGGACGTGCCGAAGCTTTTGCCGCCAAAAACGGTCCGGTGGCTTCTATGTTCGATGGTTTGGGCATGGGACTCGGTTTTACTTTAGGTTTGACTTTGCTGGGCGCTGTTCGCGAATTCCTGGGCACGGGTAAGATTTTCAATCTTACGATTCTTCCCGAAGAATACGGAATGTTGGTGTTTGTACTTGCTCCGGGTGCATTTATTGCGTTGGGATACCTCATTGCGTTGGTTAACAGCTTCAAGAAAGCGTAGTTTGTAATTCATAATTAGAATTGATATTATGGAATATATATTGATATTTATCTCGGCAATCTTTGTCAATAACATTGTGTTGTCGCAGTTCTTGGGTATTTGTCCGTTCCTGGGTGTGTCCAAGAAAGTGGAGACGGCGTTGGGTATGTCGGCAGCGGTGGCTTTCGTGCTTACCATTGCAACAATCGTAACGTTCCTCATTCAGAAGTATGTGCTCGATGCTTTCGATTTAGGGTATCTTCAAACCATCACCTTTATCCTTGTGATTGCCGCATTGGTGCAGATGGTGGAAATTATCCTGAAAAAAGTATCTCCTTCTTTATATCAGGCTTTAGGTGTGTTCTTGCCTTTGATTACGACGAACTGCTGTATTCTCGGTGTAGCTATTCTCGTTATCCAGAAAGATTACGATTTGCTGACCGGTGTGGTTTACGCATTCTCCACTGCCCTTGGCTTTGGTTTAGCGTTGACACTCTTTGCGGGTTTACGCGAACAGATGAGCTTGGTAAACATACCGAAAGGCATGCAGGGAACTCCGATAGCTTTGATTACCGCCGGTTTGCTGGCTATGGCATTTATGGGCTTCTCCGGTGTAGTTAAAATCTAAGATATACTTGGAAGTCAAGATAAGGCGAAAGAGCTGTTCTCTTTGTAAAAGAAGAGGATAGCTCTTTCGCTTTGTCTTTTATATGAGGAGTTATCGCGCACGGTCAGGGTGGAGTAATCTTTCGCTAATTTTTCTCCGCCATGTATATACTTTATGAATTTATTTCCTTACATTTGTGGCCTAGTGATAACCTAAAAGCTAAATTATCTATTTAATATGAAAGAGAAAATCTTGGTTACAGGCGGAACCGGCTATATCGGTTCTCATACTGTTGTAGAACTTCAAAACGCAGGCTATGAAGTTGTTATTATTGATAATCTGTCAAATTCCAGCGCAGATGTTGTAGACAATATCGAAAAAGTATCGGGTATCCGTCCCGTATTTGAGAAATTGGATTGCTTGGATTATGCCGGTCTTGACGCTGTGTTCGCTAAATATAAAGGTATCAAAGCAATTATTCATTTTGCAGCGAGCAAAGCTGTGGGAGAGTCTGTGGAAAAGCCGTTGCTGTATTATCGCAACAACTTGGTTTCTTTGATAAATCTGCTCGAACTGATGCCTAAACATGGAGTGGAGGGTATTGTATTCTCTTCTTCTTGTACTGTATATGGTCAGCCCGACCAACTCCCTGTCACGGAAGAAGCTCCTATAAAGAAGGCGGAATCCCCGTACGGAAATACGAAGCAAATCAACGAAGAGATTGTTCGTGATACAGTTGCTTCCGGCGCTCCTATCAATGCTATCTTGCTGCGTTATTTCAATCCGATAGGCGCTCATCCTACGGCATTGCTTGGTGAATTGCCTAACGGTGTGCCGCAGAACTTGATACCGTATCTTACTCAGACTGCTATCGGTATCCGTGAGAAGCTGAGTGTGTTCGGTGATGATTATGATACTCCTGACGGTTCTTGCATCCGCGATTTCATTAATGTGGTGGATTTGGCAAAGGCTCATGTCGTAGCTATCCGTCGTATTTTGGAGAAGAAACAGAAAGAGAAAGTTGAAGTATTCAATATCGGTACAGGACGGGGTCTTTCCGTATTGGAGCTGATTAACGCATTTGAGAAGGCTACCGGCGTGAAGTTGAATTATCAGATTGTGGGCCGTCGTGCCGGAGATATTGAAAAAGTATGGGCTAATCCTGAACTGGCTAACAATGAATTAGGCTGGAAAGCGGAAGAGGGTATTGAAGATACTTTACGTTCCGCATGGAATTGGCAGTTGAAACTTCGTGAAAGAGGTATTCAATAAGAATAAACGGATTTGTGTTTTTTAACAGATAGAAAATAAACAAATGCTTCCCCGCATTTGTTTATTACATGCAAATCAGCCTGAAGCTGCTTATGTATATGTGAATATCCGTAATTAGTACATATGCCTCCCCGGCATAGACAGGTAAGATTGCATAGTAGTTTTGTCGTGTTTTATTTTGTGTTTGTGTTGTGAATAAGCCTTGTCGCGAGACAGGGCTTATTTTTTGTTTTTTTCATTAGTTTTGTCACATTTGTTACAATCGGGAGTTCTTCCTTGCTTTATCTTTGCAAGAAAAAAGATTATGGAACAGTTACACGCTCATGAAGTTCTTCACATGATGGAAGGCAACAGTTATACGGAATTGTCGTTAAAAGAAGCAATCGTTCGCAAGTTCGGTAAAGACCAGCGGTTCTATGCTTGTTCGGCTGATAATATGGACATCGATACTCTTATTGAATTTCTTAAAATGAAAGGTAAGTTTATGCCTGCCGGCAATGGATTTACGGTAGATGTTACCAAGGTCTGCAATCATTGATTATCTTGAATATTCTTCCCATACGGAATTGAATATATTTGTACTTGGCATAAGAAACATACATGTATTTCTTATGCCAAGTTTCTTTTTGAAATAAACTTAGAATCTTGTTCGCCGATATTTATTGGTGGAATATGAGGCGCAATTAACTGTTTTTTATAATTAGGTGCATTACTAATTGTTAACCAACGTTATTGTATATGGAACAAATTGTTCCTATTGTAGTATAAATCGTTCAAAATCGTATAATTTATAGAAAAAAAGCTTTTAAGGAGAACAATTAGACGTGATTTGTTTATACATTTGCGAGGTTGTTTATGTAACTATTTTAAATGAACAAATAGCCTGACGCAAATGTTAAGAGAGCAAGTGAAATTGGATGATGAAGGACGCGACATGGCTGGTAGAAGATTTACGCGACGACTTACAACTTTACTGGATAATAATTAAGAAAACAGAATATAAAAAGATTGCTTATGTCACAGATTGTTGGACATATCTCTCAGGTTATCGGACCTGTTGTAGACGTCTATTTTGAAGGTACAGAGGCAGAACTGATGCTGCCAAGCATTCACGACGCGCTGGAAATAAAAAAGAACCACGGTAAGAGACTGATTGTGGAAGTACAACAGCACATTGGTGAAAACACCGTGAGAACCGTAGCTATGGATAGTACGGACGGTTTACAGAGAGGTATGAAAGTTTACCCGTTAGGCGGACCTATCACCATGCCGATAGGAGAACAAATCAAAGGCCGCTTGATGAACGTTGTGGGCGACTCTATCGACGGAATGAAAGAATTGGATCGTGCCGGCGCTTATCCCATTCACCGCGAACCCCCTAAATTTGAAGATTTGACTACCGTACAGGAAGTTCTCTATACGGGTATCAAGGTTATCGACTTGCTGGAACCATACAGTAAGGGCGGTAAGATTGGTTTGTTTGGTGGCGCAGGTGTAGGTAAGACTGTATTAATTCAGGAGTTAATCAATAATATCGCCAAGAAACAGAATGGTTTTTCTGTGTTTGCCGGAGTAGGAGAGCGTACCCGTGAAGGTAACGACCTGCTGAGGGAAATGATTGAATCCGGTGTGATCCGCTATGGCGAAGAATTCAAGAAAGGAATGGAAGAAGGTCATTGGGACCTTTCCAAAGTTGATTATAACGAAGTGGCTAAATCGCAGGTATCCTTGATATTCGGTCAGATGAACGAACCGCCGGGTGCACGTCAGTCTGTTGCATTGTCCGGTCTGACGGTAGCCGAGTCTTTCCGTGATATGGGTTCCGAGACGAATGGCCCGCGCGATATATTGTTCTTTATTGATAATATATTTCGTTTCACTCAGGCAGGTTCCGAGGTGTCCGCATTGTTGGGACGTATGCCTTCGGCCGTAGGTTATCAGCCGACACTGGCAACGGAAATGGGCGCTATGCAGGAACGTATTACTTCTACGCGCAACGGTTCTATTACTTCTGTACAGGCTGTTTATGTGCCTGCCGACGACTTGACCGACCCTGCGCCTGCCACTACCTTTACGCATTTGGACGCAACAACGGTATTGAGCCGTAAGATTACCGAGCTCGGTATTTATCCGGCTGTCGACCCGTTGGAGTCCACCTCGCGTATTCTCGACCCGCACATTGTAGGTCAGGAACACTACGAAGTAGCTCAACGTGTAAAGCAGATTCTTCAGCGCAACAAAGAATTACAGGATATTATTTCCATCCTCGGTATGGAAGAACTCTCGGATGCCGACCGCACATTGGTAAATCGCGCTCGTCGCGTACAGCGTTTCTTGTCCCAGCCTTTTGCCGTAGCCGAACAGTTTACCGGAGTTCCCGGTACGATGGTCTCTATCGAAGATACCATCAAAGGCTTTAAGATGATTCTGGACGGTGAAGTTGACTATCTGCCCGAACCGGCTTTCCTGAATGTCGGAACTATTGAAGAAGCGATAGAGAAAGGTAAGAAGTTGTTGGAACAGGCAAAGAAGTAGTTTGAATATTTAAATTTCAATAGACTAAAAAAATGAAGGGACTGCATTTGGATATTGTATCGCCGGATAAGGAAATCTTCAATGGCGAGGTCGACAGTGTTACATTGCCGGGTACGCTTGGTTCGTTTACTATTTTGTCGCAACATGCGCCCATCGTGTCTTCGCTCAAAGCCGGTACACTGGCTTATGTAACAAAAGACGGAGAAGAGCATGTACAGGATATTCATGGCGGTTTTGTGGAGATGAACGGCAACAAAGTTTCGGTTTGCGTAGACTGACCCCTTTTGATTTTGAACCTTAAATTGAATCGATGTGAGTATTACAAAACGAAATTATTTGTGGCAGGTAGCGCTCTTAACGGTATTGGTAGGCGGTATAGGCGGTTGGGCTTATTATTCGGTATTCCCGCATCACTATTTTGGCGGTTATCCGTTGATACCGATTTTCTTCTTGGTTTTCGGTGTGTTTATGATAAGCATGGTCGAAAGCTGCCGTCACCGGATGCCGGGGCGGATGTTGCAGATATACCTGTTGATGCGCGTTATGCGAATGCTTGCTTCTATCATTGTGATGCTGGTATATTGCGTTGCCGTGCGTGAAGAAGCGAAAGAATTCCTGCTGACGTTTATCGCGAACTATCTGATATATTTGATTTATGACTCTTGGTTTTTCTTCACTTTTGAAGCTAACCGGAAGTTGAAAAAGAAAATGAAACAAAAAAATGAAACAATTGCGTAACATACTAACCGGGGTGTTGCTGGTGTGGGGATTATTGTTATCCGCCTCTGTGCAGGCCGACAGTATTCCTGTTGCACAAAATGGACTTGCGGCCGAACTCGACAGTATAGCCCAACGTGATGATGTAACCTCTGCAGAGCAAGAGAAGAATACGGTGAATGTAAAGGAAATCGTATTCGGGCATATTGGCGATTCGTACGAATGGCATATTACAGCTTTTGGGGAAACGCATGTTATCATTCCGTTGCCTGTCATTGTATATAGCAGTACAACAGGATGGCACACTTTCCTTTCTTCCCGTTTGGAAGAAAACGGCGGAAGCTACGAGGGGTTGTCCATCGCTCCGGAAGGCAGTAAGTACGAGGGAAAATTGGTAGAATACGATGCCGCAGGTAATGAGGTGCGTCCTTGGGATATATCCATTACGAAAGTTACGTTGGCACTGCTTATCAATAGCGTCTTATTGCTTGTCATTATTCTGAGCGTGGCCCAATGGTATCGCAAGCATCCTCAAGGCAGTGCGGCGCCGGGCGGTTTCATAGGATTTATGGAGATGTTCATTATGATGGTGAACGACGACATTATAAAGAGTTGTGTGGGACCAAAGTACCGTAAGTTTGCCCCTTACCTGCTGACAGCGTTTTTCTTTATCTTCATAAATAACCTCATGGGATTGATTCCTATCTTCCCGGGCGGGGCGAATGTCACCGGAAACATTGCCATTACGATGGTCCTGGCTGTCTGTACGTTCCTTGCCGTCAATATTTTTGGAACCAAAACATATTGGAAAGACATTTTTTGGCCAGATGTACCCTGGTGGTTGAAAGTGCCTGTACCCATGATGCCGTTCATAGAATTCTTCGGAATCTTTACGAAGCCGTTTGCTCTGATGATACGTCTTTTTGCCAATATGCTGGCGGGACACATGGCAATGCTGGTGCTGACTTGTTTGATATTCATATCGGCGAGTATGGGACCTGCTTTGAACGGGACATTAACGGTGGCTTCGGTGCTGTTTAATATCTTTATGAACGCATTGGAATTATTGGTAGCCTTTATCCAGGCCTATGTGTTTACGATGCTGTCGGCCGTGTTCATCGGTCTGGCGCAAGAGGAACACAAAGAGAAAGCGGAGGAGAAGGCTATAAAGTGATGGAGTGATAAAATCGAGAAAATAAACATTAATAGAATAACAATTTAAAAACTGAAAGTTATGTTACTATCTGTATTATTGCAAGCTGCTGCGGCAGGTGTTGGAGTTAGTAAATTGGGTGCAGCCATTGGTGCTGGTTTAGCTGTTATCGGCGCAGGTGTAGGTATCGGTAAGATTGGCGGTTCCGCCATGGAAGCCATCGCACGCCAACCGGAAGCATCGGGAGATATTCGTATGAACATGATTATTGCCGCCGCCTTGATTGAAGGTGTCGCATTGTTGGCAGTTGTTGTGTGTCTGTTGGTATTCTTCTTATAAAAAGATAAAATTATGTCATTGTTATTACCTGATAGTGGTCTGCTGTTCTGGATGCTCCTTTCATTCGGCGTGGTTTTTGTGATATTGGCCAAGTACGGCTTTCCCGTCATTACTAAAATGGTGGAAGGCCGTAGGACCTACATAGACCAGTCGCTGGAAGTGGCACGTCAGGCAAACGCCCAACTCGCCAAACTGAAAGAGGAGAGTGAAGCGCTGATTGCTGCCACGAACAAGGAGCAGGGACGCATCATGCGGGAAGCAATGCACGAGCGTGACAAGATTATTGTCGAAGCGCGTAAACATGCGGAAGCCGTTGCGCAGAAGGAACTGGATGATGTAAAACAGCAGATTCAGCAAGAGAAGGAAGAAGCTATCCGCGATATTCGCCGTCAGGTTGCTGTACTATCGGTAGATATTGCGGAGAAGATTATCCGTCGTAATCTGGACGAGAAGCAAGACCAGATGGAAATGATTGACCGTATGCTGGATGAGATGCTGACGCCCAATCACTAATCATTAATCTTTAGAAGAAATGGATATAGGAATTGTTTCGATGCGATATGCAAAGGCTCTTATGGAGTATGCCAAGAGCACGGGTACGGAAGACAGACTATATACTGAAATGCGTACGTTGAGCCGGAGTTTCGAGAAACATCCTGATTTGCGTACGGCATTGGAGAATCCGGTACTGTCGGTACGGGAGAAATTCTCGCTTATCTGTACCGCGGCCGTGGGGGATGCTCCTGCCGAGCGTGAGTTGGCCCGTTTCATTACGCTGGTATTAAGAAACAGGCGTGAGGCGTTTCTGCAATATATTTGTCTGAGCTATCTGGATTTATACAGAAAGAGCAGGCATATCGGGATTGCGAAACTGACGACCGCCGTACCCGTAAGCCATGAGATTTGGGAACGTATCCGAAACAGCGCTTCCCATCTGCTACATGCCGAAATGGAGTTACAGACAGATGTCGACCCATCTATTGAAGGCGGATTTATATTCGACGTCAACGATTTCCGTCTGGATGCCAGTATTGCTACTCAGCTAAAGAGAGTGAAACAACAGTTCATTGATAAGAACAGAAGAATCGTGTGATTTACGATTTGACAATTTGCAATTTACTATTTAGTATTGTGACGGGTAAGTTGTAAGAGGTCAAAAGCGGTATATGATTCGTTTCTTCAGAAAGTAAAATAGTAAATCGTTAAATAGTAAATACTAAAATGTTGTCTGAAAATATAAAAGTAAGCGAAGTCTCCGATATTCTGCGCAAACAGTTGGAAGGCATCGACACCCGCGTGCAACTGGATGAAATCGGTACGGTACTGCAAGTCAGCGATGGCGTGGCACGTATCTACGGATTACGCAATGCCGAAGCAAACGAGTTGCTGGAATTTGACAACGGTATCAAAGCCATCGTGATGAACCTTGAAGAAGACAACGTGGGCGCCGTATTATTAGGCCCTACGGATAAAATCAAGGAAGGATTCGTGGTGAAACGTACCAAGCGTATCGCTTCCATCATGGTGGGAGAGGGTATGTTGGGACGCGTTATCGACCCGTTGGGCGCACCGTTGGACGGCAAAGGCCTGATAGGCGGCGAGCTTTGTGAGATGCCGTTGGAACGTAAGGCTCCGGGCGTTATTTTCCGCCAGCCGGTAAACCAGCCGTTGCAAACCGGCTTGAAAGCTGTCGATGCCATGATTCCTATCGGCCGCGGGCAGCGTGAGTTGATTATCGGCGACCGCCAGA
>OAUW01000048.1_pt1 | contig 115788 bp, 99 predicted proteins | sample 1495241 | NCBI WGS metagenome assembly OAUW01 (sample SAMEA2580063, study PRJEB22360) | human gut metagenome | biome: human gut; feature: human-associated habitat; material: faeces | place: Denmark | collected 2008/2010
ACGGACGGGCAGGCGGCCTTTCAATAACGGGATAAGGCTTGAAATCCGTTCCGCCTCGTCTTTACCCTGTTTCCGCCCGGCGGGTTCTTAGCCCAACGGGTTCTCTTCTTCTCCGTCGTTTCCGCCACCGCCGCCGTTGCCGCCCGACGAACCGTCCTCTTTGGGATTGTACAACTCGAACGCCACGTTGTTCGGCCCGCCTTTGGTCGTTGCTCCGGAATCATTTACCAGACGCAGGCCGCTGTCGGTGAGGAAACGGATATTCACCTTGTCGATATTCTTAACGGTGGAGTCTTCCGATTTCACAGTGCCTTTGCTGTGGAAAGTGGTGTAAAACACGCCGAGGCCGTCCAGCTTTACGCTGTCGCCGTCTGTCAGCTTGCGCTTGATGTTGCGTACAAGGGCGGTGACTACGTGCTCCACGTCTTCGGCGGACATACCGCCCAGTTCCTCAATCTCTTGCGCGATGCGCTTGGTGTCGTATAGGCGGGAGTTCTTGGCTTTCCGCTTCAAGTAATACAGTTGCGGGGAAGTCTTGTCCCCGACTTTCTGATAGCGTTGTACACGCTCTACGATAATTGCCATGATGAAATTAGGTTTTAATTGGTAATATTGATTATTGATTGCTGACGGTCAGAGGAGAAGTCTCCGCGGCGATATTCCTTACCTCGTTTCGTTGAAACAAAGATACGGCAGGCACAAGGCGGAAAATACGTTTCGGTAAGGTTGGGTAGTTTTGAGTAGGGATAAGTAAGGTTATGTAAGGATAAGTAAGGTTGAGTTGTTTTGAGTAAGGATAAGTAATGTTATGTAAGGATAAGTAGGTTGAGCGGTTTTGCGTAAGGATAGGTAAGATTATGTAAGGATAAGTAAGCTTAAGTTGTTTTGCGTAAGGATAGGGCATGTTTAGTAAGCTTGGATAAGGATAAGTAAGCTTAGGCAACGCTCGGTACGTTTGAGTGCTGCTAAGTACGATTGGGTAACAATGACAGACAGATAGTACAAACAGACTTTCAACATTTACTTATTGTATTAAATTATAATAATCATGCAAATAATAGCAAAAAAGTGTTATCTTTGAGCATCCTTCTTTCCGCAAGGGGAGTAAGGTGCGTTTTTTTCGATGGGGCGTCCCCCCGACGTTTTTTTGTAAAGCAGATAAGATAACCCCTTACATAAACCAAAAAAATAACAAGCTAATGGATAAAAGTCCTGTATGTACCTGCCTGATGAAGCAGGATTTGGAAGAAGCCGCCGACCCTTATGAGTTTCTCGACGAAAACTACTCAATCCCCGGTATCCTCGACAATCTGGATAAACTCTCCCAGAAAGAATTGAAATGCGCCTGTTGCCTGTTTGGCGTGGCGTTGCAGAAAGGCTGCAAGAAGAAAAAAAAACGGTGGTAGAGGATGATATACCGCCCGATATAATTGCTTATCCCGCTGAAAATCACTATCTTTATATCTCCAACCATAATTAGGATTACCGTAAATTACCCCACATGGAACAGGCAGATGAAGATATTGTAGAGAAAGCGTTTGTCGTGCGCAGCTACGGCAAAGGCGAATTGGCGAGCATGTATATAGGCGGTGTGCAACAGCAGACGGCCGTCAAGCAGTTTAACGAATGGATACGCACCGCTCCCGGACTGGAACAGCAGTTGCAGGAAACGGGCATGACGCCTACCGCAAGACGGTACACGCCCGCGCAAGTGCGACTTATAATAGGGGTGTTGGGGACGCCATGATTTCCACCTCACAGGATAAATCCATTCCGCCCGTAAGACGGATATTTCCGTTTCACGGGATGAATTTATTTCTCTCGTAAGATGGTTTTATTTCTCTCGTAAGATGAATTTATTTTTCTCGCAGGATGATTTATTTCATCTCGTAAGAGGAATGAAAATCTTTGTCATACATAGATACTTTCTTTTATTATTCGTTGTTTCAGGCGGCTGTTCATACATTCTCGTATCCTTATCAAGTCTACCGGGCTTCCCAACAGATTTTCTAATTCGTTTTGAAAACGTTCCAGCGTGAGGAGTGAAAGAGCATCTCCTTCGTAGCAGATGTCGACATCACTGTGCTCTGTCTGTTCGCCACGGGCAACGGAGCCGAAAATACCAAGGCGTTTCACACCGTATTTGGCGGCGGAGTGTGCCTTGTAGGTACGAAGTAACTCTAATATTTCGGTAGTCGATTTCATGGGATTATGCTTTTTTCTTTTTTTTGAGAAATGCGGGCAGGAGCGAGGTAAGGTACTTCTTTATCCGTTTCCAGCGGGATGCGGGGCGTTGGCGCAGCCGTATCAGCGCGTGGGCGTACAGGCAACAATCGCAGCGCAGGTGGGCGAGGGACGTGCCGTAAAGGTTGTCTAACGATTCGGGAAAGGTGCAGTAGGAGTGTAAAAGGTCGTAGAGGTCGGGAGTCGTTTTTAGTTCTTCCAACAGGGCGCAGTAGCGGTGGGGGCAGGGATGTTTCTCTGTCAGGTCGGGGAATGCCGTTGAGGGGGCTGTCGCCTTATCGGTGCTATTGGCAATCTCCTCGTTTTTTTCTTCGCTTGTTTCTTGTTCCTTTTTCATGGCTTTTTTTTAATCGGGTTAATAGTGTGTTCCCCCGTCAGCCATAATAAAGAATGGCGTGGAAACTATTGATATTATTATCCCACCCCTGAGGCTCTGGTAAGACCGTACAAGAGAATAATAATAAGCAATAGCTCCACGCCAAACTTTTATATAACAGAGTTATACGCAAGCCGGACGTGGAGAGTCTCACTTATTACTCGTTCTTGTGAAAATTTACCAGACTTTCGTAGGAGTGACGAATAATAAAATGATTTTCTCCAAATCAAGAAAAACACATCTTCTCACAACGCCGGGAGAAGACCGGGACAAAGATAAACATTTTTCCGGTTGCCCGTACGAAATGGGGAGATATTGTTGGGGGTCATTAGAGGGCTCATTTCCTTATTGCCCCTCTTTACCACGCCTTTTATTCCTTTTTCGATACTTATCTTCTTGTTTCACAATGAGTTGTTGCTCTACCGCTTTTTTCAGGTAACGTTTGGCGGTGGATTGTGAAATGCCAAGTTTTTGGGCGGTAGTGACGAACTCGGTGTAAGAAAAAGTCCGTGGCATTTCTTGAAGTACCGCTTCAAACAAGTGTACCTTTCTCATGGCTACGGGCGGACGTCCGGTGTCGGGCAGCATCGTACCCAGCAGCAGACTGTGCTCGAGTACGGTAGCGGTTATCCGCATGGCGGCGTCGAAGTCGGTATCGTTGCAGCAGTATTCTTTGGCATACCGGTAGTCGTCCCATTTGCGGAAGAGGGTGAAGATAGACGCCAGACGCATGGCAAGCAGTCCGTGACGGAATACGATGCTGCTAAGGTATTCGTGTCCCTCTATCAAGGCGGATTTGAGCCATGCCGAGAACTGCTGCGTGTGGCGTTCCCATTGTTCGGGAGTGAAGGTGACGAGGGTGGGAGAGCCGAGCAGGAGCTTGTGCATCTCGAACAGTTGCTCTCCCAAGGCGTGGAAATGGGCACGCAGGTCTATACGTCCTTCGCCCGGAGCGCATGTCTCCCAATGCGGATTGATTTGGCGGGTGTAGATGGCGAAGCGACTGTACAGGCCGTTTTCGTGCGAACGGAAGAAGCAGAGGAACTGTTCGGGAGTGCCCGATATGGACAGTGCCAGATGAGGGTGGGGCACGACTATCGGATCACCGTCCGTCTTGTACGACTGCGAGATTTCTTCGTGGTGGGCTGCTTTGCAGAGGATGTCCTCGTACTTGCCGTAGTCCTGGGTGAGCGAGGAAATAAGGGTGTTGATTTCGGTAGATGCCATGTGGCAGCCGAGTTCGCCGTTGGTGGCGAGCTGTTCCAGCAGGCGGCTCTTGCTGGTGGTGGCGGAGGTTTTCAGATACTTGCCCTTGGGCTCTTCGGGTTTCTTGGAGCTGTCGGGGGCGCGGTGTTCACGCTGTGCCTGATGTACTTCGGATTCCCATTCGATTTGCGCTTTCTCGAAAGCCTTTTTCTGGGCATGCCGCTGGCAGTCGTAGTACTCTTGGGTAGCGTCGAGCAGACTGTTGGTAAAGGCCATTACTCCCTTTCCCGCTGCGGAAGAGGCTACGATGGCATTGTAGAAGTTCGGCGCATAGAGGGCGTTCTTATAGAAGAAGCTGACATACGGAAAAACCGCGCTGCAACAGTTAAGGCAGCTCAGCAGTACGATGTCGCGCTCACGCGGGTCGGCGGAGTAGCGTACGCAGTCCTGCAACAATTGGGGCAACATCTCGTAGACGCTCTCGGGAATGTAAGGAGACTGTGCACGAAGTTCGTTGTTTTTTTCCAACAAATCTTCTTCGTCGGGCTCTTCATCGGGCGGCTCGGCGGGGTCATAAAGGGAATGAGCCTCGCTTTGACCCCTTTTATATTCTTCCGTTTTTTTCGGAAGAGATTCAAAGAACTGATAACCAGCGTTTATACGTTGGCGGATGTCCTCGGCTGTAAAATCGGCCGCAGAGTAGCGGCGGGTGAAAATACGGGTGATTTCTTCCAGCTCTTCTTTTGAAAATCCTTTACTGCGTGCCACACGTCCGAGCTTCAGCGCAAGGTCGTTCCGTTCGCCTCGGCGGAAAGGGTTGCGGTGCTCGAAGTCGTTGAGGAATTGGGCGAGGAAACCGGGAGCGGCATCGGGGGTGGAAGGAGTGGCGGAGTTAGAAGCAGTGTTGGAAGTAGTGTTGGAAGCAGTGTTGGAAACGGTGTTCGGGGCAGAGGCGGAAACTGAGGCGGAAGCTGCTGCCGTACCTGCGTCTGTTGTATCTGCGTTCGTACCTGTTCCTGTATTTGCAACTCCTGTTGTATCTGTTCCTGCTGTATCTGTTCCTGCTGTTGTTCCTGTTCTTGTTTCCGATGTCCTTGTTCCTGTTCCCGAACTCCTATTCCCTGCATTTCCATTCCCTGCAATCTCCTTTTCCGCAACTCCCCTTTCCGGGCCCGTCATTTCCTCTCCCCACTGCATCCGGAACGTTTCCGCACCGGGGTTGTAATACGCGTCGGCATCCCACGAGTAGAAGCTGGGCTGCGTCAGTATCTTGCACTTGGAGTCGTAATCGTGTCCGGCATGGCGGCTCACGGCTTCTCCTACGGCGGCGTACAACCGCTCATAGTTCCGTTCCACATCCCCGGCGGCCACGAGCGCGAATGCGCGCACCCCGTTGTGCGAGAAACTCATGTGCGCCACCACCACGTAAGGCAGTTGCCGCAGCAGGCCGCACACTTCGGCGGTGCGCGCTCCGGTGTGGTCCATGTCTATTTGCAGCAGTCCGCTGTGCCTGACGAGGTTCTTTACCGCATGTCCGCCGCTGCACACGCCGGCGGGTACGATGCAGGGCATCCTGTCCTTTACGGCCTGCGCTTCGGCTTCATGTCCCGGCAGGGCTGCGAGGCGCATATACTCCTCTACGCGTGCCTTGAACATATCGCTGCGCACATTGTTTACATACTGTCGAAGGCTGATGATCCGTGATGTTTTACTTCGGACGGAGCCGAATTCGGAGATTTCTATCTCTCCCTCTGTACATGTAGTTACCATGTCTTTGTTTTATAGGATGAGTACTGATTGAAGCAGGCTGTCTCCGATGCATGCAAAGCGCGGTCGGAAGACAGCCTGTTCAACGTTTGTTACCACAAAGTTACTGAAAATAAAACGGACGCTTTTTCCTGCCTATACACTTTGCGCCACCTATTCCGGTGTGTCCCAACACATTGCATTTGTGTAAATGTATAAACATACTTATGGGGGATATTTGTACTTTATTAACGGTTCAGCGCCCTTTCCCGTTCCTTTTCCCGCTGCGCCAGCTTTCTTTCGTAAGCCTTAATCAGTTTCTCACATCCCTTTACTATCCGCTTCAACGTGTGGTAGGCTTCATCGCTTACTTCGTAGTTTTCGTCGGTAACGATTTTAATACACTCCATGGCTTTTCTTACTCGATTCAGATGTGCCCATCCTTCTTTTTTTTAGTTTCCATAATGATTCATATAATGTTTTACCTTAAAAAATAAAGGCGGCAAAGATATTCTAAATTTCCTGAAAAATAATCATGCCGACAGCCTTTTATATCGGATATATATCCGTATCTTTGCATGTAGAACAGACGAACAAACGAAATGAAAATAAAGACAATAGCTGCCTTGCTATCGTGCTGGGTAGTTCTGCTCTGCCTGCCGGGATGCGGGCGCAAGCCTCATGCCGGGCGGTATAAGATAGCTCTTGTCCACTCCTACGAAGCCGGCTATCCGGATGCCGGACGCACCCGGGAAATGCTGAGTGACGCGCTGGCCGGGCACGGCATCTCCTGCGACTTCCGCGAATACTTCCTGGACTGCGACGACCTGCTGCCCGCTAAAGAAGAAGAGCGCTGCTCGGACTTCATCGACGACTTCACCCGCTGGGGCGCCCGCCTCGTGGCGGTGCTGGACGACCAGGCGCTCTACTCGCTCATGGCCTGCGGCAATCCCCGCCTGCACGACCTGCCCGTGGTGTTCGGCGGCGTAAACTATCCCAACCGCAAGCTGCTGGAACGCTATCCCAACGTGACGGGCTACGCCGACGCTCCCGACTACCTGAACACCGTACGCATGGTGGAGCGCATCATGGGCAAGTCCCGCGTGTGCGTGATAAACCGCAACAGCGTACTCGACCGCTTCATCTGGAACGACCTCACCGGGCAGCTCCGCGGGAAAGGCTACGAAATCTACTGCGGACAGATAGGCATGCACGTGTCCGTCCACCGGGGGCTGAGCAGCGCCCTGCCGCCCGTAGCGTCCGGCATGAGCGGGGAGAACGAACGGTTCGACACCACCGCCATCGTCCGGCTGAACGGCGACTCGCTCTCGCTCACCCAGATGGCGTGGACGGGGCACGGCCACCGCACGCTCTGCCTTTTCACCAGACGGGAATTCATAGCCGTGCACTCCGCCAACTTCTTCCACAACCCCTGCTTTGAAACTGTGAACGAGGGCTTCGGTACGTCGGACTACGCCCTGGGCGGCTACTTCGCTCCTCTCGAAACGCAACTGGACGACATGGCGCAGGGCATCGCCGAACGTCTCCGCGGCGCGACGCCCGACAGGCAGGTGCGGTATTGCGCCAAGCGGTACGTTGTAAACTGGCACGTGCTGCAACGCTACGGCATCCCCCTGAGCCGCATCCCCAAGGAGTACACCGTGATGTACATCCCCTTTACGGAACGCTATCATTACACCTTATTATATATAGCCGCCCTTTCGGGGCTTCTCCTGCTGCTGCTCATCGCCTTTCTTATCCGCAGCCTCTCCGTGGAGCGCAGGCGCAAGCGTGAGGCGCAGCACTCCCTGCGCTACGAGCACGAAACGCTGACGCTTGCCATCAGCGGCAGCTCCACCTACGTGTGGCGCCTGGAAGGCGAGGGGATTATCTGCGACCCGCACTTCTACGACCTTATCCGCCACCCGCGCGAGCGCATCACGCTGGACGAGATAATACACTTCCTGCATCCCGCCGACCGCGAGCGTTTCTACCGCGGCTACCGTGCCTCGGAGAACGTGCATACCCATAAGGGGCACTACCGCTTCGACTTCACCGGCGGGGGCTACGAATGGTGGGAACTGCGTTACAGCACGCTGCCCGCTACCGTGTCGGGCGGCAAATACATCATTACGGGACTGTTGCAGAACATCCAGGACGTCAAAGACCATGAAGAGGAACTGATACAGGCGCGCCGTCTGGCGGAGCGTGCCGAGCTGAAACAGTCGTTCCTGAACAACATGAGCCACGAGATACGCACGCCCCTCAACGCCATAGCGGGCTTCGCCAATCTGCTGGTGTACGACCCGGAGCTGTCCGAAACGGAGAAGCGGGAGTATGCCGGCATCATCGACACCAACACCAAACTGCTGCTGAAACTGGTGGACGACGTGCTGCAACTCTCGCGCATGGAAACCGCCAACATGTCTTTCGACCTGCGCCGAGAAAGCGTACGCTGCCTGCTCGAAGCGATTTACCGGACACACAGCGTACTGATAAAACCGCCGCTGGAGTTCATCGCGGATTTCCCGGCAGAGGACGCCTTCGTGCACGCAGACCGCATGCGGCTGACGCAGGTCCTCACGAACTTTCTGAACAACGCCGGCAAATTCACGTCCGAAGGCCATATCAGGCTGGGATACGTCCGCCTGCCCGCCACCCGCGAAGTGGGCATCTACGTGGAAGACACCGGGATAGGTATTCCGCAAGAGGAACGGGAGATGATTTTCGCCCGCTTCTACAAGCGCAGCGAGTTCTCGCAAGGCGTGGGACTGGGGCTGCCCATCTGCAAAGTCATTGTGGAACGGCTGGGCGGACGCATCGAAGTAAAATCGCAAGTGGGGCGGGGAAGCCGGTTTACGGTGGTGCTGCCTTGCGCGGAATAGTCATATATACCTTTTTTCCGATGACATATACCGTATTTACATACCTGCTGACGCTATTCTTAAAAAATGTAGCAGAAATGTAATGCAAGTACATATTATTTTGCTTATCTTTGCCAATGTTTTCAGAAATATAACATTTTACGAAACTAATTAAAAACAATTATGTTAAAAAGACTAAGACTTATTTTTACGCTGATGCTGGTTCTGGCAGCTGCGGGCGTAAATGCGCAGGTTACCACTTCCGCCATCAGCGGCAAGGTGACCGACGAACAGAATGAAACAGTGATCGGAGCGACGATTGTTGCTGTTCATGAGCCCTCTGGTACACAGTACGGCGCCATCACCAACGTGGACGGACGCTATACCATTCAGGGTATGCGTACGGGCGGCCCGTACAAGCTTACAGTGTCTTATGTAGGTTATCAGAGCGCGGCGTTTACCGGCATCATGCTGGAATTGGGTAACACTTACACACAGAACGTAAAACTGCACCCCAGCTCGGAGTTGCTGGATGAAGTGGTAGTCGTAGCCGACGCCAAGACCAAAAGCGGCGCTGCCACCAACTTCTCCGCAAACGCCATCGAGAATACCCCGACCGTAGACCGCAACATCTACGACATCGTGAAGAACAGCCCGCTGGCCATGACTTCCAAAAACGGCGGTATCACGTTTGTTGGCTCCAACAACCGCTACAACAGCTTCCAAATCGACGGTACGGTAGCCAACGACGTATTCGGCCTCTCTGCCGGCGGTACGAACGGCGCTCAGACAGGCGCCAATCCCATCTCCATGGACGCCATTCAGGAAATTCAGGTGGTGGTAGCCCCCTACGACGTCCGCCAGAGCGGATTTACGGGCGGCGGCATCAACGCCATCACCAAGCAGGGTACGAACGAAACTCACGGTTCGGCTTACACCTATTTCAACAACCAGAACATGTATGGCAAGTATAGCGCCGTACGCGGCTACGAGAAGTCGCCGATGTCTCAGCAGTTCGACCGTACTTACGGCGGTACGCTGGGCGGCGCCATCATCAAGAACAAACTGTTCTACTTCGTCAGCGCGGAAGGCAAGAAGAACAGCTATCCTTCAAGCACTTACCCGGGCTATACCTCTAACTATATCACCAGCGCCACCGCCAAGCAGATTGCCGACCAGTACAAGAATCTGACCGGTATCGAAGAGGCTTACGGCGAACGTGACATCGAACAGAAATCTTTCGGCCTCTTGGCGCGTGTGGACTGGAACATCAGCGAAAAGCATAAACTCGCCGTACGCTACCAGCACAACAACTCTTATAAAGATGTGTACGGAGCCAACTCCACCACTTACTACTTCGGCAACAGCGGTTACCGCATGAACAACAAGATGAATTCGGTAGTGGCCGAGTTGAACTCCCGCCTGAGCGATAACCTCTACAACGAGCTTCGTGCATCGGGCACGTTCGTTCGCGACTTCCGCGATACGGAATATGCAGGCCCTTGTGTGCAAATCAGCAATGTGGTAGGCGGTGACGGTGAAACGAAGATTACAGCCAACATCGGTACGGAATTCTCTTCCGGCGCCAACAGACTGGATCAGGATGTATACAGCTTCGAGGACAACCTCTCCTGGTATCTCGGCAACCATACCCTGACTTTCGGTACTCACAATGAAATCTACAAAATCAGCAACTTGTTTATCCAGGCTTCGGAAGGCGCGTGGTACTACAACTCTTTGGATTACTTCCTGCAAGACAAGCCTTACAAGTTTACGTATAAGTATAGCGACCCCGACATGACAGGCGGTGACTTGAAATACGCCCCTGTAATGAAAGCCGGACAGTTCGGTTTCTACGCTCAGGACAAGTGGGTGGTGTCGAGAGACTTCAACTTCACTTACGGTATCCGTTTCGATATTCCCCTGCTGTTCAACAAACCTACCGTAAACTCCGCTTTCAATGACTTCGCTGCCGAACGCAACATGGGTGTGCGCGTAGGCGAGACTCCGAGCGCCAAGCTGATGGTTTCACCGCGTGTAGGCTTCAGCTGGTACACCGACGAGGAGCATCGCACGCTTATCCGCGGCGGTGTGGGTATCTTTACCGGACGTGTACCGTTCGTATGGCTCAGCAACTCGTTCAACAATACGGGTATGGAGCAGAAGGGTACTACTCTCCAGCCTAAGGACGCGTCGGGCAAGAACGATACCAACGAGGCTCCTTCACTGGGCGAATACAAGGATAATCCGCTGTCTGCCGCCACGGGTAGCATGAAGCAGGATATCGTGACTACCGACAAGAAGTTCAAGTATCCGCAAGTGTTGCGTGCCAATCTGGCTTGGGAGCAATTCCTGCCGGGTAACGTGAAAATGACTCTTGAGGGTGTTTACTCCAAGACCATGAACAACGTGTTCTTTGAAAACCTCGCTCTGGTGGAAAACGGACAGGTGTACGCCGTTCCGGGTGTAGAGGCTTCCGCTTCTCCCGCTTATAAGGTGCAGGCCGGTGATTATTACTCCATCATCAACCTGAAGAATACGAACAAGGGTTACAGCTACGCTCTTTCAGCCTTGCTGGAGAAACACTTCGGATTCGGTCTCGACATGTCGGCTTCTTATACGTTCGGACACTCCAAGTCTGTGAACGACGGTACTTCTTCCGTAGCTTACTCCAACTGGAAGTACAACTACTCCCGTGATACCAACAGCGGCAACGAACTCGGTTTCTCCAAATTCGATATTCCGCACCGTGTAATGGCTCAGGTAGCTTACACCACTCCGAAATACTGGAACAACTGGATGAGTACTTCTATCTCTGTCATCTACAACGGATTCTCCGGAAACCGTTACAGCCTGACCATGAACGAAACGTCCGACTTCAACGGCGACGGACAAAAGGGTAACTCCCTGCTGTACATCCCGACCGACGAAGAACTGAACAAGATGGAATTTGTGGATGCTACAAACAAGAAGGGAGAAGTGACCATGACCGCCGAAGAGAGCCGCCAGGCTTTCAAACAGTGGATTGAGGACGACGCTTACGCCAAGAACCACCGCGGACAGTATGCCGAACGTAACTCCAACCTCACCAAGTGGGAGCACGAAATCAATCTCCACCTGGCTCAAACCATCTATAATCCTAAGGGTTTGGGTAAGCTGGAATTTACTTTCGACATCATCAACTTCGCCAATATGCTGAATAAGAAGTGGGGAGCAACCTACGGCTCGCTCTACAACCTCTCACCGATTTCCGTTACGAAACTGACAACGGTAAACGGCCAGACCACTCCTAACTATATCTACAACAAGTCTGAAATCACCAAGAGCGATGTTTCTTCACGCTGGCACGCTCAGGTAGGTGTCCGCTTGACGTTCTAAGGATATTTTATTTTATGTTTATTTTTATGGTAGAGCTGTTCCGGGAGACCGGGGCGGCTCTATCTTTTTTTAGTTGTAGCTTGAGCGTAAGAGGAAATACGGTATGGCAGAGTAGGATGGTATTTTGATTTTGTTCGCGATTTATTTGTATAGGTATAATTAATCAGTTACTTTTGTTTTATCCTGTCGGATGAATAGAAAACGAATGGCTAAAAACAGAATGGTATGGATGATGCATTGAAAATAACCGATACGTATTGGGAAATGTTGAAATCGTTGAGTGATGATATAAAATTGCGTTTGGCTACACGCCTTACGGCTTCTGTTGTGGCCGGTAAAGTTACCCATAGGGATAAGACGCAAGATATGATAGAAAAACATATGGGTAAATGGAAAGATGAACGCAGTACGGACAAAATCATAAAGGATATGTATGAAGGCCGGAAAAGCGTAAAGGCTCCATTGAATTTTGATTGAGATGGATAGGGTACCTAAATATTTGCTCGACAGTAATATTTGCATTTATATCCTTAGAGGTCAAAAAGGAATGTGTGAACAGTTGCGGAGAGTTGGCTGGCATAATTGTTGCATTTCGGAAATGACCGTTGCGGAACTGTTGTATGGTGCGGAATGCAGTAATTCCGTAGCGGAAAATATAAAAGAGGTATTATCCTTTTGTGCGGATATGGAAGTCATTCCTATCGCTGTCGCCGTATCTGAATATGCTTCTCAGAAAGCAAGGCTGAGAAGGAAAGGTACTTTAATTGATGATATAGACCTTTTTATTGGTGCTACGGCTGTTGCTATTGATGCTGTCATGGTGACGGAAAATGTAAAGCATCTTGATAGAGTGGAGAATATCCGAATTGAAAATTGGGCTTCTGAAAAGTAATTGTTTGTACGTTCTTCTTTTGATGTTTTCCTTTCTTTAGTGGTAATCTTTTGTTTTTTAACGCTTCACCGTGAATATCACCGGATTGTGGTCGCTGCATAAATCCAGATCGGGAGAGTAGTAGTCGATGCATTCCAGTTCGGGTGAATGGAAGGCGTAGTCGATACGCAGCATGCGCTTGCCGTAACGGTAGGTGTACATATAGCCGTGTCCGCCCGTCTTGAAGCCGTCTTCGAGGAATCCGGAGAGCCGGCGGTAGGTGTAGGATGAGGGTAGGGAGTTGAAGTCGCCGCACACCAGTATGGGGTGAGGGGCGGCAATGGCGAGGTGACAGATACTGTCGGTTTGGGCGGCACGTTTCACGAAGTTTTCATGCAGGGTTTCCGCCGCGTCCTGTACGGCTTGCGCTTCACGGCGGGTATTGTCGGTGGTGAGTTCGCGTTCCCATTTTTTACGGTTCCGGCTGACGCCGGTAGTTTGCAGGTGGTTGTTCAGCAGACGGATGGTGTCCGTACCCGCAACGATGTCGCACAGCATGCTGCAATTGGAGCTGTGGGGGTAGGTGATGAAGCGTCCGCCGGTGAGCGGGTAGCGGCTGAATACGGCGATGGGGAGAAGGCCGCGGATGGAGTCGTCTGCGGGGATAAGGGCGTATTGCCAGTGGGAAAGGGCGCGACGCAGGCTGTCTGCCGTGAAGTGTTCGTTTCCGCCGAATTCCTGAAAGCAGAGTACATCGACGTGCTGTTGCCGCATGTACCTGGCTATCTCTTTGCAGGAGTAGCCGGTGATTTCGTTTCCGAAGTTATGAACGTTGTAGGTGGCTACGGTGAGGTAACCGCCGGGTTTGCCCTGGCGGTTCGGTGCCGATGCCGTGGCGGGTATGTCACGGGCGGAACCGAACCGGATAACGGCCGTGAGGTACTCCCAATTGAAGAAGAAAGCTATCAGCGTGACGAACGCCCATTTCTTGCGTGCCACTGCCCAGCAGAGGGAGACAATCAGGCAGGAGACCAGCAATACCGGTACGGCAAGTCCCAGCAAGGGCATGACGGTGGAGCTTTCCGGATGGTAATGTCCGGAACGGGACGCGAGGATGGTGACGGCGGCCAGCACGAATGTGGCGGCTGTCAGTATCAGATGAAACAGGCTTTTGACGGCGGCTTTTCCCATGGTCGGCACCGGTGACTTATAAGGGCGTCGGAAGCTCCGGAGACGGGACTGCCGGAGCTTTGACGCTTACTCTTCTGTCGGTTATTTTATTACTGAATTAATCGGTTTTCCGTCTAAGAAGGCTTTTACATTATCCAGCATGATTTGCATGAGGCGTTCGCGGGCGGCGGCGCTTGCCCAGGCGATGTGCGGGGTGATGTAACAGTTTCTGGCGGTGAGCAGCGGGTTGTCGGCACGGGGCGGCTCTTGCGAGAGTACGTCCAGCCCGGCGGCGAAGATGGTGCCGTTGTTCAGGGCATCGGCAAGGTCTTGCTCGTTGATAAGCGGGCCGCGTCCGGTGTTGATGAGAATCGCGTTGGGCTTCATCTGTTTCAGGCGGACGGCGTTAATCAGTTCGCGGGTGGAGTCGGTGAGGGGGCAGTGCAGGCTGATGATGTCGCAGTTGGCAAAGAGTTCGTCGAGCTCCGTTTTCTTGATTTCGGGGGGAAGCTGGAAAGGCGATTTGGATGTGTACGCATGTACTTCCATGCCGAAGCCGATGGCGATGCGGGCGGTGTTGTAACCGGTTTGTCCGAGGCCGATGATACCGATTTTCTTACCGCGCAGTTCGATGAGCGGAGTGTCCCAGAAGCAGAAATCGGGACTGTCGCTCCAACGGCCTTTGCGTATCTCGTCGGTGTAGTGCTGCACCTGCTGGGCGATGTTGAGGATGTGCGCGAAGACCATTTGCGCGACGGACGGGGTGCTGTATGCCGGGATATTGGTAACGATGATGCCCCGCTCTTTGGCAGCGGCGGTATCGACGATGTTGTATCCGGTGGCAAGTACGCCGATGTATTTCAGGTCGGGCAGGGATGCGATGGTCGCCGCATCGAGCACGACTTTGTTCGTCAGCAGGATATCTGCTCCGGCTGCACGTTCAAGTACTTCGGTGGGGGCGGTACGTTCGTAAATGGTACATTCGCCCAGGCTTTTCAGTTCGTCCCAGGAGAGGTCTCCGGGGTTGGCGGCGTAGCCGTCTAATGCTATTATTTTCATGGGGTTATAAGTTATGAGTTATGAGTTATGAGTTATGGGGGTGGGGGTGTCATTTCGCTTTCCCCACAAACTGTCCATCCTTTCCTTATGCTTCTGTTCGGCGGGATTGTCCTGAGGATGCCAGATGCGGCGGTCTTTCAGGTCGTCGGGCAGGAACTGCTGGCGGACGAAATTGCCGGGATAGTCGTGGGCGTATTTATAGTTGCCGCCGTAACCGAGCTGTTTCATCAGTTTGGTGGGGGCGTTGCGCAGGTGCAGGGGAACGGGCAGGTTGCCTGTCTGCCGCACCAGTTCGAGGGCGTCGTTGATGGCCATGTAGGCGGAGTTGCTCTTGGGACTGGTGGCGAGGTAGATGGTAGTCTCCGCCAACGGGATGCGTCCTTCAGGCCAGCCTACTTTCATGATGGTGTCGAAGCAGGCATTGGCCAGCAGCAGGGCGTTGGGGTTCGCCAGTCCGATGTCCTCGGAAGCGGAAATGACGAGACGGCGGGCTATGAAAGCGGGGTCTTCACCGCCCTCTACCATGCGTGCCAGCCAGTAGATGGCTCCGTCGGGGTCGCTGCCGCGGATGGACTTGATGAAGGCGGAGATGATGTCGTAGTGCATCTCTCCGTCTTTGTCGTAGGCGAGGGGGTTCTGCTGAAGGCGCTCGGTCACCATCTCGTCGGTAATGACAACGGGGTCGCCGGCTTCGGACTGCACGACGAGGTCGAGGATATTAAGCAGTTTGCGGGCATCGCCGCCACTGTAACGGAGCATGGCGGTTGTCTCCTTGAGCTCTATCCGGCGCTCTTTCAGCTGGACATCCGTGGTTATGGCGCGCCGGAGCAGTTCCAGCAGGTCGTCTTTCTCCAGTGATTTCAGTACGTAGAGCTGGCAACGGGAGAGCAGCGGACGGATTACCTCGAACGAGGGGTTCTCCGTGGTAGCGCCTATCAGCGTCACCGTTCCCTGTTCCACAGCGCCGAGCAGGGAGTCTTGCTGCGACTTGCTGAAACGGTGTATTTCATCGATGAACAGTATCGGGCTTGCCTGCGAGAAGAAGCGGTTGTTCTTGGCGCGGTCTATCACGTCGCGTACGTCCTTTACGCCGCTGGTCACAGCGCTGAGGGTGTAGAACGGAGTTTCCAGCTTGTTGGCTATAATCTGTGCAAGCGTCGTCTTGCCCACTCCCGGCGGGCCCCATAGGATGAACGAGGAGATGCGTCCCGCATCAATCATCTTGCGCAGTACCGCTCCTTGTCCTACCAGATGTTTCTGACCGATGTACTCGTCTAATGTCTTTGGCCTAAGCCGTTCTGCTAATGGTTGCATGGTATGAGTTATGAGTTATAAGTTATGAGTTATTTGGTTGGATGGGATTTCTTGGAAGTTATGATGGTAGAGGTTATCATTTTATGTAGTTCGTTGCAATCTTGGTATAAAGAGTCATATTGCTTCGGGTCGATATATTGGGTTCTTTTCAATAGTTCAAGCCAATATAGGGTTTCTGCACACTCTTTTTGGGCAATGGCATGTTTATGAATGAAATCGGCTGTGGACTCTGCATATATCCCTTCACTGATGTTTGCTCCAATAGAGGTGCCGCTCCGTAATATCTGTTTCGCCATAACCTTTTCCTGCTTTTTATCATTCAGAAAATGATATAGATTGACAATGCGTATCGCAAAATCCATGGCTTTCTCTTTCAATATACTTTCCTTCATATCCCCCCCAAATAACTCATAACTTATAACTCATAACTCCTAAAATATCATCAATATCATAAACCTCACTCCGCCTTTCTTCACGCCGGGAATGTCGGTGTAGGTGAGGCGGCGCACATATTCTATGTGCAGCAGCTTGAAGATGTTGTAGATACCTACGCTGGCTTCGACGTAGGGGGTATTGCTCATGATATGGCTGGTGGGCATGCCATCGCGCATCGGGAAGAGGAAGAGGTCGGGGTTGCCGCTTTTGTACGGGTTGTTCTTGTCCGTCAGTGTGCCCCACATGCCTCGGATGCGGAACATCTCTCTCCACTTCAGCTTCTTGATGAGGGGGATGCGGTTGAAGAGCTTTCCGTTCATGTCGTAGCTGAGGGCGAGTGAGGCGTAGCGGTCGTTCAGGAACTCCATGTTGTTGATGAGGTTGAACGATTCGTTGTTCTGGGTGATGTACGAGAGGTTCGCCATCGGCAGGTTCAGCAACGGGAAGGGCACGGTGTTCCATTGCGCGCCGGCACGGGCGGTGACGTCCAGCTTACCCCACGAACCGAACCAGAAACGTTTGCGGATGCTGGCTTCCGTAAGGTTGAAGTTGTATTCGCCCCCAAGCACGCCTTTCAGGCCGACGGTGTGAGAGAGGGTGAACGTGGGCGCATCCAGCGATACGGGTACACGGCGCTGCTTGGTGTTGACGAACGTCTCACCGGGGGCGTAACGTAGCGTCAGTCCCAGCTCGGTGGTGGTGACGTCGTGCACCAGGGTGTTCTTCTCGTCCCATTCGCCGGGGGTGGAGCCGTTGTTCTTCCAGTATTGCAGCATACCGGCGGGCTGGTCGTTGCGGTGGCGCGCCATTGCCTTGACGGAGAAGCCGGATTGGGTTTCGAGCTCGTAGGTCAGGGTGGCGTCGCGCATGTACGACATCTGGTCTACGGTAGTCCATTTCCAGCCGACGAACATATTGTCCTTGTCCGTGGCCAGGTACTTGTCCATGGGAGACATCACGTCGTAGGTGTACTGGAAGGCGAGGTAATGCTTGGGGAACTCCCAAAGGACGTACTCGCGCTTGTTGAAAGAGTAGGCGGCCTGTCCGGAGTAGAACCATTTCTTGTCGCGCGTACCGTAGGCTCCGTAACCGCTGAAGCTCCAGTGCGGATGCAGGTTGCCGGTGGTCATGCCGCTGAGACGGAAACGGGTGCCGTTCACGTAGTTGCTGGTAATCATGGTGTTGATGGGACCGAAGTCGAACTTGCTGGGATGCTTCTTGCTGCCCGTCTCCACGAAGTTCTCGATGAGCGCCTTTGCACCGAATATGACGTATTTGAAGCCCGGTATCTGTTCGATGCGGTTCATGAACACGTCCATGGAGCTCTCTTTCTTGGTGAGCGGCACCTGGCGTACTTTAGCCCAGTATTCGTCGCTTTTGGCAAGCATGTTGGCTTCTTTGATGACGTTTCCTTTCAGGCGGAACAGGCGGGGTTCTATCTCATCGAATTTGTAGTCGCTGTACTTGGTGGTGCGCTGCACTTCCAGGCCTTGTATGCCTTTCATCAGGGCGAGCTCCACGGTCATGTCGTCGTCGGTGAGTACCCAGTTGCCGTCGGGCAGTTGCTCGAACTGCTGCACGATGTCGAGGTTCTCCACGAAGTTGACGCCTGTCTTCTTGGGCAGGTTCATGATGGCTTTCTTTACGGCGTAGGTGGAGTCTTTCACCACGTACAGGTGTCCGGTGAAGCCGAAGTCCTGCGAGTTCTGGGGCACGAAGGTGAGGTGCACGCATTCCTGCTTGTCCACCATGAGGGTGTCCATCAGGTAGAACTTATAGAAGCTGATGGCTCCGCGTCCGATAGGGCTGACGAAGCGGCGTTGCAGCAGGCGGATATCGTCGTCGTAGATGTTGACGTCGGAGAACACGTCGGTGAGGATGGTGCCCAGCATATCGCCCGTATTGAAGAATTCTTCGATACCGTTGGAGTTCATTCCCTCGATGATGGTTTTCTCGCTCTTGGGACTTTTGCGGTAGATGGTCTTGGAAGCCGTCTCCTTGATGGAGATGGGCAGAATCATCTTGTTGGTCTTGGGCGACACTTCCACCTGGTCTTTGAAGAAAGAGAATTTCTTGTAGATGCCTTTCTCCATTTTCTCCGGCGTGACGTCGTTGATGGACATCTTCATCTTCTCGTATTTCTGGTACTGGTAGTAGTCGTTCTCCTCGAGCTTCAGGGCTTTCTTGTTCTCGATGACCTTCTTCATGAACTCCACGGCGGGGTTGTTCTTGCGCGAGTACTTCTCTTTCTTGGGCTTGACGACGACTTCGGAAAGCATCACGTCGGCGGGTGTCAGCTTTACGTTGAGTACTTTCGTGCCGGGGGCGAACTTCACTTTCTTGGTGATGTAGCCTATGGCGGAGAAGGTCAGTTCATCCCAGCCTTTACGTGTCTCCACCTGGTATTCTCCGTCAGCGTTGGAGATGCCGCCTACGCCTTTTCCTTCGTATTGTACGGTGATATACATCAGCGGTTCGTGGGTGAGGGAGTCCGTTATAACGCCTCTTATCTGTGCTGATGCGCCGGCAGAGGCGAATAGTAAAAGCAAGAGGATGAGGGTAATGCTATATATTCGTTTCATACGTTTCATAATCAAGCCGCAAAGTTAACAATTTACTGTTAATCAAGAAGCAAATATATTTTAAAGAATGAGAGGGATGTTTAAGAGGGTGAGGCCGCCGTTCGGGCGTTTTCTCACTTTATTTCCCCCTCTTGTTTGTTAATATTGACAGAATAGAACGGGATTTGCCCAGGATAGTGACGATGGGGCGAATCGGCGTTTTGAGTTTTTTATACAATTGAATACATTTGTCTTATCAAATCACAAAATATATTGTATTATGAAAAAGTTATTTGTATTGGTTTTGGTTGCAATGGTGTCTACTGTAACCTTTGCGCAAATCTCTTGGAATGCGAAAGCAGGTATTAATATGAGTAAATTGACCGGTGGCGAGGGGGCCGACATGAAAGTGGGCTATCAGCTGGGTGTGGGCATGGAATATGCTTTTACCGATATGTGGTCTGTCCAGCCGTCGTTGATGATTGTGGGTAACGGAGCCAAATTTGATTACGGTGGCGGAGAGTCCGAAAAGTTCAAACCTACCTATTTGCAGATTCCTATCATGGCGGCAGGCCGTTTTCCGGTGACTGAAAGCATAAACATCGTCGGTAAGGTGGGTCCGTATCTGGGCTTTGGTCTGGGCGGCAAATGCGACGGCGAAAAGATTTTCAAATACGACGAGGATACCGGTGAAGGCTGGGACGCCAAACGCTTCGACTTCGGTTTGGGCTTCGGCGTGGGCGCCGAATTCGGCAAGTACCTGGTCGGCCTGGACTTCCTGTTCGGTCTGACGGAAGTGATGGATTGGGGCAAAGATTCTCCGAAGAATATGTCTATCGCTCTCTCGGTAGGTTACAAATTCTGATTACAGAAACATAATAACAGACTGACTTAAACTATTTTTCTTTTATTGTACTGTGTTTAGTGTGGGTATGGCAGCTAATGACCATACCCTTTTTTATATACCAAAAATCGCCTCGTAAAACAAGCGGATTCGTCTTACGGGGCGAAATAATCCGTCTTGCGGAATGGATAAATTCATCTCACGGGATGAGCCGGCTCATGTGGCGGGATGATTTTCCGGACGATTTCTATATTTTCTCTCCGTTTATCAGCGTCTGTACGATGCGCTCGGCGGTACGTCCGTCCCAGCGGTCGGGCAGGGTGGTGTGCTTCCATTCGCCGTGCAGCAGCTTGTCGAGGGCGGCGGAGAGGGCGAAGGAGTTCTCGCCTACGAGTTCGTTGGTTCCGATGCGCCAGGTTTCGGGATGCTCGGCGTAGGTGTTGAGCGTGATGCAGGGCACGTCGAGGAAGGTGGCTTCTTCGGCTATGTTGCCGGAGTCGGTCACGATGCCTTTGGCCTGGTTGATGAGGAAGCCGAAGTGCAGGTAGCTCTGGGGCGGCAGGATGTGCAGCCGGGGCATGTCGAGCCCCAATGACTTGATGGCGCGCTCCACGTACGGATGCACGGGGGCTACGATGGGCATGTCGCCTGCTTTCCCGGCCAGCGTCTGCATCAGGGAGCCGAGCACGGCTTTCTTTTCCAGCAGGTCGTGGCGGTTCAGGGTGAGCAGGAGATAGCCGCCCTTGCGCAGTCCGAGGCTGGAGAACCAGAGCGGCTGTACAAGGCGGTGGCGGTTGTAGCGGATGGTATCGATGAGGATATTGCCTACGTAATGGATGTATTCGGGTATCATGCCTTCTTGGTTGAGGTTGCGGTTGGCTACCATGCCGGCGGTGAAGAGATAGTCGGAGATGGCGTCTACAATCGTACGGTTGACCTCACGCGGCATATTCATGTCGAACGAGCGGGTTCCGGCTATGACGTGCGCCACTTTCAGCCCGCGCTTCTTGGCTACGATGGCGCAACTCATGGTGGCGGTCATGTCGTCCACCACGAGCACCACCCGGGCGGGGTGTTCGTTGAGCTCCTGCTCGAAGGCCAGCATGATGGCGGCCGCCACTTGGGAGGGGTCGCGTCCGCCGATGCCCAGGTAGGCGTCGGGCTTGCGCATGGCAAGGTCGGAGAAGAGCGAGGCGTCCAGGGTGGTGTCGTCCTGTGCTCCGGTGTACACTATGCGGTAGGAGATGTTCTTGCCTGCCTCTCTGGCTGCGTCGATGGCGCGGCAGAGGGGGGCGATCTTCATAAAGTTGGGACGTGCGCCCGATACGATGGTTATTTTCATTGCCGATATAAATTGATGAGACAAAAATACACTTTCTTAGGGAAATTATTTGTTACTTTGCAGAAAAAGAAATGCCCTCATGCCAACATTTGTTCAGATACTCGACTTCATTGGTACATTCGCTTTCGCCATCAGCGGCATACGGCTGGCTTCGGCGAAACGTTTCGACTGGTTCGGAGCCTATGTGGTGGGCTTCGTGACGGCCATCGGCGGCGGTACGATACGCGACCTGCTGCTGGATGTGACCCCCGGCTGGATGACCGACCCCATTTATCTGATATGTACCGGACTGGCGTTGCTGTGGGTCATCTTCTTCGGAAAGCATCTTATCCATCTGCACAATACGTTCTTTATATTCGACACAATCGGTCTGGCGCTGTTTACGGTGGTGGGCGTGGGCAAGAGCCTTGCGCTGGGCTATCCTTTTTGGGTGGCCATCATCATGGGCAGCATTACCGGAGCGGCGGGCGGCGTGATACGCGATGTCTTTATCAACGAGATACCGCTCATATTCCGTAAGGAGATTTATGCGATGGCGTGTGTGGTGGGCGGTACGGTGTATTGGCTTTGCGAACTTGCCGGCATGCAGTCTTACGGCTGTCAGGTGATAGGCGGAATATCCGTGTTCATCACCCGTATTCTGGCTGTGAAATATAAGATTTGTCTGCCCATACTGTCGGGCAACGACGGAGAGGAGCAAGGGAAAGAAAATTGACTTCGCCCGTTTTTCTCCGATAGATGTGTCTGCCTGTAATGATGTTCCGCTTTCATTACAGGCAGACACATTTTAATTATTCCCTCTGATGCGCCCTTTCCGTAGACATCTTTTTGTTTATCTTATGGTAATAATTGTCATAAATCAGCGGTGAAATTGTACTTCCTGCTGAATTTCAGCCGCTTCGCTTCACCCGAAAACTGTCAAAATAGGGGGTGAAATCTGTCAAATGATAGTTTTCACCCCAAAGAATACCCGTATTTCATCCCTCAAGACTTGGAAACTTCCGTATACTTGCAATCACTAAACCGAAACGAATATTAACCATTTAAAAAAATTAGCAAAGTATGAACACTTACAGTTTTAGAAAAGATTTACTTGCCGTGCAAGAAGAACTGCTTCGCTTTGCATACAAATTGACGGCCGATCGGGAAGAAGCGAATGATTTGTTGCAGGAGACCTCTCTTAAAGCCTTGGATAATGAGGATAAATATGAACCTGATACCAACTTTAAAGGTTGGATGTATACCATTATGCGTAACATCTTTATAAATAACTACCGGAAGATAGTTCGTGAACAGACTTTCGTAGACCAGACCGATAATCTGTATCATCTGAGCATGCCGCAGGATTCCGGCTTCGCCAGCACCGAAGGCGCCTACGACCTGAAAGAAATGCACCGCATCGTCAATTCATTGCCACGTGATTATAAAGTACCCTTCTCCATGCATGTCTCCGGATTTAAATACCGCGAAATAGCCGAACGCCTCGGACTCCCCCTCGGAACAGTAAAAAGCCGCATCTTCTTTACAAGACAGAAATTACAGGAAGAGTTGAAAGACTTCATTTAGTAAATTGAGAATTGAGAATTAAAAATTGAGAAATAGGCTGCGCGATGTTCGTTCTCTATTTCTCAATTTTTAATTCTCAATTCTCAATTTACCAAATGATATAAAACATATCTTTTGAGTGAATAATTATGGGGTTATTTTGACTATATGTCAGAATAATCCTTTATATTTGTATGTATCAAGTTAACCGAGTGACCAAATAGCTAATTACCTATTACAATGAAAAAAGAAATCAAATTCAGTCTTGTTTACCGCGATATGTGGCAGTCGTCCGGTAAATACCAGCCGCGAGTAGACCAGTTGGTACGTATCGCACCGTTGATAATCGAAATGGGCTGCTTTGCACGTGTCGAGACCAACGGCGGAGCTTTCGAGCAAGTGAACCTTCTCTATGGTGAGAACCCTAACAAGGCAGTCCGCGCCTTTACCAAGCCTTTCAACGATGCGGGCATACAGACCCACATGCTCGACCGCGGACTGAATGCGCTGCGTATGTATCCCGTTCCCGCCGATGTGCGCCGGCTGATGTACAAGGTGAAGCATGCGCAAGGCGTGGATATCACCCGTATCTTCTGCGGACTGAATGAAACGCGCAACATCATCCCTTCCATCCGCTATGCGCTCGAAGCGGGCATGATACCGCAGGCAACGCTCTGTATCACTCATTCGCCCGTACATACGGTGGAGTACTACGCCCGTATAGCCGACAAACTTATTGAGGCGGGAGCGCCCGAAATCTGCTTGAAGGACATGGCGGGCATCGGCCGTCCGGGTATGCTGGGCGAACTGACGAAAGCCATCAAGGAGAAACATCCCGACGTGCTGATACAGTATCACGGCCATAGCGGACCGGGGCTTTCAATGGCTTCCATCCTCGAGGTATGCGAAAACGGAGCCGATATCATAGATGTGGCCATGGAACCCATGTCGTGGGGAAAGGTGCATCCGGACGTTATTTCCGTACAGGCCATGCTGCGCGACAAGGGTTTCCGGGTGCCCGACATCAATATGAAGGCCTATATGAAAGCGCGCGCCATGACGCAGGAGTTCATAGACGACTTCCTCGGTTATTTTATGGACCCCACCAACAAGCATATGTCGTCCCTGCTCTTGAAGTGCGGGCTTCCGGGCGGTATGATGGGCTCCATGATGGCGGACTTGAAAGGTGTACATTCCGGCATCAACATGATACTGAAAGGCAAGAACCAGCCCGAACTCAGCATAGACGACCTGCTGGTGATGCTTTTCGACGAAGTGGAATATGTATGGCCTAAGCTGGGCTATCCGCCTTTGGTAACTCCGTTCAGCCAGTACGTGAAGAACGTGGCGCTGATGAACGTAATGCAACTGGTGAAAGGAGAAGAACGCTGGACGATGATCGATAATCATACCTGGGACATGATTCTGGGCAAGAGCGGACGTCTGCCGGGTGAGCTGGCTCCCGAAATCATAGAGCTTGCCAAGTCCAAAGGTTACGAGTTTGTCGACACAGACCCGCAATCCAACTATCCGGACGCTTTGGACGATTACCGCAAGGAAATGGACGAGAACGGCTGGGAATATGGTGAGGATGATGAGGAGCTTTTTGAACTGGCTATGCACGACCGCCAATACCGCGATTATAAGTCGGGTGTTGCCAAGAAACGTTTCCGTGATGAGTTGGAGCGTGTAAAGGATGCTTCTATGGCAAAGAGCGGATACTCGGAAGAGGAGATAAAGAAGCTGAAACGCGCCAAAGCAGACCCCGTTATTGCGCCGTCCAAGGGGCAGGTGCTTTGGGAAGTTTCCGTGGAAGGTCCGTCTTCGGCGCCGTTTATCGGGCGTAAGTATCAGCACGACGAGGTGTTCTGCTATCTCTCTACGCCGTGGGGCGAGTACGAAAAGGTAATGACCGGATTTACAGGCCGTGTTGTCGAAGTATGTGCCCGGCAGGGCGCTAACGTCAATAAGGGAGACGTGATAGCGTACATCCAGCGAAGCGATATCTTCGCGTAGCGGTTGTTATTCGGAACGGAGCGAGGAATCTCTTCTCTTCACATCGATAAAGAGAGGGGATTCTTCGTCGCTACGCTCCTCTGAATGACAGGATGTAAGCCTTATCCGGGCGTTGGCGTATGCTTTCCTACTTTAAATATTTCTTTATCATTTCTTTCAGAACTTCTTGCGTATAGGGCTTTGTCAGGAAGTCATTGCATCCCGCGTCAATCGCGGCCTGTTTGTCGTGCTCGTAGGCATAGGCGGTGAGGGCGATGATGGGTGTCTTTGGCGAAAGCTCACGAATGATTTTCGTTGCGTCCAATCCGCCGAGATTGGGCATTTTCATATCCATCAGAATCAATTCAGGATGCAGTTCCTCGAACATGGTTACGGCTTCCATACCGTCTTTGGCGCGTTCCAGGCGGTATAGCTTTCCTAAAATGGCTTTGACGAGGACGTAGTTGCTGTCCGTATCTTCGGCTATCAGTATGGTGGGGGCTTTAGAGGCTTCGGGCTCTTGAGGTTCTTGAAGCTCTTGCGGCTCTTCACGGGAGTCGGAAACCGTATCGCTCTTTTCTGTATTGCCGGATGCGTTCAAGTTTGTTCCGGACGTCTTGTTTTGTTCGCCTGCCGTTTCTTTTTGTCCGTCTGCCGTTCCTTTTTGTCCGTCTGTCGTTTCTTTTTGTTTGGCTGCCGCTTCTTTTTTATTCTCCGACAGAGGCAGGGTAAAGAGGAAAGTCGTCCCTTTTCCCATTTCCGAGCTGACGGATATGGTGCCGCCCAACCGTTCGATAATGGTTTTGCAGATGGACAATCCCAGTCCCGTACCTTGCGCAAAATTATTCACCTTCACAAAGCGTTCGAAGACCTTTGACAGTTTGTCGGCTTCGATGCCGATGCCGGTGTCGCTGACGTGGAACTCTATTTCGTTTCCTTTGCGGCGGTATCCGTAACTGACGCTGCCGTTTGTGGTAAATTTGAAGGCATTGCCGATAAGGTTGGACACCACCTGGAAAATACGGTTCTTGTCTCCCTCGATGACAATATCCTCGTCCGAAGCCTCGTAGACCAATTCTACTCCCATCGGACAACGGAATTTCAGCGCGTTGTATATCTCGTTGCAGAGCAGATGTAGACGCATCGGAGCAATGGTGAACTCTACCATGCCGGCCTCAATCTTGGAGAGGTCCAGAATTTCGTTTATCAGTTGCAGGAGCCTTTCGTTGTTGGCTTCCACGATGTCGTAGTAGTTTTTGCGTTCTTCGGCATCGGTACTTTCGGCGATGATTCTGGAGAAACCTACGATGGCATTGAGCGGGGTGCGTATCTCGTGGCTCATGTTGGCAAGGAAAGCCGACTTCAATTGGTCGGAAGTCTCCGCTTTCTCTTTGGCCACGAGCAGTTCCCGCTTCATCCGTTCCATTTCGGTGATGTCCCATTCGATGCTCAGCAGGATAGGGGGGAAGTCGTCGCTTTCGATGCGTATCTTCCGTTTGTCCAGAAAGATGGACTTGCCGTTTTGGTCGTGTTCCTCGGTAATCCAGTGTTTCTCTACTCCGGTTCGGGCTATTTCGATGTCCTGCGTTCTCTTTTCCTGTGCGACGTCGAAGGGGTAGAAGTCGAAGTCGTCCTTGCCCAGCGCTTCTTTCAGAGGAATGTTGCGGTTGTACGATTCGCGGTTGCGGTACAGGTATTTAAAGCCGCTTCGGATGTCTTTTACCACGATGCCGGCGGGAAGATTCTCGATGGTCTTGTCCAGAATCTGACTGAACCGCTTGATTTGCTGCTCATTCTTGATGCGCTGGGTGATGTCCCGGCCGAAACCCCAGAGAATGGCTTCGCCTTTGTCGCTCGTCACCCAATAGGCGCTTCCTTCCATGGCCAGTACTTCGGGATGGTCGGGCAGGGGATTGTAGAGGACGAAACCGCTGCGTTTTTCTCCCTTTTTGAGGGAGTGGAGCAGTCCCTGCCAGAAGTTTCCGCCCGGCGTATTCATGTCTATCCGGTAGATGTTCAGTTCGCTGATGTCGTCCGCCACGCCGATGTTGTGATGCTCCCGGAAGCGGCGGTTGGCAAAGACGAGCGTACCGTCCTCGTGGGCGGCGAAGATGTCTTCGGTGGAGTTGTTGATGGCGTGTGTCAGCAGGTTGATGTCGTTGCGCCGCTGCTGGATGTCGGTGATGTTTTGTATGTACCCTTCCAGAAGGATGTTTCCGTCGGGTTGTTTCTCGTATGAGAAGGTTTTCAGGCGGATATAGAACACCCGCTTCCGGAAATGGATGCGATAGTCTATGCTGGCTTCCATATCTCCTTGCAGGTTCTGTATCAGCCATTTGCCGAATACTTCCCTGTCTTCGGGCAGTATGTGCGTCTTGTAGTCTTCGAGCAGGATTTCCTGCTCCTCTTCGGTACACATCACGCCGGAGTGTCCGGTGTAGCAGAAGGATTTCTTGCCGGAGTCGTATTGCCATCTGCCGATGAGGGCGGCTTTCTGTATTTCGTTGAGTTCGCGATTCGTCTTTTCCAGTTTCAGTTTGCGCTGGCTTCGCTCGGTGATGTCACGGTATTGGCAGAGCACCATATCTTCGTAGGGGCGCATGATGCACTTGAAGAAGTAGGTGGTGTCGCCGATGGCCAGCTCGTAGTTCCGGCTGGAGACTTCCCTGCGCGTAAGTACTTTCTTGAACTCGGGGTATACCTGCCGGTAGGTGACTGGGGGAAGCAACCGGAGTATGTTCTTGCCCAGCAACCGGTCTTCTTTCAGGAACCACATGTCTACGTTGTACACTGCGATATCCACGCAGATGCCGTTCCTGTCCAATAAAATCATGGTGTCCGAGGTCAGTTTCAGCAGCTCTTCGGCCTTCTCTGCGTTTTTCAGGATGTTTTTCATATTTCTCTTGTTTTATGCCCTTCGTGCTTTTTCCCATGCACCGCCGGTTTGCCCCTGTCGTTTGCGCAGATAGTTGAAACCACGGATAACGTTGATGTTCATGAAAAGGAAATAATAAGGAACAAAGAGTATCTTGTTTTTGATGTGTTTCGTTGACAGGTAATAACCCAGGCTCGCCATGAGATAGAACAGCGTTTGCAACAGCCAGATGACGGCATAGAGCAGAGGACGGTCTGTCGTAAAAATAAGAATCGCGTTGAGAGGGAGCAGCAGGAATAACAGGACGGGCGTAAGAGACCACCTCAGTACGCGGTGGGATATGTATTGAAAACTGAATACGCCGTAGCGGAACGGGTTGAGCAACGCACGCAGACGCCGGACGGACTGCAGGCCGCCGGCAGCGATGCGCACTTTGCGCTTTTCTTCTTCGTGCATGTCTGCCGAACCGTTTTCCACGGCGTAGGCGTCGGCGCAATAGGCAATGGTATATCCATGCATCACGATGCGCAGGGAGAGGATGAAATCGTCCAGTAATGTGTCCGCAGGCATCTCCTCGAACAGCTCGCGACGGATGGCAAACAGCTCTCCGGCTGCTCCTACGGCCGAGTAGAGGCGGGAGTCGAGCTTCTTGAGGGCGGATTCGTATTTCCAGTAAAGACCTTCGCCGCCGGATGCGGCATTGTCTTCGGCCTGTACGGCGATGCGCTTTTCTCCGGCTACGCAGCCCGTTTCGGGATTGGCGAATGCGTGTACAATCTTACGCAGCGCTTCACGGTTGAGGTGCGTATTGGCGTCGGTGAATACGACAATCGGCGTGGTGACGAAGTGAATGCCACGGTTCAGAGCGGCGGTCTTGCCCTGTCTTTGGGGCTGATGAAGCACGGTGGCCTGAGGCCAGCGCGAAAGACGCTCGTTGGTACGGTCGTTGCTGCCGTCCGTAACCCAAAGGATGTGCAGCTTGTCTGCCGGATAGTCCAGCGCAAGGCAGTTGCGCATCTTATCGTCTATGACATCTTCTTCGTTGTAGGCGGCGATGAACAGGGTCAGTTCGGGAAGCCGGCTGTCTGCCGGCAGGGGCGGGATGACTGTTTTGCGAAAACATTCCTTTAGTCTGACCAGAACGTAAAGGAGCATTCCATAACCTATATATGTATAGAATACAATGAATAAACTTATCCAAAAGATAATTTCGCAAGTCTTCATCTGTATCAGATTCTTATATTTCTATTTCGGGAGCTTGGGGATTAACGCCCAAAATTATGGATAATCTTTTGGCGGTGCAAGGAAAAGGGAGAATTTATTAGTGGTTAGCGATTTAGGGCGGATGATTGGCATTTAGTGTTTAAAACGCTTCTGTCATGTTGAAGTAGAACAGCGTTTGTTTGTTTACCGTATTCTTGCCTAAGTCCAGACGAACGTTCATACGGGGCTGAACTTCGATGCGCAGACCTACGCCGTAGTTGGGCAGTACGCCTTCTATCTTGCCCATGGTAGGACCCATGAAGCCGCATCCCGTCCAGGCTACGAAGCCGATGTGGTGCAGCAGGCGTTTCATCCAGTTGCCGCGGTCGGTGTTTATCATCTGGCGGTATTCGGCCATGACGACGTGCGAGGATTTGTCACGATATTGTCCCATGTAGTAGCCGCGCAGGTCGAAAGGGGTACCGGTCAGCGAATACTGGGTGAGGGGGACGTTGCCGAATACGTTCTTGCTTTGCGCGGTCCAGGCGAATACCTTGCGGTGGCCTACGGACTTGTATTGGCGGTAGTCCAGTTCCAGACGGTAGAAATTGTTGTCGCTGCCGAACGCCTTGCTGTACATCATGCCCCGGAAGTCCAGATACACGCCCTTGTAGGCATTGGCGGGGATATCGCGGCTGTCGTAGGTCAAGAGGAAGCCGAGGCCGGAGTTGAAGTTCTTGTAACCGTTGGCTGTACCGCCGGCTGCCATGTAGTCGGGCTCTTCGATGAGATGTTTGGCGGGGTCGGTTATCTTGTCGTAGTTGATGTCTACCTGCGGACCGGCGAAGACGTTGCTTTCTCCCAGACGGAATAGGAACCACGGGTTGATTTGTATGCCGCTGTAACGGTATTTGCTGGTACTGTCGCTGCGGACATAATTCTTGTTGGTACTGTAACCGATGCCGTAGAAGTTGTCTTCCGTATTCTTGTAGACGAACTTTCCGAAGATACGGAAACGGTCGCCTTTAAAGAAAAGCTGCGGCTTTACCATCAGATTGACGCCGCCTTTAAACATATAGGCTATGGACATGGGCAGCACCGAACGCAACTGTGTGGTATCGCTGGGGTTCATGCGGAAAGTCATCAGCGCGCTTCCGCCTACCAGCGCGCCGAAATCGGGCGTATAGCTGGGACCGCCTAATATGTTATAATGGAAATTTCTGCGAGCCACCCTTTGTTTGCGCAATTCCTTTTTGGTCAGTGCGGGAGTAGTGTCGTTGGTAGCTGTAACGGTCTGCTCTTGTGCTGAAACAGTCGTCAGTATCAATATCAGAGTAAATATACCCAGTATGTATCTTTTCATATCGTACGAATGTGGCTGCAAAGAAAACTATTTTATTTGAATTGGTTTTGAGCGGAATAGATAATAAATCTAAAGAGGGCACTAAAATTATCAAAAAAGACATTACATTTGCTTTCCATTCCATGGTGAGGCAGTTTTTTCGGCCTGTCTTCATTATCGGATAACCTGCATGACAACTATTTGAAATAAACAAACATATATCTGAAATGAACAAACGTATTTTATCCGTAATTGTTTTCAGCGCCGCGCTGCTGTCGGTGCAGGCGCAGGACGGCAAGGGCGGGATAAGCCCCGCCATGCTCGGCCGGATTCAACAGAGTTATCGAGGCACGCCTTCCGATAAGGCGCTGCGTAATGCCATTGGCAATAATGACATCCGCAAACTGGCGCTCAACCAGGAGAATATGCAGGACATGGACACCCATTTCTCCATCAAGGTGGACTCCAAAGGCATTACCGATCAAAAGTCTTCCGGCCGTTGCTGGCTCTTTACAGGGCTGAACGTAATGCGTGCCAAGACTCTTGCACGCTATGGCTTTCAGTCGTTTGAGTTCTCGGAGATATATCCTTTCTTCTGGGACCAGTTGGAGAAGTCCAATCTGTTTCTGCAAGGCATCATTGACACCGCCAAAAGTCCGTTGGAAGACCCGACCGTGGAATGGCTTCTGAAACATCCGTTGAGCGACGGCGGTACATTCACCGGAGTGGCGGACATCGTTTCCAAGTATGGCCTTGTGCCCAAGAGCGCCATGCCGGAAACAAACAGCAGCGAGAATACCGCCCGTATGGCCGCTCTCATCTCTTTAAAACTGAAGGAATATGCCCTTCAACTCCGTGACCTTGCCGCCAAAGGCGCTACGCCTGCCGCCCTGGAGAAAGAGAAAACCGCCATGCTCGGTACCGTCTACCGTATGCTGGTGCTGAACTTGGGTGTTCCGCCTACGGAATTCGACTACGTGCGTACCGATGCCAAAGGCAACCCGGTAGAAACGGAACATCACACCCCGATGTCTTTCCTTGAGAAATACGGTGACAAACAATTGCTCACCGACTACGTAATGCTGATGAACGACCCCAGCCGGGAGTATTACAAATGTTATGAAATAGACTACGACCGCCACCGCTACGACGGCAGGAACTGGACTTACGTCAACCTGCCCGTAGAGGACATCAAGCAAATGGCTGTCGCCTCGCTGAAAGACAGTACCATGATGTATTTCTCCTGCGATGTCGGTAAGTTCCTGAATTCGGAACGTGGCTTGCTCGATGTGAAAAACTATGACTACGAGTCGCTCATGGGCACTACCTTCGGAATGAATAAGAAACAACGCATCCAAACCTTCTCCAGCGGCTCTTCCCATGCCATGACGCTCATGGCGGTAGACTTGGACAAAAACGGAAAACCCGTCAAGTGGATGGTTGAAAACAGTTGGGGCGCTGACAGCGGCTACAAAGGCCATCTCATCATGACGGACGACTGGTTCGACGAATATATGTTCCGTCTGGTCGTAGAAACCAAATACGTCCCCGCCAAGATAATGGAGCTCTTCAAACAGAAACCCGTCCGCCTGCCTGCATGGGACCCTATGTTCGCCGAAGAGAAAGAAATAGGGGTTAGTGATTAGTGGTTAGTGATTAGTGATTAGCGATTAGTGATGAGTGATTAGGGGGTAGTAATGGGGGATGGGTACCCTGCGGAGTTATAGCGCAGCCCACTAATCACTCATCACTAACCGCTCATCACTATTCTCGTGTTCGTTAACGAAAGGAATTACGGAAATTTCTCCGTAATTCCTTTCTTTTTTGCTCTTTATTCACATTCTTTTTTGCTACTTTTGCGGGCAAATTAATGAAACCATTATTTTATATAAACGCATGGCAAATGTAATTAAGTTACGCAAAGGCCTTGACATTAACCTGAAAGGTAAAGCTGCCGAAGAGTTCATGTCTGTGAAAGAGCCGGGATTCTACTCGTTGGTTCCCGATGATTTTACAGGTATCACTCCGAAAGTGGTGGTGAAAGAGCAGGAGTATGTAATGGCCGGGGGACCCTTGTTTATCGACAAGAATCATCCTGAATTGAAATTTGTTTCGCCCGTAAGCGGCGTAGTGACGAGCGTGGAACGCGGTGCACGTCGTAAGGTGCTGAACATCGTGGTAGAGGCTGCCGCCGAGCAGGACTACGAGGAATTCGGCAAGATGGATCCGTCCAAGATGAGCGCACAGGAAGTAAAGGACGCATTACTGCAAGCCGGTATGTTCGCTTTCATCCGCCAACGTCCGTACGATGTAATCGCCGACCCGACGGTAGCTCCGAAAGCTATCTTCATTTCAGCTTTCGACAGCAATCCGCTGGCTCCCGACTTCGAATTCGTTTTGAAAGGCGAAGAAGCAAACTTCCAGAAAGGACTTGACGCTTTGTCCCGAATGGCAAAGACGTATCTGAACATCAGTGTAAAACAAAAAGCCGCCGCGCTCGTGCAGGCAAAGAACGTTACCGTTACCGCATTCGACGGACCCAATCCGGCAGGTAACGTAGGTGTGCAAATCAACCACATCTCGCCCGTAGTGAAGGGTGAGACGGTATGGACTATCGGAGCGGAAGCCGTACTCTTTATCGGCCGTTTGATGAACACCGGTCGCGTAGACCTTACCCGCACCGTAGCCGTAACAGGCAGTGAAGTGCTGAAACCCGCTTACTGCAAGCTGCAGGTGGGAGCATTGCTAACCAACGTCTTCAAGGGCAACGTAACCACCGATAAAGACCTGCGCTACATCAGCGGTAATGTGCTGACGGGCAAGAAGGTTTCTCCCAACGGCTTCCTCGGCGCTTTCGACAGCCAGTTGACCGTAATTCCCGAAGGAGATGAAATCCACGAAATGCTGGGTTGGATTATGCCGCGTTTCAATCAGTTCAGTGTCAACCGCTCTTATTTCAGCTGGTTGATGGGCAAGAAAGAATATGTAATTGACGCCCGTATCAAGGGTGGTGAACGCCATATGATTATGTCGGGCGAATACGACCGCGTGTTCCCCATGGACATCTTCCCCGAATATCTGTTGAAGGCCATCATTGCAGGAGACATCGACCGCATGGAAGCTCTGGGCATCTACGAAGTAGCTCCCGAAGACTTCGCGCTCTGCGAATTCGTATGCTCTTCCAAAGTAGAGGTTCAACGTATCGTTCGTGCCGGACTTGACATGCTTCGTGCCGAAATGGCGTAATTGAATTAAGAATTAAAAATTAAGAATAAAAAATGATAGTTGAAACATTGCGATATAACCTGCCAAGTGTATACGGCGCAGCCTATTTCTCAATTTTCAATTCTCAATTATCAATTTAATAAATGAAAGCGTTAAGAAATTATCTCGACAAGATAAAGCCGAACTTTGAAGAGGGCGGCAAATTCCACGCATTTCGTTCGGTGTTCGACGGCTTCGAGACATTCTTGTTCGTGCCCAACGCCACTGCGAAATCGGGAACGCATATTCACGACTCCATTGACAGCAAACGCATCATGTCGATGGTGGTTATTGCGTTGATACCGGCGCTGTTGTTCGGTATGTATAACGTAGGTTACCAGCATTTCCACGCTACCGGCGCTACCGGCAGCTTTATTGAAATGTTCGCTTACGGTTTCCTGGCAGTATTGCCTAAAATCATTGTGTCTTATGTAGTGGGTCTGGGCATTGAGTTCGTTGTGGCTCAGTGGAAGAAGGAAGAAATTCAGGAAGGTTTCCTGGTTTCGGGTATCTTGATTCCGATGATTGTGCCGGTAGACTGTCCGCTGTGGATTCTGGCGGTAGCCACCGCGTTCTCTGTAATCTTCGCCAAGGAAGTATTCGGCGGTACGGGTATGAACGTGTTCAACGTCGCTCTGATTACACGCGCCTTCCTGTTCTTCGCCTATCCTACGAAGATGTCCGGTGATGCCGTTTGGGTATCGGGTGACAGTATCTTCGGTTTGGGACAGACGGTAGACGGACTCACCGTTGCCACTCCGCTGGGAGCTGCCGCTACTGCGGGGGCTTATCCGGAGTTCTCGTGGGACATGGTGACCGGCCTCATTCCGGGCTCTATCGGCGAAACCAGCGTTATTGCCATCGCCCTCGGCGCTATCCTGCTGTTGTGGACAGGCATCGCAAGCTGGAAAACCATGTTCTCCGTATTTGTGGGCGGTGCATTCATGGGATGGGTGTTCAACACTATCGGTCCGGACACCGCAATGGCTCAGATGCCGTGGTACGAACACCTCGTATTGGGCGGTTTCTGCTTCGGCGCCGTGTTTATGGCTACCGACCCCGTAACTTCGGCCCGTACGGAAACAGGTAAGTATATCTTCGGATTCCTCATCGGTGCGATGGCTATCATTATCCGTGTGCTGAACCCCGGTTATCCCGAAGGCATGATGCTTGCCATCCTGCTGATGAATATCTTCGCTCCGCTGATTGACTACTGTGTGGTACAGGGCAATATCAGCCGTCGCGAGAAACGTGCAACCGCTAAGTCTAACAATTAAAATACCGGAAAAAGAAATGAATACCAATAGTAATAGTTATACTATCATTTATGCTTCGGTAATGGTTGTTATCGTTGCATTCCTGCTGGCATTCGTAAGCTCTTCTCTGCGTGCCACCCAGAACAAGAACGTAGAGCTGGACACGAAGAAGCAGATTCTTGCCGCCCTCAACATCAAGGATGTGAAGGATGCCGACGCAGAATATAATAAGTACATCAAAGGCGATATGCTGATGAACGAGGACGGTACGCTGACCGAGAACACCGACGCATTTGCCACCGCTTACGAAAAGGAAGCCAAGGAAAACCACCGTCTGCACGTATTCGTTGCTGAAGTGGACGGAGAGACCAAATATGTATTCCCTGTTTACGGCGCAGGTCTTTGGGGCGCTATCTGGGGCTATGTCGCTCTGAACAGCGACAAGGACACCGTTTACGGCGTTTACTTCTCTCATGCCAGCGAAACTCCGGGTCTGGGTGCTGAAATCGCGACCGCTCAGTTCCAGGCAGAGTTCAACGGCAAGAAGACACTGGAGAACGGCGAAATCGCCCTCGGCGTTGTGAAGAACGGAAAAGTAGAGAAACCTGACTATCAGGTGGACGGTATCTCAGGCGGTACTATCACCTCCGTAGGTGTGGATGCCATGCTGAAAACCTGTCTGAACAGCTACAAGAACTTTTTAACTAATAATAATGAGGAGAAATAAGAATATGGGAGCATTGTTTTCAAAAAAGAATAAAGAAGTATTCTCTACTCCGCTCGGACTGAACAACCCCGTTACCGTACAGGTGCTGGGTATCTGCTCTGCCTTGGCCGTTACCGCCAAGCTGGAACCGGCTATCGTGATGGGACTTTCCGTAACGGTGATTACGGCATTCTCCAACGTAGTGATTTCATTGCTGCGCAAGACTATTCCCAACCGCATCCGTATCATCGTTCAGTTGGTAGTAGTTGCGGCGTTGGTAACTATTGTAAGTGAGATTCTAAAGGCTTTTGCCTACGATGTAAGCGTACAGCTTTCCGTATACGTAGGTCTGATTATCACAAACTGTATCCTCATGGGACGTTTGGAAGCGTTTGCCATGCAGAACGGTCCGTGGGAGTCCTTCCTCGACGGTGTGGGCAACGGTTTGGGATATGCCAAGATTCTGGTTATCGTGGCTTTCTTCCGCGAGTTGCTGGGTTCGGGTACGTTGCTCGGGTTCAACATCCTTAACTACGAGCCTTTGCAGAAGATAGGTTATGTGAACAACGGCTTGATGCTGATGCCGCCTATGGCGCTGATTCTCTGCGCCTGCATCATCTGGTATCAACGTGCACGTCATAAAGAATTGCAGGAAAAGTAATATAAATGAAGAATGATGAATGAAGAGTGAAGAACGGGGCGGTGCTGTGGCGCTGTTATGTAGATTCTTGATTCTTAATTCTTAGTTCTTAATTAAAGGAATTATGGAACATTTATTAAGTTTATTCGTCCGCTCCATTTTTGTGGACAATATGATATTTGCGTTCTTCCTCGGTATGTGCTCTTATCTGGCCGTATCAAAGAATGTAAAGACTGCCGTAGGACTGGGTATCGCCGTAACCTTTGTGTTGGTGGTGACGCTTCCGGTCAACTATTTGTTGCAAACTAAGGTGCTGGCTGCCAATGCAATCGTTGAAGGCGTTGACCTCAGCTTCCTGAGTTTTATTCTTTTCATTGCCGTTATCGCCGGTATCGTTCAGTTGGTGGAAATGGTCGTGGAGCGTTTCAGCCCCTCGCTGTATGCTTCACTGGGTATCTTCCTGCCGCTGATTGCCGTAAACTGCGCCATTATGGGTGCGTCGCTCTTCATGCAGCAACGTATCAACGTGGGCGAGAGCGATCCGAAATACATCGGTGACGTTTGGGATTCCATCTCTTACGCATTGGGTTCGGGTATCGGCTGGTTGCTGGCTATTGTCGGTCTGGCCGCCATCCGCGAGAAAATGGCCTACTCTGACGTGCCTGCTCCGCTGAAAGGCTTGGGCATCACTTTCATCACAGTAGGTTTGATGGCAATGGCATTCATGTGTTTCTCTGGTTTGAACATCTAAAAGAAAGGAATAAGACAATGGATATGAATTTAATATTAGCGAGCATTGGAGTATTCCTTGTGGTTATTCTGTTGCTTGTGGTTATTCTGTTGGTAGCCAAGCAATTCTTGCTGCCGTCAGGTAATGTAAAACTGACTATCAACGGCGACAAGGAGCTGGAAGTGGCTTCCGGTTCGACGTTGCTGAATACGCTGTCTGTAAACGGCGTGTTCCTTTCCTCTGCTTGCGGTGGTAAGGGTTCATGCGGACAGTGCAAATGCCAGGTTGTAGAAGGCGGAGGTGAGATTCTGCCTTCCGAAATACCTCACTTCAGCCGTAAGCAAGTCCAGGACCACTGGCGTCTGGGTTGCCAGGTAAAGGTGAAAGGCGACATGGGAATTAAAATCGACGAGTCCGTACTCGGCGTAAAAGAGTGGGAGTGCGAGGTTATCTCCAACAAGAACGTGGCTACGTTCATCAAGGAGTTTATCGTTGCGTTGCCTAAGGGCGAACACATGGACTTCATCCCCGGTTCTTATGCGCAGATTAAGATTCCTAAATTCTCTATGGATTATGACAAGGACATCGACAAGTCTCTTATCGGTGAAGAGTATCTGCCTGCATGGGAGAAATTCGGTCTGCTGGGCTTGAAGTGCCGTAACGACGAAGAGACCATCCGTGCCTACTCCATGGCGAACTACCCCGCAGAGGGCGACCGCATCATGCTGACGGTACGTATCGCTACTCCGCCGTTCAAGCCGAAAGACCAGGGTCCGGGCTTTATGGATGTAATGCCGGGTATCGCTTCATCTTATATCTTCACCTTGAAACCGGGTGACAAGGTAATCATGAGCGGTCCTTACGGAGACTTCCACCCGATTTTCGATTCCAAGAAGGAAATGATGTGGATTGGCGGTGGTGCCGGTATGGCTCCGTTGCGTGCGCAGATTATGCACCTCACGAAGACATTGCATACCACGGACCGCGTGATGAACTATTTCTACGGTGCACGTGCGCTGAACGAGGTGTTCTACCTGGAAGACTTCCTGCAGATAGAAAAGGATTTCCCCAACTTCAAGTTCCACCTTGCACTGGACCGTCCCGACCCGGCAGCCGATGCAGCGGGCGTGAAGTACACTCCGGGCTTCGTACACAACGTAATCTACGAGACTTACTTGAAAGACCACGAAGCTCCCGAAGATATCGAATACTACATGTGCGGTCCCGGCCCGATGTCCAAAGCCGTTGAGAAGATGCTCGACGACCTCGGCGTTCCGGCTCAGAACTTGATGTTCGATAACTTCGGCGGATAAGACGATACGTTGTTAAGACACATACAGGTAAAATATTGAAGAAACTCCGGCAGGGCTGCGGCTCTTGCCGGAGTTTTTTTATAACCAAGTAGCGGGGCACTTCGGAAGAAATGACTATCTTTGCTTTATCGTAATCTAAAAACAGTGGACGGTATGAGCAATAAAATATATCCTATCGGAATACAGAACTTTGAGAAAATCCGCAAAGATGGATATTTCTACATCGATAAAACCGCCTGGGTTTATCAGTTGGCTAAGACAGGCAGCTACTATTTCCTCAGCCGTCCGCGTCGCTTCGGTAAAAGTCTTCTGATTTCCACCTTAGAGGCCTACTTTCAGGGGAAAAAGGAATTGTTCAAAGGATTGGCCATCGAGAAACTGGAGAAAGACTGGATACAGTATCCGATATTTCATTTGGATTTAAATATTGGTAAATATGATACTCCTGATAGCTTGGACAAAATATTGAACGACCATTTGGAACAATGGGAATCACAATATGGTACTCGTCCGTCTGAAGTAACTTTTTCTTTGCGTTTTGCCGGAATCATTAAGCGTGCTTGCCAACAGACAGGTCAGCGTGCAGTCATTCTTGTGGACGAATACGACAAACCGATGCTCCAGGCCATCGGCAACGAGGAACTGCAAAAGGAATACCGAAATACGCTGAAACCTTTCTACGGCGTACTGAAAACCATGGACGGTTGTATCAAATTGGCTTTCCTTACCGGGGTCACCAAGTTTGGCAAGGTCAGCGTATTCAGTGACTTGAATAATCTGGATGATATTTCCATGCAGGAAATGTATGTCGGACTTTGCGGAGTGACCGAGCAGGAAATCCACGATAATCTTGAAGAAGAACTTCACGAATTGGCGGATGCGCAGAAAATGACCTACGAGGAAGCCTGCGCCGAGTTGAAGCGGAGATATGACGGTTATCATTTTGTAGAGAACACTGAAGGGGTCTATAATCCTTTCAGTCTGCTGAATACTTTTAAATATAAAAAGTTCGGCAGTTACTGGTTCGAGACGGGTACGCCTACTTACTTGATAGAACTGTTGAAACGCTATCACTATGACCTGGAACACATGGCGCACGCCGAAACGTATGCCGATGTGCTGAACAGTATCTATGGGGATGAAGAGCCGTTGCCTGTAATTTTCCAGAGTGGTTATCTCACGATAAAAGGGTATGATGAAGAGTTTGGCATTTACCGTCTCGGTTTTCCGAACCGTGAGGTGGAAGAGGGATTTATCAAGTTCCTTATTCCTTATTATACACGCTTCAATAAGATTGAAGCACCGTTTGAGATACAAAGATTTGTGCAGGAGATACGTGCGGGTGAGCCCGACGCTTTCTTCCGCCGCCTGCAAAGTTTCTTTGCAGATACGCCTTACGAGCTGGTGAAGGATTTGGAGCTGCATTATCAGAATGTGCTTTTCATCGTCTTTAAGCTGGTAGGTTTTTATGTGAAAGCGGAATATCACACTTCGCAGGGCAGAATAGATTTGGTGCTGCAAACCGACAAGTATATTTATGTAATGGAATTCAAACTGAATGGCACGGCGGAAGAGGCTTTGCGGCAAATCAATGATAAACGGTATGCGTTGCCTTTTGCTGCGGATAGTCGTAAAGTGTTTAAGATAGGAGTGAACTTCAGCAATGTTACGCGTAATATTGAACGCTGGGTGGTAGAGGAACTTTAGCGGAAACCATTCCTTCTGATATTTGATGTATATCAAATGGAATTATCAAGCGCATCAAACGATATTATCAAGCATATCAAACGGAATTATCATCATAGAAAAAGATATTATCATCTTGACAAAAACATACTGTCTGTTTAAGGTAAACGCATTATCTGTTTGGGTGTAACAGATAATGCGTTTACCTTAAACAGATAGTGCGTTTTCCGCTAATCTTTTCGTATCTTTGCTCCACTAAATAAAAGAATTTTATGGAACAATCTGATATACTTCGTAACTTACGGATAGAACAGCTCACTCCGATGCAAGAGGCTGCGCAGGATGCCTATCAATCGGACAAAGACCTCGTCCTGCTGTCGCCCACGGGTTCTGGTAAGACACTGGCATTCTTGCTGCCGCTGGTACAGTCGCTCAAAGCGGGAATACAAGGCGTTCAGGCGGTGGTGCTTGTCCCTTCGCGCGAACTTGCCTTGCAGATAGAAACAGTTTTTAAGTCGATGGGTACGCCCTTTAAGGCAATGAGTTGCTACGGCGGACGTCCGGCAATGGAAGAGCACCGCACGATGAGAGGCGTTAATCCTGCCGTTATCATCGGTACGCCCGGTCGTATGAACGACCACTTGCGAAAGCGAAACTTTGATACCCGTTTCGTCACTGCGCTGGTAATAGACGAGTTCGATAAATGCCTTGAATTCGGTTTCCATGACGAAATGGCAGAGGTTATCGGGCAGTTGCCCGCCTTGAAGAAGCGCGTGCTGCTTTCGGCTACGGATGCCGAGGAAATTCCGCAATTTGCGGGAGTAGGGGGTGAAGCATCCGGTAACGCTGCATCATCGTCACGGGTCATTAAGTTGAACTTCCTTCCGGAAGAAGCCGTTTCCGAACGTCTGAATTTACAGAAAGTAATCTCACCCGAGAAAGATAAACTGGAAACGCTGTACCGCCTGCTTTGTACGCTTGGCGACCATTCTACACTGGTGTTCGTAAACTACCGCGAAAGCGTGGAACGTGTGGTTTCCTACCTGAAATCGAAGAAATTCCCTTGCGACGCTTTTCATGGCGGTATGGAACAGGACGACCGGGAACGGGCGCTTTACAAGTTCCGTAACGGCAGTTGCCCCGTTCTGGTATCTACCGACCTTGCTGCACGCGGATTGGACATTCCGGGTATCGACAATGTCGTGCACTACCACATACCCGTCAACGAAGAAGCCTTTACGCATCGTAACGGACGTACGGCACGTTGGGAAGCGTGCGGCTCGTCTTTCATTCTTCTCCATGCGGAAGAACGCCTTCCCGATTATATCCCGGAAGATATCCCCGTATTCGGGTTGCAGGAGCAGACGCCGAAACCGGCCAAACCCCGCTGGACTACCTTATATATAGGTAAAGGCAAGAAAGACAAACTGAACAAGGTGGATATCGTGGGCTTTCTATATAAGAAAGGCGGGCTGGTGCGCGAGGATGTGGGACAGGTAGACGTAAAGGAGCACTACGCTTTTGTGGCGGTTCGTCGCGGCAAGGTGAAGCAACTGCTCACGCTGTTGCGCGGAGAAAAGATAAAAGGCATGAAAACGCTGATAGAAGAAGCCCGGTAACTTCATGTTATGAAGCATGTCCGGTGATGTTATTAAGCATAGGAGAATAGTTTGTTTCTAATAATTATGCACTTTCTTTTCGGTTTTAATTCTTAGTAGAAAGTTATTTCCGTTTCTATCTTTCAGTTTACCTTTTAATAGCTTTTTTGGTAAGTATACATAACAGATTGGTGTATATTTCTTGTATATACCAATAAAAAGTAAGGTAAATGTGCTTTAAAGAAGGATTTTTATAAGGAAAGATTTGCAATACAGAAATAATTCCGTAATTTCGCCATGTCGTAAGACACAAAATGAACGAAATTGTATAACCAAAACAAACTTCAAATGAAAAAGCATAATTTCAATGCAGGACCTTCCATTCTTCCGCGTGAGGTGATAGAGGATACAGCGAAGGCTATTTTAGATTTCAATGGATCCGGTCTCTCTCTTATGGAGATTAGCCACCGTGCTAAAGACTTCCAGCCCGTAGTGGACGAAGCCGTAGCACTGTTCAAAGAACTACTTAATATTCCCGAAGGCTATTCGGTACTGTTCCTGGGTGGTGGTGCAAGTCTGGAATTCTGCATGGTACCTTTCAACTTCCTCGAAAAGAAAGCCGCTTACCTCAATACGGGTGTGTGGGCCAAGAAAGCTATGAAAGAGGCCAAAGGTTTTGGCGAGGTTGTAGAAGTTGCCTCTTCTGCTGAAGCCACTTATACTTATATTCCGAAAGATTACACGGTACCGGCCGATGCGGATTATTTCCATATCACTACCAACAATACTATCTATGGTACGGAATTGAAAGAAGACCTGGATGTAAATGTTCCTATGGTTGCCGATATGTCATCCGATATTTTCTCCCGTCCTATCGACGTGTCTAAATATATCTGTATTTACGGTGGCGCACAGAAGAATCTGGCTCCTTCGGGCGTGACATTCGTTATCGTGAAGAATGATGCGGTAGGTAAGGTGTCCCGTTACATCCCGACCATGCTGAACTATCAGACTCACATCGACGGCGGTTCAATGTTCAATACTCCTCCGGTTGTTCCTATTTATGCGGCATTGCAGACTTTGCGCTGGATAAAGGCTCAGGGCGGTGTGAAAGAAATGGAACGTCGTGCCATCGAGAAGGCTGATATGCTGTACGCCGAGATAGACCGCAACAAGATGTTCGTGGGTACCGCCGCCAAGGAAGACCGTTCTCGCATGAATATCTGCTTCGTAATGGCTCCCGAATACAAAGAACTCGAAGCCGACTTCCTGAAATTCGCTACTGAAAAGGGTATGGTAGGTATCAAGGGACACCGTTCCGTAGGTGGCTTCCGTGCATCTTGCTACAACGCCATGCCGAAAGAAAGCGTACAGGCTTTGATAGAATGCATGCAGGAATTTGAGAAACTTCATTAACAATATTCGTTCACCACAGAGGGCGCAGAGTCCCGCAGAGATTGGATAAAAGGAGAACTCTGTGAAACTCTGTGCGACTTTGTGGTGAATCTTTTTTTAATACCATTAAATCATGAAAGTATTAGTTGCAACAGACAAACCGTTTGCAAAAGTTGCGGTAGACGGTATTCGCAAAGAGATTGAAGCGGCAGGTTATGAACTTGCTTTGCTGGAAAAATATGGCGATAAAGCAAAACTGCTGGATGCTGTGAAAGACGCCAACGCTATTATTATCCGCAGCGACATCATTGATGCCGAGGTTTTGGATGCCGCCAAAGAACTGAAAATCGTGGTACGCGCCGGTGCGGGCTATGACAATGTAGACTTGGCTGCCGCCACCGCCCACAACGTATGTGTCATGAACACTCCGGGACAGAACTCCAACGCCGTAGCCGAACTGGCTTTCGGACTTATGGTAATGGCTGTCCGCAATATGTACAACGGTACTTCCGGTACGGAACTGATGGGTAAGAAGCTGGGTATCCATGCTTACGGTAATGTCGGTCGTAATGTAGCCCGTATCGCCAAAGGTGTCGGTATGGAGATTTACGCATTCGACGCTTTCTGCCCGAAAGAAGTTATTGAGAAAGACGGTGTAAAGGCTGTGGCCTCTGCCGAGGAACTTTACTCTACTTGTGATGTCGTTTCCCTGCACATTCCCGCAACGGCGGAAACCAAGAATTCCATCAACTATGCTTTGGTGAACAAGATGCCGAAAGGCGGTTTGTTGGTGAATACCGCCCGCAAGGAAGTTATCAACGAAGCCGAACTGATTCAGCTTATGGAAGAACGCGCCGACCTGAAGTACATGACTGACATCATGCCCGCAGCCAACGAGACATTTGCCGCCAAGTTTGCCGGCCGTTATTTCTCCACACCGAAAAAGATGGGTGCGCAGACTGCCGAAGCCAATATCAATGCCGGTATTGCCGCTGCCAAGCAGATTGTAGGATTCCTGAAAGACGGTTGCGAGAAGTTTCGTGTAAATAAGTAAATAGATTAATAATCTGATAGCCATGGCTACAATTAAACCTTTTAAAGGCGTTCGCCCGCCCCAAGACTTGGTAGAGCAAGTTGCATCCCGTCCTTACGATGTACTGAACTCCGCCGAAGCCCGTGAAGAAGCGGCAGGAAACGAAAAATCCTTGTATCATATCATTAAGCCCGAGATAGATTTTCCTGAGGGCACGGATGAGCATGATGAACGTGTTTACTGGAAAGCCGCCGACAACTTCCGAATGTTTCAGGACAAAGGCTGGCTGGTACAGGACGATAAGGAAAATTACTACGTATATGCCCAGACCATGAACGGCAAGACGCAATATGGTTTGGTGGTGGGCGCATACGTGCCCGATTATATGAATGGCGTCATTAAGAAGCATGAGCTTACCCGTCGCGATAAGGAAGAAGATCGCATGAAACATGTGCGTGTGAATAATGCCAACATCGAACCTGTATTCTTCGCCTATCCCGATAATGCCACGCTGGATGCTGTCATTGCCCGTTACACGGCTCAGAAACCTGTTTATGATTTTATTGCTCCGGGTGACGGCTTCGGTCATACATTCTGGATTATCGACAAACAGGAAGATATCGATGTCATAACCAAAGAGTTCGCCAAGATGCCCGCGCTCTATATCGCAGACGGACATCACCGTAGCGCGGCCGCTGCTCTGGTTGGCGCGGAGAAAGCCAAGCAAAATCCCAATCATCGCGGAGACGAGGAGTACAACTACTTCATGGCGGTTTGTTTCCCCGCCAATCAGTTGACTATCATCGACTATAATCGTGTGGTGAAAGATTTGAACGGTATGACGCCCGAACAATTCCTGGCTGCCGTAGGTAAGAATTTCACGGTGGAAGAGAAAGGAACGGAAATTTACAAACCGACAGGCTTGCATAATTTCTCCCTTTATCTGGAAGGCAAGTGGTATAGTCTTACTGCCAAGCCGGGTACTTACAACGATAACGATCCTATCGGTGTGCTGGATGTTACCATTTCATCCAATCTGATACTGGATGAAATCCTCGGTATCAAAGACCTCCGTTCCGACAAGCGTATTGACTTCGTAGGCGGTATCCGTGGTCTGGGCGAATTGAAGAAACGGGTGGATAGCGGCGAAATGAAAGTAGCTTTGGCTCTTTATCCCGTATCCATGAAACAATTGATGGATATCGCCGATACCGGTAATATCATGCCGCCCAAGACTACTTGGTTTGAACCGAAGCTACGTTCGGGACTGGTAATTCACAAACTAGACTAATCAGATATAATCTTGAAGAATGAATAGGAAACGGAGCATTGCATTACGCGATGCTCCGTTATTTTATTGGCCGTTTTCTTTCCTGTTATATAGAAAATGCTGACCTTTGCCGAAAAGGCCGGATTATATTTATGAAGATATTAATACTCAACAGCAGTCCTCGCAAAAATGGCAACATCTCGAAGATGCTGGAAACGATGAAACAGGAAATAGAATGTTGTAATGCCGAAGCGGTCTATGTCAGAGTGCCGGAGCTGAAAGTGCGTCCTTGTATCGGCTGTATGAAATGCCGCAGTTCGTTACGGTGCTGCTTGCCGGAAGATGACGCGCAGCGGGTATTGCAAAGTATCAGGGATGCTGATGCGCTGATAATAGGCGCTCCGTGTTATTGGGGAAATATGCCCGGAGAATTAAAAGTGTTGTTCGATCGTATGGTGTACGGCATGATGGGAGAGAATTCATTGGGTATGCCTCTTGCGCTTCATAAAGGAAAGAAAGTAATTATTGTAAGTACCTGCACAACTCCTTATCCTTTTAATATTCTTTATAACCAGACACGCGGGGTAGTGAAAGCCCTCAAGGAAATATTAAAGTGGAGCGGCTTCAAAGTTGTGAAAGCCATAGAGAAGGGTGGCACCAGAAAGCATCCGGATTTGACCTCCAAAGAGATATCACATTGTAAAAGAGCTGTACATAAGTTATTATAATACTGAATCGATATGAGCAAAAAAGAAGAATACAAGCTGAAGAACGAACAGTTTCTGCAAAGCCTGCGTACCGAAGAGGGCGTAAAAGAGTTGGGCGGCGGTGTGCTTTACCGTGTGCTGGAAAACGGGCAGGGCAGTGGCGCCACTCCCCGCTTAAACAGCATTGTGTCGGTACATTATAAGGGAACGCTCATCAGCGGCAGAGAGTTTGACAACTCCTGGAAGCGTAACTGCCCGGAAGCTTTTCGGCTGAACGAAGTAATTGACGGTTGGCAGATAGCTTTGCAACGGATGCGCGTGGGTGACCACTGGATGGTCTACATTCCTTATACCGTGGGATACGGCACACGTACCAGCGGACCTATTCCGGCTTTCTCCACACTGATATTTGAAGTGAAACTATTGGGTATTGCCTGAGAGAGCGTGAACAATCCTTCTTCTTCACACGTTACATTACTTATAACTTAAACTTTAACAATAAGTATGAATCAGGAAAAGAAGAAAAAGGAGTGTGATACCTTGAACGCATCCATCTCCCCGGAACAGCCGGTAAATGAAAACGAGAAAGAAACGTTACCCGGACAGCAAATCGGGCTGTATGGAAAAGCGGATAAGAAAGATGTTCGTCAAATGGTTAAGATATTGAACCCGGACAAGCACAGCATGGAAAGCAGAGGATAACCCTCTGCTTTTTATTTTATCCCTTTATCGGGTAGGTTACACCGCTATGTTTCGTATCTTTGCGGCAAAATACGAAACGGAATACGAAAATATCGAAATACGGTAGCGAATGTTACGGAACGGAGACCTTACCCAAGGCGGCATAACGAGTACGCTGTTGCGTTTTACCTTGCCTATGATGGCAGGTTCGTTGCTGCAACAGTGTTATAATATAGCCGATACCCTTATTGTAGGACAGTGTATCGGTGCGGACGCCCTGGCGGCGGTAGGTTCGGCGTATACGCTGATGGTTTTCCTTATCTCCGTTCTTCTCGGTTTGTCCATCGGCAGCGGTACGGTATTTTCATTGCACTACGGCGCGGGAAACAGTTCTGCTTTGCGTCGCAGCATTTTTGTTTCATTCGTGCTGATAGGAGCGGTTACATTTTTGCTGAATGTGGCCGCATTTGTATGGTTAGACCCTATTCTCCGCCTGCTGCAAGTACCGCAGGACATCTACGGCATGATGCGCAGCTACTTGTGGATAATCTTTTGCGGCATTGTTTTCACATTCATCTATAATTTCTATGCGGCGCTGCTGCGTGCGGTGGGAGATTCGGTAACTCCTCTCTGGTTTCTGGCCGTCTCTGTCGTACTGAATATCGTGCTCGACCTGTTCTTTATCCTGCAATTGGGTTGGGGCATCGAGGGAGCTGCGATAGCCACAGTCATAGCGCAGGGAGCGGCTGCGGCGGGAATACTGCTCTATACCTGCAAGAAACGTCCGGAGCTGCGGCTGCATCGCGAAGACATGCACTTCGACCGTTGCAGTCTGAAAGAGATAGTCTCTTTCTCCACACTGACCTGTGTACAGCAATCGGTCATGAATTTCGGTATCCTGATGATACAAGGGCTGGTCAACAGTTTCGGTACAGCCGTTATGGCGGCCTTTGCTGCCGCCGTAAAGATAGACTCCTTCGCATATATGCCCGTACAGGAGTTCGGAAATGCTTTCTCCACTTTCATTGCGCAGAATTTCGGGGCGAAACGTTACGAACGTATTCGCCGGGGTGTTCGCAGTGCGTTTCTCACTACGGTTATCTTTTCGCTTATCGTCTCCGTAGTTGTATTCGTCTTTGCAGAACCGCTGATGCTGATTTTCGTTCATCCGAGCGAGACGGAAATCCTTGCTACCGGAGTGGAATATCTGCGTATAGAGGGTGCGTTCTACTATGGCATCGGCATCCTTTTCCTGCTTTACGGCTATTATCGCGCTATCCGCAAACCGGGGATGTCGGTCGTGCTTACGGTGATTTCGTTAGGTACCCGCGTCGTGCTTTCCTATATACTCGCCGCCATTCCTTCCATCGGGGTAACGGGCATCTGGTGGTCTATTCCCATCGGTTGGCTGCTGGCAGATGCGGTAGGAGTACTGTATTATAAAATGAAGAATGAAAAATGAAGAATTTCCTTGCGGCATACTTGCGCAGCGAAATTCTTCATTCTTCATTTTTCATTCTTCATTTAAAAGCAGTATCTTTGCGCCCGATTTTAGAAAGAGATACTGCCATGACTAATGAGCGTTTGAAAGGATTTACTTACGGAGCTATTGCCGCAGCCAGCTACGGAATGAATCCGTTGTTTGCGTTACCCTTGTATGGGGCGGGGATGAATGCGGATTCCGTCTTGTTCTACCGTTATTTTCTTGCTATTGTGATGCTGGGCGTTCTGATGAAAGTAAAGAAACAGTCCTTCGCTCTGAAAAAGACGGATATACTGCCGTTGGCGGTGATGGGGTTGCTGTTCTCTTTCTCTTCGTTGTTCCTGTTCGAGAGTTATAATTATATGGATGCGGGTATCGCGTCTACCATTTTGTTTGTCTATCCGGTGCTGGTGGCTATCATTATGGCGGTGTTCTTCCATGAGAAAGTCTCGTTCATTACGATGTTTTCCATCGCAATGGCTTTTACGGGCATCTCATTGTTGTATGAGGGGGGCGACGGCAAGACGTTGAATATGTTCGGCGTACTGCTCGTTATTCTGTCCTCGCTGACGTATGCCGTATATATAGTAGGGGTCAACCGTTCTTCCCTGAAAGACCTGCCTACGGCGAAGCTGACTTTCTATGCTTTGCTGTTCGGTGTCATCATTTACGTGGTGCGTCTGGATTTCTGTGCGGCCTTGCAGCCTGTCCCTTCTCCGGTGTTGTGGGTGAATGTCCTTTCGCTGGCTTTGTTCCCCACTATCATTTCATTGATTATGATGACGCTTTCCATTCATAGCATAGGCTCTACGCCGGCTGCCATTTTGGGAGCGTTGGAGCCTGTAACGGCTCTGTTCTTCGGGGTAGCGGTGTTCGGTGAGCAACTCACGCCGCGCATCATGCTCGGTGTATTGATGATATTGACTGCCGTAACACTAATAATCGCGGCCAAACCCTTGCTGGAGCTGGCGAAGAAGCATACCCGGCACTGACGGGCGGTTAGCGGATAATCCTGCATATCTGCTCTACGGTACGGCGGATATTCATGCGCGCGAATTCCGGTTGCATGGCTTGTTCCAAAGCGACGGGACTTGGAGTGATGGAGAATATCCCGTGAAATCCGGCACGGGTAAGAATATCCGTATCTTCTATGCCGCCCGCTATCAACACGACGGGAATATGCTGTTTTCTTGCTTCCGTCAGTATGCCGTACGGAACTTTCCCCATGACGGTTTGTCTGTCCGATTTCCCTTCTCCGGTGATAATCAAGTCGGCGTCTTTTATCTGTTCTGCAAAATTCTGCATTTCCAGCAAAAGCTGTATGCCCGGTTTCAGTTCGGCATTGAGGAATGCCGACAAACTTCCGCCCATTCCGCCGGCTGCTCCTGCTCCGGGACAGGAAGATATATCCTTACCGGTGGTTCGGAAGATGACCGCGGCCAAATGTCGCATACCTGCATCCAATGCCTCTATCATAGCCGCGTCGGCTCCTTTCTGCGGGGCGAATACGTATGCCGCTCCGTCTGTCCCGTAGAATGGGTTGCGTACATCGCAGGCGGCGGTAAAGGTACATCCTGAGAGCAGGGGATGAACGGACGAGGTGTCTATGCTATCGACCTTACCCATCATCTGTCCGCCATAGCTTGAAACATTCCCCGTTTTATCCGGGAAACGGAAACCTAATGCCCGGAGCATGCCCAATCCGGCGTCGTTCGTGGCGCTTCCGCCCAGACCGATGATGAAATGCCTGCATCCGCGTTGCAATGCGTCCCGTATCAGTTCGCCCGTTCCGAAAGTTGTTGTCTGCATCGTGTTACGCTTCTCCGGGGCGACGAGTGGAAGTCCGCTAATGGCTGCCATCTCGATGAAAGCCGTCTGCCCGTCACCGGAAATGCCGTAGCGGGCTTCGCGAAGTTCCATTAAAGGACCGTGAGCCTGCACGCTGATACTCTTTCCGTGAGTGGCGGCAATCAGGACGTCCAGCATGCCTTCGCCGCCGTCGGCTACGGGGATACGGATAACTTCACATTCCGGCAGTGCGGCGTGTACGCCTTCGGCAGCCGCCGCTTCGGCCTCCGCGGGTGGAAGGCAGCCTTTGAAGGAGTCTATGGCAAGAACCGCTTTTTTCATCGGGGGATAATATGGTTTCATAAGAGGATACCCTTTTTTCGTGGGAAGATAACTTCTTTCTTCTGCAAAGATAAAGTTTTTTGATAGCTATCAAAAGGCGGATAGCGAAAAGTATAGTATCTTTGCGGCATGAGTGAAGATACGTATAAAACCATTGCCACCCCGTCCGAAGGAATTTACACCGAGAAGCGCAGCAAGTTCATCGCTATCGCCTTGCCGGTACGTACGGTTGAAGAAGTAAAGGCGCATCTGGAAACTTATCAGAAGAAATACTACGATGCCCGCCATGTGTGTTATGCCTATATGCTGGGGCACGAGCGCAAGGATTTTCGCGCCAATGACAACGGAGAGCCGTCCGGTACGGCGGGAAAACCTATCCTGGGGCAAATAAATTCGAACGAACTGACGGATATTCTGATTGTCGTAGTCCGCTATTTCGGTGGTATAAAGCTGGGTACGAGCGGACTGATAGTGGCTTATAAGGCTGCCGCCGCCGAGGCTATTGCCGCCGCTACCGTTATTGAAAAGACTGTGGACGAAACGGTGACCGTTCTCTTCGAGTATCCTTTTATGAATGATGTAATGCGCATCGTGAAGGAAGAAGAACCGGAGCTATCGGAACAGTCGTATGATATGGACTGCCGTATGACGCTTCGCATCCGCCAGTCGATGATGCCCAGGTTGAGGGCGCGTCTGGAGAAAGTGGAGACTCTACGTTTTGAGGAGGAGTAAAGTCTCCGGTTTCTTTTCAGACAACTCTTTCAATCCTCTTTACGGATAAATCGTTGTAATGGATTTTGCGGTGCGTGCCGTCGCAAAAAGGTTGTTTGCAGGAGCGTCCGCAGCGGCAGAGGGCTATCCGGCCTTCCTGCATTTCCGCCTTTCCTTCCCTGTCTACCAGTTTAAAATTGCCTTCTACGATGAAAGGCCCGTTGGGTGTAGCTGTAATCGTTACTGTATTTTCTTCTTTTTCCATGTTCTCGGTCTTTATGTTTTACGTACTTGGTAGAACGTCTCCGCATGGAAATAGTTTGTTAATTCCATATCTTTTGTATGGATTTACTTATCTTTGCACACTTATTTAATCAAAATCGAGTTGATATGGCATTTGAAGCAACTAAGCGCGAATTGGGCGAGCTCTATACATTCTTCCGTCTGCTGGCGGACGGAAAAGTCTTTCCGGGTACTCCGAACGCCCAGAGAGAGGATAAAAAATGTTGGCCTGTGGCGCTGATACAGAGAGAGGAACATGACGGCACACGCCGCTATTATATCGGGGAAGAGGATGTACGCATTGTCAGCGGTACGGTGGAAAAGGACGGCACATTCACAGCGTCGGCAGAGAAAGAGGAGCTTTCGTTTCCCCGTGCGGACTTTGGCGACGCGGCGGAAATCATACTCCATCTGTTGAGAAATGAGCAAGGCGAGGAAGTAGAAGTCTCCGAAGGATTGGAAGCCTTTCTGGATGCTGTGAACATCTACGACCTGGAGTCCAAGACCGATGACCGTACAGATTTCTCCGTAGCTTTTTGGAGCGCGGACGCTCCGCTGACGGGATTTACCGTCCGCTGCCGTCTCAGCCGCATGAATCCTTTGCTGGACGGCGGGCGCACAGCCAACCTGAAGCTGGAGCAGAGCGGCGTGAAGTTTGCCGTGCCCACTGTGAACAAGGTGAACGCCTTGCCCGAATCGCCTGCGGAAGTTGCCGAACGCATGCTGATGATTGAGCGTCTGGGCGGTGTATTGAAGTATTCCGACGTTGCCGACCGCGTGTTCCGTTGCAACCTGCTGATGATAGACCTGCACTTTCCCCGTATGCTTGCCGAAATGGTGCGTATCATGCACTTGGACGGTATCACCCGTGTTGCCGAGCTGACGGAACGCATCAAGGAAATGAATCCCCTGAAGATAAAGGACGAACTGATAAACAAACACTGCTTCTACGAGTTCAAGATGAAACAGTTCTTGCTGGCGCTTGCGCTGGGCATGCGTCCGGCAAAGATTTACAACGGTACGGACTCTGCCGTGGAAGGGTTGTTGCTGATCAACGGAGACGGTGAAGTGCTTTGTTATCACAAGTCCGACAGACAGACGTTTGCCGACTTTCTCTACCGGAACACCCGTTTTGAAAAAGGCTCGGTGGATAAAGACAAATACGGCTTCCTGGAACGGGAGAACGGTGTGTATTACTTTAAGCTGAATGTAAAGATAGGGTTGCTGAAACGCTGACCCGGTCATAGAATCCTAAAAACGAACGTACAATGTTGAACGAAGTATTGGAAAACATTAAGTCGCGCCGCAGCGTGCGCGCTTATACGGAACAACAGGTTTCCGCTGAAGATTTGAACCTTATACTGGAAGCGGCGACGTATGCTCCCAGCGGTATGAATTTCCAGACCTGGCATTTTACCGCCATTCAGGATGCCGCCGTACTGACCGAACTGAATGAGAAGATAAAGGGCGCTTTTGCCAAGAGTGACGATGCCCGTCTGCAGGAACGCGGACACAGCCGGACTTACTGCTGCTATTATCATGCTCCCGCCTTGATTATCGTATCCAACGAACCGACCTGCTGGTGGGCGTCTATGGACTGCGCGTGCGCCTTGCAGAATATCTTCCTTGCCGCCAAGTCTTTAGGCATCGGCTCTTGCTGGATTAACCAACTGGGACAGACCTGTGACGATCCCGATGTGCGCGCTTTCCTTACCCAACTCGGTATTCCCGAGAATCATCGTGTGTACGGCTGTGCCGCTTTGGGCTATGCCCCTGCGGACGCTCCCGTGAAAGATAAGAAACTGGCGGAAGGCACGGTTACTGTAATCCGCTGACGGTGCGGTACAGGCGGAGAGTACACTTTTATATCTCCGCCAGAATGTACCACACGGCGACGAGGTGGCAGGCAGACCCCGCCAATACGAAGAAATGAAACGCCGAGTGCATATAGCGCACGTTGCGTATGGAATACAACGCCGCACCGCCTATATAGCATACTCCTTCGGCGATAATCCAATAGCAGGAAGCGGGCGCGACGGCAAAGAGTTGTTTGAACACCACCAGCACGGACAGCCCCATAAGGATGTAGCACACCGTTTCCACATAGCTGTGTTCTTCCATCTTGCGGAAGCTGATGATAGTGCCTGCAACGGCGCATAGCCAGACAAAACAGAACAATCCCCAGCCCCAGAGCCCCTCATCGCGTAAGGCGATCAGTGTAATGGGAGAGAAACTTCCGGCGATATGCCAGTAGATAGCCGCGTGATCCCAATGGCGCAACCGCCGTTTCCACGGATTATGGTGCTTCAAGGAGTGGTAAAGGGTGGAAGACAAATAGGAACCGCCCATACCGAACAGGTAGAGCCACATACCGAGTATCGCCCACGGGTCTTGTGCCCGATAGCATTTTATCAGGAAGAATCCCCCGATAATAACTGCCATCGAGATGCCTATGCCGTGGGATAGGCTGTTGACGGTTTCTTCGCCTTTACTGTAAAAAAGGCCGTTTCTTTTTCTCTTGCGCATTGTACTCATACACTTATTTACGGTATAAAAGAAGAGAGGGTGTGTTTCGACACCCTCTCCCGATATTCTATTCAAAGCATCCGTAGCATGTTGGCAACAATTTGCGGTCGCCCAACGTATTGTCTACCCGCGCCACGTTCACCCAAAACTTGTTGTCGCGAACGCTTTCTATCGGATAGGCGGCTTTCTGCCGGGTATAACTGTGTTCCCATGCGTCGGCCACCACTTCATATTCGGGATGCGGAGCATTTATCAGCACGTTGTCCGTCTTGTCCGCTTCGCCGTTCTTCACTTCCTGAATTTCCTGCCAGATAGTGAGCATCACATGTATAAAGTTATCCAGTTCGGCAAGGCTTTCGCTCTCCGTCGGCTCTATCATCAGTGTGCCGTGAACGGGGAAGGAGAGGGTAGGCGCGTGATAGCCGTAGTCCATAAGGCGTTTGGCTATATCGTTTTCGCTGATGCCCGTTTCCTCGTGTACCTTGCGGCATTCCAATATCATTTCGTGTCCTACGAAACCCGTTGCTCCGCGATAGACGATACCGTAGGTGTCTTTGAAGCAGGCAGCCAGATAATTGGCGTTCAGAATGGCAGTCTTGGTGGCGCGTGTCAGCCCTTCCGTACCCATCATGCGGATATAGCCGTAGGTGATAGGCAGGATTCCCGCACTGCCGAAGGGAGCTCCCGATACTTGGTTGGCGGTATTGCCGAACAGTTCGTGACCCGGCAGGAACGGAACCAGATGTCCGGCTACGCAGATAGGACCTACGCCCGGTCCGCCACCGCCATGGGGAGAGGCGAATGTCTTGTGCAAGTTCAGGTGGCAGACATCGGCGCCGATAAATCCGGGGTTGGTCAAACCTACTTGGGCATTCATGTTGGCGCCGTCCATATAAACCTGTGCGCCGCAGGCATGGATAATCTTGCAGATTTCCACGATTTCCGTTTCAAAGATGCCATGGGTGGACGGATAGGTAATCATTAGCGCGGCGAGGTCGGCCTTGTTCTCTTCGGCTTTGGCACGCAGGTCGGCCATGTCGACATTCCCTTGTTCGTCGCAGGCGCAGGTGACCGTGGTGAAACCTGCCTGAACAGCCGAAGCGGGATTGGTGCCGTGAGCCGATGCGGGTATCAGCACCTTGTTGCGGTGCCCTTGTCCGATGCTTTCCAGATAGGCGCGGATTACGCGAAGTCCCGCATACTCTCCGGCGGCGCCGGAATTGGGTTGCAGGCTCACTCCGGCAAATCCGGTTATCACTTTCAGTTCTTCGCTGAGATTGTGTATCAGTTCGCGGTAGCCCTCTGCCTGGTCTTCGGGAACGAGCGGGTGCATACCCATGAATTCCGGACGGCTGAGCGGCAGCATTTCGGCGGCGGCATTCAGCTTCATGGTACATGAGCCGAGGGAAATCATGGAGTGCGCCAATGAGATATCCTTGCGGTCCAGTCGCTTGATGTAACGCATCATTTCCGTTTCCGTATGGTATTTGTTGAATACCTCGTGCGTCAGGTAAGCGCTCTGGCGCCGGAAAGCTTCCGGAATGGTACGGCTTTCGGGGATGTCGGCGGCTTTGGTATAGTCTTTTCCGGCTGCGATGCCGAAAATGGAAAGAAGCACGTTGACGGCGGCCAGGTCTGTCGTTTCGTCGATGCTCATACCTACATCGCCGTTCTTGAAGTAGCGCAGGTTCACTTCCTTGCTCAGGGCGACGGTGCGCACTTGCTGCGCCGATACATTGTCGGGCAATGCGAAGCGGAGCGTGTCGAAGTACCGGGCGTTCACTTGCCTGTATCCTAATTTATCGATTTCCTGTTCCAGATATGCGGCGATGTTGTGAATGCGCTCTGCAATGGTGCGGATGCCTTCCGGTCCGTGATATACGGCATAGAAACCGGCCATTGTGGCCAGCAGCGCCTGTGCGGTACAGATGTTGGAAGTCGCTTTCTCGCGTTTGATGTGTTGCTCGCGGGTTTGCAGCGCCATGCGGTAACACGGCTTTCCGTATTTGTCTTTAGACCAGCCGATGATACGTCCCGGCATATTGCGCTTGTACTCGTCGCGTGTGGCGAAGTAAGCGGCCGACGGGCCGCCGTAGAACATCGGCGTGCCCAGTCGTTGGGTGGTTCCGAATACGATGTCCGCTCCCCATTCTCCCGGCGGGGTGAGCAGAGCGAGGCTCAGTATATCGGCGGCCACAGCCACCTTACAGCCTGCGGCATGCGCTTTCTCCACAAAAGCGCGGTAGTCTTCTATATTTCCGTTGGCGTCCGGGTACTGCAATATGCAGGCGAAGATGTCCGGAGCCGGTTCCAGTTCATTGTATTTACCCGTCCGTATCTCGATGCCCTGCGGGATGGCGCGGGTGGTGATGACAGCCAGTGTTTGCGGGAATACGTTTTCGTCCACAAACACGACGTTGGCTCCCGCCTTCTGCATATCGCGCGGACGCAGCGCGTACATCATCGTAACGGCTTCCGCGGCGGCGGTTGCTTCATCCAGCAGGGAACAGTTGGCAAGAGGCATGCCGGTAAGGTCGCAAACGGCGGTTTGGAAATTCAGCAGGGCTTCCAGCCGTCCCTGCGACACTTCCGTCTGATAAGGCGTATAGGAGGTGTACCAAACGGGATTCTCGAATACGTTGCGCTGGATTACGGCAGGCGTGATGGTGTTGTACCAACCCATGCCGATATAGGTAGCGTATAGCTTATTCTTAGCTGCCAGTTCCGCTATGTGCCGTCCGAACTCATATTCGGTCATGGCTTCGGGCAAAGCCAGCGGTTCTTTCAGACGGATATCGGCAGGAATGGTTTTATCAATCAGTTCGTCCAGACTTGCCACGCCGATTTTGCGGAGCATCTGTTCTTCATCCTTCTTGCTGATGCCGATGTGGCGGTCAGCCAACAGGTCGTTTTTCATACGTACTATATTATTTAAAGTTATTACCTATCTAAAGAACGGGTTCTCCGCCTTTTCTATGCCGATGGTCGTAGGCGCTCCGTGCCCCGGATAGACAATCGTTTCATTGGGGAGTATGAACAGGCGGCTGCAGATATGTTCTATCAGTTCGTCGAAGTTGCCGCCGGCGAGGTCGGCACGGCCGATGCTGCCTTGAAACAGTACATCGCCGGAGAACATGCAATGGTCTGCCGCGCAATAGTACACCAGACTGCCCGGCGAGTGTCCCGGCACATGGATGGCTTCCAGTTCCGTATTGCCGAAGGTGATGATGTCGCCGTCGTGCAGGTAAGTACCCAACGGTACGGGCGGTTCCTGCAACTGGAAACCGAACATACGGCTCTGCTTGGGCGCTTCGTCAATCCAGAACTCGTCGGCTTGGTTGGCTTCCGCCTTCAGTCCGAACTCTTTCAGCATGAAAGGGTTTCCGAAGATGTGGTCCAGGTGCAGGTGCGTGTTCAGCAGGTGCTTTACATTCAGCTCGTTGTGTATGATAAAGTTCTTTAAAGCCTGTTTCTCCTCTTCGTAGAAGCAACCGGGGTCGATGACTACGGCTTCGTTGGTTTCGTCCCACAGTACATAGCAGTTCTCCGGGAACATATTAAATTCAAATCTCTTTATCTTCATGATACTATATTTACTGTAATAGATTCTTTCTTCAGACTGTTACGTACACCGCTTTCTTTGTTTCGAAGAACTCTTCCCCGAAGAACTCCTTCAAGTCCCACATCGTAGTCTTGTTTCTGACGGGCATCGCCTCTTTCTCCAGTTCGCCGCCTTTCAGGCAGATAAGTCCGTTGGGCAGTGCGTTCTGCTGTTTGGGGGAGATATTCTTGCGGATGATTTTCAATAAATCGGTAAGGGGCATTACGGCACGGCTCACCACGAAGTCGAACAGTTGCTTTTCTTCTTCGGCGCGTGCATGACGGGTGGTTACGTTTTTCAGTCCGATGCTGCCCGCTACTTCGGTGGCTACGCGTACTTTCTTGCCGATGCTGTCCACCAGGTGGAACTGCACTTCGGGGAAAAGTATGGCCAGCGGAATTCCCGGGAATCCGCCCCCTGTGCCCAAGTCCATGATTTTCGTACCCGGGGCGAAGCGGATTACTTTGGCTATGCCCAGGGAGTGGAGAACGTGGTGTTCGTAGAGGTTTCCGATATCTTTACGTGAAATGACGTTTATTTTAGAGTTCCAGTCCGTATAGAGGTCGTAGAGCGCGGCGAATTGCCTTTTCTGTTCTTCTGTCAGGTCCGGAAAGTACTTCAGGATGAGTTCCATTGTTGGGTTATGAGTTATGAGTTATAAGTTATGGGTTGCGCAGGTCGTTCAGCGCCATTGTTTCGTCGCTCAGCAGGTGCTGCATCATTTCGTACGGCAATGTTATTTTTACAGGTCCCATTACATAGGGGGCGATGTCGTATACATTATAATAGAACGTGATGCCGTCCTTGCTCAGATAGAAGTTCTCGGTCGGCGTCAGGTCGCCGGTAGTGACGTATCCCATATCTTCCAGTTCCTGACGGGTGGCTACCTTATTGTCGGCCATGAGCTGGTTCCACAAGAGGTCGGTGAGCTGTTCCTTGTAGTCGTTCACAAACAAGTCGTCCAGGCGGATGGGAGCCAGGGTGCGCAGGTCGAGGTTGAGGAAAGTGGACATGTAGATGCCGTGTGCGCCGCCGGTATATTCGTTGTAGTCTATACGGTAGACGAGCAGATGCCCGGTGTACAGTTGCACGTGGCTTTCGATACCTTTATAATAGGAGTACCATGCTCCCATGTCTTCGGCGTTCTCCTTGTCCTGTTCGTCTTTCCTGTACATCGGTTCCAGGTCTTTGCGGTAGTCGCCGACGTACTTTTCGGTGTACTTCTTTACGGCTTCTTCGGGAGTCATGCCCATGTACTTCTCGCCGAAGCAGGCGGAAAGGAAATAGGTGTTCAGACTGTCCTTCATCTTCTCGTCGGCCGACCGGGAAGCGTATGTAAGGTTGATGATGAGGTTGCATGCCGGTTTGGCGGTATCACCGAAGAGGTGGGCGGTTTCGTTCACTTGTATGCTGTCGAACTCCAGCGCTCCGGCGTTTTTGTTCATGATGTTACCGCAAGAAAAGAAAAAGCCGCTTGCCGCAAGCAGAAGGACAAGTAGGCTGACAGTTTGCTTTTTCATATCGAGTTTCGTTTATAAATCAACATTTCATTCGGGAATCTTTATCGACAAATATAGAACTTATTAACGAACTCCACACATAAAAAAGGAAAAATTAATTCCTGCGAACGGTTAAAACTTTCTATCTTTGCCGCCGTCTATGAAGAGGCTCCGTTACATATTCGCCATATTGATGTCCTCACTTATTATCATAAGTGGGGCGGGAGTTTCCATTATCCATTATTGCTGTTCGGGATGCCGGATGGAGCAACGTTGCTGCACGTCCGGTTGTTCGGAATGTGAGAAGGCGCACTACGCGTCGCAGGAAACCTGTAAAGATACGGGCTGTACCACCGTTCACTACAAAGTGGATGTGGTGAAGCATGTGCAGGAAGCGTCTTCGACAGTACCCGTATGCACGCTGTACTGCGAGCAGTTGCCGCAGTTCGGTTGCCTGTTGCCGGTGGAACTGCCGGTGACCGGAACACAAGTCTATTCACCGCCGAGATATTGCGGTTCCAGGCATTATCTGGCGCTTTATTCCACACTGCTTATTTAGAGAGACATCCTTGCGGGACGGCGTTTGTTTCCTGCCGGGGAACGGTCTGTTCCTCACCGTGAAACATGTTGTTCCCTGCCGGGGAACGATACGTTTCATCCCATGGAACAAACAGTTTCATCCCGCGGAACGAATCGTTTCACCTCACGGGGTTGGTATTTTCATTTCGTAAGACGGATATTTCCATCCCGTGAGGCGAATAATTGCTATGATTATCCGCAATGACGCCTTTATTATCATTTACGGGCGCCATACCGGATAACCGTTTATTTGTTTTATTGTCACATTTCAAAATAAGAAAGAATCAGATATGAAATATATATGGTTAATGTTGCTGTTCTTCCCCTTTATCACTTTGCGGGCGCAGGTAAAGGGAACGGTAAAAGATAATCTCGGTGAACCGGTTGCCGGAGCCAACCTTTTCTGGATGGGAACGACACAGGGCGCCACCACCTCTGCCGACGGGAGCTTCTCCCTCGCAAAGCCTGCCGGTAAGCACATGCTGGTAGTCAGCTTCATCGGTTTCGAGAACGATACGATACATGTGAACGGACGTGATGAAACGCTCGACATAGTTCTTCGCGAAGGGGTGGAACTGAGCGAAGTCAATGTTGTCAGCCGTAAGCTCGGAACCATGAAACTGCGGGGCAGCGTGATGAATGAGGATATGATAAGCAGCGCCGAACTGACCCGCGCCGCCTGTTGCAACCTCGGAGAGAGTTTCGTAACCAACCCTTCGGTGGACGTGACCTATTCCGATGCCGCTACGGGCGCCAAGCAAATCAAGCTGTTGGGATTGTCCGGCACTTACGTACAGATGATGACGGAAAACATTCCCAACTTTCGGGGAGTGGCCGCTCCGTACGGGCTGGGCTATGTGCCCGGCCCGTGGATGCAAAGCATACAGGTGAGCAAGGGCAGCGCATCCGTCAAAAACGGTTACGAGGCCATCACCGGGCAAATCAATGTGGAGTTCAAGAAGCCGCAATTGCCCGAAGCCGACTGGCTCTCCGTCAATCTTTTCGGCAGCACCACCAACCGTTACGAAGCCAATGCGGACGCCACGGTGAAACTCTCCAAGCGTTGGAGCACCTCTTTGCTGGCGCATTACGAAAACGAAACCAAAGCCCACGACAGCAACGATGACGGCTTTGCCGATATTCCGCAAGTGAAGCAGTACAACGTATGGAACCGCTGGGCGTATATGGGCGACCGTTACGTTTTCCAGGCAGGCATCAAAGCCTTGTCCGAAGACCGCAACAGCGGGCAGGTGAGCCATGGCGGCAGCCATTCGGCCGACCCCTACAAAATATCCATCGGAACCGACCGTTACGAGGCGTTCACCAAAAACGCTTACATCTTCGATAAGGAGAAGAATACCAATCTGGCGCTCATCCTTTCCGGCTCTCTGCACAAGCAGGATGCCGTGTACGGACGTAAGCTGTACGATGTAGACCAGCACAACGCTTACGCGTCCCTTTTGTTCGAGACGGAACTCGGCAAGCGTCACAGCCTGTCTGCGGGACTGAGTTTCAACTACGATTCCTACAATCAGCATTATCGGCTGACGAACGATGCGGAGCAACCTCTTACGAGGCAGTTCGTAAAGGAAGCCGTTCCGGGAGCGTATGTGCAGTACACCTATAATCTGGATGATAAACTTATCCTTATGGGCGGTATTCGCGGTGACCGCAGCAGCGAGTACGGTTACTTTGTCACGCCCCGTTTCCACGTAAAGTACAATCCCAACGAATACGCGCACTTCCGCCTTTCCGCCGGAAAAGGGTATCGCACCAATCATGTCCTTGCCGAGAACAATTACCTCTTGGCAAGCAGCCGCCGTATAGACATCGCCCGTAACCTCGACCAGGATGAGGCTTGGAACTACGGAGCGAGCGCTTCCTTTTACGTCCCCTTGTTCGGCAAAACGCTGAACCTGAATGCGGAGTATTACTACACGGACTTCCTCAAGCAGGTAGTGGTGGATATGGATACCGACCCGCATGCCGTTTTGTTCTACAACCTCGGCGGGCGGTCGTATTCGCAGGTGTTCCAGGTGGAAGCCACTTATCCGTTCTTCCCGGGATTCACCCTCACGGCAGCCTATCGCTGGACGGATGCCAAGACCACCTACGACGGGCAGTTGCGGGAAAAGCCGCTTACCGGCAAGTACAAAGGACTGCTTACCGCTTCGTATCAGACTCCGCTGGGCTTGTGGCAGTTCGACGCGACCTTGCAGCTGAACGGTGGCGGCCGTATGCCGACCCCTTACGAACAGGGAGACGGCGCGTGGTCGTGGGAACACCGCTATAACGGCTTTGAGCAGCTAAGCGCACAGGTCACCCGCTACTTCCGCAACTGGTCTGTCTATGTCGGCGGGGAAAACCTTACCAACTTCAAGCAGAAGAATCCCATTATCGACGCTTCCGATCCGTGGGGAAGCAATTTCGATGCCACCATGGTGTGGGGGCCGATGCATGGGGCAAAGGCGTATGTAGGCGTACGCTTCAATATTCCACGGATATAGCGGTTAATCAAAGAGATATGAACAGTGAAAACTAATTAAAAGAAAACATCATGAAAACAAGAAAGATTTGCATCGCCCTTGCGGCCGTATTGCTGAGCGCAACGACAGTCGTGGCCAAAGACCTGCGTACCGTAGTGTTCAAAGTGTCACAGATGACGTGCGAGAACTGTGTGAAAAAGATAAACAGCAATATCCGTTTCGAGAAAGGGCTGAAAAAGTTCGATACGGACTTGAAGACCAAAACGGTGACCATCACGTACGATGCCGACAAGACCGATATTGAAAAACTGAAAGAGGGTTTCAGAAAGTTCCATTACGAAGCCGAGTTTGTGAAAGAGAGCAAGCAGGGCGATAAGAAGTAATTGAACAAACGGCTCATTCCGGTTGTTGCTTTAGTGGATTCAGAGTAACAACCCCCTAAAATATAGAATGGAATGAGCAATATATTGAAGAAGGTATGTCCCGCGCAGGAATTACACTGCGCGGAATATGCCGATAGTATGGAAAGATGCAACATGGAAGAACGCAACAGGCAGTACCGCAGTCTGAAGATGCAGGCTGTCGGCGCGTGGCTGCTGGCCGTTCCGTTGTTGCTGCTTTCCATATTCGGTAATTATGTGTCCTATGGCAGCGAGATACAATTGCCGCTGGCCGCACTTGCGCTGCTGTTTCTGGGAACATCTTTTTATACGGATGCCTGGAAGCGGCTCCGTGAGGGACGCGCCACCATGGACACGCTGATTGCTTTCAGCGCTTCCGTGGCTTTTCTTTTCAGCTTGTTCAACACGTTCTTTCCGGACTACTGGCATGACGCGGGACTTCAACCGCACGTTTATTACGAAGTGACCGTACTGATTGTCGCAGTGGGGCTGACCGGTAAAGTGTTCCGGTTCCTGCCCGAAGAACTGCATGGTGAAGACCGCATAGCCAATATCATCTTTCCCGTGCTGACGGGAACGGCGGTTGCCGTGTTTTTTATCTGGATATTGTTCGGCGGTGTGGAAGCCGTGCCGCATGCGCTCTATTCGGTTATTTCCATTTTCATTGTCGCTTGTCCGTGCGCGTTAGGCTTGATAACACCGGTCGCGCTGATGCGCGGGATAGGCAAAGCCGCCGATATGCATATCTGGATAAAGGATTCTCTCGCTTTGGAACGGCTGAACAAGGCCGATGTGGTGGTCTTTGACAAGACCGGGACGCTGACCGAGGGACATCCCACCGTTACGGCCTGGTTGTGGGCGCAGTACCAGGAAGAATATTTTAAGATGGTGCTGCTGGCTGCGGAAATGAACTCGTCCAATTCGCTGGCGGCCGCCATCACCGCCGCCCTGCGGGAAGAGCAGATTACGCCCGCCCGTTTGGACGGCTGCGAGATTCTGAAAGGAAAAGGGATGAAAGCCGCCTATAAGGGTATGGAGTATTGGGTGGGCAGCCATAAGTTGTTGAAGGATTATCAGGTTTACCTGTCCGACGTGCTGGGCGATATGCTGGTGGAGTATGAGTCCGAGGGAAACAGCATCGTTTACTTCGGTCGTGAGGGTGAGCTGCTTGCCATAATTGCCGTTAAAGACCAGTTGAAAGTCACTGCGCTCGGTGTGGTGAAAGAGCTCAGAGGGCAGGAACTCGATATTTGTCTGCTGACGGGCGACGGCGAACGTACCGCTTCGACCATAGCGGGGAAGCTGGGTATCATCCGCTATCTGTCCGATGCCCTGCCGGACGACAAGGAAACTTTTATCCGCGAGCTCCGGTTGCAGGGAAAGACGGTCGTTATGGTGGGCGACGGCATCAATGACGTGCAGGCGCTGGCGGGTGCGGATGTCAGTATCGCCATGGGTGGCTATGCCGACGATACGCTGACGGATGAAGCCATGATAGTGATGAAATCTTCCGATTTGCAGTCGCTGCCCAAGTTGTTCGGCCTGTCGCGCCATACGCTCCGGCTGATGCGCCAGAACTCGTTCTGGGTGATAATCTATCATCTGGCAGGCGTATTGATAGCCGCGGGCATCCTTTATCCGGTGTACGGAATACTGTTGACGCCCATGCTGGCCGCAATAGCCATAGTGCTCTCCTGCGTAACGCTGATGAGAGGGTAGGTCAGCTGTTCCTGTATTCCAGCGGGCTCATTCCCATGTGTCTCTTGAAGTACTTGCCGAAGAACGAGGCGCTGGGGAAGTTCAGCGAGTAGGCGATTTCCTGAATGGTCATGTCGGTGGATTTCAGTTTGGCTTTTATGTCGATGATGACGACATGCGCAATGATGTCCAGCACGTTTTTCCCGGTCACCAGTTTGATGGTGGTGCTGAGGTGTTGCAGGGATATGCCCAGCTTTTCGGCATAGAACTGCGCGCGGCGTTCGGTGGTGTAGTTTTCGATAACCAGCTGTATGAACTCACGGCAGATTTCCTCTTTCCGGCTTTTAATCCTGTTTTGGGAGTCCGGACGTTTGCTGTATAACTCGTTGACACCGTAGAGAAGCGTGTCCAGCACGTTCTGCGCCATTCGCGTTTTGGGCATGTACGGTCCGGTGGAAACGCGTGCCAGCAATGCGAAGTAGTCCCTGAAGTAAGAGGCGACGGTTTCGTTGAGCGGTATCACGGGAGCTTCTATAATCTTGGAGTACGAGCTCATGGTGGATTGGATGATGTTGACTCCGTTGAGACAATGCTCGGAGAACCCGGCAAAACCTATCCGCACCTTTTCTTTCTGTCCGTGAAACTGGATGATGGTGCCGGGAAGGAGTGTCACAAAGTCGCCTTGTTTGATTTCGGTGTCCATCAGGTTGATGGATACCGTAATGGAACCTTCGGTGCACAATGCGAAGATACATGCCTTCAGGCGGCATGATTGCTTGTATATGTTCAGAATATCTTCTGTTACATCCGTCCATGCAATCAGGTCTACGGGGAGATCGACTTGGGGGAATTCCATAAGTGTTGTCGTTTTTGGTCTGCACAAAGTTACGCTTTTTTGCTGAAAAGTATCGAAAAACTTGCAATCGGGCAGGGATTTTTTTAATTTTAATTGTTATTAAAGTTAAGAGTGTTAATCTTATAACAGATAGAACTATGAAACAATACCGCAAACTTTTCTTCCTCGGATTTATATGTGCCGCGTGGCCGGTGTCGTACGCGCAGGCGCAGGATGTGTCGGCCGGCGTTCCCGACTCATTGCTCACCATAGGATATACCGTGGGGCATACCCGTAATATATCTTCCCTTGTGGAGAGTTTCACCGGCAAACAGCTGAAAGCAGACCAGATAACCAATCCGCTGGAAGCCATCTACGGCAAAGTGCCCGGCCTTACCATACAGCGCGCTGCCAACGGTACGGCCGCTTTGGATGCCGTACGCCTGCGCGGCACTACCTCGCTGACCAGCGGCAACGACCCGCTGATTATCATCGACGGCGTATTCGGCGATATTTCGATGCTTACATCCGTTTATCCTACGGACATAGAGAGCTTCACTATCCTGAAGGATGCTTCCGAAACGGCGCAGTACGGTTCGCGGGGTGCATCCGGCGTCATCGAGATAACGACCAAGAAAGGAGTGAAGGGTAAAACGAGGGTAAGCTATAACGGCAGTTTCGGCGTGGCATCTGTCTATAAGAGCCTGAAAATGCTGTCGGCGGATGAATTCCGCAAAGTGGCGGAGCAGACGGGCGTTTCCATTATCGACAAGGGGAACAATACCGACTTCCGGAAAGAGATACAGCAGACGGGATTCCAACAAGACCATCATATCGCTTTTTACGGCGGACGGGATGAGTCGAGCTATCGTGTGTCATTGGGCTATATGAGCCGGGAAGGGGTGATTGTCAACGAAAACATGAGGAATTTTACATCGAACATGAATATGACGCAGAGCCTGTTCGACGGTTTCATCCGGTGCGATGTCGGCATGTTCGGTTCGGTGCAGAACAACCGCAATCTGGTGGACGAGCAAAAGACTTTCTATTCGGCGGCTGCCTTTAACCCGACCTTTCCCAATCATAAAAACGGGGACGGCTCTTGGGACGGCGTGACGAACGCCAGCCAGATAACCAATCCGCTGGCATGGATGGAAGTGAAGGATAAAGAGTCCGTTTCGCGTATCAGCACGCACGCCAAGCTGTTGCTGAACTTCACGCCTGACCTGAAGATGCGGCTGTTCGGTTCGTACTCGTATAATATGGTGGAGAACTCCCAATATCTGCCTACCGTCGTATGGGCGCACGGACAGGCGTATAGAGGCGTGCGCAAGTCGGAGTCGTTGGTGGGCAATGCCATGCTGACCTACCGGAAGCGTTTGAAGCGTCACTTCATTGATGCGTTGGCGCTGGCGGAAGTGCAGGAAGAGAAGTTTTCCGGTTTCTATACGACGGTCACCAATTTCAGTTCCGATTTATTCGGCTTTGATAATTTGCAGGCGGGCGCGCTGCGCCCGTGGGAAGGGACGAACTCTTATTACGAGCGTACCCGTTTGCTTTCTTTCATGGGACGTGCCAACTACACCTATGCCGACCGCTATGTGCTGACGGTGAATGCCCGTGCAGACGCCTCTTCCAAATTTGGCGACAATCATAAATGGGGCTTTTTCCCTTCGGTATCGGCGGCCTGGAATGTGACGGAAGAGGATTTCATGAAGCGGTTTCCGCTGGTCAATAATCTGAAAGTACGTGTGGGCTACGGTCTGGCGGGTAATCAGAGCGGGATAAACTCGTACACGACCTTGCGTCTGGCGCAGCCCAACGGGGTAGTACCTGTGGGCAGCGCTCCTGTGGTGTCCTTGAGCGAATTGAGAAATACGAATCCCGATTTGAAATGGGAAGTGAAGCATAACTTCAATGCCGGTTTTGATTTGGCGCTGTTTGCCAACCGGCTGCTGTTCTCGGTGAATTATTACCTCTCCAAGACTACCGACATGCTGTATATGTATAATGTCAGCGTGCCGCCGTTTACTTATAATACGCTGGTGGCAAATATCGGCTCGATGCGCAACAGCGGCGTAGAAATCGCGGTAGGGGTTACTCCCCTGAAAACGAAAGATATGGAGCTGAGCATTAATGCGAACGTGTCTTTCCAACAGAACAAACTGCTTTCGTTGAGCGGCGTTTACAATGGCGAACGCATTGCGGCCGCCGAATACAAGAGCATCTCCAGCCTGGACGGCGCAGGTTTTCATGGCGGGTATAATCATATAGCCTACCAGATTGTGGGGCAACCGCTCGGCGTGTTCTATCTTCCTCATAGCACGGGGCTGGTGTCGGACGGAAACGGCGGATATAAATACGGTGTAGCCGATTTGAACGGAAACGGTATCAGTCTGGAAGACGGCGAAGACCGCTACATTGCCGGGCAGGCTGTACCCAAAGCAACGGTAGGCTCCAATATCAGTTTCCGCTACAAGGATTTCGATTTGTCGGTACAGATAAACGGGGCGTTCGGGCATAAGATATACAACGGCACTTCACTTACGTATATGAATATGGGTATCTTTCCCGACTATAACGTGATGAAAGGCGCTCCGCAAGTCAATATCAAAGACCAGACCGCAACCGACTATTGGCTGGAAAGGGGCGATTATGTGAACTTCGACTATGTAACGGCAGGCTGGAATGTTCCGTTGCGGGGTACGAAGAGGTATGTTCAGAACTTGCGTCTGACCTTTACGGTGAACAACCTTGCCACCATCACCGGCTATTCGGGGCTTTCGCCGATGATAAACAGCGCTACGGTGAACGGCACTTTGGGATTGGACGACAAACGGAACTATCCGCTTGCCCGAACCTATACATTGGGATTGAGTATTAATTTCTAAAGGAATAAGGATATGAAGAAGTATCGTATAGTATATTGGTTGGCGGCGGTGTGCTGTCTGCCTTTGTTTACTGCCTGTAACGGCTTTTTGCGTGAAGACCCTCGCGACGGAACAGACCATGCGGATGCGTACCGTACGCTGTCGGACGTATATCTCAATGCGGTGGCGTCTCTGTATAACTACGTGGGCGGTTATGCCGACAGTCAGGGATTGCAAGGTACGGGACGGGGTGTTTACGACCTGAATACGTTTACCACCGATGAGGCCATCATGCCCACCCGGGGCGGTGACTGGTACGACGGCGGCTTCTGGCAGGGATTGTATCTGCATAAGTGGGGAGTGAGCAATGATGCCGTTCAGGCTACGTGGGAGTATCTGTATAAAGTGGTGATGCTGAGCAATAAGTCGGTAGAGCAAATCCAAAAGTTCGGGGAAACTCACGATGACCCCGAACTGCCGGCCTATTTGGCTGAGGTGCGTGCTATGCGTGCCATGTACTATTATTATCTGCTGGATTTATTCGGCAGAGTGCCGCTCGTACTCTCTTCTTCCGCATCTATGAGCGATATTGTGCAGAGTGAACGGAAAACGGTTTTCGATTTTGTTGTGAAAGAACTACAGGAAGCGGCTCCGCTATTGGCGGAAAGCCGCAGTAACCGGCCGGGCGACTATTACGGACGCATCACCCGTCCGGTAGCTTATTTCTTGCTTGCCAAGCTGGCTCTTAACGCGGAAGTGTATACGGATAATGACTGGACGGACGGTGTGCGTCCCGACGGCGGAACTATAAGCTTTACCATAGACGGGCGGCAACAGAATGCGTGGCAGGCGACAGTGACTTATTGTGACCGGATTACCGCGATGGGGTATGCGCTGGAACCCCTGTACGAAACGAATTTCGCCGTATATAATGAATCCTCGGTAGAGAATATCTTCACTATTCCGATGAACAAGACTTTATATACCAATCAGATGCAGTATCTGTTTCGTTCGCGGCACTATAATCATGCCAAAGCTTACGGGCTGAGCGGCGAGAACGGGTCGAGCGCTACGAAAGACGCGTTACGTGTGTTCGGGTACGATACGGCCGAGGTAGACCCTCGTTTTGATAAGTGTTATTTTGCCGGTGTGATGTACGATTTGAAAGGGGAGTTAATCAGGCTGGACGATGGAACCGTATTGGAGTATCATCCTTGGGAAGTGGCGGTGGATATATCGGATATGCCTTATGAAAAAACGGCAGGCGCACGCATGAAGAAATATGCCATTGATACGGACGCAACCAAGGACGGTAAATTAATGGAGAACGATATCGTTCTGTTCCGTTATGCGGATGTGCTGTTGATGAAGAGTGAAGCGAAAGTTCGCAACGGGGAAAACGGGGATGCGGAATTGGCGCAGGTACGCAGCCGAGTGGGAGCTGTTGCGCGTCCGGCAACATTGGAGAATCTGCTGGACGAAAGATTATTGGAGTTTGCATGGGAAGGATGGCGGCGGCAGGATCTTGTGCGTTTCGGACGATTTACCCGTGCGTACAGCGACCGTCCGCAACTGGCGGGCGAGGAGAGTGGATACACCACCGTGTTTCCTATTCCGGGCAATGTGCTGAAAATGAATGAGAGGTTGCGGCAGAATAAGGGGTATTTAATGAGTGATTAGTGGTTAGTGATTAGTGGTTAGTGATTAGGGGTGAATGTTAATGAATTATGATTGGTGATGGATGACCGGTGATTAAATTGGGTATAATCGGTGATTTGAGGGTAATGGTGCGGAAATAAAGAAAAAGTAGTATATTTGTTTTATGAGACTGGAAATATCAGATTGGAAAACTGTTCCCTATGCCGCAGCATGGGACAGACAGACGGAGTGTTTCGATACGCTTGTACAAGCCAAACAAGCAGGTGGGGAGTATGTAAATCATATTGTTCTCTGTGAGCATCCGCATGTATATACGTTGGGACGCAGTGGCAAGGAAGGAAATATGTTGCTGAGTGAAGAACAGTTGCATAAAATAGGGGCGTCGCTGTATCATATAGACCGGGGTGGTGATATTACCTATCATGGGCCGGGACAACTTGTTTGTTATCCTATCTTGAATCTGGAAGAGTTCTCTTTGGGCTTGAAAGAATATGTGCATTTGCTGGAAGAAGCCGTAATTCGTGTTTGCGCTTCTTACGGGATAACTGCCGGACGCGTGGAGAAAGCTACCGGCGTATGGTTGGATGGAGATTCACCGCGTGCCCGTAAAATCTGCGCTATCGGTGTACGTAGCAGCCATTATGTTACGATGCATGGTCTGGCGCTCAATGTAAATACGGATTTACGCTATTTCAGCTATATCAATCCTTGCGGGTTTATAGATAAAGGGGTGACTTCGCTCCAAAAAGAATTGGGACGGGAAGTGCCGATGGATGAGGTGAAAGAACTGCTTTGCCGTGAGTTGAGAGGTATGCTTGGAGATAGGCAATAGAGAATATATTCTCTTTTATATCATGAGGGTGTCAATCGGAGTTACAGCATCCTTGTTTCTTTGATGTTAATATACAGGCGCACTGATGTTAACTTATAGCTTCTGATGATGTTAACTTATAGCTTCTGATGATGTTAACTTATTGTGCATAGTGATGTTAACTTACTATTTCCCATGATGTTAACTTCGGTGGGAGTTGTCTTGTTTTTACTTTGTGGATACAAAAAGGAATGGGGAAGAGTATGCCTGAAAGTGTTTTTTAGACGTTCGTTTGATAAACACTTTTCAAATGCAAATCGCATCCAGTAGAAATATATGGAAATAAGTAAAGATTAACAGAGGTTATTATAATGGTTTATTTGTTGACATACAGACTATTATATACTCTATTGACTATAAACTTCAAAGAATTTCTATCAAACATTTTGCCAATACAAAAAACTGCCATATCTTTGCGTTTATCAAACGAACGTCTAAAAAACATATTCGTTTTTAAATCATTCGTTTACAGCTTTTTGAAAGCTTATTGATCACATAACTGTTTCAACGTTCTCTTTCTGTGATAGTGGGGAGCTTTGGGATAATATGGATGCAGACTAAACTATTGACTATAATTGCATTACATGAATTGACCGGAAAGAGTTATCTTATCCCGGTGTCCCCAAAGAATACCCTTTTCACAAGGTTTTATTTCCCTCGAACTCTTACAATTCATACTTTGTAATGCCCGGCTTATCGGAAAAAATTAAATCTGAATCGCAGCACACCCCCGCTTGTCAACAGAACAAAGATTGCCAATTACATTGGTATGCTGTCCGTGTAACGTACAGTCGCGAATTGTCTTTAAAGGACTATCTCGACAAGGAAAATATAGAGAATTTCATTCCTATGCACTACGAATATATCATCAGGAATGAACGCCGTGTCCGCAAACTCGTTCCCGCCATACACAATTTGGTATTTGTCCGTTCCACTCGTGCATGTATTGATGAAATCAAAAACAATCCGGCTCTGAATATCCCCGTCCGCTACATCATGAATCGCGAAACCCGCCAGCCGGTTATCATTCCGGATGCGCAGATGCGTAGTTTCATATTGGTTGCAGGTACGTACGACGAGGCTGTTATCTATGTGGAACCGGAAGAACTGAAATTAGTAAAGGGTACCAAAGTACGTATTACAGGCGGAGTGTTTGAAGGAGCTGTCGGCGAATTTGTCCGTTTGCGCCATGACCGCCGTGTAGTGGTGAATATAGAGGGTGTCATGGCAGTTGCCACTACATTTATCCACTCTTCACTTATAGAACCGATAGATAGAAACTGAAATATTTGTAACTCAATAACTTCTATATTTTAGATAAAATGAACGATCACGTTTCATCCTTGTATGCCCTTGCCCATGAGCTTCTGAATCTGGGTATGGACGGCAGTCCTATTTACAGCGACCACTTCGCCCGTCTGAATCGCGAAGTTTATGAACAAGCGCTCAATCTGTACAACGCTCCGGAAGGTAACACACCGGAAGAAGAAGCCGAGCTTTGTCTTTCTATTCTTCTGGCCTTGAATGCGACTTTTTATGACAATGGCCGAAAGCAGCAATTCATTCAGCACCTTCTCGACCGTTGCTGGAATGTTCTTGACAAACTTCCGGCTTCGCTTCTGAAAGTTCGTCTTCTTACCTGTTGCTATGGGGAAGTATATGATGAGAAACTCGCCAGCGAGGCACACTCCATTATTGACACTTGGGATACGTCTTCTTTAACTCCGGAACAGACGGAAATCATCGGTGAGTTAAAGAATATGGAAGAAAATCAATACCCTTTCGAGATTGTAGATTAATTCCGCCTGACAGTCTTTCCCCCCTCTCTCGGTCACTAAGCGTTTAAGTTTTCAGCTATCAATCGCTAATCACTAAACAACAATTATCATAGTGAACTTCTTTTTTATCATTCTGACCTTTCTGATATCGGCGTTTATCGCCCGTATCCTGATACCCCGTATCTTGTTGATATCCCTGCGCAAGAAACTTTTTGACATTCCGGATAATCGTAAGATACATAAAAGAGCTATACCCCGTCTGGGTGGCGTATCTTTCTTTCCAACCACCTTATTCTCTTTTTGTCTTGTCTATGCTTTCCGTTTGTTGGGTGGTGACAGTGTTTCAACAGTCTATGCAAGCTATCTGCTGCCGGAGTTATTGTTATTTGCCTGCGGTATGACCTTGCTTTATCTGACGGGTATCGCCGACGACCTTGTCGGTGTCCGTTATCGTCAGAAATTTGTTATCCAAATCTTCTGTGCCTGCCTTTTCCCTTTATCGGGAATTTGGATAAACGATTTATACGGCTTGTTCGGTATACACGAGCTATCGGCTTATATCGGTATGCCCTTCACCGTTCTGATTATAGTATTCATTACCAATGCCATCAATCTGATAGACGGGATTGACGGTCTTGCTTCCGGTTTAAGCAGTGTGGCGTTATTGATTTTTACTTTCTTGTTTATAAATAAGGGACTGTGGAGTTATGCCATGCTTGCCGCAGGTACTTTCGGCGTGCTTGTACCGTTCTTTTATTACAACGTATTCGGTAGCGTGGAGCGTGCCCGCAAGATTTTCATGGGTGATACGGGAAGTCTTACTTTAGGCTATACGCTCAGTTTCCTTGCCATAAAGTACAGCCAGCACAATACGGATATAATGCCGTATACCGCAGGTGCTTTTATCATAGCTTTCAGCACCATGATAATTCCCGCATTCGATGTTGTCCGTGTTGTTTTAGTCCGTATTCGCGAGGGACACAGCCCTTTTGAACCGGATAAGAATCATATCCACCATAAATTGCTGGCGGTAGGATTGTCGCCGAGAAAGGCAATGCTGAGCTTGCTTTTCATGTCTTGTGCTTTTAGTGCAGCCAATATTTTACTGGTGCCTTATGTAAATAATACGATGATGCTGATAGCTGATATCGTGATTTGGATAGGGCTGAATCTGTGGTGGGATTATTTGAGAGATAAAAAGTAAAACATTTGTTTGTTACGAATTAAATCCCGTTCTTTGTGTAACATAAACAAAGGCATATCGTCATGAAAACAAAAGTATCCGAACCCGTAGTAGCATATAACAATCCTTACCTTCAAGGCTTGAAGAACAGGATTATAGCCTCTATTGATGCTACAACAGATGAAGAGAAATTGCAGCAATGTCTGGAACTCCTTTATGAGGATGAAATGCCTTGCTGCTTTACGGAAGAAGAACTTGATGAGGTAATTCGCCATTCGGAAGCCAGCGGTAATGCTTCTGAAGAAGAAGTAAACGCTTTTTTTATGAGATGGGGACATTAAAGGTTATTGTCCGGAATGACGCTTTGAACTTTATGCAGGAAGTTACCCATTGGTACGAGTGTACAATGGGCAGAAAGGCGGCTCAAAAGTTTACAGATGACATTCGGAATACAGTCAGTACCTTATCTCGTTTCCCGGGTATCGGCACTTTGGAACACAATCGTAGCACAGCAACAACAAAATATTACAGTTTTCTGTCTCATCCCAAATATCGTATTATTTATCGTTTTACAAAAACGACCCTCTATATAGTGGCGATTCATGCTACTATGATGAAACATTAATAAATTGTTTTGCATCTGCTAAAAATTAAGCATCTGTAAAATTAATATCGAAGTTTATCCGTGTCTGAATCTTCCCGGACTGCCAAGAGCATCAAAAATGCTAAGGTGGCCCTTATCTTTTATTTCATTAATTTAGTTCTGCAGTTCTTCTCCCGTAAGGTCTTTCTTGACTATTTGGGAGCGGAGGTGCTCGGATTGAACACTACTGCACAGAACCTGTTGGGTTTTTTAAACTTGGCAGAGTTAGGTATTGGTAGTGCCATTTCGTACGCTCTCTATAAACCTCTTTTTCAGAGAGATGTTAAGGTAATAAATGAAATTGTTTCTGTGCAGGGATGGCTATATCGACGAGTGGCTGTTGTGGTAATTATAGCAGCTTGTGTGCTGATGTGTTTCTTTCCATTTATTTTTGAGAAAGCGAAAGTTCCTTTGTGGTATACATATGCCTCTTTTTCCGTCCTCTTGTTCAGTGCTTTGCTTGGATATATTTTTAATTATAAACAGATAGTGCTGACTGCCGATCAAAAAGAGTATAAGATAACGCTGAATATTCAGGGTATCAAGGTTATAAAAGTGCTTGTTCAAATAGCAGCAATAACTTATTTGGCGGATGGTTATGTGTATTGGTTGGTACTTGAGTTTGTAATGGCTATAGTAACTACGGTTATTATAAATCATGTGTTACGGCGGGAATACTCTTGGTTGCATCCGCAGCCTCGTTTGGGCGGGCAACTCCGCAATAAACATACGGAGATTATTAGGAAAACAAAGCAAATTTTCTTTCATAAAATAGGTGGATTTGCCTTTACTCAGTCCAGTTCCATTATTATTTATGCATACGCTTCTCTTTCTTTGGTAGCTATTTATGGTAATTATATGTTAGTTGCTACTGGACTTCAAATGTTAGTAAGTGCTATTTTCAATAGTATTAATGCAGGTATTGGTAATTTAGTAGCTGAAAATAATAAAGAACATATAGTTTCTGTTTTCAATGAACTTTTTTCTCTTCGTTTCTATATTGTAGCAGTAGTATGTTATGGTTATTATATGCTGGTCAGCCCTTTTATTTCTTTTTGGATTGGGGAAGAATATATATTGAACCATACAACTTTATTATTGATTACTGCTATTCTTTTTGTAGATTTAGTACGTAATATAATTGATTCGTTCAACAATGCTTATGGGCTTTTTCAGGATGTATGGGCGACAATGGTAGAGGCATGTATAAATATAGGTTGTTCTATTTGGTTTGGTTATTTGTGGGGACTACCAGGTATTTTGGTAGGTGTATTACTGAGTTTATTACTGATTATTTTTTTGTGGAAACCATACTTTCTATTTGGCTGGGGATTTAAAATTTCGGTTCTTCATTACTGGAAGCTTTATTTTAAATGTTTTGTTTCTGGAGTGGTAACCGTATGCATTTGTTGCTTTTTGTTTTCTTTCATAGCGGCAAACCCTGAGAATAATTATCAACAGTCAATCGTATATACTATTATGTCTGTGGTGACTTTCAGTGTATTATTCTTGTTTATCATGTGTGGTATTAATCTTTCAATGCGGCAAAGTATGAGCAGAATATTAAGTCTTATATGTAAAAATGGTAGATTATGAAAATATTGGTAGATTTAACATGTTGTGAAAAAGGGCATAGCTATGGAGTGTATGCCTTTCGCGTATTATCTGTTTGGAGAGAATATAACTCCTCGAATGTTGATATAATATTGCTGATTAAGGAGGAGATGGAGGCATGGGCCAAAAAGGAATTTCCGGAGTGGAAATATATTCTTTTGAAACAATATTCCTATCGTAATAGTCTACAAAAAATATTTCGAATAAGATGGCTTTTGAATGGATTATTGTGGCGGAAAGCTGTAAATACTTCGGGTTGTAATGTATTATTTTCTCCGGGTTCACTTTTAACCTCTTGTTGGAAAGTGAAGATCTGTAGAGTTCAAGTGATACATGATATTCAAGGATTTAGAACTTTGAAGGGTTTGAGAAAGTGGGTATATACTCTTTTTACTCCTTTGATATTGAAAGTGTCAGATAAGATAATAGCTATAACGGATTATGTAAAACAAGATATATTAAAAACATATCACTTCGTTTCATCGGATAAAGTAATAGTAATACGTAATGGTATAGTTTTACCGCCTTTATCTCTTTCTGTAAGTTTGAAAATCAATTATAAGTATTTACTTTATGTCAGTGCTTTATGCGAATATAAAAATTTAGTGACATTAGTTAAAGCCTTTATAGAATTGAAAGACATGATTTCTCATAGGCTTGTGATAGTAGGGAAGAGTACTCCGTATTGGGAAAATGTTGTGCTACCGATGATAAAGAAAGCTGGCATAGAAAGCCGTGTTATTCATTACTCTAATTATGTTTCCGATGAAGATATAGTCTGCTTATATCAGTCTGCTTCTATTCTTGTATCTCCTTCTCTACATGAAGGTTTTGGTTATACTCCTATTGAAGCTGCTATTTGTGAAACTCCAGTTATTTGCACCAGAGAGACTGCTCTGCCCGAAACGACTATGGGATTGGTAAATTATTATGAACCGGCTTTAGATTTTACTGCCTTGAAAAATAAAATAATGGAAGTATTGGAGAATTACCCGACCAAAGAACATTTAAAGAATATTTCAGATGTTTTTAAAGTACAATATGATAATGTGCAACAGGCAAAGATAATTTATGATTGCGTTATGGAATGTGGCAAACACACTTAAGCTATAGAAGAGAAGATATTGTTCATTAGTGTATGGGAATAGAAGTTACAAGCAATGAGAAAAGTTATTACATACGGAACTTATGATTTATTGCATCAAGGTCATATTAATTTGTTACAACGTGCCAAAGCATTGGGAGATTACCTAATAGTAGGTGTTACAAGTGACAACTTTGACAAGGAACGTGGAAAGCTTAATGTACATAACAATGTGTTGGAGCGCATAGAAGCTGTACGTCGTACTGGTTATGCTGATGAGATCGTGATTGAGGATTATGTTGGCCAAAAAATCGATGATATTCAGCGTTTTGGTGTAGACATTTTTGCCATAGGTTCAGATTGGGAAGGACATTTTGATTATTTGAGAGAATTTTGTCAAGTAGTATATTTACCACGTACCGAAGGTATAAGTAGTACTCAATTACGTGAAGAATTTCAGGAAGAAATAAAGATTGGGATTATAGGTACTGGACGTATTGCCCAACGTTTTGTACCGGAAGCTTCAAATGTGGGCGGAGCAAGAATTGTGGCTGTTTATAACCCATTTTATGATGAGGCGATAGCTTTTGCTTCTCGGTATTCTATAGAAAAAGCTACAGATAATCTCTTATCTTTTTTTCAAGAATTAGATGCAGTCTATATTGCTTCTCCTCATCTTACACATTATGATTATATATATAAAGCTCTGACAGCAGGAAAACATGTATTGTGTGAGATACCTATGGTCTTGAAAAAGAATGATGCAGAACTGCTTTATTCTTTGGCCGAGAATAAGAAACTCGTTTTGCTTGAAGCTTCTAAGACGGCGCATTGTCCAGCTTGGAATCATTTACTTGTTTTGGTAAAAAGTGGTATAATAGGTGAAATCGTAGATGTAAAAGCCTCATTGTCTAAATTGGTTAATGGAAATGTTCGTGAACTTGATGCCTTGCAGGCAGGAGGATGTATGACAGAATTAGCTTCATTTCCATTAATGGCTATTGTGAAATTGCTGGGTACAGATATTAAGGAGGTACGTTTTTATTCAAAATTGCAAGATGGTGTAGATATATTTACGAAAGGAAACATTGTGTATAGGCAAGCAACGGCTTCAGTGACACTTGGTTTAGGAGTAAAAACCGAGGGAAATCTTGTGATATCCGGGACCTGTGGTTATATTCTTGTCCCTTCGCCTTGGTGGCTCACTAATTATTTTGAGGTACGATATGAAGATCAAAATCAGAATAAGAAATATTTTTATGCTTTTCAAGGTGATGGCCTACGTTATGAATTACAAGAATTTCTTTCAATGATATTTACTCATCGTCTGAGTAGTTACCGTTTTGGACGAAAAGAATCAGTAGCGATTGCTGGTATGATAGAACTATACAGGGAAGGAACTAATAATACTTATTTAGAATGAAACAGAAAAATAGAGCTTTAATTGTTGGTGGGAGTAATGGGATAGGTTTGGCTATAGCAATATGCTTAGCGAAAGAACAGCCAATATTAATAGTTGATAAAGTAGAACCTGATTATGATAAAATTTCTGTTCATGTAAGGCCTTTTATTACATTCCAAAGGTTTGATCTTCTGTCTGATGATTATGCTTTGTTTGATGAATTTAGTGATATTGATACTTTAGTTATTACAGCAGGATGTGGTAAACTATCTCTTTTCGAGGACACATCAGAAGAGACTATTATTAATATGCTAAACCTAAATACAATATCAGTATTACGTATTATTAAACATTTTTATTCAAAGATTCATAGTATATCTACATTCCGTACAGTGGTAATGGTCAGTATTGCTGGATTCATGTCTTCTCCTTTCTTTAGTGTTTATGGAGCGAGTAAGGCTGCTTTGAAGATATTTATAGAAAGTGTTAATGTGGAATTGAAAAAAAAAGGTATTACTAATAGAATATTAAATGTTTCCCCAGGGCAAATCAAAGGTACTTGTTTTAATGGTGGGGTGAATAATTTGTCTTTAATAGAACCATTGGCTGAAGAAATTATTTATCGAATGAAAGAGGGGTGTGATTTGTTTATTCCCCAATATGAAGAAGTCTTTAAGAATGTTTTGCAACGTTATTACGAAGACTTTAGAGCAGAGGGCGAACATTCTTATGATTATAAACTCCTACGATTAAAAGAAAACTGAAACTATTATGATTTTATGTTCTTGTTGTGAAAAATTAGTGCATGGAGTGTAATTAGAAATTATGTTGTGAAGCGGATCGTTTGTTATTAATTAATATACTGTGAAAATGATAGATATAATCATGTCCAAGGAATTAAAGTATAAATATAATCCTGAAGGCTCTATTTTGAGGAAACAACAAATGGTAATGTTACATATTCTGGAAAATGTAGCTAAAATTTGTGATGATAATAATATCGATTATTGGCTTTCTTCTGGGACTTTGTTAGGTGCTTATAGACATGGTGGTTTCATTCCATGGGATGATGATTTGGACATAATGATATTGCGTAAAGATTTAAAACGCTTTAGAGAAGTAATGATAAAATCATTGCCAGCAGACATGGTTTTGCAGGACCATTCAACAGATTCGGATTATTATCATCCATATTTGAAAATTAGGGATTTAAATTCTAGAATATACGAAACAGGAAATGAAGATATAAATTACAAATATAGAGGTATATACATAGATGTATTCCCAATGGAACATTCTCATTTATTTTTGTTGCATAGTACTAATATAATTTGGGAACCGTTATTATACAAATTCATTTTATCGCGTAAAAAAGATCCTTATGGCCTGAAATTTGCGTTAAATCAGTTATTGTATTATACGTTTTCATTACTGTTCGGGGCTTGCAGAATAGTAGATAGATTTTTTAAAACGAACAATCTGAATCATTCTTATGGGTGTTATTGGAAGCAGACCCAGCCAATATCAAACATTTTTCCGTTGAAAACTATTAAGTTTGAAGGGAAAGATTTTAAAGCTCCTCATAAAGTGACAGAATGGTTAGCTAAAGCATACGGTGATTATAATGCACTTCCTAAAGAAGAAGATATAGAGTTGCATTTAACTAAAATAGATTTTTTGCCAAAATGAAACGAGCAATACTTTCTTTTGATTATGAACTGTTTTTTGGCGATAAGTCTGGAACTGTTCAAAAAACCTTGATTGAACCTACTAATATAATGCTTAATGTACTTGATGAGGTAGGTGCTCAAGCTACTTTTTTTGTAGATTATTTGATGCTTAAATTTTTAGAAAAGGAAAATTGTAAACGTACTTTAGCTGATTTAAAAGCGATAGAGGAACAATTAATGGATATTGTCCGTAGAGGGCATCGTATAGAATTACATATTCATTCACATTGGATAGATGCTAAATATAATGGTGATGGAACTTGGGATTTTTCAGATTTCACTCACTATGCACTTACAAGTTTCTCAAAAAAAGAGGTAGAACGTATGTTTCAGGAAGGAGTGGATTGCTTGACTTCAATAGCTAAGAAAGTTATTCCTGATTATAGAATTTTTGCTTTTAGAGCAGGTGGATGGGTCATACAACCATTTGATAATTTTGTAAATGCTTTTAGAAAAGCTGGCATTTTAGTAGATTCTTCTGTTGCTTTAGGGGTACAATTAGAAACTTCTTATTCAAATCTTGATTTTACAAAATTTCCATATAAAGCAGTTTACCAATTTGAGAATACAATTGAAGAGAATGATGAAAATGGGACTTTTTGGGAAGTTCCGATAACTACTCATCCTTATAATTTGTGGGATAGAATATTTAATCGGATATATAGAGAGTTTTATAAAAAACGATTTAAAGTTTTTTCAGATGGAACTCACTATAGAGCATCAGACTATTGGAAAATGGTTTCTCATGTAAGTCTGTTTTCTTTTACTAAGATTTCTCCTGAAACTTTGATTCAAAAAATAGAAAAGACGCCCTTCCAATTAATAACATTTATAGATCATCCTAAAGATTTTGCAATGATAAATATGAGTAATTTGAAGAAAGTTTCTCGTTTATTGTGTTTTACAACTTATCATAATATTATAAAGGAAAAAATAGAGCAATGAAAAAAATAATGCTTGTATTTGGAACACGTCCTGAGGCAATAAAAATGGCTCCTTTGGTGAAAGAGTTCCAAAAATCCCCTCACGAGTTTAAAACATTGGTTTGTGTAACCGGCCAGCACCGTGAAATGCTCGACCAGGTTCTCCATCTTTTCGATATCAAACCAGATTACGACCTCAATATAATGAAGCAAGGACAAGATTTGTATGATATTACTTCCAGAGTACTGCTGGGTATGCGAGATGTACTAAAAGAAGTTCATCCGGATGTGGTATTAGTTCATGGAGATACTACGACTTCTACAGCTGCTGCATTGGCTGCTTTTTATCAGCAGATACCTGTAGGGCACATTGAAGCCGGATTGCGTACACATAATATATACAGTCCTTGGCCTGAAGAAATGAACCGTCAGGTAACCGGGCGTATTGCTACCTATCATTTTGCACCTACCGGTTTGAGCAAAAAAAATCTTTTGGCTGAAGGTATAGGAGAAGAAGCGATAACGGTCACCGGAAATACGGTAATTGATGCACTGTATATGGTCGTGGATAAGATTAAGACCGATGAGAGTTTGTCTGCTACCTTGAAAACGGTTTTGAGTAATTCAGGTTATGATGTAAGCCGTTTGGCCGATGGCAGAAAAATGGTTTTGATAACAGGGCACCGCCGTGAGAATTTTGGTGATGGTTTCGTTTCGATGTGTAAGGCCATAAAAGCACTTACTGAAAAGTACCGGGATATAGATTTCATTTATCCTATGCATTTAAATCCTAATGTCCGTAAGCCGATTCATGAAGTATTTGGAGAAAGTTTATCCGATTTTGGGAATATCTTTTTCATAGAGCCGTTGGAGTATCTTTCATTTGTATATTTAATGGAAAAATCTACTATTATACTGACTGATAGCGGAGGTATTCAAGAAGAGGCACCGGGTTTAGGCAAGCCTGTGCTTGTAATGCGTGATACAACAGAACGCCCGGAGGCTTTGGACGCAGGAACGGTAAAACTCGTAGGCACTAATTATGATAAAATTGTAAATGAAGTTTCCAAGTTGTTGGACTGTCAAGAATATTATGAAGAAATGAGTAAGGCGGTAAATCCTTATGGTGATGGAAATGCATGTAGCAGAATTGTAGCATTTATACAAAAATGACGAAAAATATATTATTTATTGCTGCATACCCCACTGTAGATAAGCAAAAAGAGGGGATGTTTCAACGAATTAAGGCTATTGATGCAGAGTTTGAAGCCTATAATCGCACTTATTTATCAATAAGCCTAGTTTCACATAAGAGTAAGACTGAAGAAATAATAGGCAATGTGAGAATTGTTTACGTGAATTGGTTTATTCATTTTGTCTTTATTTCTAAAATGATAAAAAGTGCTGATTATATATATGTCCATTCCTTGTACAATTTCAAATTTCTAATAGGAGCTTCTTTGAAAGGAAAAAACATAACATTGGATTTACATGGCTCTGTACCGGAAGAACTTGAGTTTTATGGTGAAAAACTCAAGTCTCTATTTTATAATGAGGTCGAAAGAGTAGCGTATAAACATGTTACGAACTTGATCGCTGTCAGCTATGCAATGGTGGATTATTATAGAAAGAAACGGAAGTTGAATGAAAGAATAAAATGTGTTGTTAAACCGATTTATCCCATCAATAGTATATCTGAGTCGAAAACTGATGATGTTGATTCTTTGAAGAAGTCTTTGAATATAAATGATTCGAACGTTGTGTTTGTGTACTCGGGAAATCTTCAGAAATGGCAAAACTTTGAATTAATGATACAGTGCATCAGGGCTATGAATAATCCGAACTACAGGTTTATTATAATGACCCAAGAAGAGGAAAGAGCAAATGAAATTGTTTCTAAATTACCAAATTCAGATTCTGTCGTAGTAAAAAGTGTATTACCAAAAGATTTAAACTTATATTATTCGATAGCCCATTATGGTTTTATATTGCGCGATGATATCGTTCTTAACAGAGTAGCCGCACCCACTAAGTTGATAGAGTATTTGTCGTATGGTTTGATTCCCATCGTAAAAACCATCAATATTGGCGATAGTGTTAAAATGGGATATGAATATATATCATACAATGAAGACCTGAACGGCTTGTCTGCAAAAAAGAGTGATAAAAATGAAGAAGTTGCAGCAGCAGTTCTGCGCTTGAGTGCTGAAAATAATATTCCACAAATTCTGTTCTCACCGTTATAAAAATGTTTGTAGCCCCAAATGCATCTTATATTAAGGCTAAGAAAATAAGAGAATATTATCTTATTTTTCTTTTGCTTTTTATAGCTGGAGTTATCAGTGCCGGTCGTTTATTGGGAATAGGTGCGGACTATAATGGATATAGAGAACTTTTTACTCATGAAGGATTTAAGCGAGATTCTATAGAACCTGCTTATCGCTTTTTGAGATACTTGAATGATTACTTGTTTGATGGTCATGTAGCACCTATATATTTTATATCGGTTATAACTGCATTATCTCTTAAAATACGTGCTTTCAGGTCATTATCTTCCCATTGGAATGTAGTATTATTTCTCTATTTCTTATCTTTCTTTTTTGTCCACGAATATACTCAGATAAGGGCGGCAGTAGCTATCGGTATCTTTTTATGCAGCATCAAAGATATCAATGAAAACAGGTCGTTCTGTTTCTTCATAAAAATGTTGATAGCTACTTTATTTCATTATTCGGCAATGATAATGCTCTTTTGCTGGATATATACACGTATGGCCCGCTCAATAAAGTTTTGTGTAGTGGTGACACTGACAGGAGTTGTTTTTTCCATTTTTTTTGTAGAGTTTGCATCGAATCTTACCAAATATGTTTATTTACTGCAAGATTTGATAGGACTGAATAAATCCGGTGGAGAGTCGGACTTTATGTCACCTTGGAATTTAAAATATGCAACATTATTGTTTCTTTTTCTTTTGGTATCAACATTGATAAAAAAAGAGGATTCTTTAAATTTTACACTGTACAAGATATTTTCTTTTGGCTTGTGTTGTTATTACTACTTGCTCCCTCTCCAGTTACCTGTAATTTCAGTCCGTTTTGCAGAATTTTATTCTGTAGTTTATGTAATTCTTATGGTGAATATGGCATATAATAAAGATTATTGTACGGTGAAGAGAGGGTATTTATTATTATTCATATCATTTGGCGTTACTGTTTTGTACGGATATGCGGCGATGAAAACGATAACTATAATATGATTGATATATTGCTTTCAACCTATAATGGGGAGAAGTATGTTGAAGAGCTGCTGGAATCATTAAACAATCAGACTTATAAAGATTTTAATGTGATTGTCAGGGATGATGGTTCTACAGACCGAACTTTGGATATCATTAAGAAGTATAGAGATACAAATTCCTTACCTATACATATCCTTAATGATAGTTTGGGTAATTTGGGCTCTACTCTTTCGTTCGAAACTTTAATGCGGAATTCCAAAGCAGACTACTTTATGTTCTGCGATCAGGATGATTATTGGTGCGAGCAGAAAATAGAAATTTCGTTGAAGCGTATGTACGAGTTGGAGAGTTCATCGGGAGAGAAAGCTCCTTGTACTGTATTTACGGATTTATACGTGGTAGATGAGAATCTGAATATTGTAAATGATTCTTTTTTCAAAGCGGCACGTATGCCTTTTGATGTTGTGAACGACTTGTATAAAGCAATGGCTGTCAGTGTAGCTCCTGGCTGTACAATGTTAATGAACAAATGGGTTTTGGATTATACTCTGCCGATACCTAAAACAGTAATTCATGATTTTTGGATAATTGTATTAACGGCGAAATATGGTAAAGTGGCGTGTTTGAATGTGCCTACGATTAAGTATAGGCAGCACGGTAATAATTCCATAGGCTCCACTTTGTCAGGAAAGAAATATATCTATAATAGACTGAGGCATGTGATGAGTTGGTTTCGGGTGTATCATGATTTTTTTGCAGCTTTACCTTTCAGGGTAAATTATCTGAAGTTTGCATATTGGAAATTGTACTATATATTTACACGTATATAACATATAATGAAGGAAGTTTCAATTATAGGCACGGTAGGAGTACCCGCTAACTATGGTGGTTTTGAGTCTTTGGTAGAGAATATCATAGGATATAATTCTTTAGACGATATACACTATACGGTTTATTGCAGTGCCAAAGGCTACCCTCACCGACAATCAGTTTATAAAAACGCAGATTTGAAATACGTTCCGTTAGATGCCAATGGAAGTCAAAGTATCCTATACGATATCATCTCTTTGATAAAGGCTACAAAGAAAAGCGATGTGGTTTTGATACTGGGTGTCTCCGGGTGTTGCTTTCTTCCAATATACCGTTTGTTTTCTAAAAAGCGTTTGATAATCAATATCGATGGTTTGGAACATCGTCGTGAAAAATGGGGAAAATATGCCAAAGCTTTCTTGAAATTTTCGGAAAAGATGGCGGTGAAGCATGCAGATGTGGTGGTAGCTGATAATAAGGGTATTCAGGATTATGTGAAAAAGGAATATAGAACAGAAACGGAACTGATAGCCTATGGTGGAGACCATGTGTTGTGTGATATTACGGATGTAGAGGAAGAAATATTAGAAAAATACGGACTGAAAAATATTAGTTACTCTTTTTCTTTATGTCGGATAGAGCCGGAAAACAATGTGCATGTTATATTGGAAGCTTTTAAAGCTTCTGGTAAAAAATTGTTTTTCGTTGGAAATTGGAATAGAAGTCCGTATGGAAAATCGTTGTTAGAAAAATATGCCAAGTACGGGAATATCCATTTATTGTCTCCTATATATGATGTAAAGACTTTAAATGTATTGAGGGGCCATTGCTCTTTTTATATACATGGACATAGTGCAGGAGGTACGAATCCTTCGTTGGTAGAAGCTATGTTTTTTGGTAAGCCGATATTGGCTTTTGATGTGATATATAATAGGGAGACAACAGAGCAAAAAGCTGATTATTTCTCTTCTGCAGAGATGCTGGAAACTCTTTTGCAGAAACCATACCCGACTTTTAAGATAAATGCTGAAAATATGGTGGAAATCGCGTATAGACGTTATCGTTGGAAAGTAATTGCACAGCAATATGAAGCATTATATTCGCATTCGGGTGACTGAAAATATAGGAGAAATGATGTTATTATTTATAGATAATAATAAGATAAAGTGAAAAAATCGTTTCAGTTCATGTAGCAGAATGATATGTTGCTACGGAGACGGCTGCACAGCATAGCGGATAAACTTTAAATCGTATCATTACAGTAAAAAATGAAAGGATAAATTTATGACTATGGATTACAAAGCACTTGACACGCAAAAAATCAGAGATTATATAGACGCCTCGGATGGGATGGTGGCTGTGGATGATATTATCTGCAATTCCGGCGCCGACAAGTTGCGGGTATATCCCGCACTGTTTGAGCTGGAACAAGACGGATATATCGAGGTGGCGGAGCGGGAAGAGCTTGGAGCGCCCATCGCCATTTGCAGAAAAAGAGGCTTGATAAACGACAGGTAACAGCGGTTATTTTGTTTTAGGCGCAGCCGGAATTGCTTTGTTTAGCGGTTCCGGCTGTTTTTGTTTTATTTTCTTCTCTGATAATTCCCTGCCAACCAAAAAATCTTATTAACTTTGCGGGTCACTTTTGGAAACAATAAAAAAATAATGATATGAATATCTCTTATAATTGGTTGAAAGAGTATGTCGATTTCGATTTGACACCGGATGAAGTCGCCGCTGCGCTGACTTCCATTGGATTGGAAACAGGAAGCGTAGAAGAGGTGCAAACCATTAAAGGCGGACTGGAAGGTCTGGTCATCGGAGAAGTGCTGACATGCGAAGCTCATCCTAATTCAGACCACATGCACATCACTACCGTAAATCTGGGACAGGTCGAGCCTGTGCAGATTGTATGCGGTGCGCCTAACGTGGCTGCCGGACAGAAAGTGGTAGTAGCTACTTTGGGCGCGAAACTTTACGATGGTGATGAATGTTTTACAATCAAGAAATCAAAGCTCCGCGGCGTAGAGTCCAACGGTATGATTTGCGCGGAAGATGAAATAGGTATCGGAACAGACCATGCGGGTATCATCGTATTGCCGGAAACGGCTGTGCCGGGTACGCTTGCCAAGGATTATTATAACATCAAGAGCGATTACGTGCTGGAAGTGGATATTACTCCCAACCGCGCTGATGCGTGCTCACACTACGGCGTGGCTCGCGATTTGTACGCTTATCTGGTACAGAACGGCCTGCCGGCTTCTTTGAAGAAGCCGTCTGTGGACGCTTTTGCCGTTGAGAACCACGACTTGGACATCAAGGTTACGGTGGAAAACGGCGAGGCTTGTCCGCGTTATGCCGGAGTAACCGTAAAAGGCGTAACCGTAAAGGAGAGCCCGGAATGGTTGCAAAACAAGCTCCGTATCATCGGCCTACGTCCTATTAACAATGTGGTGGACATTACGAACTACATCGTTCATGCGTTCGGTCAGCCGCTTCATTGCTTCGATGCCGACAAGATTAAAGGCGGCGAGGTGATTGTAAAGACTATGCCCGAAGGCACTCTCTTTGTCACTTTGGACGGTGTGGAACGCAAATTGAGCGAACGCGACTTGATGATTTGCAACCGGGAAGAGGCTATGTGTATTGCCGGAGTATTCGGCGGATTGGATTCCGGTTCTACGGAAACTACGAAAGATGTATTCCTCGAAAGCGCTTATTTTCATCCTACTTGGGTGCGCAAGACCGCCCGTCGTCATGGCTTGAATACGGATGCTTCTTTCCGCTTTGAAAGAGGTATCGACCCGAACGCCACCCTTTACTGCCTGAAACTGGCGGCATTGATGGTGAAGGAACTTGCCGGCGGTACCATATCTTCCGATATAAAGGATGTATGCGCCGCTCCCGCCCAAGATTTCAGAGTGGAACTTTCTTATGAGAAGGTACATTCGCTGATTGGCAAGGTTATTCCGGTAGAAACCATAAAGAGTATCGTGACAAGTCTGGAAATGAAGATTGTCGGTGAAACGGCCGAGGGACTGACGCTGGACGTTCCGCCTTACCGTGTGGATGTACAGCGCGACTGCGATGTAATAGAAGATATTCTCCGTATTTACGGATATAATAATGTGGAGATTCCTACGGCTTTGAAGTCCAGCCTGACAACGAAAGGCGAATGGGATAAGTCCAACAGATTGCAGAATCTGATTGCCGAGCAATTGGTAGGCTGCGGTTTCAATGAGATTTTGAATAACTCGCTGACACGCGCCGCATATTATGACGGATTGGAATCTTATCCCGCTAAAAACCTCGTAATGCTGATGAACCCGCTTAGCGCGGACTTGAACGCCATGCGCCAGTCTTTGCTCTTTGGCGGACTGGAGAGCATCTCTCACAATGCCAACCGCAAGAACGCCGATTTGAGATTCTTTGAATTCGGTAATTGCTATTACTTCAACGAAGAGAAGCGCAATCCTGAAAAGGCGCTTGCTCCTTATTCGGAAGATTATCATCTGGGCTTGTGGGTTACCGGCAAGAGAGTTTCCAATTCATGGGCGCACCAAGACGAGGATAGCTCCGTATACGAACTGAAGGCGTATGTTGAAAATATATTCGCCCGTCTCGGATTGCAGATGCACGATTTGGTAGTCGGCAATCTTACGGACGACATTTATGCTGCGGCCTTGTCCGTACAGACAAGAGGCGGTAAGCGTCTGGCTACTTTCGGTGTGGTGACAAGAAAGCTCCTGAAAGCGTTTGACATCGACAACGAGGTGTATTATGCCGACCTGAATTGGAAAGAGCTGATGAAAGCCGTCAAAAACGTGAAAGTAAACTATACCGAGATTTCCAAATTCCCGGCTGTGAAACGCGATCTCGCCCTGCTGCTCGACAAGAAGGTGCAGTTTGCGGAAATCGAGAAGATTGCCTATGAAACAGAGAAGAAATTGTTGAAGGAAGTGTCTCTCTTTGATGTCTATGAAGGCAAGAATCTGGAAGCCGGAAAGAAATCCTACGCCGTAAGTTTCTTGTTGCAGGACGAAAACCAGACGTTGAACGATAAAATGATTGATAAAATCATGTCCAAACTGGTGAGAAATCTGGAAGACAAGCTGGGGGCGAAACTTCGTTAAAAAAGGGAATAAAGATGTGTAAAACTTTTTTAGGCACGGATTTTACGGAAAACATACATGAAAATCCGTGTGATTCCGTGAAATCCGTGCCTAAAATAAATTAAGTCTGTTTTTCACATTCTCATATAATTCATAACTTATAACTCATAAATATTTAGTTCCAATGGGAAGAGCGTTTGAATATAGAAAAGCTGCCAAATTGAAAAGATGGGGTCACATGGCTAAGACCTTTACAAGACTGGGTAAACAAATTGTTATTGCAGTGAAAGCCGGCGGACCCGAACCGGAAAACAATCCGACATTGCGTTCCGTTATCGCTACTTGCAAGCGTGAAAACATGCCGAAGGATAACATTGAACGTGCTATCAAAAATGCGATGGGTAAAGACCAGAGCGACTACAAGAGTATGACTTATGAAGGATACGGTCCTCATGGCGTAGCCGTATTTGTTGATACTTTGACCGACAATCCTACCCGTACGGTAGCGGATGTGCGCAGCGTATTCAACAAGTTTGGCGGAAACCTGGGTACAATGGGCTCATTGGCCTTCCTGTTCGACCATAAATGCGTGTTCACTTTCAAGAAGAAAGACGGCATGGATATGGAAGAATTCATTCTCGATATGATTGACTTCGACATTGACGAAGATTATGAAGAGGATGAAGAAGAAGGCACAATTACTATCTACGGTGATCCGAAAAGTTATGCGGCTATCCAGAAACACTTGGAAGAAGGCGGTTTTGAAGATGTCGGCGGTGAGTTTACCTATATCGCGAATGACCTGAAGGATGTTGAGCCGGAACATCGTGAAACTATCGACAAAATGGTGGAACGTCTGGAAGAGTTTGACGACGTACAGACGGTTTATACCAATATGAAGCCGGAAGAAAGCGAAGAATAATGACTTATACTTACAAGACGAAAGGTACGTGCAGTAGCAATATCGAGCTTGAGGTAGAAGACGGAATCGTAAAGGACATCGCGTTCTGGGGTGGCTGTAACGGCAATTTGCAAGGCTTGTCCCGTTTGGTTGCCGGGATGCAGGTAAAAGAGGTGATTTCCCGTCTGGAAGGTATCCGCTGCGGCGGACGTCCGACTTCTTGTCCGGACCAGTTGTGTAAAGCATTGCACGAAATGGGATATTAACCCTGCTCTGATTTAAAAAGGGGGAATTTTAAAAGAGGGTGTGTCAAAACGAATTTCAGGTATTGTTTTGTCATTAGCTTCGCTCAAAACATCTTCTGATTTTTACATTGATGTATAGTCTGAACGGAGTGAAGAAGAGAGTGTGCAAAACTGTGATAGCTGAAATTCGTTTTGGCACGTCCTTTTTGCTTTTGAACCAAGTTATAGTGTATTTGTTTTTTTTATTTGAGTACTTTTACACCCTCAAAATAAGAACAACACAATGAAGAATATTTTTAAAGATTTACAACGGAAAGACCACAAACGCTATCTGGGTGGTTTGGATGTATTCAAATATATCGGTCCGGGGCTATTGGTTACGGTCGGTTTTATCGACCCGGGAAACTGGGCGTCGAACTTTGCGGCGGGTTCTGAATTCGGCTATTCGTTGTTGTGGGTAGTGACGCTTTCCACCGTTATGCTGATAATTTTGCAGCATAATGTGGCGCACTTGGGCATCGTAACCGGATTGTGCTTGTCGGAAGCTGCCACGCAATACACTCCCAAATGGGTGTCGCGCCCCATATTGGGGACGGCTGTGCTGGCATCCATATCTACTTCGCTGGCCGAAATATTAGGCGGAGCCATTGCGCTGCAAATGTTGCTGGATATTCCGATTATATGGGGCTCGGTACTGACTACGGTTTTTGTATCGGTAATGCTTTTCACCAATTCCTATAAGAAGATTGAAAGGGCTATCATCGCGTTCGTGTCCGTTATAGGGCTTTCGTTCATCTACGAACTTTTCCTTGTCAGGATTGATTGGCCTGTGGCCGCGCAAGGCTGGGTGACCCCTTCGTTTCCCGAAGGAAGCATGCTTATTATCATGAGTGTGCTCGGCGCTGTGGTGATGCCTCATAATCTGTTTCTCCATTCGGAAGTGATACAGAGCCATGAGTACAACAAGCAGGACGATGCTTCCATCCGTAAGGTATTGAAGTATGAACTGTTCGACACGCTGTTTTCCATGATTGTGGGATGGGCCATTAACAGCGCGATGATATTGCTGGCAGCCGCCACTTTCTTTAAGAGCGGGATTCAGGTGGAAGAATTGCAACAGGCAAAATCACTGTTGGACCCGCTGTTGGGAAGCAGCGCCGGCGTGGTGTTTGCGCTGGCATTGCTGATGGCGGGTATCTCTTCGACTATTACGAGCGGTATGGCGGCAGGCTCTATTTTTGCCGGTATATTCGGCGAGTCGTATCACATTAAGGACAGCCATTCGCAGGTGGGAGTAATTCTTTCCTTGGGCATCGCATTGCTATTGATTTGCTTTATCGGAGACCCGTTCAAAGGGCTGCTGATTTCACAGATGATATTGAGTGTCCAGTTGCCGTTTACCGTGTTCCTGCAAGTGAGCCTTACCTCGTCCCGTAAAGTAATGGGACAATATGTAAACAGCAAATGGAGTACGTTCGTGCTCTATACGATTGCTGCTATTGTGACAGTATTAAACATTATGTTATTAATATCAAGTTTATAATGAAACGTCACTTATTAAATGAAAAGTTCGTGACAATCGAACAGTTGGCCGATGGCGGATATGCCCATAAACTCCCGGGAGTGACCGTGGAATATTCTTTTGCAGAGACATTTCTGGGAGAAATGTTGGTTGCATCTACGCCCAAAGGTGTATGCTATATGGCATTTGTAACCGGAAACAGAGATGTTTCATTGATTGAAATGGTCAGCAGGTTTCCCGGAGCTCACTTTGAGGAACGTACGGACGAGTACCAGCGCAAGGCATTGGCCGCTTTATCCGCGGATGAGGAAAACGTGGAAACGGTACCTTTGCATTTGAAGGGAACCGAATTTCAGTTGCGCGTGTGGAAAGAGCTGTTGAATATCCCGTTCGGCGAAACAACCACCTACAAGGACATTGCCGCCGCGCTGCAAACTCCCAAGGCTTTCCGGGCAGTAGGCTCCGCCATCGGCGAGAATCCGGTTTCGGTATTGATTCCCTGTCACCGGGTGCTGCGTACGGACGGAGCTCTCGGCGGTTACCATTGGGGGCTGGAGCGTAAAGTCCGACTGCTGGAGTGGGAGAAACAGCATAAGGAAGCCGAATAGATAAACTTAAAAACATACAGACATGAAGATTATAACCTACAACGTGAATGGTTTGCGCGCTGCCGTAACCAAAGGTTTTCCCGAATGGCTGGCAAATGAACAACCGGATGTGCTGTGTCTGCAGGAAACCAAATTGCAGCCGGAGCAGTATCCGGCGGAAGCGTTGGATGCATCGGGATACAAGCATTACCTGTATTCCGCCCGAAAGAAAGGGTATAGCGGAGTAGCCATTCTGACGAAACGCGAACCGGATCATGTGGAATATGGTATGGGTATTGAAGAGTACGATAATGAAGGCCGTTTTATCCGCGCCGATTACGGCGACCTGTCCATTGTGAGTGTTTATCATCCTTCGGGAACAAGCGGCGATGAGCGCCAGGCTTTTAAAATGGTATGGTTGGAAAAGTTTCAGCAATATGTGGTAGAGTTGCAGCGCACCCGTCCGAAGCTGATTCTTTGCGGAGATTATAATATCTGTCATGAAGCGATAGACATTCACGACCCTGTCCGCAATGCTACAAACAGCGGTTTCCTGCCGGAAGAAAGAGAGTGGATGACCCGTTTTCTGAATGCGGGCTTCATAGATACTTTCCGTCTGTTGCATCCTGACAAGCAGGAATATACTTGGTGGAGTTACCGTTTCAATTCGCGGGCGAAGAACAAAGGCTGGCGTATAGATTATTGCATGGTGAACGAGCCGGTACGTCCGATGCTGAAAGAAGCGCGCATTCTGAACGATGCGGTACATTCGGACCATTGTCCTATGATGTTGGAAATTGCAGATTAAAAGACGATGATGAAAGACAGAATAGAGAAAGCCGTTGAGCTGTTCAAGAGCGGTTATAACTGTTCGCAATCGGTGGTAGCCGCCTTTGCCGACATGTACGGTTTTACGGAAGAACAGGCTTTGCGCATGTCCGCCTCTTTTGGCGGCGGTATAGGGCGGATGCGTCAGACTTGCGGCGCTGCCTGCGGCATGTTTTTGTTGGCGGGGCTGGAAAAAGGCGCCGTCGACGGTAAAGACCGTGAGGGCAAAGCCGCTAATTATGCGCTGGTGCAGGCACTTGCGGAAGAATTCAAGAAACGTAACGGCTCGATGATTTGCGCCGAGTTGCTGGGACTGAAGAAGCCCGAAGGCTCTTCCGTTCCCGAAGCCCGTACGGAGCAATACTACGCCAAACGTCCTTGCGCGAAAATGGTGGAAGAAGCCGCGACGATATGGGCTGAGTACTTGGAAAAACAGCGGAAATAAGCCGGCAACAGCCGTTTTTTATGACAGATAAGCGAAAAAAAAGAGAGTTAATGTGTTATGTAACATAAAAATAACTATCTTTGCCGCCGAAATAAAATCTGATTATTCCGTTTTGGGAAGCGGATTTTTAAGCATGTCTAACTAAAAACAAAGAGAAAATGTTAAAAGAAAAAGCCGGTGAAACTGCAGGAAAAATTTGGAGCGCACTGAATGAAACTGAAGGTTTAACTGCTAAACAAATCAAGAAAGCTACAAAATTGGTAGATAAGGATTTGTTCTTGGGTCTTGGCTGGTTATTGAGAGAAGACAAAATTTCTACTCAAGAAGTTGAAGGCGAACTGTTTGTAAAGCTGAACTAAGAAAGAGATTAGAATGTTATAAAAAATGCGTTGATACATTTGATATGTTATCAACGCATTTTTTTTTGTCTTCTCCTTTTTGTATCTTTGCGCACCAAAATTTTAGAAACAAATGAAAAAGAATATACGTAACTTTTGTATCATCGCTCATATCGATCACGGTAAATCAACTTTGGCCGACCGTCTGTTGGAGTTCACCAATACTATCCAAGTAACCGAAGGACAGATGCTGGATGATATGGATTTGGAAAAGGAGAGAGGTATCACCATCAAAAGCCATGCTATCCAGATGGAGTATATGTACAAAGGCGAGAAGTATGTTCTGAACCTGATTGACACTCCGGGGCACGTGGACTTTTCCTACGAGGTGTCCCGCTCCATTGCCGCCTGCGAAGGTGCGTTGCTCATTGTGGACGCTTCACAGGGCGTGCAGGCGCAGACCATCTCCAACCTGTATATGGCTATTGAGCATGACTTGGAAATTATTCCGGTTATCAACAAATGCGATATGGCGAGCGCCATGCCCGAAGAGGTAGAGGATGAAATCGTGGAACTGCTCGGTTGCAAGCGTGAAGAGATAATCCGCGCTTCCGGTAAGACGGGAATGGGCGTCGAGGAAATCCTTGCGGCAGTCGTCGAGCGTATTCCTCATCCCGAAGGCGATGAAGAAGCGCCTCTGCAGGCTTTGATATTCGACTCCGTATTCAATTCTTTCCGCGGTATCATCGCTTATTTCAAGATTGTAAACGGTGTGATACGTAAAGGAGACAAAGTGAAATTCTTCAATACGGGCAAGGAGTACGATGCGGATGAAATCGGTGTGCTGAAGATGGATATGGTTGCCCGTCAGGAATTGCGTACGGGCGACGTAGGCTATATTATCTCGGGTATCAAGACTTCCAAAGAGGTAAAGGTGGGCGATACGATTACGCACATAGCCCGTCCGTGCAAGGAAGCGATTGCCGGTTTCGAGGAAGTGAAGCCGATGGTATTTGCCGGTGTATATCCCATTGAGGCGGAAGACTTTGAGGACTTGCGCTCATCATTGGAGAAGTTGCAGTTGAATGACGCTTCGCTGACTTTCCAGCCCGAATCTTCATTGGCGCTGGGCTTCGGTTTCCGTTGCGGATTCCTGGGATTGCTTCACATGGAGATTGTACAGGAACGTCTGGACCGCGAATTCGATATGAATGTGATTACCACCGTGCCGAACGTATCTTATAATATCTACGATAAGCAAGGGCACATGACCGAGGTGCACAACCCCGGCAGCATGCCCGATCCCACTTTGATAGACCGCATTGAAGAACCCTATATCCGTGCGTCCGTGATTACCACCACGGACTATATCGGCCCTATCATGACACTCTGTCTGGGCAAGCGCGGCGAACTGGTGAAGCAGGAATATATCTCCGGTAACCGTGTGGAGATATACTATGATATGCCGTTGGGCGAAATCGTTATCGACTTTTACGACAAGCTGAAAAGTATTTCCAAGGGATATGCCTCTTTCGACTATCATGCGAACGGTTTCCGTCCGTCCAAACTGGTGAAGCTGGATATCCTTCTGAACGGCGAACCGGTGGATGCCCTCTCTACCTTGACGCACTTTGACAATGCGTACGAGCTGGGACGCCGTATGTGCGAGAAGCTGAAAGACCTGATTCCGAGACAGCAGTTTGACATTGCCATTCAGGCGGCTATCGGCGCCAAGATTATTTCCCGCGAAACAATCAAGGCAGTCCGTAAGGACGTTACGGCCAAGTGTTATGGCGGTGATGTGAGCCGTAAGCGTAAATTGCTTGAAAAGCAGAAGCGGGGTAAGAAAAGAATGAAACAGATTGGTAATGTGGAAGTGCCGCAGAAAGCGTTCTTGGCTGTGCTGAAATTGGATTAGTTGCTAAACAATTCATATGACACAGGGGTTGTTCTCTTTCCGTAGGGCTATCTTGACAACCCCTTTTAAATTTAAACCGAATGAGAAAAGTTCTATCGTTTTCGGCCTTCCTGATGGCAGGCCTGCTCGTTTCCCAATATCTCCCTGTGTGGGCGGGCGGAAACTATAATGCGGTAAAGGCCGTATCGAATGTATTGCTCTATGTCTGCTTGAGTTTTATAATGATTAATGTGGGACGTGAGTTTGAAGTCGATAAATCACGTTGGCAGACATACGCGAAAGATTATGGCGTTGCAATGGCTACCGCCGCCATGCCTTGGTTCCTGATTGCTATTTATTATGTTTTTGTCCTGCTTCCGCCCGAATACTGGAATAGTTGGGAAGCGTGGAAAGAGAATCTCCTGTTGAGCCGTTTTGCGGCTCCCACTTCCGCCGGTATTTTGTTTACCATGCTGGCCGCCATCGGCTTAAAGACAAGCTGGGTTTACAAGAAAATTCAAGTGCTGGCTATCTTTGATGATTTGGATACCATCCTTCTGATGATTCCGCTTCAGATTATGATGATCGGCCTGCGCTGGCAGCTTCTGGTGATTGTTTTCATTGTATTTCTTTTGCTCTCTTTCGGTTGGAAACAACTGGGAAAATACGACTGGCGGCAGGATTGGAAAGCCATTCTGGTATATTCGGCCGTAGTGTTTGCGTGTACGCAGGCTGTATATCTCATCAGCAAGCATTTGTATGGTGAGGCAGGCAGTATTCATATAGAGGTGCTGCTGCCCGCTTTCGTCTTGGGAATGGTGATGAAGCACAAGGAGCATGACACACCGGCGGAACGTAAAGTTTCCACGGGGATTTCTTTCCTCTTTATGTTTCTGGTTGGAATGAGCATGCCCCGGTTTCTGGGTGTGGACTTTGCGGAGGCGTCGTTGGGACAGCACTCGGTTACGGGTTCGCAGGAGATGATGTCGTGGGGAATGATTATGCTTCATGTACTGATAGTGTCGTTATTGTCTAATATCGGTAAGCTGTTTCCGGTATTCTTTTACAAAGACCGTAAGTTCAGCGAGCGTCTGGCGCTCTCTATCGGTATGTTTACCCGCGGTGAAGTAGGGGCGGGGGTAATCTTTATCGCTCTTGGATATAGTTTGGGCGGCCCGGCATTGATAATTTCCGTATTAACCATAGTGCTTAATTTAATTTTAACGGGTATCTTTGTTCTGTGGGTAAAGAAGCTGGCGTTGTTGAGTTATGGAAGTGTGACGGAATGAAATGTCGGCTACACTTCCTTTTCCGAAGAAAGATGAAACCTTCAATCAAATACTTATGATTATTCTACGTACCGTGAAAAACATTTCGTCGCTGAACATAGTGGCGAGTATTCTTTTATTTCTCACCGCTATCCTGGCTGCCGTCGTGGCCAATTCGTCTTTATCGCCGATATACCAGGACTTTCTGCTTCAGGAACTTCATTTGCGCATCGGGAATTTCAATCTGCTCTCTCACGGCGGGCATCCGTTGAAGATGATAGAATTCATAAACGACTGCCTGATGACTGTTTTCTTTCTGGCAGTGGGGTTGGAGATAAAGCGTGAATTGCTGGTAGGCGAACTGTCTTCCGTCCGAAAGGCGGTTTTGCCTTTTATCGCGGCATGCGGCGGTATGCTGGTTCCGGTGGTCATCTACTCGCTTCTGGTGGTTTCCGGTACTCCCGAAACGCGCGGCATGGCTATTCCTATGGCTACGGACATCGCTTTTTCTTTGGGAGTGCTCAGCTTGCTGGGTAAGCGTGTGCCGTTGAGCCTGAAGGTATTTTTGACAGCGTTCGCTGTGGTGGACGATATTGGCGGGATATTGGTTATCGCACTGTTTTATAGCGTTGACGTGGCATACGGGTATTTGATAGTGGCGGCTGTTCTGTATGTATTCCTCTACTATATGGGCAAGTTTGGGGTGACGCAGAAGATATTCTTTCTGTTCTTCGGTATAATAATCTGGTATTTGTTCCTGCAATCGGGCATACATAGTACAATCTCGGGCGTGATACTGGCGTTTGTGATACCGGCGCGTCCCCGTTTGGACGCGGGTAAATATATCAAGCGCATCCGTGACGTCATAGGGGAGTTTCCGGTTTCCAAATCAGATAATATCGTGCTGACCAATGCGCAGATTGCTACGCTGAAGCAGGTGGAGCAGGCGTCCGATTATGTTATCAGTCCATTGCAGTCGTTGGAAGACAATCTGCATGGAGCTGTAAACTTCGTGATTCTGCCGTTGTTTGCCTTTGCCAATGCGGGTGTGGTGTTCAGCGGTAGCGGCAGTATCGTGGGAGATGTGAGCGTGGCTGTGGCCGCAGGGTTGCTGTCAGGCAAATTCCTGGGGATATATCTGTTTACGTGGCTGGCGATAAAGAGCGGTTTGGCCTTGATGCCTGCGGGTATGAACTGGAAGAATATAGCCGGTGTTTCCTTGTTGGGCGGTATCGGCTTTACCGTATCTTTGTTCATCGCCAATCTTTCCTTTGCGGGCGAATATCCGGAATTGCTGAATCAGGCGAAGTTCGGTGTGCTTGTAGGGACGGTGCTTGCCGGGGTATTGGGATATGCGGTGCTGAATACGGTGCTGCCGAAAACCACGAAAACAAAGTAGCTTATTTCAGGAAGATATGCTTCGGAAAGAGCGGGTTCCCGCTCCCGGACTTTACTCCTTGATATGAATCAGCATATTTGCCAGAATTGCCGTAACTCCCCCCGTCGTGATGCCGGATGAGAAGATATTCCGTAGCGTTTCCGGCAATTGGCACAGTATCTCGGGAACCAGTTCCACGCTCAAGCCGAGGGAGAAACTGACGGCCATGACAAGAGTAGCCTTTCGGTTGATTTCTTGCGCCGCGATGATGCGGATACCGGCTGCGGCTACCGTACCGAACATCAGCAGCGTAGCGCCGCCCAATACCGGTTCGGGCATCAGCGAAAATACCAGTCCCACGGCGGGAAACAGGCCGAGCAGTACAAGAAAGGCCGCAATGTAATATCCCACATACCGGCTGGCAACTCCTGTCAGTTGTATCATCCCGTTGTTTTGCGCAAAAACGGAGTTCGGGAAAGAATTGAGCGCACCCGCCAGCATGGAGTTGAAGCCGTCGGCGAGGATGCCGCCCGAAGCGCGTTTCACGAATGTTTCTCCTTCTACCGGTTCGCCGGAGATAAGGGAATTGGCCGTAATGTCGCCATACGCCTCAATGGCGGTAATCATAAAAATCAGTCCCAACGCGATAATGGTGGATAAGTCGAAAGCCAGCCCGTAGCGGAAAGGCATCGGCAGATTGAAACCGCCGTAGCTTTGTATCGAGGAGAAATCTACAACCCCCATGCACCACGCCACGATGTAGCCTATCACTAATCCGATGACAATGGAGCTCATGCGCAGGTACCGGTTGGAACTCCGGTTGAAGGCGATGATAAGCAACAGAACCAATGCGGCAAGCCCCACATGGCGGAAACTGCCGAAGCTGCCGTCGGCCTGTGCGATGGCTCCGCCGCCGCAGGCGGTAATTCCCACTTTTATCAGGCTCATGCCGATAAGGGTAACTACAATGCCGGATATCAGCGGCGTAATAATCTTCTTGGTGTACTTCAGCACCCGGCTTATCAGCATCTCCACGCTCGAAGCCGCCATACAGGAACCGAAAATCAGCGGAAGCCCACCCGCCATGCCGGCGGAAATGATGGGGCCGATGAACGAGAAGCTGGTTCCCTGAATACACAGCAGCCCGGTGCCTAACCCGCCGAACCTGCGGCATTGGATAAATGTGGATATGCCGGATGCAAACAGCGCCATGGAAACCAGGTAACCGGTTGTTTCTGTATCGAGCTTCAGCGCTCCCGCAATGATGAGCGGCGGGGTGATGATGGCTACGAATATGGCCAGCAGATGTTGCAACGCGGCAAAGAAGGCTTCCTTGAAGGGCGGCTTGTCGTTCAAGCCGTAAATCAGTCCGTTTTCCTGTTGTTTTTCCATTGCTCCGGGTTATCTGATTTTGATTTCGCAGTTGTCGAGGCTTTCGATGATGGCCAGAGATTCTACATGGATACCTTGGCTGCGCAGCTCGTCGCCTCCGTGCTGAAAGGCTTTCTCTATGATGAATCCCATGCCTACCAGCTCCGCGCCGGCTTGCTTCACCAAGTCCATAATGCCTTTGGCGGCGTTTCCGTTGGCGAGGAAATCATCGATGAAAAGCACCTGGTCGCCGGGAGTGAGGAAATCTTTGCTGACGCATACGTCGTACGAACGTTGTTTGGTGAATGAGTATACGGAAGTAATCAGCATATTGTCCATGGTGCTCGGCTTCTTTTTCTTGGCGAACACTACGGGAAGTTCCAGCAGATAGCCTACCATAATGGCGGGGGCGATGCCGCTGGCCTCGACGGTGATAATCTTGTTGATATTGGTAGAAGCGAAGCGTCTGACGAACTCCACGCCGATGGATTTCATCAGAATCGGGTCCATTTGATGATTGATGAAGTTATCTACTTTCAATATACCTCCCGGATAGCATTTTCCGTCTTTCAGAATACGGTCTTTTAAAATTCTCATAATATAACAGGTCTTGTCTTTAGATTTATTCTTTGTCTTCTTGTTCTGTTTCTTCTTGCGCCTCTTCTCTGGGCAGCAGTCTTGCCGAGATGCGTTTCTTCGGAGTAAGGCTCATGTCTTTCAGCATTTCCGCTTGGCGGACTACGCTGCCGTTGCCTTCGGACAGTTGGTTGAGCGCTTTGTCATAGTCTTTTTGCAGGCTTGTCATGCGGTCGCCGAGGGTGAGGAAAGTGTCGGTGAAACCTACAATCTTTTCGTATAAGGCCGTGCCGCGCTTGATGATGGCCTGCACGTTTTTCACTTGGTTTTCCCGCTTCCACAGGTCGAGCGAGAGACGCAGGGCGCTGATGAGGTTCGTGGGGCTCATCAGTACGACTTTCTTGTTGTAGGCGTACTCCCAAAGGTTGGCGTCGCTTTGTATGGCCAGCAGGTAAGCGCCCTCTGTGGGGATAAACATCATGACGAAATCCGGTGACTTGATGTCGTAGTGCGAATAGTCTTTCCGGCTGAGCTCGTCGATGTGGTTGCGGACGGACTGCAGATGCGCTTTGAGCCAGCGCGCCTGTTCTTCGCGGTCTTCGGCGGATGTATAGACGGCGTAGGCGGTGAGGGAGACTTTGGAGTCTATTATCATCTCGCGCTCATCGGGGTACTTGATGAGGATGTCGGGTTGCATCTTTTGGCCGCTTTCTTCGCTGACAATCACTTCGCCGCGTTCGTCTTTCAGGAACTCCTGACGGAAATAGTGCTCGCCTTCAATCAGGCCGGACGCCTGCAACAGACGTTCCAGAATCATTTCACCCCAGTTGCCTTGCATCTTGGAATCGCCTTTCAAGGCGCGTGTCAGGTTGTTGGCGTCTTCACTGAGGCGGTTGTTAAGTTCCACCAGTTCCTTGATGCGTTCTCCCAGAGAGAAGCGTTCTTTGGCTTCGGTACTGTATACTTGCTCCACCTTTTCCTTGAAGTCTTTTATCTTCTCGTCCAGCGGGCGCAGAAGATTGCCCAGATGCTCGGCGTTCAGCTTGGTGAAATCTTCCGTCTTGCTTTGGAAGATGCGGTTTGAAAGGTTCTCAAACTCGGTGTTCATACGCTTGTGCAAGGCTTCGGCTTCTTCTTTCTGTTCGGCGAGGCGTTGTTCCCATTGCCGTTGCTGCTGGGTGATGCGTTCGCCAAAGGAACGTTCCTGCTCGGCGAGGCGTTCGTTGAAGCCGCGTGCCTGTTCGGAAATGCGTTCGGCAAACAGCCGTTCTTGTGTGCTAAGGCGTTCCGCTGCTTGGCGGCCGGCTTCCTGCAAGCGTTCTTCGGCAACGGAGCGCTCGCGGGCGATACGCTCTTCGGCAGTGCGGTTCAGTAACGCTTCACGCGCTTCGGCGGCCTCTACTTGTGTTTTTAGGGCGGCGGCTTTTCTGCCGGCCATCAGATAGCCGATGACGGCTCCTGCGATAATTCCAACGAGTAATAGTATGATATTCATAATTGCGTATGGGGAAATAAAGTTTCAATGGGCTGAACATTCGGTATCAAAGGGTGGTATCCGCCGTACCAACGGTTGGTACCGATAATACCAGCGGTTGGTACAAGCAATACCAAAGCGTGGTACGAGGAATACCAACGGTTGGTACGGAGAGTACCACACCGGGGAATGTCTTGCAGCCTGCGGGCTTATGCCTATTGCGTCAGTATCTCGTTTCCGTTTTCGGTAATGAGAATCATGCTTTCCCATTGGGCGGAAGGCAGACCGTCGTCGGTGCATACTGTCCAGCCGTCGGCTTCGTCGATGAAGACCTCGTATGTGCCCATGTTAATCATCGGCTCGATGGTGAACGTCATGCCCGGTACTATCAGCATGCCCGTACCGCGCTTGCCGAAGTGCTCTACGTCCGGTTCTTCGTGGAACTTGATGCCTACGCCATGCCCGCAAAGGTCGCGCACTACGCTGTAACCGTTCTTCTCGGCATGCTCCTGGATGGCAGCTCCCACATCGCCCAATCGAGCCCAGGGCTGTGCGGCCTGTATGCCGATGTCACGGCACTCTTTGGTCACCTGCACCAGACGTTGCATCTCGGGACGGACGTCGCCAATCATGTACATGCGCGATGCGTCGGAGAAATATCCTTTATATATGGTGGATACATCCACGTTTACAATATCTCCGCTGCGCAGGAACTCTTTAGTGCTGGGGATGCCATGACACACCACATCGTTGATGCTGACGCATACGCTCTTGGGAAAGCCCTCGTACAGGAAAGGGGCGGGGATGGCATCGTGGTCGGTCGTGAAACAGTATACCAGATGGTCTATCTCTGCCGTAGACATTCCCTCACGGATATTCTCAGAGATGTAATCGAGCAATGCGGTGTTTATCTTTGCGCTTTCGCGTATGCCGGCCAGTTGCTCTTCCGTGCGCAGCAAGTGGCGTGACGGCAGTTTATATCCTTCTCTTTTATAATGTTGAATCTTGGCTTCTACTTCGTCGGAATAGTTTTTAGGAGCAAACCGGACTCCTTTTACGGACTTCTTCATTATTGCATATTTTATAAACGATGCGCAAAAATACGAATAATTTAAGTGTGAGTATTTATAATGTTTGAATAATTAGAAACTAATCCGTACTTATTCTATGAGAACAATAAAAAAGGGATGCTTCGGAAAGCATCCCTTTTGCGTACACATCGGTTTGTATTGATTAGAATTCGTAGTGGAAACCGAATGAGAGGTCTTCGCTTTTGAGGTTGAAACCGTAACCGCTGCCGGCGTTCATATAGTCGTCCCTGTAACCCAGGAAACCGCATTTGGCAAGTACGCTGAACTTGTCGTTCAGCTTGATGGCGATACCCGGTTTGAAACCGATTTCAAAACCGTTTACGGCATCGGCGCCTTTCACCTTTTGAGTGGAGAAGCCCAGACCGCCATCGATGAACAGGCGGACAACCTTGTTTTCATAATAAGAGTAACGTGCGTATGGAGCAAGGCCGAAAGCATTGTATTTTCCTTCGTCCAGTTTGCTGTGCGAGAATGTCAATATACCGCCGACAGCCCATTTTTCATTCAGGTTGTATCCTACTTCCGGATTCAGCGTGAAAGTCGTTGCGTCGACATCGTCGTTGTGCCATAAAGATACTGTTCCGCCAACATACACTTGTGCTTTTGCTGATAAAGCAGCCATTGCGACAAATAATAAGATTACAAACTTTTTCATTTTCTTCTTACCTTTTAGTTATACAAATTGTTATTGAACCGTGAATAAGAATATATCCGAACTCCGACCGGCAGAATGGTTGAAGTTCTTGTTGACATGTTCTTTATTCGGGGTGCAAAAGTATAGGTTACATTCGTATGAGACAAATTTTTAGTTACTTTTTTATAAAATAAAGAATCGGGAACGGTACAATGCATTACTTTTGCAGCGGTAAAAAGTTTGTTTTACAGGTTGTATTTTTTCAAATGAAGAAGAGTCTTATTGCGTTAGCGTTCGGCACCTTAGGATTGGGTATCGCCGAATTTACGATGATGGGCATTTTGCCCTATGTTGCCGCTGATTTGAATATCAGTATTCCCGTTGCGGGACATTTTATTTCCGCCTATGCGCTGGGCGTATGCGCCGGTGCTCCCATGTTGATTTTGGCGCGTAAACGTCCGTTGAAGCATATCCTGCTGGCATTGATGGCTTTGATGCTGGTAGGAAATCTGGGGGCTGCGGTGGCTCCCGATTATTGGTTGTTGCTGGCGGCGCGTTTCATTTCGGGCTTGCCGCATGGGGCATACTTCGGAGTTGCTTCCATTGTGGCGGGTAAGCTGGCTGACGAGGGTAGAAGTTCCGAAGCCGTATCCATTATGATAGCGGGTATGACGGTCGCCAATCTGTTTGGCGTTCCGCTGGGCACTTCCTTGAGCCACATGCTCTCGTGGCGCGTTACATTCTTGCTGGTGGGTTGCTGGGGCTTGATAGTTCTTTATTATATATGGCGCTGGGTGCCTGTGGTAGAGGGACTGAAAGATACCGGATTCAAGGGACAATTCCGTTTCCTGAAGACACCCGCTCCCTGGTTGATATTGGGGGCGACGGCTTTGGGCAATGGCGGTGTGTTTTGCTGGTATAGCTATATCACGCCGTTGCTGACGAACGTTTCGGGTTTCAGCCCCGAGAGTGTGACGGCGTTAATGGTTCTGGCGGGATTTGGTATGGTGGTCGGCAATCTGGTGAGCGGACGGCTTTCCGATAAATATACTCCGGGCAAGGTTGGCATGGTGGTGCAGGGCATGATTTGCATTGTGCTGTTGATGCTGTTTTTCCTGTCGCCCAATCCGTGGTGCTCCGCCATATTGATGGCTCTTTGTACGGCGGGGCTGTTTGCGGTGTCGAGCCCCGAACAGGTATTGATTATCCGCGTAGCTCCCGGCGGGGAAATGCTGGGCGGCGCCTGTGTGCAAATGGCATTCAATCTGGGCAATGCCATCGGAGCATACGTAGGTGGCCTGGCTCTTAGTGGCGGATACCGTTATCCGGCTTTGGCAGGCGTGCCTTTTGCGCTGACAGGTTTCATCTTATTCGTTATCTTCTATAAGAAATTTCAGTCTAAATATTAAGCATCTCATTATTTTTATGTATGTTTGCCCGTAAATATTAACTAAACTTGATAATTATGAAGATTTTGAACTTAGTGAAGATAGTGTTGTTATGCGTAATGACTATCGGGCTGGCTTCTTGCGGGGATGATAACTACTATACCATACAGAATACCGATGAGAAGTTATGCAGCGATGCTTGGATGGAAGATTATACGACCGACGAGGGAGAATGCAGACATATATTGGAATTCACAAAGGGAAAGCAGAATGGCAAGGAAGTTCTTTCCGGAAAAGAAACGCTGATAGTCTATGAAGTCGGTAAGATGAAGACTACGGAGAGTGATTTCACATGGCGGTGGATAGATAATTCGAGAGAGGGACTTGTTCTGAATTACGGAGCCGGTGAGATAAAGTACTTTGAGAATGTTTGGGTACGCGACCATTACCTCTCCGGAAAATTGGATGGAGAAATCATAATGTTGACCGCCTCCAAGTCTATGACTAACCGGAATTAGAAATAAAAGATAATGAGAAAATATTTAAATATATTGTTTCTGTGTACTTTAGTCTTGGGACTGAGTTCATGTGAAACGGACGATGGAGATGATTTCTACATCTATGATACTTTGGTGGGTGGCATCTGGTTAGGAGACTTGGGGTTCGCCGATAATTATAACTCTGCATTGGAAAGCGGGCTTTATTTTGAAGGTAATGGTCTGGGAAGAGATGAACAGGCATATTACAATGATCCGTACGGAGAAGTTATGTTCAGCCTGCCTTTCCGTTGGGATGTGCACGGCAGAATCTTAAGACTGGATTATGGTTACGACTATCCTCTGCTGGAAATCTATGATGTATATGTTTCAGGAAACAGGCTGTCCGGCGTTCTGTACGTGGACGGGCATATGGATGGTCCTGTGATGTTGGAAAGGCGGTATTAAGAGTGTCCGCAAACCCGTTATGGTTATTTAGAACGGGTCAGAGGCTATAAATAAAAGGGTGTATATCAAAGTGAATCTCAACTTTCATTCTGATATACACCCTTTTACTTGGATATACCTTATTGTTTCTTTAGGAATAATTTCTTGAAGTCTCCCGGATAAGGCGTTTCAAACTGCATCAACTCTCCGGTCACAGGATGATAGAAGCAGAGCTTGAAAGCGTGTAATGCCAATCGTCCGATAGGATTTACCTCTTCCAATCCATACCGTCCGTCACCTATGATGGGATGTCCCAAATCCTGCATGTGCACACGAATCTGATTCTTGCGTCCCGTCTCCAGATTCAACTCTACGAGTGAGAACCCGTTGGCGCGTTTAATGGTGCGGTAGTGGGTGATTGCTTCTTTTCCGCCATCGTCTGTCGGGTTGGAATATACGTACAGCTTGCGGTCGGTGAGCCAAGACCTTACCATGCCGGCATTGTTTTCCATTTCGCCCGCAACGACGGCTACATAGCGCCTGTCGGTCACAATGTCATGCCAGTTGTCGCGCAATGTGTTCTGCGTCTTTTCGTCTTTGGCAAACATCATCAATCCCGAAGTATCACGGTCCAGGCGATGGACGATGTACACACGGTGCTGTCTGCCCGACCGCTGAACATATTCGTTCAATATGGTATAGGCAGTGCGTTCTTTCTGTCTTTCCGTATTGACGGACAACAGACCCTGCATCTTCTCGACGACAATGATATATGCATCCTCATATACAATCTTCAGCAGTTTGTTGCTGAACTCTTTACGTCCTTTCTCGCGGCTGATTTGCACTTTCATGCCCGGTTTCAAAGGGAAATTGTACTGCGTTGTGATAACACTGTCCACATATACAATTCGTTTGCTCAATAATGATTTCAACTTGGTACGGCTGGCATCCGGCATTTTGGCAGCCAGGAATTCCATCAGTTCCATCGGCTCTTTTACCATGTAGTCCGTATATTGCGTGCGGGCTCTTGCCATGTTTCTTTCTTTTGCCACGAGTATAATAATTTGTAATTAATGATTCGTTTCAATTCTCAAGCCTTTCAACTCTTAAACTTCTGCTTTCAGTTCAAGCAGTACCACGTTCTCCACATGGTGCGTATGCGGGAACATGTCTACCGGCTGTACGGCTTTTACTTTGTATTTTGCATCGAGCAACTGCAAGTCCCTTGCCTGCGTGGCAGGATTACAACTCACATACACGATGCGTTTCGGCTCGGCAAACAAGATAACATCCACCACATCCTGATGCATACCGGCACGGGGGGGGTCGGTGATGATTACATCCGGACGGCCGTATTCGTTGATGAAATCCTGCGTCAGCATATCCTTCATATCGCCGGCAAAGAACAGCGTATTCTTGATGCCGTTGATTTCCGCATTGACCTTGGCGTCTTCGATGGCTTCGGGCACGTATTCGATTCCGATAACCTGACGCGCCTGCTTGGATACGAAGTTGGCAATGGTTCCCGTGCCCGTATAAAGGTCGTATACCAGTTCGTTGCCTGTGAGTCCTGCGAAATTGCGGGCTACTTTATATAGATTGTATGCCTGTTCGGAGTTCGTCTGATAGAACGATTTGGGGCCTACCTTGAAACGCAGGCCTTCCATTTCCTCAAAGATATGGTCTTTGCCTTTGAACGTATGCACGTCGAGGTCTGTAATGGTATCGTTGCACTTATTATTAATAATGTATAATAACGACGTGATTTCGGGGAAAGTATCCGCTACATACTGCAACAGTTGTTTGAACAAAGCCATTTCCTCGTCTTTCTCAATCTTGCAGATAAGGATTACCATCAACTCGCCGGTACTGGACGTGCGCACAATCATATTGCGCAACATCCCTTCCTGCGTACGCAGATTGATGAACGAGTAATCGTGCTCGTAGGCATAGTCGCGTACCGCATTGCGGATACGGTTGGATATATCATCCTGCAGCCAGCATTTCTCTATGGCCAATACCTTGTCGAAGGCGTTGGGAATGTGAAAACCTACCGCGTTCATTTGCTCGTACACCACGTTTTGCCGGACTTCTTCCGCAGTCAGCCAGCGTTTGTTGGAAAAAGTGTATTCGAGTTTATTCCGATAGAACTCCGTTTTTTCGGAGCCGAGTATCGGCGATATTTCCGGAAGCTCTACTTTCCCGATGCGGGTAAGGTTGTCCGTTACTTGTTTTTGCTTGTATTTTATTTGCTCTGAATAGGGGAGCACCTGCCATTTGCAACCGCCGCATACACCGTAATGTTGACAAAACGGGACTGCTCTTACCGGTGAGTATTGGTGGAACTTCACCGCTTCCGCTTCTGCGTAATGATGCTTTTTTCTCTTGATTTGCAGGTCTACCACGTCACCCGGAACGACGTATGGTACGAAAATTACCAAATCATTGACCTTTGCGATGGCTTTTCCTTCGGCAGCCACATCCGTAATCTCCACCTTTTCTAACAGGGGAAGTTCTTTTCTCTTTCTTGCCACTTTTACACCAGTATAATAAATTCAGTGGCAAAAATAGGTATTTTTTCGGGATTTCTCTCTATGAATCGGAATATTAAATTTTGCAATGTCGAAATTGCATTTTGCCTTAAAGTTTTTTCTTAAAAAGTTTTCTAGTCTGCGAAATATACTTAGATTTGCGAACAGAAAAATGAAAAAAATCACAATCAAGAACTTTAAATTTATATTATGGACAAAAAAAGAGTTTATACCTTTGGTAACGGCCAGGCGGAAGGAAAAGCCGGCATGAGAAACCTTTTGGGAGGTAAGGGAGCTAACTTGGCAGAGATGAACCTTATCGGAGTTCCGGTTCCTCCGGGCTTTACAATTACGACAGAAGTTTGTACAGAATATTATGAAATGGGGCAGGACAAGGTTGTTGCTCTGTTGAAACAGGAAGTGGAAAACGCCATCGCACACGTAGAAACGCTGATGCGTTCTAAATTCGGCGATGTGGAGAACCCGTTGTTGGTTTCCGTACGTTCGGGGGCGCGCGCTTCCATGCCGGGTATGATGGATACGATTCTTAACCTCGGTTTGAACGATGAAGTGGTGGAGGGCCTGATTCGCAAGACGGGCAACGCTCGCTTTGCATGGGACTCTTACCGCCGTTTTGTACAGATGTACGGTGATGTTGTATTGGGAATGAAGCCGGTAAACAAAGAAGATGTAGACCCCTTCGAAGCTATTATAGAAGATGTGAAACATGCCAAAGGCGTGAAGCTGGATAATGAACTGGAAGTGGAAGACCTCAAGGAACTCGTAAAGAGATTCAAGGCTGCCGTTAAGGAACAGACCGGAAAAGATTTCCCGACTTGTGCTTACGAACAGTTGTGGGGAGCTGTCTGCGCCGTGTTCAACTCGTGGATGAACGAACGCGCTATCCTTTATCGTAAAATGGAAGGAATTCCCGACGAGTGGGGTACTGCCGTAAGCGTTCAGGCAATGGTGTTCGGTAATATGGGCGACACTTCCGCTACGGGAGTTTGCTTCAGCCGTGACGCCGCTACGGGCGAAGACCTTTTCAACGGCGAATATCTGATTAACGCGCAAGGTGAAGACGTTGTGGCGGGTATCCGTACTCCGCAGCAGATTACCATCGTCGGTTCCAAGCGTTGGGCTGAACTTGCCGGCGTGAGCGAAGAAGAGCGTGCCGCCAAATATCCTTCCATGGAAGAGGCGATGCCCGAAATCTATAAGGAACTGGATGCTTTGCAAACCAAATTGGAAAATCATTATAGAGATATGCAGGATATGGAGTTCACCGTACAGGAAGGTAAGCTCTGGTTCCTTCAGACACGCAACGGTAAGCGTACCGGTGCCGCTATGGTAAAGATTGCCACCGACTTGTTGCATCAAGGCATGATTGACGAAAAAACGGCCTTGTTGCGTTGCGAACCCAATAAGCTGGACGAATTGCTTCACCCCGTATTTGATAAGACGGCTTTGAAGCAGGCTAAAGTGCTTACCCGCGGTCTTCCGGCTTCTCCGGGTGCGGCTTGCGGTCAGATCGTGTTCTTTGCCGAAGACGCTGCCGAATGGCATGCCGGCGGTAAGCGTGTGGTGATGGTGCGTATCGAAACTTCTCCGGAAGATTTGGCCGGTATGGCCGTTGCCGAAGGCATCCTGACGGCACGTGGCGGTATGACTTCACACGCTGCCGTTGTGGCCCGCGGTATGGGTAAATGTTGCGTATCCGGTGCAGGCGCATTGAATATCGACTACAAAGCCCGTACGGTAGAGGTAGATGGCGTTGTGTTGAAAGAAGGCGACTTCATTTCTTTGAACGGTAGCACCGGTGAGGTTTACAAAGGAAAGGTAGAAACAAAAGCAGCCGAATTGTCCGGTGATTTTGCCGAATTGATGCAGTTGGCTGATAAATATACGAAATTGCAGGTACGTACCAATGCCGATACTCCGCACGATGCAGAGGTCGCACGTAATTTCGGAGCGGTGGGTATCGGTCTTTGCCGTACGGAACACATGTTCTTCGAAGGTGAGAAAATCAAGGCTATGCGCGAGATGATTCTGGCGGAAGACGCGGAAGGACGCCGCAAGGCACTGGCTAAGATTCTGCCGTACCAGCAGGCTGACTTTAAGGGTATCTTCAAGGCGATGGCCGGTTGTCCGGTAACCGTTCGTTTACTCGACCCGCCTTTGCACGAATTCGTTCCCCACGATTTGAAGGGACAGCAGGAAATGGCGGATACCATGGGCGTAAGCTTGCAGTATATCCAGCAGCGTGTGGAAGCGCTTTGCGAACATAACCCGATGTTGGGTCACCGTGGTTGCCGTTTGGGTAATACTTATCCCGAAATCACGCAGATGCAGACACGGGCTATCCTCGGCGCCGCTTTGGAATTGAAAAAAGAGGGCGTTGAGACACATCCTGAAATCATGGTTCCGCTGACGGGTATCTTGTACGAGTTCAAGCAGCAGGAAGAGGTTATCCGCGCCGAAGCGGCCAAGTTGTTTGCCGAAGTTGGCGACAGCATCGATTTCAAAGTAGGTACGATGATTGAAATTCCGCGTGCGGCTCTTACTGCAGACCGTATCGCTTCTTCTGCGGAATTCTTCTCATTCGGTACGAATGACTTGACGCAGATGACTTTCGGCTATTCACGTGATGATATCGCTTCTTTCTTGCCTATCTATCTGGAGAAGAAGATTCTGAAAGTAGACCCGTTCCAAGTGCTCGACCAGAATGGAGTAGGACAGTTGGTACGTATGGCTACCGAAAAAGGCCGTGCCATTCGTCCGGACTTGAAGTGCGGTATTTGCGGTGAGCATGGTGGTGAGCCTTCTTCCGTGAAATTCTGCCACAAGGTAGGTTTGAACTATGTCAGCTGTTCTCCGTTCCGCGTGCCTATCGCAAGACTTGCAGCGGCGCAGGCAGCCATAGAAGATTAAGAAATGACAAGAACGCCGTAAGGCGAACTGGATAGGGCAATCAGGCCGTAACTCTCATTTGCATGGGATTACGGCCTGATTTATTTGTAAAGCACGGGGTCTGTTCCGGCTTCTATTTCTGTACATTGCACGGAATAAGCAATAAAAAACGCATCTGTGGCTTTTTACAGCTTACAGATGCGTTGCAACAGGGTTTTATAAGGGGTTGCTTATTTCATTCGTTTTCCTACTGTATTCCAGTCCACGATGCTCCAAAGAGCGTTGACATGGTCGGCGCGTTTATTCTGATAATCCAGGTAGTAAGCATGTTCCCAAACGTCGAAGCCCAGCAGCGGGGTCAGTCCCGAACGTACGGGATTGCTTCCGTTGGCTTCTTTGGTGATATGCAGTTTACCGTTCTTGTCTACCGACAGCCATGCCCAGCCCGAGCCGAATAATCCGACTGCCGCTGCATTAAACTCTTTCTTGAAGTTCTCGAAACTGCCGAAATCACGTTTGATAGCTTCCGCCAGCTTCCCGGTGGGTTCGCTTTGAGACGGTTTCGGAGAGAATTGCAGGAAGTATAATGTGTGGTTCAGCACTTGTCCGGCATTATTAAAAATAGCGCCGTCGGGTGCGGTAGCTACGATAGTAACCAAATCTTTGTTTTCATACTCCGTACCCGGAACAAGATTGTTCAGATTGTTCACGTACGTTTGCAGGTGTTTACCGTAATGGTAATCTATTGTTTGCTGACTGATTACAGGTTCCAGCGCGTTGTTTGCGTAAGGAAGTTTTGGCATTTCATGTGTCATAATCATTATCATTAAAGACATTAATAACGTATTCATAAGTTCAATTATTTAGTTTTGAAACTTTACTATACTAACGTGATAACCTATGGAATTGTTCGCTGGTGTCCGAACCTTTTTTTATCTTTGTGCCCGAACTTTACCCGTTAGATGATTAGGAATATGTCCGATTATATACAAGAATTGAATGAGGGACAGCGAGCCGCGGTGCTCTACAATGACGGCCCGTCACTGGTGATAGCCGGTGCGGGTTCGGGAAAAACCCGTGTGCTAACCTACAAAATAGCTTATCTGTTGGAGAACGGTTATCAGCCCTGGAACATTCTCGCGCTTACCTTTACCAATAAGGCAGCCCGTGAGATGAAAGAGCGTATTGCCCGGCAAGTAGGTATAGAACGTGCGCGCCATCTTTGGATGGGGACATTCCATTCCATATTTTTGCGCATTCTGCATGCGGAAGCCGCACGGATAGGATTTACCTCGAAGTTCACCATTTATGATACGGCGGACAGCAAAAGCCTGTTGCGTTCTATCATCAAGGAAATGGGACTGGATGAAAAGGTGTACAAGCCGGGTATGGTGCAGTCTCGTATCTCTAACGCTAAGAACCACTTGGTGTCTCCTGCGGGCTATGCCAACAACAAAGAAGCCTACGAAGGCGATTGCGCCGCCAAGATGCCCGCCCTGCGCGATATTTACCGCCGCTATTGGGAACGTTGCCGACAGGCGGATGCTATGGACTTCGATGATTTGCTGTTCTATACTTTCCTGCTTTTCCGCGACCATCCGGATGTGCTTGCCCGCTATCAGTCGCAGTTTCGCTATATTTTGGTGGACGAGTATCAGGACACCAACTTTGCCCAACACAGTATTGTGCTTCAGTTGGCGAAAGAGCATCAGCACGTCTGTGTGGTGGGTGATGATGCGCAAAGTATTTATTCTTTCCGGGGGGCGGATATTGATAACATTCTGTATTTTACAAAGGTATATCCGGGTACGAAAGTTTTTAAGTTGGAACAAAATTATCGTTCCACCCAAACGATTGTTTCTGCCGCCAACAGTCTGATAGAAAAGAATCAGCGGCAAATTCGCAAGGAAGTCTTTTCGGAAAAGGAGAGGGGAGAGGCTATCGGGGTGTATCAGGCATACAGTGATGTGGAAGAGGGCGATATTGTAATCAACAAGATAGCCGAATTGCGCCGGCAGGAGAATTACGCTTATTCCGACTTTGCCATACTCTATCGTACCAACGCGCAGAGCCGCGTCTTCGAGGAAGCCATGCGCAAACGCAGCATGCCGTATCGCATTTACGGCGGACTGTCTTTCTATCAGCGTAAGGAAATAAAAGATGTAATCGCCTATTTCCGTCTGGCAGTCAATCCGAATGATGAAGAAGCCTTCAAACGTATCATCAACTATCCGGCACGCGGAATAGGCGATACGACGGTAAGCAAAATCACTGCCGCCGCCACTGACAACAATGTAAGCCTGTGGACCGTACTCTGCGAGCCGCTGACTTATGGAGTGAATATCAACAAAGGGACAGCGGGTAAGCTGCAAGGCTTTCGCGACTTGATAGCCGGATTTATAGAGGGCGTTACCGAAAAGAATGCCTACGAACTCGGTACGGAGATAATCCGTCAGTCCGGTATCATCAATGATGTTTGCCAAGACAATTCTCCAGAAAACCTCAGTCGCAAGGAGAATATCGAAGAACTTGCAAACGGTATGGGAGACTTCTGCGCCCAACGGCAGGAAGAGGGTAACGCCAATATCACACTGAGCGATTTCCTTTCGGAAGTCTCCTTGCTTACCGACCAAGATTCGGACAAGGACGGAGACGATGCAAAGATAACCCTGATGACCGTACATTCCGCCAAAGGGTTGGAATTTAAGAATGTCTTTGTGGTAGGGATGGAAGAAGAGTTGTTCCCCAGCGGTATGGCGGGAGACTCTCCGAAGGCGCTGGAAGAAGAACGCCGTCTGTTCTATGTAGCCATAACCCGTGCGGAAGATCATTGTTTCCTTACTTACGCCAAGAGTCGCTACCGTTATGGAAAAATGGAGTTTGGAAATCCCAGCTGTTTTCTGAAAGATATAGATGTACGTTTCCTTAAATTGCCGCAGGATGCGGGATTGAGCCGCAGAATAGATGAGAATGCCATGTCTTTCCGTCGGGAGAACAGAGAGAATATCTCTTCCGGCATGTATGGAAAACGTGAGGAAAGAGTTCGTCCCCGGCAGGAAATCATTGCCCCCACCGTTCCACGTAATTTAAAGCGGATGACGCCTTCTATGGGAACAACTTCTGCCGCATCTCATTTATCGGCAGTCGCAGGCGGAAACACGGTGCAGCCGGGGCAACTTATCGAGCATGAACGTTTCGGCCTGGGCGAAGTGATGAAAGTGGAAGGCGAGGGTGATAATGCAAAAGCCACCATTCGTTTTAAGAATGCGGGTGACAAGCAACTTCTTTTGCGTTTCGCGCGTTTTAAAGTGATAGGGTGATATTAATAAGAAAAGTTTATACAACGATAAAAATGACAGACAAAGATTTCGACCTTTTTCCTTCTCCTTGTTATATCATGGAAGAAGAACTGCTGAGGAAGAACCTCACATTGATAAAGAGCGTTGCCGACCGGGCGGGAGTAGAGATTATTCTTGCTTTCAAATCCTTTGCCATGTGGCGTTCATTTCCCATATTCCGTGAATATGTAGAGCATTCTACGGCAAGCTCCGTATATGAGGCACGCTTGGCGTTGGAAGAATTCGGCAGCAAGGCGCATACGTATTCTCCGGCGTATACGGAAGCCGACTTTTCAGAAATCATGCGATGCAGCAGCCATATTACATTCAATTCGTTGGTGCAGTTCAAACGTTTCTATCCCATGATTCAGGCGGACGGACAGAGTATATCCTGCGGCATACGCGTCAACCCGGAGTATTCCGAAGTGGAAACGGAGCTGTATAATCCTTGCGCTCCCGGTACTCGTTTCGGTGTAATGGCCGGACAGCTTCCCGACGTTTTGCCGCAGGGTATTGACGGATTCCACTGCCACTGCCATTGCGAGTCGTCCTCATACGAACTGGAACGCACGTTGGAGCATCTGGAAGCGAAGTTCTCCCGTTGGTTCCCGCAAATAAAATGGTTGAATCTGGGCGGTGGACATTTGATGACCCGTAAGGACTACGATGTAGAACATCTGATTCGTCTGCTCCGCGGATTGAAAGAGCGTTATCCTCATTTGAATATTATCTTGGAACCTGGTTCTGCGTTTACCTGGCAGACGGGGGTGTTGACTTCCGAAGTGGTGGATATCGTAGAGAACCGCGGTATTCGTACCGCTATTCTGAATGTCAGTTTCACCTGCCATATGCCCGATTGTCTGGAAATGCCCTATCAGCCTGCCGTTCGGGGCGCTGAAACGGGTGATGGAGGTGCATATGTCTACCGTTTGGGAGGTAATTCTTGTTTGAGCGGTGACTATATGGGCTTGTGGAGCTTTGACCACGAACTTCATATCGGCGAAAGAATCGTTTTTGAAGATATGATACATTACACCACGGTGAAGACGAATATGTTCAACGGAATTCATCATCCCGCCATTGCCATGTGGACAAAAGAGGGGAAGGCTGATATATTCAAGCTATTTTCTTACGAAGATTATCGTGACCGAATGAGTTGATAATCAAAAGTCTGCTTTCGCTTTGGGTGGAATGTTCAATTTTATGTGTGAAAAAAGTGCGTAGAATGTTTGCAGGTTTAAGGAAAATATCTACCTTTGCAACCGCAAACGCGGAAATAGCTCAGTTGGTAGAGCATAACCTTGCCAAGGTTAGGGTCGCGAGTTCGAGTCTCGTTTTCCGCTCTT
>OAUW01000060.1_pt1 | contig 97682 bp, 98 predicted proteins | sample 1495241 | NCBI WGS metagenome assembly OAUW01 (sample SAMEA2580063, study PRJEB22360) | human gut metagenome | biome: human gut; feature: human-associated habitat; material: faeces | place: Denmark | collected 2008/2010
AAGCGGCAAAAGAGGACGAGCGAATAGCCCGGTCCAGGGCGGCGGCGGAGACGGAAGGGGGTCCTGCGGACAATACTCCCGCGGAGAATACTCCCGCGGAGAATGTCCCTGCGGAGCATACTCCTGCGGATAACATCCCGCCGGCAAGCACCGCCCGGTAAAGCACCGCCCGGTAAAACGGCGGAACATAAAGCCATATGAAAAGGATGGTGACAGGCATTGTTTGATTTAGAGGAAGAACTGAAGAAACTCCCGGCCAGTCCGGGGGTTTATCTTATGCACAATGACAGAGATGAGATCATATACGTGGGCAAGGCCATCAGTCTTAAGAACCGGGTCAGGCAGTATTTTCAGAGCAGCAGGAATAAGACGGCTAAAATTGAACAGATGGTGTCCCACATTGCGTGGTTTGAATATATCCTGACGGATTCCGAGCTGGAAGCCCTGGTACTGGAGTGCAACCTGATTAAGGAGCACAGGCCGCGGTACAACACCATGTTAAAGGATGACAAAAGCTATCCCTATATCAAGGCAACCATGGGGGAGGATTTTCCGCGCCTTTTGTTTGCCAGGGATATGAAGAAGGACGGCAGGAGCCGTTACTTTGGCCCCTATACCAGCGCGGGGGCCGTGAAGGATACGCTGGATTTGATACACAAATTATACCGCATCAGGACCTGCAACCGGAACCTGCCAAAGGATACGGGAAAGGAGCGTCCATGTCTCAATTACCATATCAAGCAGTGTGACGCCCCCTGCCAGGGATATATATCCAGGGAGGAATACCAGTCCAACTTCAGTCAGGCCCTGGACTTTTTAAACGGCAGATACGACCCTCTCATAAAGAGTCTCCAGGAAAAGATGCAGACGGCCTCCGACAGCCTGGAGTTTGAACGGGCCATTGAGTACCGGGAGCTGTTAAACAGCGTGAAGCAGGTGGCGCAGAAGCAGAAGATAACCAGCAGCGGCATGGAGGACCGGGATATCGTGGCTATGGCCAGGGATGAGAGGGACGCGGTGGTACAGGTGTTCTTTATCCGCGAGGGCAAACTGATCGGCAGGGACCATTTCCATATATCGGCCGCAACGGCGGAAAATGAGGGCGAGATTCTAGACAGCTTTGTAAAGCAGTTTTATGCGGGCACTCCTTTTATTCCAAGGGAACTGTGGCTCCAGCACCCCCTGGGGGATGAGGAGGTCATCAGCCAGTGGCTGTCCGCCAAACGGGGGCAGAAGGTAAGGCTGGTGGTTCCAAAAAAGGGAGAGAAGGAACGTCTGGTGGAGCTGGCGGCCAGGAATGCCGCTCTGGTGCTGTCCCAGGATAAGGAGCGGATTAAGAAAGAGGAGCTTCGCACCATCGGGGCAATGAACCAGATTGGAGAGCTCATTGGCATTGGAGGAATCCGGCGCATGGAGGCATATGATATCTCCAACACCAGCGGCGTGGAGTCTGTGGGCTCCATGGTGGTATACGAGGATGGCAGGCCCAAGCGCAGCGATTACAGAAAATTCCGCATCAAGACGGTCCGGGGCCCCAACGACTACGCGTCCATGGAAGAGGTGCTGACACGCAGGTTTTCCCATGGCATGAGGGAAACGGAGGAACTGAAGGAAAGGGGAGCCGATTTGAGCCTGGGAAGTTTTACCAGATTTCCTGACCTTATCATGATGGACGGCGGCAGGGGCCAGGTGAATATAGCCCTGGAAGTCCTTGGCAAGCTGGGGCTTTCCATTCCGGTGTGCGGTATGGTGAAGGATGATAATCACAGAACCAGGGGACTCTATTATAACAATGTGGAGGTGCCCATTGACCGGCACTCCGAAGGGTTCAGGCTCATCACCAGGATTCAGGATGAGGCGCACCGTTTTGCCATCGAATACCACAGAAGCCTCAGGGGAAAGGGCCAGGTAAAATCCATACTGGACGATATTCCCGGTATCGGGCCGGCCAGGAGAAAGGCCCTCATGCGCCGCTTTAAGGATATAGAGGCGGTGAGGAGCGCCTCAGTGGAAGACCTGGAGCAGACGCCCCAGATGAACCGCAGGTCAGCCGAATCCGTGTACCGCTACTTCCATCCGCGGCCGGACGGGACTGAAACCGGGGCCGTCACAAACCCGGATGACGGGATTGAAATGACTTCCCAGAATCTGGAAACACAATGATAAAAATACATGACAACCGAATCAAATTATGATAGTATGATAGAAGTTAAACGAGAAGTAAAACCAGGTCAAGGGGGTATTATCATGCATGGAGTAACTATATCGGAATTAATCGAGAAAATGAAGCTTAAAAACACCACGCCGGAGATTGACACGGACAAGATTGTGCTGACCCATCCGGACGTGAACCGTCCGGCCCTGCAGCTCACGGGTTTCTTTGACCATTTTGACAGGGAGCGGGTTCAAATCATCGGATACGTAGAGCAGGCATATATTAATACCATGGACCAGGAGCAGAAGCGCCGGATGTACGATAAGCTCACATCCAGCCAGATTCCCTGTCTGGTGTTCAGCCGCGACCAGGAGCCGGATGAAGACCTTCTGGAATTCTGTAATTACTATGGCGTTCCCTGCCTTGTGTCTGATAAGACCACCTCTGCCCTGATGGCAGAAATCATCCGCTGGCTTAACGTGAAGCTGGCTCCCTGTATCAGTATCCACGGCGTTCTGATTGACGTATTCGGCGAGGGTGTGCTGATTATGGGCGAGAGCGGCATCGGCAAGAGCGAGGCTGCCCTGGAACTGATTAAGCGGGGACACCGTCTGGTGACGGATGACGTGGTGGAGATACGCCGGGTCAGCGATGACACCCTGATTGGAAGCGCCCCTGACATCACCAAGCATTTTATCGAACTGCGCGGCATCGGCATCATTGATGTAAAGACCCTGTTCGGTGTGGAGAGCGTTAAGGATACCCAGTCCATTGACATGGTCATCAAGCTGGAGGACTGGAGCAAGGATAAGGAGTACGACAGACTGGGCCTGGAAGACCAGTACACGGAATTTTTGGGCAACCAGGTGGTCTGCCACACCATTCCCATCCGTCCGGGACGTAATCTGGCCATTATCGTGGAGTCCGCGGCTGTCAACTACCGCCAGAAGAAGATGGGCTACAATGCGGCCCAGGAGCTTTACAACCGGGTACAGGCCAATCTTGGAAAGGGCCAGTAAAATTAAGTCTTAAGCGAGGAATGTATTTTGAAGCTGGAACATATGTTGAAAGAGGTGCTTGTATCAGAGGGGGCGGCGTGCCGTTTCATGGAACCCATGAGCAGCCACACCACCTTCCGCATCGGGGGGCCGGCTGAAGCCTATGTGTGCCCCGGCAATGAAGAGGAGCTGGGAAAGGTTATCTGCCTGTGCAGGGAACACGGTATTCCCTGGAGAGTGCTGGGAAATGGAAGCAATCTCCTGGTCAGCGACAGGGGAATCGAGGGCGTGGTCATTGCGATGGAAGGAAACTGGTGCCATGCCGGGGCAGAGGGAAACCTTATACGTGCGGGGGCAGGTGAACTGCTGGCCCGTGTGGCCCGTGTGGCCCTGGAACACGGTCTGACCGGTATGGAATTTGCCGCAGGCATACCCGGCAGCGTCGGCGGCGCCCTGGTGATGAACGCGGGGGCCTATGGCTCTGAGATAAAGAATATCCTCAAATCAGCCAGGGTCATGACAAATGAGGGAGAGGTGCTGGAGCTTTCCCGTGATGAACTGGAACTGGGATACCGCACCAGCTGTATCCCCGACAGGGGATATACGGTGCTGGAGGCATCCTTTCATCTGGAACCGGGGGAACGGGCGGCTATTGAGGCCCGGATGAAGGAACTGGCGGCCAGACGGAGGGAGAAACAGCCTTTGGAATATCCCAGCGCAGGCAGCACCTTTAAACGTCCCCAGGGATATTTTGCTGGCAAGCTCATAGAGGATGCCGGTCTCAGGGGATATGGCATGGGCGGTGCCAGGGTATCGGAGAAGCACTGCGGTTTTGTGATCAACGGCGGAAACGCCACCGCGTCCGATGTCATGGCCCTGTGCGGACATATCAGAAAGACGGTGCTGGAACAATCCGGCGTGGAGCTTGAGATGGAAGTGAAGCGCTGGGGGGAATTCTGATTTGAAATGCTAATCTTACGCAACTGAGGAGGATGGATGAAGCTTGTGATTGTAACCGGAATGTCCGGGGCAGGCAAGACAATTGCACTGAAAATGCTGGAGGATTTGGGCTTTTACTGTGTGGATAACCTGCCCATATCCCTGGTGGATAAATTTGCCCAGCTGGCAGCGGCCGGCAGTGACATCAGCCAGGCCGCCCTGGGCATAGACATCCGCAGCGGCGAGGAACTGAGCCAGCTGGATGCTATTTTCAGGGGATGGAAGGAACTGGGGATGGATTACCAGATTCTGTTCCTGGATGCCAATGACGGGGTCCTGATTAAGCGGTACAAGGAAACCCGCCGCAGCCATCCCCTGGCCGGGACAGGCAGGCTGGACAAGGGAATTGAAAAGGAGAGGGTCAAGCTGGCCTTTCTCAAGAAGGATGCGGATTTCATCATTGACACCAGCAAGCTTCTTACCAGGGAGCTGCGGCAGGAACTGGAGAAAATATTCCTCAAACACCAGGAGTACTGCAACATGTTTGTCACAGTCCTCTCCTTTGGCTTTAAGTATGGGATTCCGGAGGATGCGGACCTGGTTTTCGACGTGCGTTTTCTTCCTAATCCCTACTATGTGGAGGAACTGCGCCCGCTGACAGGGGAGGATCAGTCTGTCCGGGATTATGTGATGCAGGGAGGCACCTGCGCGCAGTTTTTGGACAAGCTCTATGATATGATGGATTTCCTCCTGCCTAATTATATCAATGAAGGAAAGAACCAGCTGGTGGTGGCGGTGGGATGCACCGGAGGCAAGCACCGCTCCGTGACGGTTGCCAGGGCCCTTTGCGGCCACCTGACCGCCAAGGCCGAATACGGCATCAAAATAGAACACAGGGACATCGACAAAGACAATAAAAGGAAGTAGCGGACATGTCATTTTCTTCCAACGTAAAAGACGAGCTGTCCAGGCAGATGCCCGGGGCTCGCCACTGCCAGATAGCGGAAACAGCAGCTATCCTGAGTCTGTGCGGCAGGGTAAAGATATCGGCCTCAGACCGTTTTTGGATTGAAATCCATACGGAAAATGTGGCAGTTGCAAGAAAGTACTTTACATTATTGAAAAAAACATTTAATATAAGAACGGATGTCTCGATTCGCAGTGGAATGAATCACGGGCGGAGCAGGACATACATCGTAGCAGTCAGAGAACATGAGGAAGCCCTCAAGGTCCTGCAGGCAGTGAAGCTTATCAATACCCAGGGGGAAATTGGTGAAAACCTTTCCCTGATTCGGAATGTGGTTCTTCAGAATGCCTGCTGCAGACGGGCTTTCATACGTGGCGCCTTCCTGGCGGCCGGTTCCATCAGCGCCCCGGAGAAGTTCTACCACTTTGAAATCGTGTGTCCCACCGAGCCGAAGGCGGAACAGCTTAAAAACATCATTGCCACCTTTGATATCGAGGCCAAGATAGTGCCGAGGAAAAGGTACTATGTGGTCTATATCAAGGAGGGCAGTCAGATTGTGGACATCCTTAATGTGATGGAGGCTCCGGTATCCCTTATGGAGCTGGAGAATATCCGCATTGTCAAGGAGATGAGGGGCAGCGTAAACCGCCAGGTCAACTGCGAGACTGCCAATATCAATAAGACCGTGTCAGCTGCGGTAAAACAGATAGAGGACATCCGTTTCATCCAGTCTGTTGCCGGTCTTTCGGGTCTGCCTGAGAGTCTTCAGGAGATGGCCCGCATACGGCTGGAACGGCCGGAGGCGACCTTAAAGGAATTGGGGGAGGCCCTGGAACCGCCTGTGGGTAAATCGGGCGTGAACCACCGTTTGAGGAAATTAAGCCTTGTGGCTGAGGAACTGCGGCAGCAGTATCCAGACCGTAATACATCAAGTTTGCAATAGTTTTATCAAGTACGAATCAGTACGGGCACCTGAATGGCAGTCGGGATGCGGCCAGATTGGAACATGACCATTGGAACGTATCAGGGGCTGTGCACCATTCAAAGGAATGAGGAGGATTATTATGGTAAAGAAATTGATTACAGTTGAATTGGCATCAGGACTTGAGGCGAGACCGGCAGCTATGCTCGTGCAGGTGGCCAGTCAGTACGAAAGCGCGATTTACCTGGAAGCAGAGGCAAAGCGTGTGAATGCCAAGAGCATCATGGGAATGATGACTCTCTGTCTGACCGCAGGCGAATCCATTTTGGTGGAAGCCGACGGAAAGGACGAGGAAGCAGCTGTAACTGAAATTGAGAAGTATCTGAAAAACCAGTAACTACCAGTCCGTTTGTTTGGAGAGATAGATAACGGGAATCAGGCAGGACTTGCCTGGTTCTCTTTTCTTTTATCCGGATTTATGATAAACTGTTACTCGAATGATACCGCAAGGATAAGGAGAGAATAGGGAATGGCATTTACCCATTTGCACGTCCATACGGAATACAGCCTTCTGGACGGTTCCTGTAAAATCAAGGAGCTGACAGCCAGGGCAAAGGAGCTTGGCATGGACAGCATGGCTGTCACGGACCATGGTGTGATGTATGGAGTCATTGATTTTTATAAAGCTGCCAGGGAGGCCGGCATTAAGCCCATCCTGGGATGCGAGGTCTATGTGGCCCCGGGCTCCCGCTTTGACAGGGAAACGGTAAGCGGCGAGGACCGGTATTATCACCTGGTGCTGCTGGCAGAGAACAACAAGGGTTATGAAAACCTGATGAAAATTGTGTCCAAGGGGTTTGTGGACGGATTTTACTATAAACCCAGAGTGGACTACGAGGTGCTGCGGACCTACCGCGAGGGAATCATTGCCCTCAGCGCCTGTCTGGCAGGGGAGGTGCAGCGCTGCCTGACCAGAGGAATGTATGAGGAGGCGGTCAGGGCATCCGAAAGGTATGTGGACATATTCGGAAAGGACAACTTCTTCCTGGAGCTTCAGGACCACGGGCTGCCGGACCAAAGGTTAGTAAACCAGGGCCTTATGCGCATGAGCAGGGATACGGGCCTTAAGCTGGTGGCCACCAATGATATCCATTACACCTATGCCGAGGATGAGAAGGCCCATGATATCCTTCTGTGCATCCAGACCGGCAAGAAGGTGGCGGATGAGGACAGGATGCGCTACGAAGGGGGCCAGTACTACTGTAAGTCCGAGGAGGAAATGCGGGCCCTGTTCCCCTATGCGCCTGAGGCCATCGAAAATACTCATATGATAGCGGAGCGCTGCAATGTGGAGATTGAGTTCGGGATCACCAAGCTTCCGAAATATGAGGTGCCTGAGGGCTTTGACTCCTGGAGCTACTTAAACCATCTGTGCCGTGAGGGCTTTAAGACTCGTTACCCGGATGATGACGGCACACTGAGCAGCCGGCTGGACTATGAGCTGGATGTTATCCGCTCCATGGGATACGTGGATTATTTCCTGATAGTGTGGGATTTTATCAACTATGCCCGTTCCCAGGACATTATCGTGGGGCCTGGGCGGGGTTCCGCCGCCGGAAGCATTGTAAGCTACACACTGGGAATCACCAATATTGATCCGGTGCGTTATAATCTTCTCTTTGAGCGTTTCCTGAACCCGGAGCGCGTGTCCATGCCTGATATTGATATTGACTTTTGTTATGAGCGGCGCCAGGAGGTAATTGACTACGTGGTGCGCAAATACGGCAAGGACCAGGTGGTGCAGATTGTCACCTTCGGTACCCTGGCGGCCAAGGGTGTTGTCCGCGATGTGGGGCGTGTGCTGGATTTGCCCTATTCCCTGTGCGACACCATTGCCAAGATGATCCCGGGGGATCTGGGGATGACGCTGGATAAGGCTCTGACCATGAATCCGGATCTTAAGAAGGCATACAATGAGGATGAACAGGTCCATTATCTCATCGACATGTCCAGGCGTCTGGAGGGACTGCCCAGGCATACCTCCATGCATGCGGCCGGAGTGGTGATTGGCAGCCGGTCCATTGACGAGTTTGTGCCTCTGTCCAGGGCCTCTGACGGCACCATCACCACCCAGTTTACCATGACAACCATCGAGGAGCTGGGACTTCTCAAAATGGATTTTCTGGGGCTGCGGACCCTGACGGTTATCCAGAACGCGGTGCGGCTGGCTGAAAAGGACTACGGCATAACCATTGACATTGACCACATTGATTTTGACGATAAGAAGGTGCTTGAATCCATCGGAACAGGCAGGACCGAGGGCGTGTTCCAGCTGGAAAGCGCGGGGATGAAGAGCTTCATGAAGGAGCTTAAGGCGGAGAACCTGGAGGATATCATAGCAGGTATCTCCCTGTACCGTCCGGGCCCCATGGATTTTATACCCAAATATCTGAAGGGAAAGAACGACAGGGCTTCCATCACCTATGACTGTCCCCAGCTGGAGCCCATATTAAGCCCTACCTATGGCTGTATCGTGTACCAGGAGCAGGTGATGCAGATCGTGCGTGATTTGGCCGGATATACTATGGGACGAAGCGACCTGGTGCGCCGTGCCATGAGCAAGAAGAAAACGTCGGTCATGGAGAAGGAACGCCAGAACTTTGTCTACGGCAACCAGTCGGAAGGGGTTAAGGGCTGTGTGAACAACGGCATTGACGAGAAGACAGCAAACCACATCTACGATGAGATGATTGACTTTGCAAAATACGCTTTCAACAAGTCCCACGCAGCGGCTTACGCGGTGGTGTCTTACCAGACAGCCTATCTGAAATACTATTACCCCAGGGAGTTTATGGCGGCCCTCATGACATCGGTTATGGACAATGTAAGTAAATTTTCAGAGTATGTGCTGACCTGCCGCCGCATGATGGGCATTCCGGTGCTGCCGCCGGATATCAACGAGGGCGAGAGCGGCTTCTCCGTGTCGGGGGACGCTATCCGTTACGGCCTGTCCGCCATCAAGAGCGTGGGCAAACCTGTGACAGAGGTAATCCTGGCAGAGAGGGAGAGAAACGGTCCCTTCCGTTCCATGGAGGATTTCGTGGGGCGCATGAGCATGAAGGAAGTGAACAAGAGAACACTGGAAAATTTCATCAAGTCAGGCGCTCTGGATACCCTGCCCGGAACCAGACGGCAGAAGATGGCAGTGGCGCCCACCATGCTGGAGGAGAAGGCCAGGGAGAAAAAATCCATGTTTGAGGGACAGTTAAGCCTTTTCGACATTGCGGGTGAGGAAGACAGAAACGAATTCCAGATTACATTTCCGGATGTGGGGGAATACTCAAAGGATGAGCTTCTTGCCTTTGAGAAGGAAATACTGGGAGTCTACATCAGCGGCCATCCCCTGGATGACTATGAGGATACATGGAGGAGGAACATAACAGCCACCTCCGCCCAGTTCATCGTGGACGAGGAGACGGACGAGGCAGGGGTGGAGGACGGCTCCAGGGCTGTCATCGGCGGACTGGTGGCAGGCAAGACCGTAAAGACCACCAGGACCAACCAGCTCATGGCCTTCATAACGCTGGAAGACCTTCTGGGACCGGTGGAGGTCATAGTGTTCCCGAGGGATTACGAGGCCAACCGGGACCTTTTTACCGAGGATTCCAAGCTGTTCATCAGGGGAAGAGTGTCCATCGGAGACGATCCGGTGGGAAAGCTGGTGTGCGAGCAGGTGATTCCCTTTGACAGTGTACCCAAGGAGCTGTGGCTCCAGTTCCCGGATATGGAGACGTATCAAGCCGGGGAGCAGCGCCTTCTGACATCTCTGCGGTCCAGCGAGGGAAAGGACCGGGTGGTCATTTATCTCCAGAAGGAGAGGGCCAAGAAAGTCCTTCCGGCCAACTGGAATGTACAGGTCACGCCAGGGCTTTTGGAAGAGCTGGGAAAAGGACTTGGTGAAAAAAATGTCAAAGTCGTAGAAAAAGGTCTTGAAAAGCTGGGGAAAATGAATTAGAATAGCGTTGGATATAGATGAGAGAATGAATGATTGAGAGCGACGTCAGCACAGAAGTAATGGATGTGCTTAATACAAGGAGGTAAATTGCTATGGCAAAGGCAGTGAAAACCATTGGAGTACTTACCAGCGGAGGCGATGCGCCGGGAATGAACGCGGCTATTCGCGCGGTTGTAAGGACTGCTATCAATAAGGGCCTTAAGGTAAAGGGTATCATGCGTGGATACGCAGGCCTGCTGGAAGAGGAAATCGTGGACATGGAGTCCACCAGCGTGTCTGACATCATCAACCGCGGCGGCACTATCCTTTACACGGCAAGATGTAAGGAGTTCACCACAGCGGAAGGCCAGCAGAAGGGCGCTGACATCTGCCGCAAGCATGGCATTGACGGAATGGTGGTCATCGGAGGAGACGGTTCCTTCCGGGGCGCGGGAAAGCTGTCTGCCCTGGGCATCAATACAATCGGACTTCCGGGAACCATTGACCTGGATATTGCCTGTACCGATTATACCATTGGTTTTGACACGGCTGTCAACACGGCCATGGAAGCAATTGATAAGATTCGCGATACATCCACATCCCATGAGCGGTGCAGCATCGTGGAGGTTATGGGGCGCAACGCCGGATACATCGCACTGTGGTGCGGCATTGGAAACGGCGCGGAGGATATCCTTCTCCCGGAGCGCTATGACGGCAATGAGCAGGCTCTGATTAACCGGATTATCGACAACCGCAGACGGGGCAAGAAACACAACATTATCATCAACGCGGAGGGAATCGGCCATTCCGGTTCCATGGCAAAGCGCATTGAGGCTGCCACAGGCATTGAGACAAGAGCCACCATCCTGGGCCACATGCAGCGCGGCGGAACGCCTACCTGTAAGGACAGGGTATATGCCTCCATCATGGGCGCCAAGGCGGCAGAGCTTCTGGCCGTAGGCAAGAGCAATCGTCTGGTGGCCTATAAGCACGGTGAGTTTGTGGATTTCGATATCCAGGAAGCCCTGAATATGACAAAGGACATCCCGGAAGAGCAGTATGAGATAGCCAAGATGCTGATCCGCTAATCCGGTAGATGAGAACATAAACGACGATAGAATGGAAAGTCCGCCGCCTGTCACAGGCAGCGGACTTTTGTGGAGAGATGAGATGAAGGATACGACAGTGCTCTGCGGAGCCAACTCCTATGAACAAAAATATTATTTTAACCAGGATTTCAAATCCCTGCCACAGTCCATAAGGGACGAACTCCAGATCATGTGTGTGCTCTATACAGAGGATGTGGGCGGCGTGCTGACCATGGAATTTGACGAAAAAGGAAACCTGGAATTCAGGGTAACCTCAGAGGAAACGGATTATCTCTTTGACGAGATAGGAAGCGTCCTTAAAATCAAGCAGTACCAAGAAGAAAAAAAGGAAATGCTGGAAGCGCTGGAACTGTATTACAGGACATTTTTCCTGGGAGAGGACATAGATATAGAGGATGACGGGGAAGATTAGATGAAACTTAGGATTGGAAATACAGTTCTTGAGAATAATGTAATACTGGCGCCCATGGCGGGCGTCACGGACCTGCCCTTCCGGGTGCTGTGCCGGGAACAGGGAGCGGGCTGCGTGGTGACGGAGATGGTCAGCGCAAAGGCGGTTCTGTACAACAACCGAAACACCAGGGAGCTGCTGCAGATTGACCCGGACGAGCGCCCCGCCGCCGTGCAGCTCTTTGGCTCAGAACCGGATATTATGGCGGAGATTGCGGCCAGGCTGGAGGAAGGACCCTATGATTATATTGACGTGAACATGGGATGTCCTGTGCCGAAAATCGTCAACAACGGCGAGGGATCCGCGCTGATGAAGAACCCCGGACGGGCGAGGGAAGTGCTGGCAGCCATGGTGAAAGCGGTGAAAAAGCCTGTGACCGTGAAATTCCGCAAAGGATTTAACGACCTTTCTGTCAATGCGGTGGAATTTGCAAAGATGGCGGAAAGCTGCGGTGTCGCTGCAGTGGCTGTCCATGGACGCACCAGGGAGCAGTATTATTCCGGTAAGGCGGACTGGGACATCATCCGTCAGGTGAAGGAGGCGGTACGGATTCCTGTTATTGGAAACGGGGATATCTTTACGCCGGAGGATGCCGGGAGGATGCTTAAAGAGACAGGCTGCGACGGCATCATGGTGGCCAGGGGAGCCAAGGGCAATCCGTGGCTGTTCGGCCGGATTAACCACTATCTGGATACAGGGGAGGTCTTTCCGGGCCCGTCCATGGCTGAGATAAAGGCCATGATTCTGCGGCACGGCCGCATGCTGGTCCGGTTTAAGGGAGAAGGTGTTGCCATGCGGGAAATGAGAGGCCATATGGCCTGGTATACAAAAGGAATGCCCCACTCAGCCACGCTCAGGAATGAAATCAATCAGGTGGAGACATTGGAGGGGTTCGTGGAGCTTCTGGACAGGAAAATCCAATCTTGACAATGGACACATTTTCCTATATAATACTCAGAATGTGTGGACATTAAGAATGATACTCAAGTGAAATCAACATAAATTAAGAATTAAAGGAAGGAAGCAGGTAAGATGGCAGATAAGAAACATATTTTGACATATGCCGGACTCAAACAGTACGAAGATGAACTGCAGAATCTGAAAGTTGTCAAGAGAAAAGAAGTTGCGCAGAAGATTAAGGAAGCAAGAGAGCAGGGCGATTTGTCCGAGAATGCAGAGTATGATGCGGCCAAGGATGAGCAGAGGGACATTGAACTGCGTATCGAGGAACTGGAGAAACTTCTTAAGAACGCCGAGGTCGTGGTAGAGGATGAAATTGACCTGGATAAGATTAATATCGGATGTAAGGTAAAGCTTCTGGATGTGGAGTATGACGAGGAGATGGAGTTCTATATCGTTGGTTCCACCGAGGCCAACAGCCTGCAGAATAAGATAAGCAATGAATCACCGGTAGGCCGTGCCCTGATTGGCAAGGTTGTGGGTGACTGCGTAGACGTGGAGACCCAGGCAGGGGATATCCAGTATAAGGTGCTGGAAATCCAGAGGGTTTCATAAATCTAACACAAAGGAGTTAAGGACGTGGGAGAACAGCAAAAGGTTAAACAGGCAGATACAGATTTAAATCACGTGCTGAAGGCGCGCAGGGATAAGCTGGCGGAGCTTCAGGCGGCTGGAAAGGATCCTTTCCAGATTACAAAATATGATGTGACTGCCCACAGCATGGATATCAAGGATAACTATGAGCAGTGGGAGGGGAAGGAAGCAGCCATTGCCGGCCGTATGATGTTCAAACGCGTCATGGGTAAGGCTTCCTTCTGCAATGTACAGGATTTAAAAGGCAGCATTCAGGTCTATGTGGCAAGGGACAGCGTGGGTGAGGAGTCTTATAAGGATTTCAAGAAAATGGACATCGGCGATATCGTGGGGGTAAAGGGGAAGGCCTTTACCACCAAGACAGGTGAGATATCCATTCATGCCACGGAGGTAACCCTTCTTTCCAAGAGCCTTCAGGTGCTTCCTGAGAAATTCCATGGCCTGACGGATACGGATATGCGTTACCGTCAGCGTTACGTGGACCTGATCATGAACGCGGAGGTGAAGGATACCTTCATCAAGCGTTCCAGGATTCTGGCCGCTATCCGGAAATATCTGGGCGGAGAGGGCTTCATGGAAGTGGAGACTCCTATGCTGGTTTCCAACGCGGGAGGCGCTGCCGCAAGGCCCTTTGAGACCCATTTTAACGCCCTGGATGAGGATTTTAAGCTTCGCATATCCCTGGAGCTTTATCTGAAGAGGCTTATTGTAGGCGGACTTGAGAGGGTTTATGAGATTGGGCGTGTATTCCGCAACGAAGGCCTGGATACCAGGCATAACCCGGAGTTCACCCTGATGGAGCTGTATCAGGCGTATACGGATTACAACGGAATGATGGACCTGACCGAGAAGCTGTACCGTTTTGTGGCTCAGGAGGTACTGGGTACCACCACCATTACTTATAAGGGCGTGGAGATGGATTTAGGCAAGCCCTTTGCACGCATTACCATGGTGGACGCGGTTAAGAAGTATGCCGGAGTGGATTTTGACCAGATTCATACCCTGGAAGAGGCCAGAGCCATTGCCAAGGAAAAGGGAGTGGAGTTTGAGGGGCGTCATAAGAAGGGCGACATCCTGAACCTGTTCTTTGAGGAGTTTGCGGAGGAGCACCTGGTGCAGCCTACCTTTGTTCTGGACCATCCGGTGGAGATTTCTCCTCTGACCAAGAAAAAGCCGGGCAACCCGGACTACGTGGAGCGCTTTGAGTTCTTCATGAACGGCTGGGAGATGGCCAACGCCTACTCTGAAATCAATGACCCCATTGACCAGAGGGAGCGGTTTAGAGCCCAGGAAGAGCTTCTGGCCCAGGGCGATGAGGAAGCCAACCATACGGACGAGGACTTCTTGAATGCGCTGGAGGTAGGTATGCCTCCGACAGGAGGAATCGGATTCGGCATTGACCGTATGATCATGCTACTGACGGATTCACCGGCCATCAGGGATGTGCTGCTGTTCCCGACAATGAAGCCTTTGGACTAACAAATTTCAGAAAAAACCAGTGTTTATGCGGGTTTTGGGACTTTCAAAATCAAATAAATTTACCTCTTTACACCAAATTTACACCAATCGGTGCTAAAAACGGTGCAGAGACTAAAAAATCGCATAATTTTAAGTTTCACACAGCTCCTGAGAAGTTACTGCTTCTCAGGAGCTTCTTTCATTTCTCATAGTTTTCGGACTACATCGCAAACTACACCAATTCCGATTTTCTCAATATAATGGGGATAATCACAGAGGAAGGGGTGGTTGTACTATGAGCAACAGTTTAGCAAGCGTTCACCCGGAGCTAATTCCTGAATGGTCAGAGAGAAATTTACCGCTGACACCGGATAAGATAACCTTCGGTTCAAATAAAAGAGTGTGGTGGAAAGGTGCTTGCGGACACGAGTGGGAAACGAGCGTCAAAGCTCGCTCAAAGGGCGAGAAATGCCCGATATGCTCAGGAGCGAGAGTAATAGAGGGTATCAATGATTTAGTCACATTGAAGCCCCTGTTGGCTCAGGAGTGGTCTGAAAAGAACAAATTAAAGCCAACCGAGGTATCTGTCGCTTCTCATAAGAAGATTATTTGGAAATGCAAACACGGACACGAATGGGAAGCAAGCGTTAAAAGCAGAACGATAAACGGTACAGGCTGTCCATACTGCTCACACAATAAAGTCCTTGCCGGATTCAATGACCTTGCTTCACAGTATCCCGATATTGCTGCTGAATGGTCTGACAGAAATCTTCCGTTGCTGCCTACAATGGTAACAGCCTTTGCAAACAGTAAGGCTTGGTGGAAATGCAGAGATTGCGGAAACGAGTGGTACACTCTTATTTCAACCCGTGCCGGTGGGAGTAGATGTCCGTATTGTAGTGGATATACATTGCTCAAAGGATTTAATGACTTGGCGACTACGCACCCTGACATTGCGGCTGAGTGGTCAGAAAGAAATTATCCCCTAATGCCTGATGAGGTAAACGCAAAATCAAGACACAATGTTTGGTGGAAGTGTAAGACCTGTGGCAATGAGTGGAAGTCCGTTATCAATGCTCGTGTAAAAGGAACAGTATGCCCGGTTTGTGCGGACAGGACAGTTCTTGCAGGATACAATGATTTAGCCACAACGGACAGGAAACTGCTTGCTGAATGGGATTACGAAAAAAACTCTCTGCTCCCGACTCAAGTGTCAAGAAGGTCGATGAAAAGAGTGTGGTGGAAATGTTCACTGGGACACTCTTGGAAAGCAAAAATCAGCGATAGAACAATTATCGGAGAAAAATGCACTGTGTGCGAAAAAGAATATCGCTCCGTGTTCCCCGGCTTGGCGGTCGCCTATTACGCCAATCAAAAAGGATTAAAGGTACAGCTCGGTTCAGATAAACTATTAGGAATACCTCTTGAAACCTACATTCCGTCAGAAAAGCTGGCGATAGAATTTACGAACGGCTCAGAACATATGGAGGTTCTCAAAAGCCACCTTTGCAAGCAGCGAAATATAAAACTCGTAAAACTCCCTTTTAAGACAACCGAAACGGAAACGGAGTATGCCGACAGAGTAAAAGCAGTTTTCAAAAGCGTACATATCTTTATTTATTCTGATGTCGAAGTAGATGTTTCGGTAATCAAAAGAAGATTCGATGAATGGAGGAAACGACTATGAGAGAAGAAAAGTTCCATATCTATCTAAATGATGACGAATATAGCAGATTGATACAATCACTTATTCGTTTGAAGAACAGCCTGACAGCACAAGGCAGATGCACCGATGCAGTAGATGATATTCTTTATAAGGTGCTTTCAGCCAAGAGAAGAAAGTTCAAAATCAAATATATCTGAACACGAAAAGAGACCGCCTACACGATGTAAGCGGTCTTTGCTAATTTAGAGTAAGTTCGACAAATTGGAATTTGTCAATACCTATTACCATAAAGATATTTATTTGAAATTCTCTTTTGTGTTTCCAAATATTTTGTAACGTTTTCATCATAATCAGGATAATTATAACCAAGTGAATCTGCCACTTTTTTAGATATTTTTTTGAACAAACATAGACACAAATCAAACGATTTCCACATTTCTTCATACGAACTCATTGAATATGTATTTAGTAAGTTATCCCACAATTCTTTTGAAATATGCTTATCTAAAAATTTATAGTTTTTACCCAAACTGAAATTAAATCCTTTTTCAGTACCGACATACCAACTAATCATCCTAAGAAGTTCATGACGTAATACTTCATTCATATGGTCTATTGCAAATAGTATTTCACCACGAAGTAAGCCCTTGGATACATATGTTGCAACATTCCAAAATTCGTTACAACAGTCATCAAACTTTCTTTCTGTTGGACACTTAATGTAATAATCTTCATCTGTGGGAACTATTTCTGTTTTAATCATATTATCTTTATCTAACATGATTTTTACAAGTTTATCGCGAGTAAGATACTCCTCAAGCATTGAAACAGGTAACAAAGTTAAATCAATCTTTACACCATCATCAAAAAGCATTATATAAGAAAATCCTTTTTCTTCTGGAGGAAATAATTCCATATCTTCAGGTTTTTGCATCATAATTCTGTTACCAAAAACACTAAGCCAGTCATCGCTTTTCAAAAATTCTCCCATATCTATAACAAAAAAAGTAATATCATAATCTTGAAGATTGTCTTTTGGTATATTAACATTAGTGCGAGACCCCTCAAGAGTTACAATTCTAATTCTCTCATCTTGAAAAGCAAAATTCAAAACTAAATCGTATATTTCTTTTTCAGTCCTCATTTCATTCACCTCAATAAAATTATATCACAAAAAAAGATTGATTCTAACTGTTCTTATAATTTGATAACCGCATCAAGGCAGAGCGTAAGTGCATATTCGTATGCATTACCGCCCCAGTTTCTTTCGTCGTATTTGTCAACATCTGCAAGACTGTCTGCGGTATAAAGTATCATACCCCAGGTTGCCCCTCTGAAATCAGCACAGGCCGCCAGAGCAGAACATTCCATTTCTACAACTGCACAGCCTTCACTTTTGCGATAAGCCACCTTTTCTTTGGTTTCACGGAAAAATCCATCCGTTGACCAGGTTATAACCTCCTGATATTTCATACTATGCTCAAGAATGGTTTCTTCAATTGCTTTTCTTGCCTTCTCGCTGATTTCCACAAATCGAGAAGGGGGCGCATAGTGATAAGATGTTCCCTCATCACGCAGAGCCTTGTTTGGTACGAGGAATGTACTTTCGGGGAACTTTTCCAGAGCACCGCAACTACCTGCCGAGATTACCTCTCTTACACCATAACCAATCAGCCAATCAAGTATCTGTGTGGCTGCTGCCGCACCAACGGGTGCTTGACAAAGCACAATGTCCTCACCCTTGTATTTGGTGATGTAAATGGGATAATGCTTCGTTGCACTCTCAAAAGTGGATACCTGTTTGGTATCACTTTTACTGGCATATTCATCTATGTAAGCACCAAGAAATGCGAACACACATTTCTTGGGTAAGTTCAAACCAAGATTTTCATGAGTGGGATTAAGAACTGCTGTCTGCTCTGTATCAAACTCCAAAATCGGTATTTCGTTTTTAATAATAGCCATACTATCTCTCCGTCAAATTCAAATTTGTCTTTCTCTTAATTTCCTATTATACACCAAAATTATGAATATTTCTACCCGCCGTCTATTGACCTCAATTACGAGGGAAATAGGCGGCTTTTTTGTTTCTAAAAAAATATTTTCAAGAATTTTTTGAAAAAGGGGTGATTTTGGGTGTGCATTTTGACCCCCTTTGTCCAAATGAGTGAAGGGGTTAATTCCGAACCACGAAAACGGAAGCCTTTCACTTGTACTTTGACAACTGAATAAGTCATTCACTAAGACTTTATTTCTGATGATTTTAGCCACCTTATCGGGTACGCCGAGACTTCTGCATTGCAGAACAGCGAGAACTCCCGGTATAAGTAATAGGTTGCCCCTGTTACGGCGATGACAGTCAGGAGGATAATGATACTTCTCTACGGAGCTGGCGGAGTACCCGGCAGAGGTGAAATTCCTATGATACAGATTAGCAGTCTGTTCCTTAGTGACTTCCCATGAGCTTTTGCTCGGCAAGGGGTGTTGAGAACAAATATTGCCCGACCGGTTAGGAAATGAGCCGGTCAAGTACATAGCCATACTGCGATGGCTATGAATTTTACGAAAGGAGGACGCACAAAGTGTCGAACTGCAAAACGATTGCGATATGCAATCAAAAAGGCGGAGTTGGAAAGACGACCACTACGGTAAATCTCGGTGTCGGACTTGCAATGCAGGGAAAGAAAGTCTTGCTCATAGACGCAGACCCGCAGGGCGACTTAACCACTTGTCTCGGATGGCAGGATACAGACAACTTGGGTATCACGCTTGCAACGAAACTCACAGATGTCATAAACGAAACGATGAATGACCCTACGGTCGGTATTCTGCACCACGATGAAGGTGTTGACCTTGTTCCGGCAAACCTTGAGCTTTCAGCAATGGAGTTTAACCTTGTCAACGCAATGAGCAGAGAGACGGCATTGAGAAACTATCTCAGCGAAGTGAAGGACAAATACGACTATATCCTTATAGATTGTATGCCTTCCCTCGGAATGGTAACAATCAATGCTCTATCTGCGGCAGACAGCGTTATTATTCCTGTTCAGGCTCAGTATTTACCGGCAAAAGGAATGACGCAGCTTGTGGGGACTATTTCACGAGTAAAGAAGCGTATCAATCCGGGCTTAAAGATTGACGGTATGCTTCTCACTTTGGTGGATAGCCGTACCAACCTCGCCAAAAGCACGGTAGAAGCTCTGAGAGAAAACTTCGGTAGTCAAATCAAGATGTATCGAACATATATCCCGATTGCCGTAAAAGCCGCAGAGACTTCTTCCAAAGGCAAGAGCATTTTTGCCTACGAACCGGGCAGCACGGTGTCAAAAGCGTACACCGAATTTACAAAGGAGGTGTTAGCCGATGGCAGGAAGAAAGAGCGACTTCACTCTCACGAAGCTCGATGACTTATTCTCAACGCAGGAACAGAGAGATGAGGAAAAGCTTTCAAAAATCCGAGATATTCCCTTGACTGAGATTGACGATTTCCCCGACCACCCTTTTAAGGTGCGTGATGACGAGGATATGGCACAGCTCATTGAGAGTATTAAGGAACGAGGGGTAATCACTCCGGCAACGGTAAGGCAAAAAGAGGACGGCAGATACGAACTCATTTCAGGACACAGACGAAAGCGAGCTTGTGAGCTTGCCGGGTTTGATACGCTCCGCTGTGAAGTCGTTGACCTGAACCGAGACGAAGCCACGATTTTAATGGTTGAGAGCAACTATCAAAGGTCGCAGATACTTCCCTCGGAAAAAGCCTATGCCTACAAAATGCGTTTGGAAGCAATGAAAAGGCAGCAGGGTGAGCGTACAGATTTAACTTCTGTCCCACTGGGACAGAGGTTGAACGGAAAAACTACAAGAGAAATTATTGCAAGTGAATCCGGAGACAGTAACACTCAAATTCAAAGATATATTCGCCTTACAAACCTTGTTCCCGAACTTTTGGAATACGTTGATGAGGGGCGAATTAAAATGCGACCGGCGGTTGAATTGTCCTTTCTCGATGAAGACAGTCAGCGTGATGTGGTTGATGAAATCGACCTGAACGACGCAACCCCGTCCCACGACCAAACAATCCGTATGCGAAAGTTCTTTGAGGAGGGCAAACTCACAACCGAAGCAATCCAAGCGATTATGTCGGAGGAAAAACCAAACCAAAGGGAGAAAATTGTTTTAAGGGGCGACAGGGTTCGACAGCTTATCCCGAAGAATATTCCCATAAGCCAAACGGAGGATTTTGTGTGCAAGGCATTGGAGCATTACAACAAGTTTCTGCGAAGCAGAGCCGACCGTGACAGCCGATAGCCTTCCCCCTTTCTCACACTCTAACCCCTATATATACCGGCTATTAACCTGCTGAAAAATATACTCTATCTCCCTTGAGTATATCTATCTCTAATAACATATAGCTGTCTATATAAGGGTTCGCACATTTGGAGCAAAAGCAGAATGTCTGCTACGATAAAAAGTTCAGCCAATCGCACCTTTGATGTTTTGACCGGTTTTGATTACGATTAAGGCAGAAAGGAGCGATGGATATGAAAAAAAGGCTGATACCTTGTGTTCTTGCCTGCCTGATGATTTTCCTCGTAGGTTGTAACGGTAACACAGCCAAAGAAGCTGCACAGGAGATAACGAAAACGGAGACTTCTTTTCCGGCTGGTAATACCGAAACAAATTCTCAGGAAGATACGGCAAAAGAACCGGAAAGCACGGCAGTTCAGGAGGAAACACCGATTACGGCAAAAGAAAGCCAATCAACCGCTGAAAGTCAGACGGTTATGACGGTACAGACAAAACCGGCGGAAGAAAAAACGGCTGATACTCCTGCAACCGAAAAGCCAAAGGCAGAGCCACCGAAGCAGACAACCACGCAGGCTGAAACCGAAAAACAACCAGAGCAGCCAAAAGAACAGACAACTGCCGAACAAAAGCCGGTTGAAAAACCGACTGAAAAGCCGGCAGAACCGAAACCGACAGAGCCGCCCAAGCAGACATTCGATGTCAGCCCTTATGTTAGTTACGCAAAAGAGTATGCGGTAAGCATAGGGCTTTCTCTTGACAGCACGGCGACAGAATGTTGGGACAACCCCATATCCGCAAATCCTAACCGAAGCGGTATCAAGTCTGATATTGAAAGCAGACTGAACCGATACAAGAACAGCGAGGGTTTTACCGCTGTGTGGATATGGACAGAAAAGCTATCCGATACGGATTACAACATCTATATCGGCTACTGCTAAAACAAAATAATTTTAAGCGGACGCACTGAGTAAAATCGGTGCGTTTTTGCATTTCAAGGAGGAAAACGCAATGGTTAAAACAAAATTCAAGAAAGCCGTCTCGCTTATGTTGGCGGCGGTTATGAGCCTTACTGCTTTTATGGGCATTGGGGCAACGACAGCCTTTGCAGCCGTAGGCGAAAAAGCCGATGTGTACCTCGTCGATTATCCCCGAAGCGGAGATACCAATAACAACGGCGAATGGGGACACGGCAATCTCAACTATATGAACGGTTGGAAAGGGTTGTCAACGAAATATACGGGACTTCGTGCAATGGGTTCGTATTCGGGCAATATCGCCTACTGTATCGAGCCGGGTACAGGTCAGCGGACAGGAGATACTCTCACCGAAAAGAACGAGAACTTCTTCAACAACATCAGTCCGAACGGTACGATTTCCGGCGATGATATTCGCCTGCTTATCGGTCGTATCTTGCAGTACGGCTACCGTGGAGGTATTTCGACAAGCTGGAAGTCGCAGAATGAAAGCGACGCAAACTGTATCGCACACGCTTATGCCACTCAGATTTTGATTTGGGAAACGATTGTCGGAGAAAGAGACGCAAGCTTCAATCACGTTTCTACCGGAGGGTACAATGTCGTGCTTGAATGTGTAAGCTCAGCACACCCTCTCCGCAGCAAAATCTTGTCGTACTACAACAGTATGGTAACAAGCGTTCAGAACCATACGAAAGTTCCGAGCTTCTGCACAAGGTCAAGCGGTTCTGCCAAGGTGAACGAGCTTGAATGGAACGGAAGCAAGTATGTTGCAACTCTCACCGATACAAACGGTGTGCTTGGCAATTACAATTTCTCGGCAAATATTGACGGCGTTTCGTTCTCTGTCAGCGGAAACAAATTGACTGTTTCGATGGAGAAAGCTCCGAGCAAGGAATTTACCATCACAGCCGCAAAAAAGAACGGTGTCCGCAGAGGTGTTGTCGTATGGTCTGACGGTATCCATCAGAATGGCAACGGCATTCAGGATGTGGTCACTTATGCTCAGGAGGTCAGCGACCCTGTCAGCGGCTTTGTCAAAATGAAGGTAAGCTACGGCTCTTGTCAGATTGTAAAGACAAGTGAGGACGGAAAGGTTGACGGTATTCAGTTTACCATCAGCGGTAACGGTGTCAATCAGACTGTAACAACCGCAAACGGCGGCAAATTCCAACTGGATAACCTTATGCCCGGTGTTTACACGGTAACAGAACAGTCTATCGACAAATATGTACCGCAGGAGGTTCACAGAGTTACTGTTGTTGCCGGTCAGGTGGCAAAGGTCAACTTCAATAATGTTCTCAAGAGAGGTAATCTTCAGGTTATCAAATCTTCGGAGGATAATCTGGTCGAGGGTGTAACTTTCCACCTTTACGGAACTTCGCTTGCGGGTATTGCCGTAGATGAATATGCAGTGACAGATAAGAACGGTGTTGCTTCTTTCGATGATGTGCTTATAAGCGGCACTACCCCATACACCATTGAGGAAGTGGATACCGCAATCCGTTATGTTGTGCCTGCAAATCAGACCGCACCGATTAACTGGAAAGAAGTAACCACAAGAAACTTCACGAACATTCTCAAAAAGTTCAGCGTAACCGTAACAAAGAGCGACCGAGAGGAAGGCACACCGCAGGGCGACGCTACCCTTGCCGGAGCAGTTTACGGCATTTATAAGGGCGAAACCCTTGTGGACAAATATGTTACGGATAAGAACGGGCAGTTTACCACAAAGGAATATATCTGTGATGATGATTGGACAATCCGTGAAATCACGCCGTCCGAGGGTTATCTGCTCGACGGTACAATCCATAAGGTCGGTGCTGAACCGCAGCTTTATGCGGTGGAACACAATCAGACCGCAAATGATGTTACCGAACAGGTTATGAAAGGCAATATCGCCATTATCAAGCACACCGATGACGGCGAAACAAAGATTGAAACACCGGAAAACGGTGCAACCTTTGAAATCTATCTGAAATCTTCCGGCAGCTTTGATTCAGCAGAGGAAGATGAAAGAGATGTAATTGTTTGTGATGAAAACGGCTTCGGTCAGACAAAGGATATGCCTTACGGCGTATATACCGTTCATCAGACCGCAGGCTGGGAAGGTCGTGAGCTGATGAAGGACTTTGATGTGTTCATTGCTCAGGACGGACAGACCTACCGCTATCTTATCAACAACGCAAACTTTGAAAGCTATATCAAGGTTGTCAAGGTGGACGCAGAAAGCGGTAAAAACATTCCGTATGCCGGTGCAGGCTTCAAAATCTTTGACCCTGACGGCAATCAGGTAACAATGACCTTCACTTATCCTACTCCGACAACGATTGATACTTTCTACACCGACGCAAACGGACAGCTTGTGACACCGGAAAAACTGGAATACGGCAAGGGATATTCTCTTGTAGAAGTTCAGGCTCCTTACGGATATGTGCTTGACAGCACACCGGTGTACTTTGATGTGGCTGAGGAAAATTCTTCCGATGAGGGTGGTATTACTGTGATTAAGGTCGATAAGCCTAATATGGCTCAGAAAGGTACTGTCAGCATTGAAAAGACCGGCGAGGTATTCTCAGGGGTAAATATCTCCGGCGAGGAAAATACCGATGTTATCTATCAGCCTGTGTATGAAGTGAAAGGTCTTGCAGGTGCGGTTTATGAGATTGCCGCAGCAGAAGATATTATCACTCCCGACGGTACACTCCGTTATGCAAAGGGCGAGGTCGTAGATACTGTTACCACAGATGAAAACGGACTTGCCAAGAGTAAGGAGCTTTATCTCGGAAAATATACGGTGGTTGAAATTACCGCACCGGAGGGTATGGTTATCAACAAGAAAGCACACGAGGTCGAGCTTACCTACGCAGGTCAGGAAGTCGCCGTGACCGAAACGGCAACCAGCTTCGTAAACGAGAGACAAAAGGTTACGGTAAGTCTTGAAAAAGCTATCGAGAAGAACGACATCTTCAACATCGGTAACGGCGATGAAATGAAGAATATCAGCTTCGGACTTTTCGCCGCAGAGGAGCTTGTTTCCGAAAGCGGTACTTCTATTCCGGCAGACGGACTGATTGAGATTATCTCACTTTCCGAGAACGGCAAGGCTGTTATCAAGACCGACCTTCCTTTCGGAAGCTACTATGTAAAGGAACTTGCAACCGATGAGCATTATATCCTTTCCGACAGCAAGTATCCGTTCACTTTCAGCTATGCGGGACAAGATACCGAAACAGTTGAGCTTGCAGTCAATGACGGCAAGCCGATTGAAAACAAGCTCATTTACGGTTCTGTTTCCGGTAAGAAGATTACCGAGAACGGCGAAGAACTCGGCGGTGCGGTTATCGGTCTGTTTAAGGTTGATGAAACCGAATTTACAAAAGAAAATGCTTTGATGACTGCTACCTCTGAAAATGACGGTAGCTTTTCTTTTGAAAAAGTACCGTATGGCAACTGGCTTGTAAGAGAAATCGAACAGCCTGCCGGTTTCGTGCTTGACGTTACTTCCTATGAGGTTATCGTGTCCGAGAACGGTCAGGTTATCGAGGTTGAAATTGTCAACGAGTATGTTCACGGCAACATCAGACTCACAAAGGTTGATGAAGATTACCCGGACAACAAGCTGACAGGAGCGACCTTTGAGGTTTACAAAGATGTAAACGGCGATGGCAAACTGGACGATGGCGACAAGCTTATCGGTACACTCAACGAAACTTCTACCGGTATTTACGAGATGAAGGAGCTTCTCTACGGAAAATATCTTGTAAGAGAAACCAAAGCACCGGAGGGCTTTGAACTTGATAAGGGTGTGTACTCCGTATTCATTGAGGAAGATGAAATGACCTATGAGGTTGAAAACAAAGCGGGTGTTGGATTTATCAACACGGCTATGAAAGGAAACCTGAAAATCGTCAAGACATCTTCTGACGGAAAGGTTGAAGGTTTCACCTTCAGGGTAACGGGAGTAAACGGATACGACCGAAGCTTCACGACCGATAAGAACGGCGAAATCATTATCGAGGGACTTCGTATCGGCGATTACACCATTTCCGAGGTTCAGGATAGTGTTTCTGCTTCCTATGTGCTTCCTGCGGATAAGATTGCAACCGTAAAGGTCGGCTCTACTACCGTTGTGGAAATGCACAATGAGCTGAGAGACACACCAAAGACCGGAGATAACAGCAATGTCGGCTTGTGGACTGCACTTGCGGGACTTTCTGCCCTCGGTATTGTCGGCACAGCCGTTGTTGCGTACAGAAAAAAGAAGAAGGAGGACAATGAGTAATGGACGCTAAAACAATCGTAGCAGTTGTATTAGTCGCCTTTATTATCGGCGGCTTTATCTTCTTGCAGATTAAGAACAGAAAGAAATAAGGAACGCTTGTGTGGGCGGAGTGAAAACTTCGCCCACCATTCTTTTACGGAGGTGCATTATGAATAAGCAAAAAACGGTTGACAGCAAGGTGCTTGCAATACTCAGAGAATGCCCCGAAACGAGGTATGACGATATGCAGCTTATCCTTTGCTATTACAACCGATACAGCTATATGAGAGTCGGAGATTTACCGCTTGAGGATATAGTCAACAACTATAAAGGCTACGGCTTGCCGTGCTTTGAGACTATCCGCAGAGCAAGACAGAGAGTGCAATCCCTGTTTCCTGAACTGTCCAGACAGTGCAGTGGCTGCGACTGCGGAAACATCAGAATTGTGATTGAAGTAAGCTGAGGTGTGGATATGAACGAGGAAAAAAGAAAAATCGGTGAATACACCGTTCTTTGCTCGGTAAATGTGGGCGAAAAGGAAGTTGTCTTGGCTTGTAATGAGCAAAGTACGAATGGCGATAAATTTTTGTGCGGCTTTGCGGAGCGAAACGACCTGTTTGAACTGTGTTCGGAATGTATGGTAAGCGATGACTATATCGAAATCGCCCATATTTTCGGTAGCCGTGTGGCAAATGAAGCGGAGCTTTTCAAGGAACAGGTCGAGAAACTGGATATTCCAATCACACTCATAACCGAAGCCGACTGTATCCCCGACCACTATTCCAAAGACATCAACGGCAAAATCATTGCCATTGACCCCAAAGTATTAAAGCCCGAATTTCAGAGAGCCGACAGACAGCTTTATTATGTTACAGGTGGTTTCGGTGCGTCGGCAAACAGCCGTGGAAGTGCCGTGTTTTGTACCAATCTTCACACCGGCAAATCCACCCGATATGAAAGAATGGATGTTATGGGCGAAGTAAAGCCTGAGCGTCTGCCTGAATGGGCAAAGGAAAAGGCACAGGAGCTTTCACACAAGAAGCGGAACAAAGACAAAGAACGATAAGGAGGACAAAGCAATGAAGGAAAAATTTACTTTTCAGCAAAAGACAAAGCTTCTGACGAAGCTGTTTGACGCAGGCTGCAATACCGAAAAGAAATTGCAGCAGCTTGATATGGAGAGCATTTTGAAAATTCCCGGTATTACTATTCCGGATATGAGCCTGATTATCGAGCTTCAGAAGCAGACCAAAGCCAATAAGCTGTTCTCTTATTTGGGAGGTGGCACTGATGAGCAGGCAGGAGCAGAATGACCGCCATATCATTTGGAGCGACATTAGCCTTGACCTTGATGATTGGCGAGAGTCTTTGGAGGAACTGTATCCCGGATATTCCGATGATGAGCTTTACGACATTATGGTAAAATCCAATGCCGAAAACCTTTATGATGAACGAGTAAATCTCAACATTCAGCTTTCACAGCCGATTATCGTTATCGGCGACCTCGGCAGATGGAACGGCAGAGTGTCGGGTTACAAGATGATTGATTCCGGCAACATTAAGGACTGCCTTTATTCCGATACCGATTACACCGAATGGTATGTGGACAAGTACGGCGACCTTCGAGCCGACGCCGTTCATCACGACGGCACAAACCATTATCTTTACCGTGTATTCAAAGACGGTGTTACCGATACGCAGATTGAAAATCTGCAAGATAAAATCTACAACGGAAAAGCCACAAGAGCCGACATCACACGAGTTACCAAAAGGCTCGGCGATGACATTGCCGGAGTTTATGGTTTTCCTATTCCAAAACAAAGACAACCAAACGAACAAGCGAGGTGATGAAAATGGATTACAGAGTATTGACCGAAGCAGAGCGCAAATACACCTTCAGTCAAAGTCAGCAGCTCTCTATGCAGACCGGTCTTATCGGATATTTGCGAGCCGACTTCGGTTCTACCGGGAACGAGTTTTGGACGACTTGGAACGATTTCAGAAAAGACCTGAAAACCGATGAATTTAAGGCTGAATTTGACGATGTGATAAACGGATTGCGTGACGGCGATGTTTTGTCCGGCAGAAAGGCTATGTCCTCTTACTGTTATTCCACTCCCGACAGTTCCTTCAATGATGACCGCAACCACTACGGCATTCGTCTTGATACGGAAAAGTACAGCTATCTTATGAGGTTTAACCCCAACAGGGGCGAGTACAATCTGTACTGCTATTGCTATCAGAAAGAGTGGCTGAACAGCCACTTGAAAAATGCCGAGCGTGGTATCCGATTTATCGACCCGCACTATCAGGAGCAGTTTCGCATTGCGGATGGAGAGAAAATTTCAATTAAGCTCGGCGACGGAAAAACAATGGAGAGGACTTGCAGATATATTGATGACTACCATTTGGAGGTCGGTACAAATCTCTACCACATCTGCGAATTTGCCGAGCTTTGCGAGAGAAACGGTCATACCGTAGAACCAGCCGCAAAAGAAAACACAAAACCTGCAAAGGACAAGGAAAAATCACGATAAGGAGGTGCAGACGAGGTGGCAAGGAAATTTGACCTGATTTCGGAGCTATATGAAAGAACCTGCTTTGCAGTTACAGACAATCCGGTAAACTGGCAATCGTTTCTGAAAACCGCAGGCAGGAATTTCAGGCTCCGATTTGATGAACAGCTTCTCATTTATGCCCAAAGACCCGATGCAACAGCCGTGCTTGAAATCGAACGATGGAACGGTACTTTCGGTCGTTGGGTAAACCGAGGTGCAAAAGGTATTGCCGTATTTGAGGACACAGACAGAAGCCGTCAAAGGCTGATTCATTACTTTGATATATCGGACACCCACGAAAGCCGACATTCCCGCCCTGTTCCTATTTGGGAGATGAGACCCGATTATGAAGCAGAGGTTATCGAAACGCTTGAAAACACTTTCGGGGCGGTAAACGATACAACGAGTATTGAAAATGTCGTCAAAGAGAGCATTGCCAATGCCGTAGAGGACAACATCGCAGACTATATCTCCGACTTTATGAGCTTGGGTGCAGGAAGCGATATTGAGTATTTGTCTGCCGATGAAGCAAACACCTTGTATTTGGAGCTTGTCAGAAACAGCGTGTCATATATGGTTATGGCACGATTGGGACTGGACGCAGACAAGGTTTATTCTCCCGATGACTTTGCCGGTATTTCAAGCTTCAATTCACAGGAAGTTCTCAATGCGGTGGGTATTGCTACAAGCGACATTGCAGAAATGGCATTGCTCCCTGTCAGCAGAACAATCAGCACGCTCAGCAAGGAAAATCGCATAATTGATGAACAGGAGCAATCCGAATACAATAAAGACATCAAAGACGAAAGGAGTCAAAGCGATGAGCGAAATCACATACACGATGGTGGGAGACTACAATCTTCCGAACCTGAAGCTGCCGGAGCAGACGGAAGTGACTCTCGGCAGATGGTCGCAGATGAGGAGAACTTATCTGAAGGAACATCACAAAATCCTGTACTACAATCTTCTGACGAAAGGGATTCTGAACAGTCACTTGGCGGAGGTTCAGCAGAGAGCGACCGAACTGGAGGAAACTCTCGTGAAGCAGATGGCAGAGAAAGCGGGACTGACCGAGCAGATGAAAGTGGAAGATATGATGAAATGGGTTCGCCTGATGAACAACATCAGGAACTCGGCACAGGAAATCGTGAAGAATCAGGTAATATTCGCTTAGAGTATTACGACAGAAACCACGAGGACAAGAGCCTGCCGTTTTTCGGTGGCGATGATACTATCCGAGAGATACTCGGCACTACCCCGCATTTGTCCGCTTCAAAGGAAGAAATCAAAGACTTCTATGAGAGAAATACGGACAATGCGACCCGTACCGAATATATTAAGGGTATCTTCAACAACGATTACACACAGCTACCTTTAAGCGACGGCAGGCTTGTCGGCTACAAAACATTTCAGAATGTCCTCCACTTGTGGGAGGGCGAATACGAAAACAGAACCGCTCAGAGCTTCTATGACTGGGGTGTTATCGCACAGCATTTTGAAGCAATGAGACTTTTAGGAGAATTGACCGATACAATGAAACCGCTTCCGTCTATGGACGGTCAGTTGACTCTCATAATGAGCAATCAGGCAGAGGAACAAAAAACCTCTGCCTTTACTTTTTCTCAGGAAATCATAGACGCTGTATTGACCCGTGGAAGCGGAGTTTCCGAGGGTAAAATGCGTATCTATGAGCAGTTTGAAAAGAGCCTTTCCGCAAAGGAAAACGCCGACTTCTTGAAAAACGAATACGGTTGGGGCGGCTCTTACCCTGTCATCATCGGTGCAGGCATTGACGAACAGCACGACGGAAAAGGTATCACAATTTCAAAAGGTATCGGAAGCGACAAGCCGCACATTACGCTTTCTTGGTCTCAGGTTGAAAAGCGTATCGGAGACCTTATCCGTATGGACAGATACTTAAATCCAAAGGAAAAAGAAAAGTACCCGGAATGGCTTGAAAAGCAGGAAGAACGGCGAGCCGAGCTTGCAGAGCAGAGAAAAAACCGTGAGATACTCTCTACCGCACCGCCTGAACCTGAAAACAAAGAGGACGAACCGGAAGCACAGTATGAATATCATCTCGGCGACAGCGTATATATCGGAGCTTCGCAGTATGAGGTTTTGTCCTTCGATGAAAACCGTGTAATGCTCTATGACTTCGATATGCCCCTATTCAATAAGGAACTTTCAAGGGAAGAATTTGACCGCAAAGTGCGTGAAAATCCAATGAACGACCACTTGAAGGTCAGTGTATTACCGGCGGAAGAAAAATCCGTTACAGGCGAAAATGAAGTTCAAAACGATACCGAAACCGTACAGGAATTCAGTCCGAAAACCGGTTATGACGATGCCTTCTTTATCGACCGGGACAATGAAAGCGTAGCTTGGATGTACTATAACCCCGACAGCAATGCCGGAGGTCAGTATGTTACAAATATGCTTTCTTTTGATGAGATACAGCAAGCTGCAAGGGAGTATGACTCGGCTGAGGATTTCTTTGACTACCTTGGCAGCATTGCAAATCAGGAGCTTGCCGATGTAGGTACGGAATGGTTTGTGGACGCAGAAAGTCAGTTTTCGGAACAGCCTGATTTCACAGACTGTACCAAAGCGACAATGCAGAGCCTTGTGGCTGCTGTTTCTGAAGTCCCGGTATATGACCGAGAAACAGAAATTCTTTATTCCGTGCTTGGCAGATTAAAGATTGACGACATTGAACTCGGTTATGATGAAAACGGTCTTGTTGCAAGGGACGGCGATAACGAATGGCACGGTGCAGAGTTTTATCATTTTCTTGTTGATGAAGCCTTTGTATTTGAAGATGACGGTTCTGTGCTTGGTATCAGACCTGACTTGCTTGATGACTTTAAGGCTTTATCCGAACATAACGGTGTTGAGGTTAAGGACAACCGAGAGAAAGAGCCTGAACCGATTGTCCCCGCTTGGGAGCAAAAGAAAAAGTCAAAGGTAAAGAGCTTTGACCTCCACCCGGATATTCCGATGGCAGAGCGACACAACTTTGACCTTGCCAATAATCAGGTTGAAGAAGCGAACAAGAAAGAACGCTTCCACCGAAACTATGCAGCGATTAAGGTCTTGAAGGATTGTCAAAACGAAAACCGTTTTGCAACACCCGATGAGCAGAAAATCTTGTCGAGATATGTCGGTTGGGGCGGTATTCCCGAAGCATTTGACGAACGAGCCGGAGCTTGGCATACCGAATATGCAATGCTAAAAAATATCCTGACGCCGGAGGAATATGCGTCGGCAAGAGAAAGCACCTTGACCGCCTTTTACACTCCGCCCGAAGTATCTACTGCCATTTACAAGGTGTTGGAACAGATGGGATTTCAGGAGGGCAACCTGCTTGAGCCGTCTTGCGGTATCGGTAACTTCATCGGTATGCTGCCTAAGTCAATGGAAAACGCAAAGGTTTACGGCGTGGAGCTTGATACCGTTTCAGCCGGTATCGCTCAGCAACTTTATCAGAAATCTTCTATTGCGGCACAGGGCTTTGAGGAAGTAAATGTCCCCGACAGCTTCTTTGACGGCGTTATCGGCAATGTGCCTTTCGGAGATTTCAAAGTCTCCGATAAACGATACGACAAGTACAATTTCTTAATCCACGATTATTTCTTTGCAAAATCGCTTGATAAGTTACGCCCCGGCGGTGTGATGGCTCTTGTGACAAGCAAAGGAACTATGGATAAGGAAAACTCCAATGTGCGTAAATATATCGCACAGAGGGCGGAGCTTCTTGGAGCAATCAGACTTCCGAACGACACCTTCAAAGGCAATGCCGGAACAGAGGTTGTATCCGATATTCTGTTCTTGCAAAAGCGAGACAGGCTAATAGATATTGAGCCTGACTGGGTTCATCTTGACACCGACGAAAACGGTATAAGGATGAACTCATATTTTGTTCAGCACCCGGAAATGATACTCGGCGAAATGAAAATGGTAAGCGGTCGTTTCGGACCGGAAGCAACCTGTGAGCCGTTTGAAAACGCCGACCTTTCGGAGCTTTTGAACGAAGCTGTTTCAAACATTCACGGAGAAATCTCCGAATACGAAGTAGCCGATGAGCTGGAGGAAGAAGATAATTCTATCCCGGCAGACCCTACGGTAAGGAACTTCTCTTACACGGTTTTGGACGACAAAATCTATTTCCGTGAGAACTCCCGTATGTCCCCGGTGGAGGTATCGGCAACCGCCGAGAACCGCATTAAGGGTATGATTGGGATAAGAGATTGCGTCCGCAATCTGATTGAACTGCAAACCGAGGATTACCCGGACAGCGAAATCAAACAAGCACAGGAAAAGCTGAACACTCTGTATGACAGCTTTACAAAGAAGTACGGACTTATTAACAGCCGTGCCAATACTTCTGCCTTTTCCGACGACAGTTCCTATGCTCTGCTCTCTGCTCTTGAGGTCATCAACGAAGATGGCGAACTGGAACGCAAGGCAGATATGTTCTTCAAAAGGACGATAAAACCGCACAAGCCGGTAACGGAGGTTGATACCGCAGACGAAGCTCTCGCTGTCTCTATGGGTGAAAAAGCAGCCATTGATATGGAATATATGATGGAGCTTTCCGGCAAAAGCGAGGAGGAATTATTCGCTGACCTAAAGGGTGTAATCTTTTTAAATCCTCTTTATGAGTACGGTAATTCTTATGAGCCGAAGTATCTGATGGCGGACGAATATCTGTCGGGCAATGTCCGTGAGAAGCTGGCGACAGCCAAAAGGTCTGCGGCATTGTATCCCGAAGATTACACCGTCAATGTGCAGGCACTTGAAAAGGTGCAGCCAAAGGATTTGACGGCAAGCGAGATTTCCGTAAGGCTCGGTGCGACTTGGATACCGCCCGAAATATTCCAACAGTTTATGTTTGAGTTTCTCGACACCCCACGCTATGCACAATGGAATATCAAGGTTCACTACTCCCAGTTTACCGGCGAATGGAACATTGAGGGAAAGAGCTATGACCGTTCCAATGTAAAAGCGTACAGCACATACGGTACTTCCCGCATCAACGCATATAAGATAATTGAGGAAACACTGAACCTGAAAGATGTCCGAATATTTGACTATATCGAAGATGAGGAAGGCAGAAAGAAAGCCGTTCTCAATAAAAAAGAGACGGCAATCGCACAGGCAAAGCAGGAACTCATAAAGCAGGGCTTTCAGGACTGGATATGGGCTGACCCTGCCCGCCGAGAAAAACTCACGAAGATGTATAACGAAAAGTTCAACAGCATAAGACCCCGTGAGTACGACGGAAGCCACATTGTTTTCAATGGTATGAACCCGGAAATCGAACTCCGTGAACATCAGAAAAATGCGGTTGCACACATTCTGTACGGCGGCAATACGCTGTTGGCACACGCAGTCGGTGCAGGCAAAACTTTTGAGATGGTGGCGGCTGCTATGGAGTCCAAACGACTTGGACTTTGCAATAAGTCGCTGTTCGTAGTCCCGAATCACTTAACCGAGCAATGGGCGGCGGAGTTTTTACAGCTCTATCCGGCGGCGAATATTCTCGTAGCGACAAAGCGAGATTTTGAGACAAAGAACCGCAAAAAGTTCTGCGGTCGAATTGCCACGGGAGATTATGACGCCGTAATCATCGGTCATTCTCAGTTTGAGAAAATCCCGATGTCCATTGAAAGACAGAGGGCAATTCTTGAGCAGCAGCTTGAAGAACTGACAGACGGTATTATGGATTTGAAGCGAAACCGTGGAGAAAACTTCTCCATTAAACAGCTTGAAAAGTCTAAAAAGTCCGTGAAACAAAAGCTGGAAAAGCTCAACGACCAAAGCCGAAAGGACGATGTTGTTACCTTTGAAGAACTTGGTGTGGATAGGCTTTTTATTGACGAGAGTCATTATTACAAGAACCTCTATCTTTACACCAAAATGCGTAATGTGGGCGGTATCGCTCAGACGGAAGCACAGAAATCCTCCGACCTGTTTATGAAGTGCCGATACCTTGACGAGCTTACAGGCGGTCGAGGAACGGTATTTGCAACCGGTACTCCTATCTCAAACAGTATGGTGGAACTCTATACCATTCAGCGATACTTGCAGTACAACACGCTTGTAAAAAACAATTTACAGCACTTCGACTCGTGGGCAAGTACCTTTGGAGAGACTGTAACAGCCGTAGAGCTTACCCCGGAGGGAACGGGTTACAGAGCGAAAACCCGCTTTGCAAAATTCTACAACCTACCGGAGCTTATGGCGATGTTTAAGGAGGTCGCCGACATCAAGACGGCGGATATGCTGGAGTTGCCTGTGCCGGAAGCACACTTCCACAATGTTGCGGTCAAGCCGTCTGAAATGCAGAAAGAAATGGTTGCTTCCCTTGCGGAGCGAGCCGAGAAAGTCCGTGGTGGCGGTGTGGATTCGAGTGTAGATAATATGCTCAAAATCACAAACGACGGTAGAAAGTTGGCTCTTGACCAGCGTATGCTCAACGATATGCTGCCTGATTTTGAGGGCAGTAAAATCAACGCCTGCGTCGATAACATCTACCGTATTTGGGAGGAAACAGCCGATAAAAAATCGGCACAGCTTGTGTTCTGCGACCTCTCAACACCAAAGAACGACGGCACATTCTCGGTATATAACGACATCAGAAAGAAGCTCATAGAGCGTGGTGTCCCCGAAAGCGAAGTCCGCTTTATCCACGAAGCAGATACCGATGTGAAGAAAAAAGAACTGTTCCAAAAGACCCGCAAGGGCGAGGTCAGAGTGCTTCTCGGCTCTACGCAGAAGATGGGAGCTGGCACGAATGTTCAGGACAGACTTATCGCACTTCACGATGTGGATTGTCCGTGGAGACCGTCAGATGTAGGACGGATTTTGCGGACATTCAAAATAAAAAAGAATGTGGAGGTAACAGACAATGGCAAAATCATTATTTGAGGAACTGGGCGGCAAATACGAAAGGCAAGGGGATTATTTGATACCGTGCTTAACTGTACCCGCCGAAGAAGAACAGGCAATAGGCATCTGGGGGCAACGGCATTTAGATTATCTAAAACAGTACCGTAAAGTTACATACACCAATCTTCTTACAAGCGGCAGGCTAAACGCCTACCTTGCCGACATCAACAGACAGGCACAGGAACGCTTTGAAAGGCTCATAGAGGGTATGAAACAGGCACAGGGCATAACGGAACAGCTAAAGGCAGAAAACGCCTTAGAATGGACAGGATGCCTCAATAACATAAGGGCTTGTGCGAGGGAGATTGTGGAAAAGGAAATTATTTTTGCATAAACAGATGATTAGTGGCAGGGGGAAATCCTGCCGCTTTTTCTGCTTTAGTTTGTCAGCTTGACAAATAAAGGGTTAAGGAATATAATTAGATTCAGTTTTATACAAGGAGTTAATAAATATGCGGCAAGGTATTCTTAAATAAACTGTCAATTTGATAGTGGGAACAAAAAGTAGCAGTCCCGTTTCACTTTTAATATGGGGCTTAGTTTTTTGTACCCAGTTTAAGAATACTTTTATCATGTAATTTTATATGCCCGAAAACATATAAGTGTTTTGGGGCTATTGGAGTTATTTACCCAGTGATAGGAGTATTTATCACTGGGTATTTTTATGCCCTTTTTTGGGTGTTGATAGGAGGAAAATCACATGAAAATAATTAACTTAGGCATTCTGGCTCACGTTGACGCAGGAAAGACAACATTAACGGAAAGTTTATTATATACCAGTGGTGCAATTGCAGAACTAGGGAGCGTAGATGAAGGCACAACAAGGACAGATACAATGAATTTGGAGCGTCAAAGGGGAATCACTATCCAGACAGCAGTGACATCTTTTCAGTGGGAGGATGTAAAAGTCAACATTATAGATACGCCAGGCCATATGGATTTTTTGGCGGAAGTATACCGTTCTTTATCCGTTTTAGACGGAGCAGTATTATTAGTTTCTGCAAAGGATGGCATACAGGCACAGACCCGTATACTGTTTCATGCACTACAGACAATGAAGATTCCGACAATCTTTTTCATCAATAAAATTGACCAAGAGGGGATTGATTTGCCAATGGTATATCGGGAAATGAAAGCAAAGCTTTCTTCGGAAATTATAGTGAAGCAAAAGGTTGGGCAGCATCCCCATATAAATGTAACGGACAATGACGATATGGAACAGTGGGATGCGGTAATTATGGGAAACGATGAACTATTAGAGAAATATATGTCAGGGAAACCGTTTAAAATGTCAGAACTGGAACAGGAAGAAAACAGGAGATTCCAAAACGGAACGTTATTTCCCGTTTATCACGGAAGCGCTAAAAACAATCTGGGGATTCGGCAGCTTATAGAAGTGATTGCCAGTAAATTTTATTCATCAACGCCTGAAGGTCAATCTGAATTATGCGGGCAGGTTTTTAAGATTGAATATTCAGAGAAAAGGCGGCGTTTTGTTTATGTGCGTATATATAGCGGAACATTGCATTTGAGGGATGTTATTAGAATATCTGAAAAAGAGAAAATAAAAATCACAGAGATGTGTGTTCCGACAAACGGTGAATTATATCCATCCGATACAGCCTGCTCTGGTGATATTGTAATTTTACCAAATGATGTTTTGCAGCTAAACAGTATTTTGGGGAACGAAATGCTGTTGCCGCAGAGAAAATTTATTGAAAATCCTCTCCCTATGCTCCAAACAACGATTGCAGTAAAGAAACCTGAACAGCGGGAAATATTGCTTGGGGCACTTACAGAAATTTCAGATGGCGACCCTCTTTTAAAATATTATGTGGATACTACAACGCATGAGATTATACTTTCTTTTTTGGGGAATGTGCAGATGGAAGTCATTTGTGCCATCCTTGAGGAAAAATATCATGTGGAGGCAGAAATAAAAGAGCCTACTGTTATATATATGGAAAGACCGCTTAGAAAAGCAGAATATACCATCCACATAGAAGTCCCGCCAAATCCTTTCTGGGCTTCTGTCGGGTTGTCCATAGAGCCGCTCCCTATTGGAAGCGGAGTGCAGTATGAAAGCAGAGTTTCACTTGGATATTTAAATCAATCGTTCCAAAATGCGGTTATGGAGGGGGTTCTTTATGGCTGCGAGCAGGGGCTGTATGGATGGAAAGTGACAGACTGTAAAATCTGTTTTGAATATGGATTGTATTATAGTCCTGTAAGTACCCCCGCAGACTTTCGGCTGCTTTCCCCTATCGTATTGGAGCAGGCTTTAAAAAAAGCAGGGACAGAACTATTAGAGCCATATCTCCACTTTGAAATTTATGCACCGCAGGAATATCTCTCACGGGCGTATCATGATGCTCCAAGGTATTGTGCAGATATTGTAAGTACTCAGATAAAGAATGACGAGGTCATTCTGAAAGGAGAAATCCCTGCTAGATGTATTCAAGAATACAGGAACGATTTAACTTATTTCACAAATGGGCAGGGAGTCTGCTTGACAGAGTTAAAAGGATACCAGCCAGCTATTGGTAAATTTATTTGCCAACCCCGCCGCCCGAATAGCCGTATAGATAAGGTTCGGCATATGTTCCACAAGTTAGCTTAACAGCTTGCAAAAGTCATATAAAATGAGATTTGAAAGGATTAGAGACTAATTATGATGAAATGCGAATGGATATTGTGTCCTGTTTGTGGGAGCAAAACCCGTAATAAAATTAGGAAGGACACTGTTTTGGAGAATTATCCCCTTTATTGTCCAAAATGCAGACAAGAAAGATTGATTAAAGTTGACAACTTGAAGATAACTGTCATCAAAGAGCCAGACGCTTAAGACGCAGAGCCGATGAAATTGTGGAACAATTCACGAATCATCGGCTCTTTTTGTTTCGTATTTGAAAGAACAAACTCACCAAATAAAAAAAACGATATTCGGGTGGGTTATTTTGTTATACCCTAAATTACCCTCTGAATTTGTTTTTAAATTTGGAGGGATTTTTTTATGTCCTTTTTTCGGGCAGTTATCTATCTGCTCATACGAAGCAAAATTTATCAATACATAGCATATCAGAGAACGGCAGGAAACCAGTTAAAAAAATTTCTGCCAGTGCAACGGTACTTCTCACCTTGAAAGTAGAAGTACAATCTCCATACAATAGAATTACTATTTCCTATAACCGTAAAGGTCACAGAGCCTTTGCGGTTTTTCTTTTGTCGATTTTTGTTGGAAAGTGCCGTAGGGCTGTTTCTGATATGCGGTGTCGTTCTCCGCCTCTCCATCTGGATTTTTTACATTTCAAAAATTCAGATGGGAGGTATTTATGGTGAAATATGCACCAAGAAAGGTATATATCAGAGAAAGTGGCGGCTATGTGGAATTATCCTACACGGAGTTCTGCCGTTGCAGGGAATCCGACCAGACCTATATGGACAAGCTGTTTATCCCCATTCAAGGCTGTCTGCTTGAAGTCGTGAGGGAGCAATACACAGACTTCTACCGTGACAAGGAACGGTGGCGTTATCTGCAAAAATTAGATACAAAGAATAGACTGCTATCTCTCGACGGATTTACGGACAGCGAGGGGAATCCTCTGGACTTTATCACTGATGAAGCGGTGGACATTGCAGAAACCGTTGTCAATGCGGTCATGGTGGACAGGCTGAAAGCCGCCCTGCCTTTGCTGTCGGATAGTGAACAGGAGCTGATACAGGCAATCTTTTTTGACGGACTTTCCGAGCGTGAAGTCGGGGCGAGGTTGGGCATAACCCAGAGCGTTGTAAACAAACGCAAAGCCAGAATCCTAATAAAACTAAGAAAGATAATAGAAAATTAAAATTTAAGGCGTTCAGCCCCCTTGTTTTTTCCTTTGGGAAGATGAGGGGGCTTTTCTCTGCCCTCTCAATCAATTCTGATTGGAGGAAGTAAGAATGGCATACAACCACGGACGGGAGGACAGGAAATGGCGTATCTGGAAAGAAGCGGAGGAAAAGCTGCTGCGTGAGTGCGGCGTTGATGAAGCGACCATTGAGCAGATACGCATGGCGGACAGGGCAGACTTCAATTCCAACAGGCGGTTTTACCGATGGACGAATGACGTTGCGGAATATCTTGAGGACATGGCAGGCAGGGAGCGGCAGGCGGAAGTGGGTACGGTTGCGGAGTTACTGGAAGAGATTGAGAGCGAAAATCTCTATCAAGTATTAGTCACGGTGGACGGGCGTACCTTGAAAATCGTCCTGCTGAAAATGCAGGGGTATTCCACAAAGGAGATTGCCCCGCTTGTGCATTTGACGACTGGTGCCATCTATGCGAGGTTAGACCATCTGCGGAAGAAGCTGCGGAAAATTTTATAGCTTCTAAAACAGCCTGCCATCCTGCGGGCTACTGGGTGAGGGATGGAAATCCCCTCACTCATTTTTTGCAGGAGGACAACAGGATGGCATACAGGGTTAAGGCATACACGCTTCGGGAGGAATCCACGGAAAGCGGCACAAGGTATTTTATCAGCTTTAAGGACGGGCAGGGCAAATCCCACGAGTTGGAAGTGTCGGAACAGTTCTTTATGGAGTTTCGGCAGATGGAGCGCAGGAACAGGAATCTTTTCTAATGGGACGAGCGGCACAGGGAGTTTAACGAGGTATGGGACGAAACCCTTTACAGACGGGCGTTGCGTGTGCCTAAGAGCCTTGATGAACGCATGGTTGAGGAAGAACGGAATGAAACGCTCTATAAGGCGGTTGGGAGCCTTCCAGAGATACAAAGGCGGCGTTTCCTGCTCTACTACGAGTATGAGTTCAATTTTTACCAAATCGCCGCTATGGAGCATTGCACCGCTTCGGCAATACAGAAATCTGTTGCGATTGCAAAGGAGAAAGTAAAGGCGGAAATTGAAGAAATATCTCCAACCGTGACCGACACCGCCCGAAAAAGAAATCTGTTTTTTATTTGTGTGGGATTGGCGGCATTACATACTCTCACTTTTTTCCGTGGGAGTAAATCTATTTTTAAGGAGGTCAACGCCTATGTGCAACGAAAACAAAGACACCGCCCGAAAGGAGGAAAGCCATGCAGAAGTTACAGACAGTCAACGCCGAAACGCTCCTTTATGAACCGCTTGAGAAACCATCCTTTGTGGTGGACAGCCTTATCCCGACAGGCTTATCGCTGTTCTGCGGCTCACAGAAGATAGGCAAAAGCTGGCTCATGCTGAAGCTATGCTTATGCGTGTCGCAGGGAATCCCTTTATGGGATATGCCGACAATGGAGGGCGATGTGCTTTACCTCTGCCTTGAGGACACGTTCTGCCGCATACAGGACAGGTTATTTCGTTTGACGGACGAAGCAAGCGGGCGGCTCCACTTTGCCGTGGCAAGCTGCAAGCTGTCAGACGGTCTTATCGTGCAGCTTGAAGATTATCTGAAAGATTACCCAGACAGCAGGCTCATTGTCATTGATACCTTGCAGAAAGTCCGTACAGCTTCAAAAGACAATGCCTATGCAAGCGACTATGGGGACATCTCCCTCATCAAAGACTTTGCCGACAGGCACTCTCTGGCGGTCATTGTCGTACACCACATCCGAAAGCAGAATGACAGCGACGTGTTCAACAAGGTGTCTGGGACGACAGGATTAACGGGGAGTGCGGACGCTACCTTTGTTCTGGAAAAGGAGAAACGTGCGTCTGACACCGCCAAGCTGTATGTGACGGGCAGGGACACGCCTTATCAGGAATACACGCTGCGTTTCCGTGATTGCCGTTGGGAGCTTGTGGAGCGGAAAACGCAGGAGCAGCTTGCGAAAGAAACGATACCAGATGTCCTTTTTCGGTTGGTGGATTTTATGAGGGATAAGGAAGAATGGATAGGCACGGCAACGGAACTGTTAGCCGCTATGGGGGAAACGGAAACCATACCCACGGTGATTACGAAATGGCTGAATGAATACCGCACCACATTTTTAAGCGAGAACCGTATCTGCTACCAGTACAGCCGCAGGAAAGACGGCAGGCGGATTGCCCTTGCAAGGAGGGCGGGTGACAGCGGTGATGGTGGTGACAGCGATATTAGGATACCCCCCTGTTACTGTCATTGACGCTTAAAGCCATGTAAAGCTGGCGGCTCTGCCCTGCGGGTGACAGCAGTGACGGTGGTGACAGTGATTTTAGGATACCCTGCCGCTGTCATCCCTACGGGAGAACACCCCGTAAACGCAAAATGCAGGCGTGAGATTTACTCGCCCTTTTCGGTCGTGTAAAACCACCCCTGCGGTCAGAAAAATCATTCCGATTTTTCCGACTGCGTTTACAGGGTGTAACACACTACACTTTGCCCTGCAAAGTCGTGTGCCAGACGTTCCCTCTGGACTCCCTTAAGGCAGGGCTGTGCCCTGCTATCCTACGCCTTACGGCTTCGGATAAAAGAATGGCGGCATGACGGTGACGGCTCTTGCGAGGGGGGTATCCCAAAAACACCGTCATCATCGACATGACCGTCATGCAGGGGGTGAGGGTGACAGTTGCGGCAGTCGGCAGGGGGTATCCCAAAACTGCTGTCACCACCGTCACCGCTGTCACCCCAAAGGACGGTCACCCGCCGAAAGAAAGGAGGAATCCGCCTATGCCTTATGCAATCCTGCGTTTCCAGAAACGAAAAGCGGGCGGCGTTGCGGCTTGTGAACGCCACAACGAGCGGAAGAAAGAAGCCTACAAAAGCAACCCAGATATAGATATGGAACGCTCTAAAAACAATTACCATCTCATAGCACCACCAAAGTACACCTACAAGAAAGAGATTAACCGCATGGTAGCCGAAGCGGGGTGCAGGACAAGGAAAGACAGCGTGATGATGGTGGAAACGCTCATCACAGCTTCACCAGAATTTATGAACCAGTTACCGCCCGAAGAACAAAAAGCGTATTTCCAGACGGCTCTTGACTTCATTTCGGAGCGTGTTGGAAAGCAGAATATCCTCTCCGCTGTCGTCCATATGGACGAGAGAACGCCCCATATGCACCTCTGCTTTGTGCCGATTACGCCAGACAATAAGCTGTCAGCGAAAGCTATCTTAGGCAACCAGAAATCATTATCCGAGTGGCAGACCGCCTACCATGAGCGGATGTCCTCACGGTGGAATCAGCTTGAACGGGGGCAGTCCTCAATGGAAACCAAGCGGAAACACGTCCCCACATGGCTCTATAAATTAGGCGGCAGGCTTGATAAACAGTATGAAGAAATCGTGTCTGCCCTATCCGACATCAACGCCTTTAACGCAGGGAAGAAAAGGGATAAAGCGTTAGATTTACTCTCTGCATGGCTGCCAGACGTGGAGAAATTCTCTAAGGAAATCGGGAAACAGCAGGCGTATATCGACAGTTTGAAAGAGAGAATTGGGCAGGAATCAGACTATGCGGGGCGTATGCGTGATGAAAAGTACGAGCAGGAACTAAAGGTGCAGAAAGCGAATCAGAAGATATTTGAATTGCAGAGAACCAACGAGCAGATGGGGCGGCTGCTGTCAAAAATACCGCCCGAAGTGTTGGAAGAATTGCAGAAAAATCATAGAAGCAGAGCGAAAGAAAGGTAGATATGTGAATGAAGAAACAGGATTTTAAGGTGTTAAAGACCAAAGACTTGTACCCGTTCCCCGACAATCCGTTTCATGTGGCAGAAGATGAAACACTGTCAGAGTTAGCGGAAAGCATCAAGGAATTTGGCATTGTCACGCCGATAATCACACGCCCGAAAGAGGACGGGGACGGTTATGAAGTGATTGCAGGACAGCGGCGTGTCCGTGCTTCTGAACTTGCAGGGATAAATACCGTGCCTGCGTTTGTCCTGCCCTTAGACCGTGACCGAGCCATCATCACCCTTGTAGACAGCAATTTGCAGCGTGAGAATATCCTGCCATCGGAGCGGGCGTTTGCTTACAAGATGAAATCCGAAGCCATGAAGCGGCAGGGTTTCCGCACAGACTTAACCTCGTCACAAGTTGTGACGAAGTTGCGGACGGACGACAAGGTGGCACAGGGCTTCGGCGTGGGCAGGATGACCGTGCAGCGTTTTATCCGCCTGACGGAACTGATACCGCCGATTTTGCAGATGGTGGACGAGGGGAAAATCGCCCTCACGCCTGCGGTGGAACTGTCCTTCTTGAAGAAAGACGAGCAGGAAAACCTCTTTGCCACGATGGAGAGCGAAGAAGCAACGCCCTCACTCTCACAGGCACAGCGGATGAAACAGTTAAGCCAGAGCGGGCGGCTTGACATGGATACGATATTTGCGATTATGACGGAGGAAAAGGGCAACCAGAAAGAAACCTTGAAAATCAACACAAGCAAGCTGAAAAAATACTTTCCGAAGAACACAACGCCGAAGCAGATGGAGGAAACCATCATCAAACTTTTGGAGCGTGAGTTGCAGAGGAAACGCAACCGTGACAGCCGCTAATCTTCTTTTTTCGGGAAGTAAATACAGAGAGTTGAGGTATGGAGAATGAGAGAAATCCAGTATGAAATCGTAAAGGAAATCGCAGTATTGTCTACGGGCGACAGTGGCTACACAAAGGAAATCAATCTCATTTCATGGAATGGGAAAGAGCCGAAGTATGACATCCGCAGCTTTTCCCCGAACCGTGAAAAGTGCGGCAAGGGAATCACGCTGAACGCTGATGAAGCGGCGGCACTCCTTAAAGCATTACAGAAAGAATTAAACAGCGAGGATTAATGGTATCTGATTGGCAGGGCGGGGACATTTCCAAACTCTTCCCTGCCCTGTCTGGAAAGGAAGATTTAAGTATGGGCGAGGATAAGAAAGCAGATAAAAAGAGAAAGCGTATCGTGCCAAAAGCACCAGTGCAGATGATAATCAGCCGTGAATATGTCGGCACACAGACCGTTACAGAAGCGTTTGTCCCGATTATCTCCGAGGATATTCGGAAGAAGATTGCCGAGGGCGACACCTTCGACAATGAGGGGCTGTCCGCTTAGAATGTACGCAATGGGACATGAAAACAGATAGGACAGATACGGAGGTTTTACAGTATGGCAGGAATCAAAGAAGAAAAGAAAATCTATTTAGTCGGCATTTATTGCCGCTTATCTAAAGACGATGGTACGGATAACGAGAGTGCGAGCATTGCGACACAGAAATCCATCCTCACGGATTATGTGAAAAAGCAGGGATGGCACATAGCAAAAACGTATGTGGACGATGGTTATTCTGGTACAAATTTCCAAAGACCAAGTTTCCAGAATATGATAAAAGACATTGAAAGCGGTCTGATAAACTGCGTGATTACGAAAGATTTATCCCGTCTGGGGAGAAACTATCTTGATTGTGGGTTATATCTGGAAGTTTTCTTCCCAGAGCATAACGTGAGGTATATAGCGGTCAATGACGGCGTAGATACCTTGAATAAATCTGCTATGGACATCACGCCTTTCCGCAACATTTTAAACGAAATGTATGCCGCTGACATATCTGTTAAGATAAAATCGGCATATCGGGCGAGGTTTCAACAGGGGAAATTCATGGGAACTACCGCCCCTTATGGCTATATCAAAGACCCTGCCGACCACAACCATCTGCTGATAGATGATAAAGTGGCACATGTTGTAAAAGAGATATTCGACCTTGCATTAAAAGGGAATGGAGTTGCCAAAATTTGCAGACATCTTAATAAACAGCATATCCTACGCCCTGCCGCTTATGCGGCGGAGCGTGGCGAAACAGGCTTTGAACGTCATTTTGAGGGGAACGAGGACAAACGCTATATTTGGAGTGGGAACAGCGTGAGGAGCATTTTAAGAAGCCCGATATATGCGGGAAATCTTGTAGGCTACAAACGGATTGCCGCCAATATGAAAAGCAAGAAACGCCCCTCTAAGCTGCCCGAAGAATGGGAAGTGATACCCAATACCCATGAGGGAATAGTCACGCAGGAGGAATTTGATATTGTCCAACAGCTTATTACAAGTCGTAGGCTTCCACAGAACAAGGGAGGATTTGTAAATATTTTTGCAGGCGTTATCAAGTGTGTGGACTGCGGATGTGCTCTGCGGGCAATGAACGTACACAGGAGGAAACGCCCAGAGATTATCGACTGTGTACAGTATTCATGTAATAATTATGCAAGAAACGGAAGAAGCGAGTGTAGTGCCCACAATATAGAAGCAAGGGATTTATTCAATGCCGTTCTTGCCGACATCAACTGTTTTGCGGATATGGCAGTGAATGATGAAAAGGCGGTCAGGGCCATAGAAAAGCGGCTCACGGAAACAGACCAGAGCAGGGCGAAAGCATTAGAGAAAGAACGTAAGAAGCTGAACAAACGCCTTGCGGAACTGGACAGGCTGTTTTCCTCTCTCTACGAGGATAAGGTCATGGAGCGTATTACCGAGCGGAATTTTGAGATGATGTCGGGGAAATACCAGAAAGAGCAGCTTGAAATTGAAGCAAGGCTGAAAGAGGTGACGGAAACTCTTAATGAAAGCTACGAGAAATCACGGGGAATCCGTGACTTCCTCGCCCTTATCCGAAATTATCAAGGCTTAAAAGAACTGGATGCAACAGTTATAAACGCACTCATAGACAAGATACTTGTTTCGGAGCGTGAGAAGATGGCAGACGGAACAGTGAAGCAGGAAATCAAGATTTACTATAAATTCATCGGCTTTGTCGATGAATTACATATCATACCTACAAAACGGTGGGCAGCAATGCCCGCTAAAAATTGTACGGTGTGCGGCGTTGAATATGTCCCGGGCTCTGGTGCATCAAGGTATTGTCCTGCTTGTGCCAAGAAGATACGGAGGGAGAAATCAAACGAGAGCAAACGCAGGAGCAGAGAACAGAAAAGGATAGCATGTATGAACTGTCCGCAAAAAATGACCGACTGACTTGGAGCAGCGTTCCGGTCGAATTATCCGTCAGGGTAACTCAAATCCTGATGTAGATATTTACCGCTATGTTACAGAGCAGACCTTCGACGCATATCTCTATCAGCTTGTAGAGGGAAAGCAGAAGTTCGCCAGTCAGATTATGACGAGCAAATCCCCGGTGCGTTCTGCCGAGGATATTGATGAAACCGCCCTGTCCTATGCAGAGATTAAAATGCTTGCCACCGGCAATCCGTATATTAAGGAAAAGATGGATTTGGACATTCAAGTTCAAAAGCTGAAGCTCTTAAAATCTAACTTCCTCTCAGAAAAATACGCTTTGGAGGATAAGATAATCAAATATTATCCGCAGCGAATTACAGCTTTGGAAAACCGCATTGAAGGCTTGAAGCAAGATGTAGAAACTGCGAAACAGCACCCGAAACCAACGGACGACCGCTTTGTCGGTATGGAGGTTAAGGGTGTTTTTTATTCCGAAAAAGCCGACGCCGGTAAAGCAATCATTGAAGCCTGCAAGCAGATGAACAGCCCCGACCCTATTCCTCTCGGCAAGTACAGAGGGTTTGAATCGGAGCTGCTTTTTAATACCGCAGAGCGAAATTATGAGGTTCGACTGAAAGGTGCAACAAGCAGAAATGTTCCTCTCGGCGATGACGCATACGGCAATATTATCCGCCTCGATAACGGAATTGAGAGATTTGCCGAGAGCTTGTCGCTTGCGGAAAATGACCTTGATAACACCAAAAATCAGTTGGAAACCGCAAAGAAAGAAGTCCAAAAACCATTTATCCAAGAGGAAGAATTGAAAACAAAGCTTGCCCGACTGGACGAACTGAATATTCTGCTCAATATGGATAAGCGAGATAACGAAATTGTCGGCGGCGAACCCGATGAGGGCGAAGTGCCGAACACACGAAAGGAGAAAACCTATGAAAGATAATAAGAAAGAAACAGATTTTAAGGCAAATTTCTTTTTTGCCAATGAAGAAATCGAACCGTTTGATGCACCGCAGATGTGCGTTGTCCGTAGATTGAGCAATGCGTATCACGAATTAAAAAGAAGCACACCGCCCGCAAGGGAAACAGAATTTTCACTTAAAATTGCAAAGCTCAATTTCTATAAAGAACTTATTGACAGGAGTATTCAGACGGCGTTCTCGCCTGAAGAAATCGTTGCTCTTTATGAGGAAAAAGACCTTGCAGAAGTCGCTTGGCTTTTTTGGAACGACATAAAGTGTCCTGTTGACGATGTTCTGTTATTGCTTGCAAGACTCGCTTGTTGCGATGAAATAAGTGATGAGGAACTTGATTACCTTGTGTAAAGCGAGGTGGTTTATATGCCGTATATTGCACCGGAAGTCATAACCGAAGCCAAACGAATGGACTTATTAACCTATCTCAGAGAGTATGAACCGGGTGAGCTTGTTAAGTTTTCAAGCAACACCTACACCACAAGAACCCACGACAGCTTGAAGATTTCCAACGGAAAATGGATGTGGTGGTCGAGAGGTATCGGGGGCAAATCTGCCCTCGATTACCTTATCAAAGTCCGTGGAATGGATTTTGTCGGGGCGGTTCAGACCATTATGGGAAATGGTTCAGTCAGCTTTCCGACTTGCGAAAATATCAAAAGCTATGAGAAACAGCCTTTGCTTCTGCCTGAAAAAAGCCCCACTACCAATGTGGTCTTTGATTACCTTTTCGGGCGTGGGATTGATTATGAAATCATCAACCACTGTTTGGAACAGGAGCTAATTATTGAGTCGCTTCCGTATCACAATGCTGTTTTTATCGGCTATGACGAAAACAAAGAACCTAAATACGCCGCTTACAGAGCAACAAATCAATCAAGGATTATGGGCGACTGCACCGGCAGCAAAAAGCAATATTCTTTCCGCCTGACTGCCGAAAACACCGGAGAGGTTCATCTTTTTGAGTGTGCCATTGACCTGCTTTCCTATGCAACTTTGATGAAGCTGGAGGGCAAAGACTGGCGACAGTTTAACCTTGTTTCTCTTGCGGGAGTGTATTCACCAAAGCAGAAAATTGAGGACTCGAAAGTGCCTGTTACACTCGGCAGGCTGCTTGAAAAGGACAAAACAATCAGGCAAATTGTTCTTCATTTGGACAATGATATTGCCGGTAGAAAAGCTACCAAAGCGTTGCAGACAATTCTTTCAGATAAGTATGAAGTCGTTGACGACCCTCCCCAATACGGGAAAGATGTCAACGATTTTCTTTGTAAACGCTTAGGGATAAAGGAAAAAACCGAAAGGAGTTTTGCACGATGAAACTAAAAGAAATCAGAGAAATGTACCCGAAGGGTACGCAGATTGTACTCACTGAAATGGCTGGCGAAAGTCAAATGCCCTACGGTCTGAAAGGAACGGTTAAGTTCGTTGACGACGCCGGACAGATTCATATGAGTTGGGAAAACGGAAGCTCCCTTGCTTTGAATATTCACGAGGATACCTTTGAAAAAGTCGAAGCATCGGAGAAGATTTCCGTCATTCTCGTTGAGCCGGGCAAGTATCCGAAGCTCATTGAAATTGAGGATACGCTGGAAGCAATGCAGTCTCTTGTGGAGGGAGATATTGAAGAATATATGCCCTTTGAGGACGAGGTTGCCATCATCTGCAACGAGGAAGGAAAGATGAACGGTATGCCTCTGAACAGGGCTGTTTATGCCGAGCCTGAGAATGTTGAGATGAGTTATCCGCAGTTGAAAGCTCATTTCCGGCAGGCAGAAAAAGAAAGAACACACACGACCGGATATATTGTTTTTACGGCTGACAGCTTTGACAAGCCATACACAGAGGAACAAAGAACCTATGTTGTCAGCAGTAACAATAAGGCTTTCATTGAGGGTATGGGAGGATATTCTATCTATGCTTCTTCCCTTGACGGCTCGGATAAATGTGTGCGACTGGAAGCATATATGGCTGATGAACACGGCGGCAAGGACGGTTGGAAGATTGAAAAATGTTATGTGAAAGATGACAGCAACCGTGAAATGCTCGACATTATTGCCGGCAAGTTCTTCATTGCATACGCACCGATTGAGTCGGAAAAGTTTCTCAGTATGCCGAAAGAGCTGGCTCGTAAGTACGAGGAAAAGTTCAAATACCCGGAGAGATTTTACAAGTCTTTAGACGGTATTGAAGCAAAGCCGTATAAGCCTGTCTCAAAGGATATGGAGAGATAAAAGTCAATCTATGGGGCAACCCTGAGTGTCTGCATAATCTTAGCGAGCAGACCATTTATGGACAGGAATGTCCAAAACGGTACACTCGTTAGGGGTTGCCCCTAATACCCCAAGCAAGAAAGGAGCATAAGCAATGCGGGAGATAGTATTGATTGCCGCCGGGTTAATCATCGGCGGCTTTTTCGGAGTAACAACAATGTGCCTGTTTCAGATAAATCGGAACAGGCACTATATTTACAGAAAGGACAGCGATAAAAATGAGCAAGAGAAACATTGAAAAGCACATTCTGATGAACAAGGCAGAAGCTCAGGATTTGCAGAAAAAAGCAAAACGGGCGTGTCTTTCCGAAGGCGGTCTTATCCGTTTGCTTCTCAAAGGATATGAGCCGAGAGAAAAGCCCGACGAAAGATTTTACGATGTTATGCGTGAGCTTTCTGCTATCGGCAACAACATCAATCAGCTTGCTGCGAAAGCAAACACCCTCGGATTTGTGGACGCACCGCAGCTCAAAAAGGAAGCCGAGCGTTGGCACAAGTTTCAGGCTGATGTGGAGCGTACTTTTTTAAGACCCGATAAGAGCGATATGAAATGGCAGTAAGTAAATTGTGGTCGGTCACATCAAGGCTCGGTCAGGTAATCGACTATGCCGCCAATCCCGAAAAGACAGCGGCAGACATTTACTCCGAGGAACAGTATCAGGCTCTCCGTGATGTTCTCAGCTATGCAAAGGACGAAGAAAAAACCGAGTGTGAATTTTTCGTCGAGGGTATCAACTGCAACCCTGCAACTGCAAGAGACCAGTTTATATCTGTGAAAAAAGCATACGGAAAAGACGACGGCATTCAAGCCTATCACGGCTACCTGAGTTTTAAGGAACAGGACATATCCCCGGAGCTTGCACAGAAAATCGGAATGGAATTTGCAAACGAAGTGTGGGGCAAAAGATTTCAGGTGGTGGTTACTACTCATCTGAACACGAAGCACCTGCACTGCCATTATGTAATCAACTCCGTTTCCTTTGTGGACGGCAAGCGGTTATGGGGCGATGAAAAAGCGTGGTTCAAGTTCCGTTTGGTTGCCGACCGTCTCTGTGAAAAGTACGGATTGTATTATAATCCGAACCCAAACCGCAGTAAGCAATCCTCTTATTACTACAAGCAGGAGCAAGCCGGTATGCCGAGCCGATACTCCATTACCCGTGACGCCATTGATGAAGCGATTGCACACAGCACCAACTTAAAGACCTTTGATTATATTCTCACGCAGATGGGCTATGAGCATTGTCTCAGCGACAGCCGAAAGTATTGGACGATTGTTCCGAAAGGATACAAGAAGCCGATACGACTTAAATCCCTCGGAGAGAATTATACCGAGGAAGCAATCAAGCGTAGGCTTATGGAAAATCAAAAGGTTCTCATCGTTCCTTTTGCAAAGGAAACGGTAAGAGTCACACAGTACCGATTGCCCACAAGAGAACACAAAGTCAAAAAGGTCGGCGGACTGTATGGGCTGTATCTGCATTACTGCTATAAACTCGGTTATCTGCCGAAATATAAAAAACAGAATACCGCAAGGCTTCACTATCTTTTGAAAGAAGATTTACTGAAGCTGGACAAAATCACTCAGGAGACAAGGCTGCTTGGACGGGAGAACATTTCTACCGACGAGCAGCTTTTCTCATATAAAGAGTCCGTGTTGTCGCAAATCAAATCCCTGACTGACGATAGAACGCACCTGCGAAAACAGTTAAGAAGAAATTTGAGTGACGATGAGCTATCAAATGTCAAAGAGCAGATTACGGCAATCACGAGCAAGCTGTGGACTCTCCGCAAAGAGGTCGGTCTTTGTGATGACATAGCCGAAAGGTCAAAGGTCATTGAAGCCAACCTTGAAACGGTTAGAGTTTACGAAGAAAAACAAGAAAGAAAGGAGCAGAACCGTAATGACAAACGGAGGTGATGCGGCAGAACAGGTCGTCAGGCTATCGCTTGAGGGCTTTGAAGTAGCCGCAAAATTAAGCGGAGCGGCAGCAAAGAATATTGCCGTTCTATTAGTCTCTGTTCTCAAACAGGAACAGAAAACAAAAGGCAAGGCTCGACTTACCAATATGATTAAGTCGGGCAAGGAGCTGAAGGTGTTTTCTATCCCCAACAAGGACTTGAAGAAGTTTACCGAGCAGGCAAAACGCTACGGCGTTCTATACTGCGTACTCAGGGATAAAAACACAAAGGGCGATAATGTACCGATTGATATTATTGCCCGTGCAGAGGACGCTTCCAAAATTCAGAGAATCGTTGAGAGATTTGAACTCGGTAAAGTTGATAAGGCTGCGATTGTCACCGAGTCTCAGAAGGCTGTCGAAAAGCGAGAAGCTTTGGAGAAAGACAAGCCGACGAAAACCAAAAACGAAATCATCACTGAGGAAGCCGTCAGAAAGCCTATTCAGAAAGAGGGGTACTCCCAGTCAAACCCCACAGTCGCCAAAACGGACAAAAACCCTCCGTCAAGGCACGACTCCGAGCCGGTAGATATGCAAACTGATAAGGGTACTGTAAGCGACAGACAGAGAAAGCCGTCGGTGAAAGCAAAGCTTGACCGATACAAGGCACAGTCCAAGCAGCAGAAAGAAGCAGAACGCAAAGAACCGGAGGTATCAAAGCCGGAGGTTAAGAAAGCACCGGCACAGACCGTACACCATCAGCCGAAACCCAAAAACAAAAATGTGAAAGAGAGGTAATCACAATGACAAACAATTTTACCCCTGCTAAGGCAGGACAGCAGAGCAAACGACTTTCCAAAGAGGAATACGCCGAGAAGATGAAGGCTGAAAAGGAAGCCGTATATCAGATGGCGGACGACACCGCAAAGGCGATTGTTTCCGACCCGGAAAAGTTCAAAGCCTTCCTTGATACGCAGAGCCGTCTTGACAGATACTCTGCGGTCAACGCACTTCTGATTTTCAAGCAGCTTCCCGAAGCAAGCCAGCTTAAAAACTTTGACGACTGGAGCAAGGACAATGTGAAAATTCAGAAAGGTGCGAAAAGCATTTCCATTCTTGAACCTGTCGAGTATGCAAAGAGAGACGGTACAACCGGCATTTCCTATAATGTGAAAAAGGTCTTTGATGTTTCTCAGACCAACGGCAAGAGACCGCCTGCTCCGACTGTCAACCGTGACCCGAAAGCACTCATTACCGTTATGCTGGATTCTTCCCCGGTTGAAGTGGAAGCGACAAATGAGCTTCCGTATCCCAATATGGCGGCATTTTACAACAACGAGGAACAGACCTTGTATGTAAAGCGTGATGTGGGAGACAGCGTAGCGGTCGCTCAGTGCGTAGCACAGGAGCTTGGCCACGCACAGCTCTCCATCAACAGCGACAGTTACAGCAGAGCGGATATGGGCTTTCAGGCGGTATGTATCGGCTATATGCTTTGCAAGAAGTACGGTGTCGATACACAAAATTTTGCTATTAACCGTATCCCTGAGAAACTCGCCGGAAAAGAGCCGAAGGACATTCGCTATGAGCTTTCCAAAACGAGAAATGCGATGGCGGATATTCACTCCCGTGTTTCCGATGAGCTTTACAAGAAAAAGCAGGAACGAAGCAAAGACTACGAAAGATAAGGTGAGACTATGGCGAAAGAAGAAATGTATCATATCGCATTGGACGATTATGAACACGGCATTATAATCCGTTCTCTCAATGACGAGAAAACAGATTTGATGAACGAGGGTAAATCTACCGATGCGGTGGACGACCTTATCATCAAGGTCGGAACTGCCCCAAAGAAAAAGTTCAGAGTTATCGAAAAGGAACGCTCCTGTGAATCGAGATAACGAAAGGCAGTCTGCGATTATTCTTTCCGTCATCGGTATTATCCCGGTCGTATGGCTGGCACTTCTGATAGCGCCCTCTGTAAAAGGAGGATTGCCGGAAATACTGCCGAGCCTATTAACAGCGTTCAACAATCCATTCCATATAGAGCTATGCGAGGACAGCCTAAAAACTGTCCTCGTTTTGCTTCTCTGCTATGCAATGGGTATCGGGATTTACTTCTCAACACAGAAGAATTACCGAAGGCGTGAAGAACACGGCTCTGCGAAATGGGGCAACGCAAGAGCCGTAAACAAAAAATACAGACAGTCTCCGGCTTCAGAGAATAAGCTGATGACGCAAAATGTCTGTATCGGACTCAATGCGAAGAAGCACCGAAGAAACTTAAACACCCTTGTGTGCGGCGGTTCGGGAGCCGGTAAGACAAGGTTTTACTGCAAACCGAATCTTATGCAGTGCAACACATCATTTGTCATTCTTGACCCAAAGGGCGAAATTCTCCGAGATACCGGAAAACTGCTTGAAAGCAAAGGCTATGAAGTCCGTGTTCTCGATTTGATTTCAATGGAGAAAAGCCATTGCTATAACCCGTTTGTCTATTTGCAGAATGACAACGATGTGCAAAAGCTCGTGACGAACCTTTTTAAGAGTACCACTCCGAAAGGCAGTCAATCACAAGACCCCTTTTGGGACACCTCGGCTTCAATGCTTCTGCTTGCACTTGTATTCTATCTTCACTACGAAGCGCCCGAAGATGAACAGAACTTTGCAATGATAATGGAAATGCTCAGAGCCGGTGCGATTGAGGACGAGGAGGACACAAGACCTTCTCCCCTTGATGAACTGTTTGCGGAATTGGAAATGTCAAATCCCGACCACATTGCTTTGAAGTATTACCGTTCCTATCATTCAGGTGCGGCGAAAACCTTAAAGTCCATACAGATAACCCTTGCGGCAAGACTGGAAAAGTTCAACCTTGAAAGTCTTGCTTCTTTAACGACCACAGACGAGCTTGACCTCCCATCACTCGGAGAGAAAAAGGTCGCTCTGTTCGCTTTGATACCGGACAACGATTCCAGCTTTAACTTCTTGGTATCTATCCTTTACACACAGCTTTTTCAGCAGTTGTTTTATGCTGCCGACCATATTCACGGCGGCTCGCTTCCCGTTCCCGTTCATTTTTTGATGGACGAGTTTGCGAATGTGAGCCTGCCCGATGACTTTGACAAGATACTGTCGGTTATGCGTTCTCGTGGTGTGTCGGTAAGTATCATCTTGCAGAACTTGGCTCAGTTAAAAGCCTTGTTTGAAAAGCAATGGGAAAGTATTGTCGGCAACTGCGACGAGTTTTTATATCTCGGCGGTAACGAGCAAAGCACTCACAAATATGTGTCCGAGCTTCTCGGCAAGGAAACCATTGATACCAACACTTTCGGAAAAAGTACCGGGCGAAGCGGTAACTACTCCACCAATTATCAGATTAGCGGTCGAGAGCTTCTTACCCCCGATGAAGTTCGTATGCTTGATAACCAATATGCAATTCTGTTTATTCGTGGAGAACGCCCCGTTATGGATTTCAAGTATGACATCTTGAAGCACCCGAATGTGGCACTTACAACCGATGGAAAGGCTTCTGCCTATAAGCACGGCGAAGTTACCATCAAACACTCATCAATTTCCGTTCTTTCTATTGACCCGGAAGAACTTCCGGAGGAAAGCTACGGAGAAACCAATTACGAGCTTCTGTCCGATGAGGATTTTGAAGTAAATAAAAACTTATTTTAACGGAGGAAAACACAATGACTATTTTTAAGAAGAACAACGAAAAGAAAACTACTCAGAAGCTGCCTATGACCGGAAAGGTTAAGAAAGGCTTCCGTGCTTACTGCGCCGTAATCGCAGCAGCAACTCTTGTCTGCGGCATGAGCGTTACCGCTTTTGCCGCAAGCGACCCGATTACCGTAGTCAACAATCTGTCCGATTTCATCTTCGGACTTATCCGTGCCATCGGTCTTATCCTGCTTGGCTTCGGTATCGTTCAGGTCGGTCTCTCTTTGAAGTCTCACGACCCGTCTCAGAGAGCCAACGGCTTCCTGACCCTTGCGGGAGGTATCATCATCACCTTTGCCAAGGAAATCCTGACCCTTATTACCGGCTAAAAGAACACAGTTATCAAACGGGGCATACCTGGCGTTTCAGGTATGCCCCTAATCTTAAAGGAGGTGCAAACAGATGAGTGATAACTGGGTGGTTCAGAACCTCGAAAATGCCCTTGAAACTTGGAACAGCAAGCTATCGGAAATATGGCAGTTACTAACCACTTCACCGCAGCAGTTCAAAGGCGGCAGTATTTGGTCGGTAATGGTGAATATCAACGGTGCAGTTCAGGCTATCGGTCTTGCCCTGCTTGTTCTGTTTTTTGTTGTCGGTGTGGTTCGCACCTGCGGCAGTTTTACCGATGTAAAGAAACCGGAACACGCATTAAAGCTGTTCATTCGATTTGCCATTGCCAAAGGTGTGATTACCTACGGGCTGGAGCTTATGCTTGCCCTGTTCGACATCGTACAAGGTACGATTTCAACCATAATGACATCTGCGGGATTCGGTACGCCCAATCAAACAACCTTGCCTGCTGAAATGGTAACAACCATTGAAAGCTGCGGATTTTTTGAGAGTATCCCATTGTGGGCGGTTACTCTTATCGGCGGACTGTTTATCACGGTCTTGTCGTTCATTATGATAATGACGGTGTACGGACGATTTTTCAAGCTGTATATGTACACGGCTCTCGCTCCGATACCGCTTTCCACTTTTGCCGGAGAGCCGTCGCAGAATGTGGGTAAGAGCTTTATAAAGAGCTATTGTGCCGTTTTGCTTGAGGGAGCAGTAATTGTACTTGCTTGTATCATCTTCTCCCTATTTGCTTCTACGCCGCCGGTAGTAAACCCTGACGCAGCAGCCGTTACTCAGGTATGGGCATATATCGGCGAACTGGTATTCAATATGCTTGTGCTTGTCGGTGCAGTAAAGATGAGCGACCGAATTATCCGTGAAATGATGGGCTTATAACGGGAGGTTCTCTGATGAAGAAAAACAAGAAAAATAACGATAGATGGCAGGGCTATACGCCTGCCGACTGCGACTGCAAATATTGTGTGTACTACGGAGGAAAGAAAAACGGCAATGTAATTTGCCTTGCGGACGCCTGCGTCTGCTCTGATGAAATCCGTCACGCAAAACAGGCATATCGCAGAGAAAGGAGCTTTTGATGGAAGTCAAAATTAACCGAGAGATACGAAACTATACAGAGTCAATGTTTTTTGGACTGTCGCTCAGACAGTTCATTTTTTCTGTTCTCGCCTGTGCGGTAGCGGTAGGACTTTACTTTCTCTTAAAACCGTACCTTGGAACAGAAACCGTATCGTGGGTGTGCATTTTGGGAGCTGCCCCTTTTGCGGCTCTAGGCTTTGTGAAATACAACGGAATGACAGCTGAGAAATTTATATGGGCGTGGATTAAGTCCGAGTTCCTTATGCCGAAAAAGCTGGTTTTTCATTCCACCAACACCTATTACGAATTGATGAAATCGACAATCGAACAAAAACAAAAAATCAAAAAGGAAAATTGAACAGTTTTTCGGGATTGACAAGTAAGCATTGTTTAATTATAATAATATGATTTAGCATTAGCTGAATGGACGGCTTGGGAAGAAAGGAGTTTTACTATGTACGAGTATGTAAATGACAAACAATTTCTGAGCCGTATGCGTTCTCTTTGTGGAGATATAATGCAAGACCTTTGTCACACATTGAAAGAAGAATATGACATTGGTGCTTCATTCTACCTTGTGGGGAGCGGTGCAAAAAATCTAATAATGCAAAATGCCAACAGACCTATTGACTTGGACTATAACCTTGAAATCACGAGAATAGATGACTGGGAGGATTGTAGAAACATCAAGGAGTGTGTCAGAAAGGCTTTTAATACGGTTCTTCGGAAACACGGATGGAATGACTGTGAAGATTCAACATCATCACTAACTACGGAGAAGCGCTGTTTCACTCAGGGCAATGATACAGATTTTTCAATAGATGTCTGTATTGTCTGTGAGGATGTTGACGGCAATTATCACCGCTTAATTCACGAAAAAACAGGCTTTTCTTATTATGATAAGTATTTTTGGAATCAAGCACCTAATTCAAGGCGACTCAAAGAAAAGGCTGATTATATTAAAAGCAAAGGCAAATGGGCATTAGTCAGAGAACAGTACAAAAGAATAAAAAACAAGTATTTGACCTCAAATGACTATAACCATTCTTCGTTTATTTGTTATATTGAAGCTGTAAACAATGTTTATAACTCAAGAAAGCACTGGGATTAAAACTTAACAACACTAATTTTTATCGTCACTTAATTAAGTGGCGATTTTTTTATGCAAAAGGAGGCATACAAGAACAATGATTAAAACCCTTACGAACCTGTTAAAGCAGGACAAAGAAAAGTTTGTAGTACCAAAGGGCGTACAGGATTGTATTCCCATTACCGCAATCTATGATGACGGTATTTTCCGTGTGGGCAAGGACAAGTATTCCAAGAGTTTTAAGTTCACGGATATTAACTTTGCCGTAGCAAGCCGTGAGGATAAGGAAGCAATGTTCCTTGAATATTCCGAGCTTCTCAACTCTCTTGACAGCGGAGCTACTACAAAGCTGACTATCAACAACAGACGGCTTAACCGTCTTGACTTTGAGAAAACCATTCTTATCCCCGAAACCGGCGATGAGCTTGATGTTTACCGAGAGGAATATAACAAAATGCTTCTCGACAAGGCGACCGGTGCAAATGCCATCGTTCAGGATAAGTATGTTACTATCTCTATCAACAAAAAGAGCGTGGAGGACGCAAGAACCTATTTTGCCCGTGTCGGCGCTGACCTTATTGCCCACTTTGCAAGACTCGGAAGCAAATGTGTGGAGCTTGAAACCGATGAGAGGTTGAGAATTGTCCACGATTTCTTCCGTGTCGGGGAGGAAACCGCCTACCACTTCAATATTAAGGAAACGAGAAAAAAGGGACACGATTTCAAAGATTATGTTTGCCCGGATACAATGGAATTTGAAAAGGACTACTTCAAAATGGGAAACCGTTACGGGAGAGTCCTTTTTCTTCGTGAGTACGCTTCCTATATCAAGGACAGTATGGTAGCCGAGCTTACCGACCTGAATCGCAACCTGATGATGTCTATTGATATTGTACCCGTTCCTACCGATGAAGCCGTGCGAGAAGCAGAGAGCAGACTGCTTGGGGTTGAGACGAACATTACCAACTGGCAGAGAAAGCAGAATCAGAACAATAACTTTTCCGCTACCGTTCCTTATGATATGGAACAGCAGAAAAAGGAAATGAAGGAGTTCCTTGATGACCTTACCACTCGTGATCAGCGAATGATGTTCGCTGTACTCACTATGGTTCATACTGCGGACTCCAAAGAACAGCTTGATAACGACACCGAAGCTCTGCTTACTACGGCAAGAAAGCATTTGTGCCAGTTTGCCGTTCTCAAGTATCAGCAGATGGACGGACTGAATACGGCTATGCCCTTTGGAACACGCAAGATTGACGCATTCAGAACCCTTACCACAGAAAGCCTTGCGGTATTTATTCCGTTCAGGGTTCAGGACATTTACCACGAAAACGGCATTTACTACGGTCAGAATGTTATCAGCAAAAATATGATTATCGCCGACCGCAGACAGCTACTCAACGGTAACTCCTTTATTCTCGGCGTATCCGGCGGCGGTAAATCCTTTGCGGCAAAGGGAGAGATTGAAAATATCATTCTTTCCTCCAACGCAGATGTTATTATCATAGACCCTGAGCGAGAGTATTCGCAGCTTGTAAAGGCTCTCGGCGGCGAAATCATCAATATTTCCGCTACTTCTCCGAGCCATATCAATGCAATGGATATGAACAAGGAATACGGCGACGGTGCAAACCCGGTTATCCTGAAATCCGAGTTCATTATGTCCCTTTGCGAACAGCTTATCGGCGGCACAAACCTCGGAGCAAAGCAGAAGTCTATCATTGACCGTTGTACGGCGAGCGTTTACCGAGACTATCAGCAGAGAGGTTATACCGGCACAGTTCCTACTTTGCAGGACTTCCGTGCGGAGCTTTTGAAACAGGACGAGCCGGAAGCAAAAGAAATCGCCCTTGCTATCGAGCTGTTTACACACGGCTCTTTGAATACCTTCGCAAAGCCGACCAATGTTGATACGGATAACCGACTTATCTGTTATGACATTCTTGACCTCGGCAAGCAGCTTATGCCTATCGGTATGCTTGTTGTCCTTGACTCTATTCTGAACCGTATTACACAGAACCGTGCTAAGGGTAAGCAGACATTCATCTTCATTGATGAAATCTATCTTCTGTTCCAGCACGAATACTCCGCAAACTTCCTGTTTACTCTTTGGAAGCGTGTGAGAAAGTACGGTGCTTACGCCACCGGCATTACGCAGAATGTGGACGACCTTTTGCATAGCCATACGGCAAGAACTATGCTTGCAAACAGCGAGTTTTTGATTATGCTCAATCAGGCGTCAACCGACAGAATTGAGCTTGCCAAGCTCCTTAACATTTCCGACCTCCAGCTTTCATATATCACGAATGTTGACGCAGGACACGGACTGATTAAGGTCGGCAGTTCGCTTGTGCCGTTTGCAAATAAGTTCCCGAAGAATACGAAACTGTATAAGCTGATGACAACCAAACCGGGCGAGGGTGTATAACCCTTGCCCTATTCTGTATATGAGAAAGGAAACACCTATGAAAAACAAAATCTATATTGCAATAATCTGTGCTTTCAGTATTGTATTTGCCGTCAGTTCAGGTTTTCTCATCAAGCACTATTACGACTCTGCAAAGCAGGCGGAGATGTACGACAATCTGATTGAGGTTGTGGAGACCGAGCCTGAAGAAACCAAAGAGCCGATGAACTACTCCGAAGAAAAAACCTTTATCCCAGAGTATCAGGAGCTTTATCTGCAAAACAACGATATGGTCGGTTGGATTAAGGTTGAGGACACAAAAATCAATTATCCGGTTATGCAGTCAAAGGACAACCCGAACTTCTATCTGAAGCACGGCTTTGATAAGGCATACACCGACTACGGCTGTCCTTATGTTCAGGAAAACTGCGATATGGAGCTACCAAGCGACAATATCATCATCTACGGTCATCATATGAACGACGGCTCTATGTTCGCCGGTCTTATGAAATTCAAGGACAAGAACTTTTGGGAAAAGCACAAAACAATATCCTTTGATACGCTGACCGACAGACAGACCTATGAAGTAATTGCCGTGTTCAAAACCGTGGTTTATATGGACAGTCCTGAAAGCTTCAAATACTATCAGTTCATCAATGCGGAAACCGCCGAGGATTTCACAGCCTATGTTGAGAAGTGCAAAGAACTGTCGCTTTACGATACCGGTGTAACCGCCGAATACGGCGACAAGCTCCTGACCCTTTCCACCTGTGAGTATTCCCGGACAAACGGCAGACTTGTTGTAGTGGCGAAGCTCATTAACGAATAACACAACAAGTGGTTCAGCCTGCATAGGAAGGAGGGATTGTATGGCTGATATTAAAACAAAAGATAATGCAAAAGGTACGATACGAACCATAGATAAGGCTGCCGTCGCAACCCAACGAATGAAGCAGGCGTATATCGCAACAAAAGAAAGGGCGGAACGGTCGGTAAATGCCAACAGCAGTTCTGCCGAGGAATATGCTTCCGATAAGCTGGAAAGCGGTATTGACGAGGTGGTTCACGATGGTGCTTATGCGTTCGATAAGGCTGGACGAAAAGGATTTGAAACCACAAAAGAGAATATCCGCACCGCAAAGGACGGTATTCAGCGTTTCAAGCAGCAGCGAGCCGAGCAGTCTTTACGAAAACAGGCTTCGCATAACACAAGCTCTGCGATTAAGACTGTTGACAAGGCGGAAAAGACCATAAAGCAGTCTGCCACTTCCTCCGGAAAGAAAACCATTAAGTTTGCCGGAAAAGAAGCAACCAAAACCGCACAGAAATCAGTTAAGACGGCTGAACAGACTGCAAAGACTGCGATAAAAACCAGTCAGCAAGCGGCGAAAGCGGCACAGAAAACAGCTCAGGCGACGGTTAAGGCTTCGCAGAAAGCGGCACAGGCAGCAAAAGCCACAGCCAAAGCAACTGCCGCTACGATTAAAGCCGCAGCCAAAGCCACCGTTGCCGCAGTAAAAGCAATCATAGCGGCGGTAAAAGGTCTTGTTGCCGCCATCGCTGCCGGCGGTTGGGTTGCGGTGGTAGTTATTATTGTTCTGTGTCTTGTCGGATTAATTGCCGGTTCTGTGTTTGGTATCTTCTTTTCAGGAGAGGATTCCGGCACGGGAATGTCTATGCAGACAGTCGTTCAGGAAATCAATCAAGAATATGATGACCGATTGGAGCAGGAAAAGAACTCCGTAAGCTATGATGTGCTTGAAATGAGCGGAAGCCGAGCTGTGTGGAAAAAAGTTCTTGCGGTCTATTCCGTTAAAGTAAATACCGACCCCGATAATCCGATGGAGGTTGCTACGGTTGATGAAACAAAGAAGCAGCTACTGTCGGATATTTTTTGGGAGATGAACGATATTTCTTCCCGAACTGAAACGAAAACCCATACCGAAATCGAAGAAAGCGACGACGGACACGGCAATATCGTACAGACCGAAACCACTGTAACCGAAACTTTCCTGTATATCACGGTATCGCACAAGACCGTTGATGAAATGGCGGCTATGTACGGCTTTAATCAGGAGCAGAAAGAGTATCTTGCCGAGCTGCTAAAGGACGAAAACAATCAACTATGGTCTCAGGTGCTTTACGGTATCGGATACAGCGACGACCAAATCGTAACGGTTGCTCTGTCTCAGGTAGGTAATGTAGGCGGTCAGCCTTACTGGTCTTGGTACGGCTTTGACTCCCGTGTAGAGTGGTGTGCCTGCTTCGTCTCTTGGTGTGCCAACGAGTGCGGATATATCGACGCCGGTATTATTCCGAAGTATGCCGGCTGTGTAAACGGCGTTCAATGGTTTAGAGACCGAGGACAATGGGCAGACGGTTCGTATGAACCTTCGCCCGGTACAATCATCTTCTTTGACTGGGAGGGCGACGGTGTGACAGACCACACCGGTATCGTTCAGAAATGCGAGAACGGTACAGTCTATACCGTTGAGGGCAACTCAGGCGACACTTGCAGAACCAAAACATACACGGTTGGTAGCTCAGTTATCTACGGATACGGTATTCCGGCATATTAAAAAAAGATGGCTGCTCGTTTGAGTAGCCATCAAGTACATTATTCAAAATCAGTTATTTCTCTATCTTTCAGATAGACATTGTGCGTGTGATAAGTAAAACACATCAACAAATCGCTGTCTCTATTATCTTTTGCTTTGAACATAGAAAAGTCATCGGACAGGATAAAAATAAGTCCCAGCAATTTCTTTATATATCCATTATATGAAGCATAGTTCATATAGAGAGATGCGGTATATCCGTCATCGTCCTCTATCAAATCTGCGTCAATTTCATAGGTTTCTGATAACTCACGGACTGCCCATATAAATTTATCTTTATTAGCCATACGCTTTTCATTGGGGACAGTCTTTCTATTCTTCTTCATAAAATCAAGAAATTCTTCCGCTGACATCAAGTTTTCATTATCATCGTAATTCTCTTTTTTCATTTCTTTTTCAATTTGCTCAAGCGTAGGTCTGTCAAACCTATTGCTGAATATCACTTTTTCATTCCTCATCCTCTTTTGCTCCTAAGTTGATTATTCGGAGTTTTTTCTTCTTGGCTCTCTCATAGGTCTTGGCAGCACCGCCCCAAGAATGAGTGACGAAACAGATTGCATATCCGGAATTATCCACCATATATCTGTTTCTTGCGGGAATGGCTGATTTGAAATTGTATTTTTCAAATCCGTCGGGATATATTATCGAATCGAAAAGCTCTTTATCATATACATTGAAAGAGAGATAAGGAATAACAAGATAGTTGTTGATATGCGGATACTCCCTTTTGAGTTCATAGACGCAGCGACCGCATAATCTGTCAAAGCCGCCTTGCCCTCCACTCAGAAAATCTGTCACGCCCTTTTCGATTAGCTCTCGTATCGCTTTTTTGAGCTTTTCTGCGGATAATCCAAAGCATTCATTATGACCTATAAAGGTAGCTGTTGTTTCCAAAGCCATTGTAAATCACTCCTGACATAAGACAGTATAACACAAAATTCTTTGAAAATCATCACTAATAGTTGTTTTATCTTCCGTAAGGTTGGTGTATATCGCTTTCAGCATAATCTATACTAATAGTTATAGAAGTACACCAAAGGGGGTGATGTGATGCAGCTTGATACAATCGGCAAGAATATAAGAAAGTATCGTCTTATGAAAAAGTTCCGTCAGGAGGATTTAGCAGAGAAAGCCGGACTAACAACAAATTATATCGGTATGGTCGAGCGTGGAGAGAAAATTCCATCACTTGAAACCTTTATTAAGATACTAAACGCTTTGGAAGTATCATCTGATATGGTTCTTGCTGATGTTTTGGAAACGGGATATACCGTCAAGAACTCCATACTAAACGAAAAACTTGCCAAGCTTGCTCCCGAGGATAGAAGCAAGATATATGAGGTTATTGACACCCTATTAAAACACTCAAAGCAAATTGCACCATAAATCACGAAAGTTCGCCTTTATAAGCGGGCTTTCTTTTTTTGATGAGAAAAAAATTATACTTTCGACAAGTATTGCGGGACTTCGACAAATCGGTTGTGGTATAACTATAACTGTTGGTGATAGACAATCACCACAAGACATAGGAGGAAGTATATTGAAGAACATAATTAAGGAAGTTGCAAAAGCACACGGAATAAGCGAACAGGAAGTAAGAAATGAAATGAGAGTTGCTATTAGGGCGGCGATGAAAAACACAGACCCTACGGCACAGGCGTTTTGGAAACAAATTGCCCCGGACGGAAAAGAACCGCCGGTCGAAAGGGTTATTGCTTCTATCTCCCTGATGGTTCAAGAGAATAAGCTATGTAGTTGAGGTGCAATCGCACCTCTTTTTTAATATAACGAATAGTTGGTATCGAGACTGCCTAAAAGCGAAAAAGTGCGAAATAGCGGTAATTGTATTGAAAATAAGAGAAAAATATGCTATACTGATACAAGCGTAACTATATTCTTTTATAAGCCCGATGAAAGGAAGGACACAGATGGCAGTTACATATAAGAAACTGTGGCATATTTTGCTTGACAGAGATATGAAAAAGAAAGATTTACAGGAAACCGCAGAACTTACAAAATACACAATGCGTAAACTGGGCAATGATGAAGCCGTTACAACAGATACCCTTGCTAAAATATGCAGAGCTTTGAATTGTACTGTTGATGATATTATGGAAGTTTTACCCGAAGATAAGTGATAAGTCCGTTTTATGGGACACCAAAAACTTTATAATTGATAATGGGTAGGAAGATGTAGGAGAATAATGCTATGGAACTGATAAACAATACCTCAAAAACGCTAAAAGATGATTTGTCGGTAGAAATCAAAAAAGGCAGTAAACTGTCTATTGCGGCAGCTTGCTTTTCTATATATGCCTTTCAAGAGTTAAAAAAGCAACTTACCTCTATTGAAGAACTACGCTTTATTTTTACCTCTCCCACTTTTGTTGCCGAAAAAACAAAGAAAGAAAAAAGAGAATTTTATATTCCTCGTCTGAACCGTGAACGCAGTCTGTACGGAACTGAGTTTGAAATTAAGCTCAGAAATGAAATGACACAAAAAGCAATAGCGAAAGAATGTGCAGACTGGATTAAAGAGAAAGTAACCTTCAAATCAAATATAAGCGATAAGACTATTCAAGGGCAACTTGTCGTTGACGACACCGGTTATACACCAATCAACAATTTTACGACAGTTGAACTCGGTTGCGAAAAAGGTAATGTTATCAGCACAACAATCGTAAAAGACCAGTCGCTGGCTCAGACACTTATAAGAGATTTCAATGAAATATGGAATGACAAAAAGGTTCTTCAGGAAGTGACCGATGAAGTAGTAGAAAGTATTACCGCAGCATATAACGAAAATTCTCCTGATTTTATTTACTTTGTAACCCTGTATAACATTTTCAACGAATTTCTTGAAGATGTGTCCGAAGATGTGCTTCCCAATGAAGCAACCGGTTTCAAGGACAGCAAGATTTGGGGAATGTTGTATAACTTCCAAAAAGACGCAGCTCTCGCTATCATTAACAAACTTGAAAAATACAATGGCTGTATCCTTGCAGATAGCGTTGGTTTGGGTAAAACATTTACGGCTTTATCTGTAATTAAATATTATGAGAACAGGAATAAGTCTGTACTTGTGTTATGTCCGAAAAAGCTGGCAAACAACTGGAATACATACAAAGACAACTATATTAACAACCCCATAGCTTCTGACCGCCTGCGTTATGATGTTCTGTATCATACAGACCTTAATAGGACAAGAGGTACTTCAAACGGTATAGATTTAAGCAGAATAAATTGGGGTAACTACGACCTTGTTGTAATTGATGAATCCCACAACTTTAGAAATGGCGGCAAATTGGTTGAAAACCCTGACGAGGACAGTAAAGACAACCGTTATGTAACTTTGATGAAAAAAGTTATCCGAGCAGGGGTAAAAACCAAAGTCCTTATGCTTTCCGCTACTCCGGTAAACAACAAGTTTCTTGATTTGAAAAATCAGTTGGCTCTTGCCTATGAGGGGCATACTGATTTCATCGACGATAAACTTAATACCAATCGTTCCATTGACGACATATTCAAAAATGCTCAGAGAGCTTTCAATACTTGGAGCAAATGGGAGCCGTGTGACAGAACAACCGAAAATCTTCTGAAAATGCTTGACTTTGACTTCTTTGAAGTATTGGACAGTGTAACGATTGCCCGTTCAAGAAAGCATATTCAAAAATATTACGACACAAGTGATGTAGGTACTTTCCCAACAAGACTGCCGCCTATTTCTCTGCGTCCGCACCTTACAGACCTCAAGGAAGCTATTAACTATAATGAAATTTTTGAGCAGCTTATGCTCCTTACTCTGACGATTTATACTCCGACACACTATATACTTCCGAGCAAGATGGAAAAATACGCAGAGCTTTACGGAGATAATAAAGTCAATGTCGGCTTTACGCAGGCTAACCGTGAGCAAGGTATTAGACGACTTACAGCAATAAACCTGATGAAGCGTATGGAAAGCTCTGTCTATTCCTTTAATCTCACATTGAAGCGTATTAAGGAATTGATTGAAAGCACCATAGATACTATCGACCGCTTTGATAAACATTCAAGTGTAAACCTTGATTTGACGGATATTTCAAATGTGGACGAGTTTGATGATGAAGACCAGAACACAGACGACCTTTTCTCTCTCGGCAAAAAAGTAAAAATTGACCTTGCGGATATGGATTATGTGTCTTGGAGAGAAAGTCTTGCCAAAGACGCAGAAGTTCTCGAACTGTTGACCCTTATGGTCGGCGATATAACTCCTGAACACGATTCAAAACTGCAAGAACTGTATCGTGTTATAGATGACAAAATAACTCACCCAATTAACGAGGGCAATAAGAAAATCATTATCTTTACCGCTTTCGCAGATACAGCAGGCTATCTGTATGACAATGTAAGCAAGTATGTGAAATCGAAATACGGACTTAATTCCGCTATGGTTTCAGGCTCGGTGGACGGTCGCACAACCTGCCCTAAACTGCGTGGAGATTTGAATACTGTCCTTACTTGCTTCTCTCCGATTTCAAAGGATAGAGATTTATTTGACAGTATTCCGAAAGCGGATATTGATATTTTGATTGCAACAGACTGTATTTCCGAAGGTCAGAATTTGCAGGACTGCGATTTCCTCATCAATTACGATATACATTGGAATCCGGTTCGCATTATTCAGCGTTTCGGTCGAATTGACCGTATCGGCAGCAGAAACACAGTAATTCAGCTTGTAAACTTCTGGCCTGATGTAACTCTTGACGATTACATCAATCTCAAAGCCAAAGTTGAAACAAGAATGAAAATCGTTGATATGACCGCAACTGGTGATGATAACATTTTGAGCGACGAGGAAAGGACTGACCTCGAATACAGAAAAGCACAGCTCAAGAGATTGCAGGACGAAGTTGTGGATATTGAAGATATGACTACGGGTATTTCTATTATGGACTTAGGACTTAATGAGTTCAGACTTGATTTACTCGAATACATAAAGAACCACCCCGATATTGAAAAAGCACCTTTTGGACTTAATGCTGTTGTTCCGGCAAATGAGGACGCACCGGCTGGCGTGATATTTGTTTTGAAAAACCGCTCTGATAGCGTGAATATTGACAATCAGAACAGACTCCATCCGTTTTATATGGTGTATATAAGCGACGAGGGAGAAGTAATCTGTGACCACCTTTCGCCTAAACAAATGCTTGATAAAATGCGTTTTCTGTGCAAAGGAAAAACGCAGCCTATCCCGGAGGTTTATAAGCAATTCAATAAAGAAACCCGTGATGGTCGAGATATGTCAAAGTTTTCTTATCTGCTTGGAGAAGCGATTGCTTCTATTATTGAGGTTAAAGACGAAAGCGATATTGACAGTTTCTTGGGTGGTGGACAGGTCAGCTTTTTGACAAACGAGATTAAGGGCTTAGATGACTTTGAACTTATTTGCTTCTTAGTCGTAAGATGAGGTGATTATAATGCTCGGTTTACCGAAAGCAACGGAAATGAGCAAACAGCTTCCAAAGAAAGCTATATATGCAAAGTTCCAAATGAATACAGCGGCAAAGGAAAAAATCGACGCCGATATTTCGAGGATTACTATCGTTAATGAGATAGCACCGAATAAGGTGAATATTCCTGCCGGAGATGAAGTAAAAAACTTCTTTGTATTGCTCGTTTCTCTCAAAAGAAAAGAGTTTGATGAAAAAACGATTGCAACGCTGTCAAAACTTATTCCTCAGAATATTCTATTCATATTGGAGTATGGCAACGAAAGCAAACTTGCGATTTATCACACAAAAATAATGCAGACAGATTGGAAGCCAACCGAGGCGCAAAGAATAGAGCTTCAAGGCTTAAATCTTGATAAGGTTTGGGAAAATATCGTGGTTGCTGTCGGTAGTGTTGATATTGAGCAAGGCAATACGCTTGATGAGCAGATAGAGGTAAACGAAAAGAGACAGAAGCTCGAAAAGGAAATTGCCAAACTTGAAAAACAGGCACGAGCTGAAAAACAACCAAAAAAGAAATTTGAGCTTGCCGGCAGAGTGAAAAGCCTAAAAAGAGAACTTGATATGCTTCACTCTCCCTCAAAGGCAATGACTACACCGCCGATTGGGAACGAAACAGCAGAAACGGAAGCTCAGTCTGTGAAAACCGTTAAAGCCATATCTATTTTGCCTGAATATGCAGCAGATATTTTCGATGGCTTAAAAACGATTGAATGGCGGTCTTGGAAAACAGACTATCGTGGTGATTTATTGATTTGTGCAAGCTCCCGGAAACTAAAAGGCTGTATCAGCGGCTATGCACTCTGTATGGTGGAGCTTTTTGATGTTGTACCTTTTACAAGAAAGCATTTGAACGGTGCTTTGATGGAGAGTGTGCCTGACCCGGCGGGCTATGCGTGGCTGCTCAAAAATGTGAGATTGATAAAACCGTTCCCATACAAAGGGAAACTGCATTTGTATGATGTTGACGCTTCCTTGGTAGAGGTTCTCTCTCCGATACACACAAAAGAAGCGGACAAAGAATTTGAACAATATTACAAGCAGCTTTATATAGAAGCTGGTGCTGAATTTTAGTAGAGCATTTATTTTGAAAGGAGGGCATTCGATGGGATTGTTTGATAAAAACGACAAGGGCTTATTTGGTGGCTTGTTTGATTTCAACGGCGACGGAAAGACAACTTGGGATGAAGAATACCTCGCTTTCAAAATATTTGAGGAATGTACCAAAGAGGAAGAGAACGATTTTGATAATGATTTCGATTCTGACCTATTTGATGATACTGACATTTCTGATAAGTACGAGTGGCGACTTTATTGTGAGGACGGATTTGAATTTGGGGTTGACCCCGAAGATTATTCAACCGAAGAAGAATATAACGAAGCACTAAACGAAGCCAAGTATGGATGGCGTGATAATTGCGAAAGCGTTTTAGATACTGGTGTTGACCCTGAAGATTTTGAAACTGAAGATGAGTATCAAGACGCTTTAGAGGAAGAAAGAACTGCTTGGCGTGATACCTGCGAGGACGGAACAGATTACGGTGTTGAACCAACTGATTATGAAACCGAAGAAGAATATGAAGAAGCCCTTGCAGAAGCACAGGAAAGTAAAAACAACGCCGGAATCACTTTGAATATTTCCTTGGAGTGTCCGGCACTTGATAAGCTTGATGAAATCAAGGAAGAAGATTATCCTAATAAACGCCGTTATAACGCTGCTTATACATTGGCTAATGAATTTCTTATTTACAGTAATGATGAATACGAAAAGAAAGAGAAAGCCTGTTGTAGGTTCATACTTGATAATGCCGATGCAATTCTTGCAGCTAACTACTTATCGCACGACGGAGGTTTCTTATATGCTCAGGCGATAAAAGACAATTTCAGTATTCCTTGTTCTCTCCCTGATGAAGATGAAACAAGGGAAATGGAATTTTCTCAGATTCTTTGCAAAATAGCCAAGAGAGATGTACCTCTTTCATTTGAGATATGGTCTTGGTGCTTAGATAAGTTTTTGCCGTATTCGGAATACGATGATTTATGCGGAAACGATTTATGTGTAGAGGTTATTGACGACCTTTACAGTTTTCCTGATGGATATAAAACAAAGCTGGTTCACTATATAAGTGACAACGACAGCTTTTGTAAATCCGTGATGATGTCAAGTGACGAACCGGCGAATAGCATACCTGAACTGATTGCAGAAGCAATAAAAGAGAAATTATTCAAAACAGCAAATACTCTTTTCAAGTACGGACTTGAAAAAGCCGGAAAGGAATGGAAAAAAATAAATGCTCTTACTGAAGGAGTAATCCTGTGGTGCAAAAATTATGAAGAATTAGAATCAATGGAGTTTTTCAGAGATAATCTTCTTCCAATGGTAAAAGCAATTCAGCTCGGTATGGTTCAAGACGAAATAGCGGAATGGGAAAAGGATATTTCCGAGTATATCGACCGTGTTGAAGATGAGTGTGAGCAGTATGCTTTTTCACGAAAAAATGCTTGGAGAAAAACTGTTCCAAATGGTAAGGAATATGGCTTAGACCCTCTTTACTATGACACGGAACAGGAATATCTTGAAGCATTAAATGATGAAAAATACGGTTGGCGTAAATGGTACAAAGACCGTGATAACTACGGATTAAACCCTGAAAGCTTTGAAACGCAGGAAGAATATCGGGAAGCCTTGAATGACAAGGCTAAAGAAGTTCGTCAGCAGGAACGGGATAAAAGGCTAAAGGAACAGCAGCTTGCAGAACAAGCCAAAAAGCAGGAGTACGAGAACGATAAGACGATATATACATACTGCGGCGTTCTCCTCCCGTTTTCATCTCGTCCGTATTCGTTCCGAACAGAAGATGACTCAATAAAAATCGGCGATACGGTTATTGTTACGGTCGGAGAAGATAAAAAGGAAATGAAAGGCAAGGTTGTTTCTGTCGGACAGTATTCACGATTAGGAGTGCCTTATCCGGTTGAGAAAACTAAGATGATAGTACGAAAAATAGAGGAGGAATCAGAATAATGTCTATTGACCAGTGTCAACGAACTGTAAATAGTTTAGATAAAGAAATTGCTGAACTTGAAAAAAAGAAAGCAGTAAAGGACAAGGATTGTGCCGATTTGCAAAACAAAATCAATTCTGCACAAAAAAGCATAACGAAACATTCTTCACAGTCTACTGTTAACAGCAAAATGCGACAGATTGCTTCTTACGAATCTGACAAAGCGAAGAAAAGTAAGGAAAGTGCTGAACTCGGTAAGAAAATAGCGGATAAAAGAAAAAAACGCTCCGAAGCATATTTGAAGCTTCAAAAAGAACAGCAAAACGAGCAAAAGAAACAAGATAGAGCTAACCAAAGGTTGCAGGCTTCCTATGAATCTCGAATTGAGGAACTTCAGCACCAATTAGCAATGTCGGTTACAGTACCTCAACAGAATACCGTTGCAAGCGACGAAGAATATGATGTTTTTGTCTCTCACGCTTGGGAGGATAAAGAGGACTTTGTTGATGAATTTGTATCAGAGCTTAGAAAGCAAGGACTCAGAGTTTGGTATGACACAGATAAGTTAAAATGGGGAGACTCAATGAGAGAGAAAATTGACAAGGGTTTGAGCAAATCTCAATACGGAGTTGTAGTCTTGTCCCCAAATTATATTGCCGAACATAAATACTGGACTAAGGCAGAGTTAAACGGATTGTTTCAGGTCGAAACTATCAACGGAAAAACTATCCTTCCGATATGGCATAACCTAACAAAGAAACAGGTTACCGAATACAGTCCGATTATTGCAGATAGAAAAGCAATGACGACGGCGTTGATGACGCCGGCTGAAATGGCTTCTGAATTAAAAGATTTATTTACACCTGAGAATATGGAGGATAATTCAAATGGATAAACTCAAAATGCAGACAGCTAATAAGGCTGATGAGAATTTCAAGAAGTTGGCGGCTATGTTCCCTAATGCCGTTACCGAAATGGTTGATGAAAACGGCGAGGTAGTCCGTGCTATTGATAAGGATGTGCTTATGCAGGAGATTTCCTGCAAGGTCGTTGACGGTAACGAAGAACGCTATCAGTTTACTTGGCCCGACAAGAAGAAATCAGTTCTTCTTGCCAATGCACCCATAAACAAAACCCTCCGCCCTTGCAGAGAGGAAAGCGTTGACTTTGACAATACAGAGAACCTCTATATTGAGGGAGATAACCTTGAAGTGTTGAAGCTGTTACAAGAAACATACCTCGGAAAAATCAAAATGATTTACATAGACCCGCCTTATAATACAGGAAATGACTTTGTGTATAATGACGACTTTTCGATGAGTGCAGAAGATTTTATGGAAGCCAATAATACTTACGATAACGAAGGTAATCGTCTTGTGCAAAACACAGAGAATAATGGTCGTTTCCATACTGATTGGCTTAATATGATATATCCAAGAATAAAGCTTGCAAAAGATTTGCTTAGAGATGATGGCGTTATTTTTATTTCAATTGATGATACGGAACAAGATAATCTCAAAAAAATATGTGATGAGATTTTTGGTGCATCTAACTTTATAGCTGATATTATCTGGAAAAGAAAACGAGGTCGAGATAATAGTGCAAGATGGTTTAGCAAAGCACATGAATATTGCCTTGTTTATGCAAAAAACAAAGACTTATTCAATACAGGTTATCTTGAACTTGATGAGGAAACAAAGAAAGCATACAAAAACCCGGATAACGACCCAAGAGGAGCATATAGAATGCTTGGTTGCTGGGCAAGAGGAACGCAAGGTGGTGTAAAATACGATTTTACAACCAAAGATGGACAATACTTCAAAGAAAGATTGTGGCTATTTAGTAAAGAAAATCTTGAAAAACTTGATAAGGAAGACAAGTTAATTATTCGTGGAGATAATATATATAGAAAGATGTTTATCTACGAAAACAAAGGGAAAATACCTGAAACTCTGTGGGATGATGTGTCAAATGCAGCAAATGCTTCAGATGAAATCAAGAAAATATTTAACGGAATTGTTTTTGATACGCCAAAACCTACGCCCTACATAAAGAGGATGATTGAATTATCCACTACTTCAGATGATATTATACTTGACTTCTTTTCGGGTTCAGCAACAACCGCAAATGCTGTATTAACCCTAAACGCAGAGGATAATGGTGACAGAAAATTTATAATGGTTCAATTGCCCGAAGATGTTTCAGCAAACAGTAATGCAAAAAAAGACGGTTATACAAACATTTGTGAGATTGGCAAAGAGCGTATTCGTCGTGCGGCTAAGAAGATTGCAGAGGAATATCCTGAAGCAAAATTTGACGGCGGTTTCCGTGTTCTTAAGTGCGACACTTCCAATATGAAAGATGTTTATTATAACCCGGCTGAATATGAACCGTCGCTTTTCTCTCGCCTTGAAGATAACATTAAAGAGGACAGAACTCCGGAGGATTTGTTGTTCCAAGTAATGCTTGATTTAGGTGTTCTGCTTTCAAGCAAAATTGAGGAAACTACCATTGCCGGAAAGAAAGTGTTCAATGTTGAGGACAATTATTTGATTGCTTGCTTTGATGATAATGTAACCGAAGAAGTGATTACCGAAATTGCAAAGCAGAAACCATACTACTTTGTAATGCGTGACAGCTCTATGGCAAACGATAGTGTCGCAACGAACTTTGAACAGATTTTCGCCGCATATAGTCCTGACACAGTAAGGAAAGTGCTGTAATGGCAGAGATGAATGACGCTCTCTCAAAACTTGCTGATATTGCAAGGGACTTTTCTACTCAACCTTTGATAAAAGTGCCTGATTATTCATTTTTGAATAATATTGTCCCTCAAATACCGACAGTTGAGATTGACGAGGAAAGCACATTTGCGTATCAAATGCAACAGCAAACAAATCAGATAATTGAGAAAAGCAATGAACAAATCAAGTTGCTAAATGAGCATAACGAACAACTCATCAGCAATTACAAAAAGCTGGAAGATTTGTATAAACTCAAAGAGAAAGAGTTGGAAGAAGCAAAACAAGAAGCTAAAAAATCCAAACGCTATAATACGATAATGATGATTATTTCAGTAGTTTCTATGATGATTGCCGCAGCCGCTTGGTTGCTTCCCAACATATTAGGAGGTGTATCCTAATTGAAGTTTAATTTTAAGATACAACAATACCAAACGGACGCAGTTGACGCAGTTGTAAAAGTCTTTAACGGACAAGGCTTTCACGACAAAATCAGCTATATCCGTGACCTCGGTAAAATGAAGTCTGCCGATATGCAGATGACTTTGGGTCTGACAGACGAAGAAATGGAGTTGTATGACCCGACTAATGATACCGGGTATAAGAATGAATTGGTGGAGCTTTCCGATGAGCAGCTTCTCCACAACATTCAGACCTTGCAGAGTCAGAATAATATAAAACTTTCTACTTCCCTCGTCAAAGACTTGGGTAGATGCAGTCTTGATATTGAAATGGAAACCGGTACGGGTAAAACCTATGTGTATATCAAGACGATGTTTGAGCTGAACAAAAAATACGGCTGGAGCAAGTTTATTGTTGTTGTACCGAGTATTGCTATTCGTGAGGGCGTGAAGAAATCCTTTGAGATTACCGCCGACCACTTTATGGAGCATTACGGCAAAAAGGCTCGTTTCTTTATCTACAACAGTTCAAACCTGAACCAGCTTGACAACTTCTCGTCAAGCTCCGGTATCAATGTAATGATTATCAATACGCAGGCTTTCGCTTCTTCTCTGAAAGAGGACGGCAGAAGCAAGGAAGCCCGTATTATTTACTCAAAGCGTGATGAGTTCGGTTCTCGCCGCCCAATTGATGTTATTAAGGCTAACAGACCGATAATCATTTTGGACGAGCCGCAGAAAATGGGCGGAGATGTTACACAAAAGGCACTCAAAAACTTCAATCCGCTTTTCAGCCTGAACTACTCGGCTACCCACGCAAAACAGCACAATCTTATCTATGTGCTTGACGCTTTGGATGCCTTTAACAAGAAGCTGGTTAAGAAAATTGAAGTTAAAGGCTTTGAAGTCAAAAATTTCAGAGGTACGGACAGCTATCTGTACCTTGAGCAGATTGTGCTTTCAAGCAAGAAGCCACCTATGGCAAAAATCGAGCTGGAAATCGGATACAACAAATCCATAAACCGTGAAACCCGTATTCTCGGTGTGGGCGATGATTTGTACTATGTTTCTCAGGAAATGGAGCAGTATAAAGGCTATACCATATCCGAGATTGACCCGCTTCGTGGAACAGTTACCTTTACAAACGGTGAAGTAATCAAAGCCGGCGATGTTGTGGGCGATGTTTCCGAAAAGGATATGCGTCGTATTCAGATTAGGGAGACTATCCTTTCTCATTTTGAAAAGGAAGAAAAGCTCTTTAATATGGGTATTAAGTGCCTGTCTCTATTCTTCATCGACGAGGTGGCAAAGTATCGCCAGTACGATGAAAACGGCGATGAAGTGCTTGGCGAATATGGCGTTATGTTTGAACAGGAATATATCAGCGTGCTGAATGAGTATATCAATCTGTTTGACACGCCGTATCAGAAGTATTTGAAATCCACTTGCAGCGATGTAAGTGCGGTACATAAAGGATATTTCAGCATTGATAAAAAGACCGGCAGAAGCATAGACAGCCAGTTAAAACGTGGCAGTGAGTTTTCCGATGATATTTCTGCCTATGACCTTATTTTGAAAAACAAAGAACGCTTACTTTCCTTTGACGAGCCGACAAGATTTATCTTTTCTCACTCGGCACTCCGTGAAGGATGGGACAACCCGAATGTATTTCAGATTTGTACGCTCAAGCACTCCGACAGCAATACGGCGAAACGCCAAGAGGTCGGTCGTGGACTTCGTTTGTGCGTAAATCAGAACGGTAACCGTATGGATGTTGAAAGCTGCGGTGAAGCCGTACACGATATAAACACGCTTACGGTTGTTGCCAGCGAGAGCTATAAGAGCTTTGTTACCGATTTACAGTCGGATATTAAAACCGTTCTATATGACAGACCGACCGTTGCCACAAGTGAATACTTTAAGGGCAAGTATGTTAAGGTTGACGATGTACCTACGCTTATTGACGACAACACAGCCAATGCGATTGAGTTCTATCTGATTCAGAACGGCTATGTTGATATGAAGCGTAAGGTTACGGACAAGTACCGTCAGGAAGTAAAGAGCGGAACAGTTGCCGAACTGCCGGAAGAATTGAAACCTATGGCAGAGGGTATTCATTCGCTTATTCAGTCTGTTTACGACGACAGTATCCTTAAAGATATGTTTACCGACGGACACGAAACAAAGGTTAAGGACAATCCGCTTAACGAAAACTTTGCCAAGAAAGAGTTTCAGGCTTTATGGCGTGAGATTAACCACAAGTACGCTTACACTGTAGAGTTTGACAGCGACGAGTTGATTAAGAAAGCAATCGCACATATTGACGAAAAACTTTTTGTTTCAGAGCTTCAATACACCACAACTATCGGTCGTCAAAAAGCAGAAATGAATGAGTATGAGGTTGAGCGTGGAGCTTCATTTACCGGCGAAAAAACAAGAACGCAGACTCTTAAACACGCCGAAACAAGTCAGATTAAATATGACCTTATCGGCAAAGTGGCAGAAGGAACTACCCTTACCCGTAAGACAGTATCGGCAATTTTACAGGGTATAAGAGCGGACAAGCTCTATATGTTCAAAAACAACCCGGAAGAATTTATCACAAAGGTTATAAGACTTATCAACGAGCAAAAAGCTACGATGATAGTCGAGCATATTTCCTACGATACTATTGAGGGCGAATACGACAGCACTATTTTTACCACCGAAAAGAATACACAGAGCTTTGACAAGGCGTTCCTCGCAAAGAAAGCTATTCAGGATTATGTCTTTACCGACGGTTCTGCCGAAAAGAGTATTGAGAGAAAATTTGCCGAGGATTTGGACGCAGCCGAAGAAGTATGCGTTTACGCAAAATTGCCGAGAACTTTCCAAATTCCTACTCCGGTGGGTAACTACTCGCCTGACTGGGCAATCGCTTTCTATGAGGGTAAGGTCAAGCATATTTTCTTTGTTGCCGAGACCAAAGGTACAATGGAAAGCCTTGAACTCAGACCTATTGAACAGGCAAAAATCTCTTGTGCAAAGAAGCTGTTCAATGAAATGTCCACGAGCAAAGTCAAGTATCACGATGTTGACAGTTATCAGAGCTTGCTTAATATAATGAACGCAATGTGAGGTGGTATCTATGAAAAAGCTAATTATTGTTTGTGAAGAAAAATGCCGTCAATACGGAGATTATCTTGCACAGCTTATCAGCTTGGAAGATGATAAAGAAGATGAGACGGTAGGAACAAAAGATGGAGAGGTTGCTGCTCAGGTATGGCTTGAAAAGGACTACAAAGCTAATGCCGCACAGCTTTCATCTAACCAATACATTCTCTTTATCGGACAGGATAAACTTATTAAAGAAAAAAGCTCCCATATGAATATGGGGTTTGCGGAATTTGGAATGAAATATGGCTGGCTTGGAAAGCAGGCTGTGCTTTCTGTTGAGAAAGTCGTTGAAGCTGATAAATATGAGAACTTTATTTCATACGCTCAGAACTATCAGCAGAATGTTGAGCAGTTAATTAAGAGCAAAGATAAGAAAGCTCTGAAAGCGGGTGCTGCCGCAGGAGCAGCGGGAGTTGCTGGGGCTGCGGGAGTTGCTAAAGCAGGAGCATTGGCAGTTATCTCACCGGTAGCGTTAGTTCCAATCGCAGGTATTGGTGCCGGTGTGATGGCGGTAAAGAAATTTACGCTTAACAGCAAGATTAAAGAACAGCAATATAGTTGTGCTGTAATGAAATTCTATTTAGATGACCTGAGCAAGTTTTTAGGTTTATAAAGGGGCGTGAAGCATAATGGTTGGATTTGAAGAAGGATATACATATTTTGCAAAAAATGCTTCTGCTTATGCCGCAGCCACTATGTCTGATTCCTATGTTGCGTCTGTGAATGATGAGATAAATAAACTCGTTCAGGATTTGAATTCCTTAGAGGGATTTAAGACTGCTTCTAATGTGCTAAAAGGCGATGTTGCAGAGTTCTGGCATACTGGGACATTTAATATTGATTCCGCACTGAAAGGTTCATCAAACAGAGCTTTTGTTGATAGAAGCCACGATTTCGCTTCAACTGATATTTCAACTAACTTTGGAGACAAGTACGGGCTAAAATATTATAGTGACGGTCAAGCAAGTGCAAAAGCACAGGCTGTAAGTGTTTTTCAAAGGTTTAAGGAGTATCAGAGCCACGGAGGAACAGATAATTTAGAAGATTTCTTGCGTAGCAGAGGTTATGATAATGCAGAAAGTGTTTTGAATGACCCTATTTACTCCGGACAAATTCGTATCATACCCCGTGACCAACTGGAAGAAGCAACACAGTATCTTGAGCGAATGATTAAGACCGAAGCTGCAAGGCGACCGGAACAGGTTTATCGTTATCAAGAAACGCTTGATTTGTTAAAAGACCGTCTTAGTGACGATAAAGGTGCTGAGTCTATTCCACTTTCAAAAAAGGAAGCAGAAGCACTTGCAACGCTGGCGAAACAGGGAAAAATAAATGCAGACGAATTGGGACTTACGACCGAAGAACTAATCAAATACGACTACATTATTCAACAGGCGTTCAAAGCCGGGCTTACGGCAGCTACCATTTCTGTTGTTTTGAAAGTTGCTCCGGAAATAATCAAGGCAATAGATTATTTGATGAAAAACGGAGAAATCAACGCTGAGCAGTTTAAGAAGATAGGATTTGCAGCAGTATCAGGTGGTGCAGAAGGATTTATCCGAGGAAGTGTGTCCGCAGCTATTACAGCTTCCTGTAAAGCAGGACTTTTGGGAGAAGCACTTAAATCTGTTGACCCGACGATAGTTGGTACAGTAACCGTTCTGACGATGAATGTTATCAAAAATGCTTTTCAAGTTGCTCTTGGAAAGAAAACAAGAACTCAGCTTTCGGGTGAGCTTGTCAGAGATATGTATATTTCAGCTTGTTCATTGATTGGCGGTGGGATTTCTCAGGCGTTCATAGAAGTACCGGTATTAGGCCACTTATAAATGATTTTCTACGCAAAATGGCAAAATTTCGGCATCAGGAAAATCAAGATGTAAACGCCGGAACAAGGATAAGGTTTTTTATCGATAAACCAGCAGCTATGATCTCTTTTCCAAGAGCCGTTATCAAATATTTATAGGATCCTGGGATTTTTTCAATCAGTCCATGGACTTTCAGACGTTTAAAGATCCTTGTCATGGCAGACGGAGTGATTTTCGGAAGATGCTGGCGGATCTGTTTTCCTTGTATCCCGAATGTCATGTATTCCCCTTTGCTGATGGCTTCCAGTACAGACAGATCACGGGAATCAAAAAAGTTGAATCCGCGATAGGTTCGTTCCTTTTCCCTCCGGGAATGACTGACTTCATCCAATTTCTTCCTGCCGCTGCTGTAATCATCAAAGGATGAGATAAATTCAAGATATCTGTAATTCGCAGATTTCAGGATTGTGAATAACTGATATAAGCTGTAAATACTCTTTTTTAAAGGGGCTTTCCGAATATCGGATGTTCCATCCCTATGCTGAACTTCCCGCTCCACACGGAACGTACTGATATCATTGCAGGTGCTTTCAATTCGCAGTACACAGCCAAACTTGTCATACATTTTTATGGACACATCACCCATGTGGTGCTTGATCCTCGTTCCGAGGATGCGCTGATTATAGTTTGTGCCAATCTCTTTGGTACAGTTATAAGTGATTCGCTGTCCAAGGAAAGTGGCGATGTTGTCAGGCTTCACAGTATATATCGCAGTGTGGATGATTTCATCATAGATTGGTGCCAGGTATTCCGGCTTACGGAACATGATATCCGTGGCACATTCGATCTGCTGAACCGTCCAGGTATAACCCAGCCCGAGAGATTCCGGAACGGGACTGTAGCGTCTGGCAAAGACATCGAGAACTTTATGGAGCCCTTGCGGGTTGATACGGTCAGAAAGTTTCTGAGCAGTTTCAATATCGGAGATTTCAAGGAACGCGTTGTCCAGCATCCGGTAAGAAAGCTGTTTTTTATCAAGCTTATAGGCGAGCAGGTTATGACCGTTCATGTAAAACTGAAGACGGAAAGGCGGCCATGTAGGGACACGAAGATAGCAAAGGCCAAGTTCCCTGTCGATAAAATAGAAATAGTAATGAAGACACTTGCTCTGGTCAAACTTCAGGAAGGTCTTCCCAGTTGTTTTATCATGCCAGGGCCTGTAGGTATTACAGCATTCCATAGCAGAAAAGATATGGATCAGACCTTCCGTTTTTCCAGTTTCGGCAATGATGTTCTGGATGCGGTCATCTTTTCGAAAAGCATGGAGTTTTCGGATGAACTCAATTTCCATTCCATTTTCGTGAGCAATCTTTTCCGCATTCTGACGGACCTGTTCCGTAAGGGTCTGGGAGAAACTGGTGGGATAATCAAAAATACGGATACCGTTGAGTTTCATATAGGCAGTCATTGCTTCCGCATGGCTCCAGTTTGGGATATATCCCTGAATGATCATGCGGTCATAACAGGTAATGATGCCATGAATTTTATCAGCGTATTTATCAGTGAGTAACATATAAAAACCCCCTTTTTCTTTAGAATAACACAAGGGGTAGAAAATAAAAATAACTTTTCCGGTTTATCCGGGTTAGGTTATATGATTGGTAGTTTTGTTGGTTCAATCATCGGTTCTTTTACCTACAATATCGGATATAAAGCGGTTGTAGCATTCTGTGTGGACTCAGGATTTACAATGTTTGGTCTCGTTGAACAGGATTATACCTTGCCAAAAGAGATTATTGAGCAAATGGGAATAGAAACATTTGAATATGAGTCTTTCCAGTATGATACCTTTGAACCGGAAGGATTTTCATTTGATACCTTTGAACCTGATACCTTTGAACCGGACACTTTAGATATTACATTTTTACGCCGAGGGGTAATTGGTGTGTCAAAGGTCGGTTATATTCTGTAAAGCGAGGTGCGATTGAATGGACGAAAAAGAAATCAGGAAAAGACTTGCCGGTCGTGCCGCAGAGTATATGATGTTTAGGGACGATGAAGAAAACGCCGAGACGACGGCAGAAGTATCTTCACCGAGTAATGTTATTGTATTCCCGGATTTTGAAAAGCTGAAAAGCGAAGTAGAAAAAATGCGTACAGAGCTGTCAATGCTTTTGCTGGAGCGTGACGAGCTTCAATTCGTTATCTGTAAGAATATTGAGACAGAATATATGCTGAAACTCGGCAGCATTGAGTATAAGGCGTATGAAGCTCAATGTGCCGCTCTGCGACTGAAACGCAAAATTGAATTGATTCAGGCAAAGAAAAACAGACAGGAAAAGGTCATAATTTCTGCTATTGAGGAAACGCTTGACAATGAATTTGCCGAGTATCAAAAACAGCTCGATGAACAAATTGATAAGATGAATGACGCTCTTAAACGAAGCAAGGCAGATGTTCTCTCTGACGAAGATAACAAGGAACTCAAGAAGCTCTATCGCAAAATAGTTAAGGCACTGCACCCTGATATTAACCCTGATGTTTCCGAAGCACAGGTTCAATTATTTGGTAATGCGGTATCAGCCTATAAAAACGGCGATTTGGGAACATTGAGGATTATCGGCGAAATGGTTGGCAACAATCCGTTGCCTGTACAGCATAAGGACGCTATGACACAGCTTGTCGAAGAACGAGAGCGTTTACAGGGACTTCTGAAATCTATAAGAGATAGTATTGAAAATATCAAATCAGAGTATCCATACACAATGAAGGATATTCTTGAGGATACAGAGAAAACTGAGCAGAAGAAGCAAGAACTTGAAAGTATCCTTGAACAGTATAACGAGCTTATCTCTATTTATAAGGCGAAAATCGAAGAAATGTTGAGGTGAGATTATGGGCGATTTGGTTAAATCCGGAGGTGGCGGACTTGTAGGGCTGTTACACGGCAAAGGCGGAGAGCTTTCCATACCCAAACCTTTTGAAAAAGATATATTTCTTTTTGATACATATGTAGCCGGGACAACCCATATTGAGGGTATCGAAGAATTAGAGCCACATCTGAATAACGATGACAGACTTGAGTTTTTCAGAGAACCCGATAACCGATATGATAAGCAAGCGATTGTCATAAAGACTGTTGATGGAGTAAAAATCGGTTATGTGCCGAAGCAGGATAATGTAATATTTGCTCGCCTGATGGACGCCGGGAAGCTCCTTTTCGGTAAGATTACCTCAAAGGAAAAGAAAGGCTCGTGGGTCAAGATTTATATTAAGGTTTTCCTGCACGAATAAGGAGATATGTTATGGATAGGATTCTGATAAATGACTTGCTTAAGATACCGGATTGCGATATTGGCAAAACCAGACTCAAGTTGAATGTTTTTAATGGAAATACAGACCCTTTAGAGGAATACAAAAGAGACCCTGATAAAATAAACATTGAGTGGTTTTTGTGGCACAATCAAAGAAGATATTTCCATACGGGACAGATTGCGATTTGTCTGCTTTACCTCTATGATGATAAATGGTTGCTGACAACAATTAAGAGAATTACAAAAGAGATAGATGTCGTTGATGATGTTGGGTTTGAAGCTGAGGAAATTGAAGAATATCGAAAGTATTATGGCAGATTAGTTTTGAAGTATCACAATACGAAGCGTGGTATGGGAAGAACTTATGAGTCAATGATGGAGGAACTGGAAGTAATAGAAATTCTTTCTACTGCTTATGATGGTGACGAATTTCCGGGTTATGAGAACATAAGATTGAGTTTTTCACAACTGGAAACGATTATTCGGAATAAACGCAGCGGCTGGCTTGATGCTTTGAGAAATCAAAAAGCGGTTTATCTTATAACTGATACCAGCAACGGAAAAATGTATGTTGGCTCGGCAACTGCTCAGTATGGAATGTTGCTTCAAAGGTGGACTAACTATATAGAGAATGGACACGGTGGGAATGTTGAACTTAAACATATTGTTGATACCAAAGGGTTTGATTATATAAAATCAAACTTTCAGTATTCGGTATTAGAAAACTATAACGCCCGAATGGATGATAATTACATACTGAGCCGTGAAAAATGGTGGAAAGATACCCTTTGTACAAAACAATTTGGATATAATAAAAACTAATCTTTCCGATTACATCATACATTTCTCAAAATTGACTTTAGTTCAAGTTTGGTGTATAATTTAGTAAATTTAATATTTTTTGTATCTATTAAGAGTGTGTGAGGGACAAGCCCTATGACCACACAGCAACCTACCAAATGGCAAGGTGCTAATGCTTGAACGATAGGTAATGATGATTTTTGCAATCCTATCGTGACGATAGGATTGTTTTTTTAACGCTCTTTTTAGTAATAAATGAAAGGAGCATTTTTTATGCGAACAATCAAAAAACTCATTAACACGGAGAAGAAGGTATATATCCTTCTCAAAAACAAAGCGATACAGTATCGTTTTATGAGTGATGCTGAAAGAGAAGGCATTACTTATGGAGATAATGTTAAGCCGACTGAACGAAAGGTGGACGATATTATGGCTTTGCAACCAAATGGGACAATTTGTTTTTTGGGATGGGCAGGGCGAATGTGTTACCACTACAACAAAGAAAATGTGCTTCGTATTGATTATGAAAGATACATCGATGGTGCAGAAAATTATATTATCTAATGCAAAGACCGTCAGATCTCATTCGAGACTTGACGGTCTTACATTTTGTGATTGTATTTAAGAAAATCGTTTTGGTGTTCCTGTTTGCGAAGTTGATAGCCCTGTGCAATCAGCGTATCCACTTTCAGAGCAATCAGGTTAATGTCAGAACACATTGCCCGTGCAATCTGCTGAATATCATAGCCGTTTTCAATGTATTCCAAAATGGTGTCGTCCGGGAGCGAAGCCTGAGAAGCGAAGATATTTGCTTCATACTCCATACGGTTCTCTCTCATATCAAAGATGTTGAACTCTTTGAACCCGCCAACAGCAACCGCTTCTTGCCTGTGTAGAACATCGTGCCCGATTTCGTGCCATAGCACTATCTGCTCCACGACCGGGTGCATACCGTTTTTAAGAAAAACAAAGCGGTTCTTCAGAATAACCTTGTATGCTCCACGCTGCTTGTCAAAATTCCGGTAGATGACATTGATACCAAGCTCTTTTGCGACCTTGTACGGGTCACGAGTACCGCAACGGTCAATGAGCTTGTTTACGATTTTCACAATCTCAGCCGTAGTGTAATACCCCAATCCGGCTCACCTCCCATATTATAGTATATCGGATATTAACCCTATAATAAATTATAAACTATTATGTGTCCCATATATTGGACTTAGTTCACTTTGAGGATTACTCGTCTTTGCGGTATTTCTTCGGGGTGTATTTTTTATTGTTCTTCTTTGCAATAAGATATGCTTCCTGAATAGCGTCAACCATTTCACGCATATCCTCGTCAGCCATTTCGCCGCCGGCAAACAGACCGGTAACTTCTGCAAGCAACTCCTGAGCCTGTCTTGCCCCTCTGCGTCCGTATTTATCCTCTACATCAGCGATGAAAGCGTCATCCTCAGACAGCAGATAATTCACATTTACATTTAAGGATTCTGCCAGTTTCTTATATCTTTCCATTCCTCTCGGACGGGATTTATCATTTTCATAAGAACCAATTATGCGTCGGGTTACGCCGATTTTAGCTGCCAACTCATCTTGACTCATACCAAGTTTTGTTCTCTCAGCCTTGACTTTTTCACCGAATGTCATTGTGATTTCACTCCTTAAAAGAATATTTACAGTTGAACTACCCATTTGCTCTTGACAAGTACAGTTGAAGTGTATATAATATGAAGTGGGAAGTTGAACTACACATAGTGTACACCAAACTACCCAAAATGTCAAGGGGGTTCTAAAAATGTTACGAAGCATACTTCATTGTGATATGAATAACTTCTATGCCAGCGTCGAATGTATGCTCGACCCCGCATTGAAGAAATATCCGATTGCTGTCTGCGGCTCTGTGGAGGAACGACACGGTATCGTGCTTGCAAAGAACTACAAAGCAAAGGCTTTTGATGTGAAAACCGGGGACGCAGTATGGCAGGCTAAACAGAAGTGCAAGGACTTGGTTGTAGTGCCGCCCCATTATGAGGAGTATATCAAATACTCAAAGCTTGCGAGAAGCGTTTATGAGCGATATACCGACCAAGTTGAACCGTATGGTATGGACGAGTGTTGGCTGGATATTAGCGGGACAGAAAGCCTTTTCGGTTCGCCGGAAAAGGTGGCAAATGAAATTCGTGAGACTATGAAGTTTGAACTCGGCTTGACGATTTCTGTGGGTGTTTCCTTTAATAAGATATTTGCGAAGCTCGGCTCGGATATGAAGAAACCGGACGCAGTAACCGTGATACCAAAGGACACATTCAGAGAAAAGATTTGGGGACTTCCTGCCGCTGACCTGCTCGGTGTAGGACGGGCAACCCAGCGAGTGCTTGACAGCTATTGTATTCGTACCATCGGGGATTTAGCGAATACCGACCCTGAGTTCTTACGCAGAAGATTAGGAAAGAACGGAGTAGTTTTATGGAACTATGCCAACGGCAACGACCTTTCCCTTGTTGCCAAGAAAGACTTCGTTTCCCCTATAAAAAGCGTAGGACACGGTATAACAACAGTAGCAGACTTAGAGAAACCGGAGCAGGTGTGGCCCGTGTTTCTCGAATTGACCCAAGACATTGGACACAAGCTCCGTGTTCACGGACTGAGTGCAGAAGGTGTCGCAATACATATTAGAGACAACACACTCAATACAAGGCAATGGCAGACGAAGATTGCACTTCCTACACAATCTCCGATGATTATTGCAAGGACCGCTTTTCAGTTATTTGAAAAAAGATATGGGTGGAACAACCCTATCCGTTCTGTTACAGTACAAGCCATAAATCTTATTCCACAAGACACGCCCCGTCAAATAGATATGTTTATGGACGCCGCAAAGCAGGACAAATTGGAGCGAATGGAAAAGTGTGTTGAAGAAATCAGACGGCGTTTCGGAAAGGACAGCATAAGGAATGGGGTTCTCTGTCAGAATCTGCGGCTACCACCGAAAAAAGCTGAAATCACTATGCCGACAGGTATGGTCGGTTAAGGAGGGCTTAATGTGATTGACGAAAAAGAGGTTACGGCTTATGTTACGATGCCAGACTGCTTTTTGCAGGGGTGTAGCGAAGATATTGTTATCTTCCGTGCGGACGGCGGAAACCATTTTACCGACTACGGTATATATGAAGGAATGTTCCTGTTCTTTGACCGAAAAAAACGCTTTAAGAAAGGAAGGCTTTCCTGTTACATCAATACTGCCGGAGATGACCGACCCAAGTACAGGGTGTCGGATAAGAACATCGACGGATACAAGCACTTGGGAAGATTAGTTTTGACTTTGAGAAATTACGAGGTATAAAAATGGAATCCGATAGAAGAAAAGTTTATGTTGAAGTAAATGTAACACACAGACCTGATGGGACGGCTCGTCCGAATTTCATCAAGTTTGAGAATGATGAAAAATATGAGATAGACCGTGTAATTCAGAAATGCCGTGCGGCTTCCACCAAAGTCGGAGGAACCGGTATCCGCTACACGGTACAGATTTGCGGCAAGCCCACATTTCTGTTCGACGAAGAAAACGGAAAGTGGTTTGTAGAAGCAAAATCCTAATGGTAGGAGGTTTTGTAACTTGAAACATTTATCGAGATTTGACATCGAAGCGATAGCCGTCAAGTATGTTCAGGCATATATGGCACTTCCCGATGTCCGTAACACACAAATATACAGAATTGACCCGGAGCTTCTCTTGGAGAAGGTTCTCGGATTGAATGTCGAATACCAGCACCTATCCTATGACGGTAGTATTCTCGGAATGACCTCATTTACGGAAATGGGTGTTCAGGTATTTGAAGATGATGATAACGAAGCCTTTTTCTTTTTGGACGGGAAAACCGTTCTTGTGGAAAAGGACTTGAACTTTGACAGCAAGCTGAAAGGCAGAAAGAATTTCACCTTAATGCACGAAGGCAGCCATCAGATATTTAAGATGTTGTTCCCGAATGATTACGGTGTAACACAGAAATCTGCCGGAGTACATTATTACAAGGCAAATTCCGAGAGGAATAAGCCAATATCCGATTGGGAGGAATGGCAGGCAAATACGCTTGGAGCAGCTATCCTTCTTCCCGAAAACCTCATAAAACAAGGAATGTATCTGTTCAGTCTCGGCGAAAAGATTGAATGCCTGAACAAGATATACTATCCGAGTGTATATAAAAGGTTTGACGCACTTGCGGATTTTTTAGGGTGTTCCAAAAAGGCTCTTGCCATACGAATGAAACAGCTCGGACTTTTGAAAAAGGAGTATCTTGATAATCCTTTTGATTTGGTTACGGTTTATCCGGAGGTGAGCGAGCTATGAAATCGTTGGAACAAAAGATAATCGTAAGGTGCAAAAACTGTGGCTGGCGTATTTTTGACAAGGTAACAATGACAACAGGCGTTATTGAACTGAAATGTCCGAACTGCCACAGAGTAGTAGAGGTTGACTTGTCCCTCCGCAAAGGAACGGTCAAGTACAGATTAACAAGAAGTAGTAACAGAGCGAACAATTAAATATCGGACAGATGTACCGAGCCACGAGTCCTTGAGCGAAAGCTCTTGAGTCATCAAATTGCCGGACGCTGAGAATTAAGGGATAGAAATATCCTAATGTTCTTGGTGTCCGGCTTTTTTGTCGCTCCCGAAAGGAGCAAGACCGTGACATATAAGTGGCTGGCATATATCGCCAAGTATCCGTAATCTCCGAATTTTTGATTTCAACCAAATTCAAAAATTCAAATTCAAGGAGATTACGACAATGACAAAACTTACATTAGAACAACAGGAATTATTATTTGCGAATGACTGCAAGCTCATCAATCTGCGGTATGAATACCACGGTTACACCGGCACGGAGAAATGGGCGATTGTAACAGAACTGGCGGAAGAAGAATTGTGGGTTAAATACCCTGATGTTATTCGCAGGTACACACCGTTCATTCTGCTTTCTATGGCTCAGGGCGAAGTGATTGATGAGTCATACAGAAACAACGATAAGTACGAAAAGCGAGCAAAAAGAACAATCGATGTGTATGGATATGAAGATGACATCTCTGAACAGTTCCACCGGGAACTGATTACTCCGTTTGTTGACCCGTTTGAGCAAGCGGAAGAAGAACGGATTGAGGAAGAAAGGGAACAGCTTCGCCAGTTAGAAATTGCAAAAGTCAGAAAGGTCTTGGAAATGCTGAAACCTGTTCAGAGAGAACGACTGATAAAAGCGATTTTGTTAGGTATGAGTTCAAGAAAAATTGCAAAGGAAGAAGGAGTATATTACAGCGTTGTAGATAAGTCGATTGCCGCTGCAAGAAAAAATTTCAAGAAATTTTATGAAAACCTCTGATTTTGGGTGTGCATTTTGACCCCCTTTGTCCAAATGAGTGAAGGGGTTATTTCAATTCCGGATACGAAATGCACTTTCAATATTAAATGAACAGAGAGGTTATACATATATGCAGAGAAAAGAAATTCAGCGTGGAGATTTATTCTACTACGATTTTGGAAAAAGAGAGGGGTCTGTCCAGTCGGGAGAGAGACCTGTAATGGTAATTCAGGCAGACAATTTTAATGCCAATGCTCCGACAATTATTGTTGCGGCTGTTACGGCTGTGATGAAAAAGAAGTATCTTCCTTCACACATCATTTTGGGTGAGGACTTCGGTCTGAAGAAGCCGTCAATGGTTCTTCTTGAACAGATACAAACCGTCAATAAGGACGAACTTTCAGACTACATTGGTTCGGTAAACGATGAAAGGCTTTGGAAGCATATTAACGCAGCCCTTAAAAAGACTTTTGGTTTATGGATTTACAACACAGACAGAAACGGAGATGTTCGCTGCTTATGTCCCAAGTGCCTGAGCGACTATATCCACGACCCGAATTATGTTGTCAGGCGTCTTGACCCTTTTGCGAAAAGCAAAGACCACTGCGATAAGTGCAATAACAGCGGTTGGGATTATATCGTTTATGACAAACGCACCTCGGTAAAAGGAAAGGGGTGCAGAAATGTCTAAACAAATCAGGAACAAGTTCAAATATGATATTCCGATTTATCACAGACCTATTATTTCCGTTGACGAAGCGACAGCTTATTCAGGAATAGGCAGAACCAAATTGTATGAGTTGACCACAATGGAAAATTGCCCCTTTGTAATTTGGGTAGGGACACGAAGGGTGATTAAAAGAAAATCATTTGTTGAGTATCTTGAAAGGCAATACTCAATTTAGCCTGAATGTCAAGTATGCGATGAGTCAATTCGCATCATTGGCTCATCGCAATTTTTCCAGTATCCTTTATGGCAGAAACGGCAAGGAGGTCATAGAGATGTCGGAAAAAAGAGCAACAAGAGTCAGGAATAAATATAAGTATGATGTTCCTTTATGGCACAGACCCATACTGTCTGTGGCAGAGGCTACCGAGTATTTTGGAATAGGCAGCAACAAGATATATGAATTGACAGAAAAAGAAAACTGCCCATTTGTTATTTGGATAGGTTCAAGGAGAGTTATTAAGAGAACTGCGTTTGAACGATTTCTTGAAAAGCAGTATTCGATTTAGGTAGGAATGGAGGAAATAGAAATGGCAGAGAATAAAAAGCAGTTTGAAATTCCGTTGTATGAAAAGCCTTTTCTTTCGATAGAAGAAGCGTCTGTATATACGGGAATCGGCAGAGACAAGTTATACGAACTTACAAATCCGGAAGATTGTCCTTTCGTTTTATGGATTGGCAATCGCCGAATGATTAAGAGAAGGGTTTTTGATGAGTACATTGAAAAATGCTACTCAATATGATGGGAGGTGTTAGTAATGGACAATAAAGAAACGGCAGAGCATTTTAGAAGCAGGAGTTCAGAAGTACCTTTATGGCACAGACAGAATATCTCAGTAGAAGAAGCCAGTGGGTACACAGGACTTGGAAGAGACACGATATATTCTCTCACGCAGGAAGATGACTGTGACTTTGTATTAAAAGTCGGACACAGAACGATGATAAAGCGAAAAAAGTTCGAGAATTATTTGGAAAACCTTTCGTCGATATAGGAGGTGCTTTAGGTGTTAAGAGTTATTAGTGAAGAAATCACTGCTTACAGAAGGCAGATTGATGAAAGAAAAAATGATTTACCACTATGGGAACGAAAAGTCCTTACTTGTGATGAAGCAGCCGCATATTCCGGAATTGGTATTAGAAGGCTGAGAAAAATGGCATTGGCAAAAGGGTGTCCGTTTGCTATTGCAAATGGTACACAGATTTTGATAGCAAGAGAAAAGTTTGACGCTTATATGGATAAAGCGGAAAAGGTTTAGGAGGAAAATAAAATGGCAAAGACAAAAAGACGAGATAAATCAAGAGTGGTTCTCCGTACAGGAGAATCACAACGTGCAGACGGTACATATCATTATAGTTGGACGGATGCAAATCGCAAAAGGCGTTATGTATATGCCAAGACACTCGATGAGCTTCGCTACAAAGAGGAGCAGATTGAAAAAGATAAAAAAGACGGCATAAAGGCAGAAGCTCGATATACTACCCTCAATGATATGTATGAGCTTTGGAGAGACTTGAAACGAGGTCTTAAAAACAATACCTTTGAAAACTATAAGTATATGTATGAGACATTCGTTCGTAATCAAATTGGCTCAAAGACGGTATCTTCTTTGAAAAAGACAGATATTAAAAGGTTCTATAATTACCTTGCAGATGAAAGACATCTAAAACCGGCGACTATTGACAATATCCATACGGTTCTTCATCAGATTTTGGATATGGCAGTTGATGATGATTATCTCAGAAATAACCCTTCCAATAATGTGCTGAAAGAGTTAAAGCAGTCCCATTGTTTTCAAACGGAGAAACGCAGAGCCTTAACGAGACCGGAACAGGAATTATTTTTGAGCTATCTGAAGAATACACCGTCTGCAAGTTTGTGGTATCCAATTTTTGCGGTGTTGGTTGGAACGGGACTTCGTGTTGGTGAAGCAACGGGTCTCAGATGGTGCGACATTGATTTGGACGAAGGAATTATCAATGTTAATCATACGCTGGTATATTATGACCATAGAACCGACGGTAGTAAGCGTGGCTGCTATTTTAATATCAATACCACGAAAACGCCGGCTGGCAAACGCCAAGTCCCGATGTTGGATTTCGTCAAAGAAGCATTCCTTATGGAAAAAGAAAGACAGGAGCTTCTTGATATTCATTGTGAAGCTGTTGTAGACGGATATACTGATTTTATCTTTCTTAACCGTTTTGGACAACCGCAACATCAGGCAACCCTTAACAAAGCAATCCGTCGTATTATCCGTGACTGCAATGATGAACAGTTTCTGAAAGATGAAAATGCAAAGGTTTTGCTTCCGCATTTTAGCTGCCACTCATTAAGGCATACATTCACGACAAGAATGTGTGAAGCAGGGGTTAATGTAAAAGTTATCCAGGATACGCTTGGACACAAAGATATTTCTACAACCCTTAATATTTATACCGATGTGACGAAGGAGTTAAGGAGGTCTGAATTTGAAGGTCTTGACTCGTACTTCAAAAATGAGTATAATAAGGCGAATGAAGTATTATAAACTGCTCGTTTTCGTGGGCATTAGATTTACATCATTTACACCAATTTCTACAAATAATGCTGCTCCGAGGGTGTACGTTTAGGAGATAGGAAAGTCTAAAAATGGGCTTCAAACAACATATCAGTAGAACTTGGCAGATGATAGAACAGCAAGTGAATGATGTACCATTTCGTCCCAACGATGAAGAGTATCGATAAATAAGCCAGCTATGGAATTACCTTGCCGATTTGAATGAGCAGGCACAGGATAGATTGGAAGTTATCATGGAGCAGATGAAAGAAGCTGAGGGCGTAACTGAAGAATTGAAGGAGTGTGAGCAGTTACAGTGGGTGCAATGTATAAACTCCATTCGTAACAGGGCAGAGGAAATTGTATTGCATGAAATGATATATGTATAAAATTAGAACAGGATTTCCATATCCAAAATGCGAATGATAGTACGGCAATAAAAATAGCCATTAACACGAGAAAATACTTGTGTTAATGGCTATGGTTTTATAAACCTATTGCAGATAAAGGTAATACGTCAAAATAATGAGGGCAATTTAATTTATCCATATAGTCGTAATAATCCTGATATTTTGGAGAATCAAACCATTCGGATGATAGCAGGTATATGTATACAATGTCATATCCAATTGGATCTAATAATTTTTGATATTCATATATTTTGAATGGAAATGTAGCTAATTTTTCATCTACAGAGCCACTACTACTTTGGAATTTTTTTTCAATTATATAAACGGTTTGCGTAAGCTCGTTAATAAAAGCTTCATCAGGATCCCAGCGTTTAGAATTGTAATCTAAGTAATTAATTCCATTTGCAGATAAAAAGACATCGGAAAATGCTCTTTTATTGATACTTCTCCCTATAAATTTGTTATTATAGTAAACATCATATTTATTAATAATATCAAATCCAGCATCACGAAGAGCTTCATTTAAGTCAGTTGTTTGTTCAAAAAATAGTCCGTACTCGTTGGTACGACTACCACCGCCAAATCTGTTAGGTGTTCTTGCCATAATTTATACCTCCCTAAAAAATTCTGTAATATCAACACTTAGAGCATTTGCAATTTGATTTAATACAGAAATAGAAAGACTCTTGTCGCATCCAATGGCTTCTATTTTTGAAAGGTAGCTGATGCTAATTTGTGAGCGTTCGGCTAACTGCATCTGCGTAAGTTTTGCATTTTCTCTATAGCGTTTTATGTTAAGACCAATTACTTTATAAAGTTCAGAATCATTATTGAAATGCATTGGGAAAACTCCTTTCACTATATGTGAATATTATGGCATAGAGAAAATACAAAACAAATTCACTTATAGTGAAAGCGTTAGGGTGGACTTTTTTTGTAGAATGGTATAAGATGTATGCAACTAAATAAAAGTAGAGGAGGTATGTTTTATCGAATTACAACCAAAGAATTTTTCACTTGAATCAACCACGGTCTGGTCTTTTCCAGATAGAGGGAGTTGGGCAACTCATTCGGGACAATATAGAGGTAATTGGTCACCTTATGTTCCAAGAAACATCATATTACGATATTCAAATCCAGGAGATTGGATTTTGGATCAATTCTTAGGAAGTGGCACAACAATTGTTGAAGCTAAACTACTCAATCGAAATGCGGTAGGTGTCGACATCAATCCGCAATCAATTTCTATTTCAGAAAAAAATATCCAAATCGAAAGTGAATCAAAGTCAAAAATATTTATAAGAGAAGGAAATGCATTGAGATTAGATTTTCTCAAGGAAGAAAAAATAGATCTTATATGCACACATCCACCATATGCAGATATTATTCGTTATAGTGACAACATAGAGGGAGACATATCGCATTTAGATACAGAGTCATTTCTTGTAATGATGGAGAAAGTCGCACAGGAATCCTATCGTGTTTTAAAAAAAGGGAAAATTTGTGCAGCAATGATGGGAGATATTAGAAAAAAAGGACAAATGATACCTTTAGGTTTCAAAACGATGGAATGCTTTACAAAATGTGGATTTCAGCTAAAAGAGATTATTTTAAAGGAACAACACAATTGTAAATCTACAAAAGTTTGGGAAAGAAGAAATAGCAAATTTCTACTACTGGCTCATGAATATATATTTATATTTGAAACGTAGAGTTTATTCACATTGAGTGAAAGTTCCAGTTGTTATTTTAGATGATTCAATCTATAATGATATAGTGATATGTTTACAAAGTGACATTGTGACAAGCTTATAAAGTTATAGAGATGAGGAAGAATAAATGAAAAATTCAAGCGTGGCTCCGTTTGTTAAATGGGCTGGTGGAAAACGCCAGTTGCTAACACAAATCAGAGAAAGAATGCCTGAAAAATACAACAGATATTATGAACCATTTATAGGTGGAGGAGCTGTTCTATTTGAATTGCAACCGGAGAATGCCACTATAAATGATATCAACAAAGCATTGATAAATACTTATAAACGCATACAATCAGAACCTTTTGAATTTCTAAAATTTATAAATCGTTTAGATGAAGAAATGTGGGAAGATGGAAAGGAATACTTCTATTCATTGAGAGAACATTACAACGATAAGATGATGAAAGAAGAATTCGATGTAGAAATGGCAGCATTGTTCGTATTCTTAAATAAACATTGCTTTAACGGGTTATATCGAGTTAATGGAAAAGGACTGTTTAATGTTCCATACAATAATAGCAGAAGAAAATCGGTAAACGAAGGTTCTATCAAGGCAATTTCAGATTATCTAAAAAGTGTAGATATTATGGAAGGTGACTTTGAAAAAGCCTGCGAGAATGCAGGAGAAGGAGACTTCGTTTTTATTGATAGTCCATATGCTCCATTAAATCCTACATCGTTTGAATCTTATACAAAGGAAGGGTTTGATGTCGAAAGTCATAAGCGACTTGCAAATTTATTTGATGAATTAACAGCAAGAGGATGCTATTGTATGTTAACAAATCATAATACAGAATTCATTAATGAATTGTATGGAAATAAAGGTTACAGAATAGATGTGGTTAGTGTAAAACGCTTTATCAATGCAGATGCTTCTAAGCGAGTTGGCGAAGAAGTCATTATATGTAACTATTAAGGTAGGAGTTGGTGTGATGAGAAAAATAATTGCCAAGACAGTACCTTTTTATTATGAAACTAACGATGCAGGAATTGTATTGGGCGATTCGTTTCAGATTTTACGAAAAATAAAGCCAGAGAGTGTCGATATGATATTTGCTGATCCACCATATTTTTTGAGCAATGATGGAATAACGTGTCAGGGCGGGAAAATGGTATCAGTGAATAAGGGTTCCTGGGATAAATTGAAATCTGAGAATGGGAAAAGCATCGAAGAGAAACACAAGTTTAATAGAAGATGGATAAAATTATGTAAGAGAGTATTAAAACCAAACGGAACAATTTGGGTTTCAGGGACATTGCACAATATCTATTCCATAGGTATGGCATTAGAACAGGAAGGTTTTAAAATTATCAATAACATTACTTGGCAAAAAACAAATCCACCGCCAAATTTAGCGTGTCGATGCTTTACTCATTCTACCGAAACCATATTATGGGCTCGGAAGGATGAGAAAAAGTGTCGGCATTTTTTTGATTATTCAAAAATGAAAGAAATGAATGGTGGCAAACAAATGAAGGATGTTTGGGTAGGAAGTCTAACAAAGCCGAGCGAAAAATCTGAAGGAAAACATCCAACTCAAAAACCAGAATATTTGTTGGAGCGAATTATACTGGCTTCAACAGAAGAAGGACAAGTTGTATTAGATCCTTTTTGTGGTTCAGGTACAACGGGCTCAGTTGCGTTAAAACATAATAGAAAGTTTATTGGTATAGACAATGTAGAGGAATATTTGCAAATTACGCAAAGAAGATTGGAGAAAGCAATAGCAAATGAGAAAGAATATTGAAATTTCTGAAGAAAAAATGAATGAGTTTCTTGAACAATTTTATGGGTATTTTGAAAATGGATATGTTTTTGAAGAATTTCTAAAAGTATATCTTGAAAAGATAGGACTTGATGAAGTGATTGTAACTCAGCGTTCGTCGGATGGTGGTATTGATTTGGAAGCTATTCGTTACGGAGTAGGTGGTTTGGCTGGTGCAGACTCTGTTGAGTATTATGTTCAAGCTAAACGAAATAAACCGGGAACTTCAATACCTATTGAAAAAGTGAGGGCATTAAGAGGTGTTATGCCATCTGGAAGTAAAGGGATTTTTGTTACAACTGCTGGTTACTCCAAGAAAACACAAGAATTTGTGAACACAGATCCATCTCGTCCTATTATTTTAATTGATGGTAAAGCATTAGTTGAAAGTTGTATTGACAATGAAATTGGATTTATTTTTACACCAGTATTTAGCAAGGATGCAATGGATGCATTAAAAGATTCATCAGATGACTTACCACAGGGAAAGAGTGATACCACTGTGTCGGGAGATGTGAAACTGATAGTTGACAAGCAGATATCGGCAAATGATATTCGAGCAAGAATACTACGATTGCCTAAGGCGATTACTAATATGTTATCTGAGGATACACAGAAGGTAAGGGTTGTGTTTAATGGTCTTTCTGAAAAAGAACTGACTATTGCTAAGAATAGGGCATATCTTGCAGGAGTTACAGATTTGTATAAAGAATCAGGATTACTTGCAGATGATGGTTCGTATAATCCATGCAAAGCAATATGGAAGTATTTTGAGGATAGGATTGAGATTGTAATAAAGGAGTCATAAGAAATGAGAGATTTTGATGAATGGTTAAGTAAATTTAGACCAAGCATATCAAGTTATGATTATTATATTGATTTTGAGAAGGTTGTAAGAAATGTGGAAGAAATCAAGGTAGAATTGAATATTTTGAATTCATTGATCGGATCAAAGACTATTGAGAAAGATTTTGAAAAAATAGTATTAAAGTATCCGGAAACATTGCAATGTGTTCCGTTACTTCTTGCAGTGCGAGGTTATGAAATCTATGCACAGGATGAAGATGGTGCATTCTTATATAATTTCAAAAAGATGAATTATAGTGTAGAGCAATATAAGGTATTTATGCGTAAGACAGGCTTGTTTGATATGATTGCAAATCACCTGATAAACAATATTGTGGATTATGCTATGGGTATTGAAACCGGATTAGATTCTAATGGTCGTAAAAATCGTGGTGGACATCAGATGGAAGACTTGATAGAAAAGTACATACAGGCAGCAGGATTTGAAAAAAATCTTAATTACTTTAAGGAAATGTATCTTAAAGACATTGAAGAAAAGTGGGACATTGATTTATCTGCAATTTCTAATCAAGGTAAGGCTGCGAAGAGATTTGATTTTGTCATTAAGACAGAAAATAAAATCTATGCAATAGAAACAAACTTCTATTCAGGCGGTGGGTCTAAATTAAATGAAACTGCTCGTAGCTATAAGATGTTGTCGCAAGAAGCAGATACAGTAGATGGATTTGAATTTGTATGGTTTACAGATGGTATTGGTTGGAAAAGTGCCAGAGGAAATCTGCGTGAAACTTTTGATGTGATGGAACACATCTATAGTATTAATGATATGGAACAGGGTGTAATAGAAAAAGTGTTTATTTAAAAATAAAAGTAACTATTCAGAACCCCGAATAGAGTCCGTTTGTATTTGTGAAAAACAGAGAAATTAAAAAAACTGTTTTACGAGAGTATGAAAAAAAGTCTGTAAATTGAGATCTTCTATGATAAGTTAATGAGAA